>CAEZSR010000029.1_pt1 | contig 28801 bp, 23 predicted proteins | sample 7264011 | NCBI WGS metagenome assembly CAEZSR01 (sample SAMEA6813783, study PRJEB35770) | freshwater metagenome | biome: Freshwater; feature: Freshwater reservoir; material: water | place: Czech Republic | collected 2016-08-15 | depth 0.5m m | reverse complement strand
GGTCGCGTGCCGCGAAGGCGAGCGCGGAGCCGTTGGGGGACGGCAGCACGAGCCGGATCGGCGCGTCGAGGGCGAGCAGGTCGGTGGGGGACAGCGAGGGCTCGCCCCGCTCGCGGTGACCGGCCGGCACGGCGTCGCGCTCCGCGGCGTACGCGGCCGCCCCGTCGTCGGCCCAGCGGTACGGGAACACCGTGCACCCCTGCTCGACCCCGGCGCTCACGGCGCTCGTGAACCGCAGGACATCGACCACCACGACGACGTCGGCCACCGGCGCGAGCGTCCGCAGGCCGTTGGGTCCCCAGTCGAACCGGTAGGCGAACCCCTCCTGACGGGCCCACGTGGCGGCACGCGCCGCGCCGGCGTCGTCCGTCTGCAACTCGGCGACCATGGTTCCTCCTCCCGTGTGTCGCTCGGTCGTGCGATCGGCCCGAGGCCGACCGGTCAGGCCGTCACCAGCGGTCCCAGTGCAGGATCGGGTCGAGCGGCAGGCGCTTGGCCTGCTTGAAGTCGGTGCCGATCGTGTAGGCGATGGGGAACATGCCCGCCTGGGTGACACCGTCGGGGATGCCGAGCAGCTCCTTGGCCTGCCGCTCGCCGTCGCCGATCAGGTGGATCGTCGTCCACGCCGTGCCGAGGCCGCGCTCGCGGGCGGCGAGCATGAAGCTCCACACCGCCGGCAGCAGCGACCCCCAGGCGGACGCCGCCTGGAAGGTGGGCGCGCGGTCGAGGTCGCCCATGATGCAGGGCACCATGATCACGGGCACGCGGTGGAAGTTCTCCGTGAGGTACGTGGCCGACTCGGTGATCTTGTCCTTCTGCTCGTAGCGCAGGTCGCCGGGCTGGTACGTGTTCGAGCGGGCGCTGCCGGCGTAGATCGAGAAGTTGTGGGCGTAGATGTCGGCCAGCGCCTTCTTGGTCGCGGCGTCCTCCACCATGATCCACTGCCAGCCCTGGCTGTTCGAGCCGGTGGGCGCCTGGAGCGCGATCTGGAGGCACTCCTCGATCACCTCGCGCTCGACCGGGGTGTCGAAGTCGAGTCGCTTGCGCACTGCGCGCGTGGTGGTGAGGACGTCGTCGGCGGAGAGGTTCAGCTTGATCACGTGCCGAGTGTGTCACCGCCGCCCGTCCGCCGTCGCCGTGGACGAGGACTACCATCCCGCCGATGTCCCAGCAGCCCGACGCCGGCCGCGGCCCCGCCGCCGGCTGGTACCCCGACACGGATCGTCCCGGCGGCATGCGCTACTGGGACGGTGCATCGTGGACCGAGCACCGTCACGCGCCGGCCGGGCCGGGTCCGGTGCCGGCCGCCGGTTTCGGCGCCCCCGGTGGCGCCGGAGCTCCCGGCGGGGCGTGGGGTCCAGGCCCCGGTGCGTTCGGCGGTGCCGGTTCCGGCGACGCGTTCTGGATCAGCACCCTCGGGCAGGAGATGGGTCCCTACACCCACGCGCACCTGCAGTCGATGGCGATCGCGAAGCAGGTGACCGCGTCGACACAGGTGCGGGCCGCCTCCGGCGGCTGGTTCCCGCTCGCCCAACTGCCGGGAGTGTTCTCCGACAAGGACTGGACCACGGCGCTGATCCTCTCGGTGCTGCTCGGCAGCCTCGGCGTCGACCAGTTCTACCTCGGGAACACGGGGCTGGGTCTGGCGAAGCTGTTCACGTGCGGTGGACTGGGCATCTGGGCGCTGATCGACATCATCCGCATCGCGACCAACTCGGTCTCCGACTCCCAGGGTCGGCCGCTGCGCAAGTGAGCGACGTCCTCGCCACCGGACCAGCGCCGGTGACAGGCTGCTCACATGACCGCCGGCGACTACCTGTCGATCAACCTGGCCAACTGGAACGCCCGCGTGCCCCTGCACGAGGCGGGGTACGGGCTGGAATCCTTCCGGGAGGACCCCACGTACCTGTCGCAGGTGGTGCGGTTCGACCTGCCCCGCCTCGGTGACGTCACCGGCCTCGACGCCGTCCACCTCCAGTGCCACATCGGCACGGACACGATCTCGCTCGCACGTCTCGGCGCCCGCACCACCGGGCTCGACTTCTCCGGACCGGCGCTCGAGGTGGCCCGCCGCCTCGCCGCGGACGGCGGCCAGGAGGTCGAGTACGTCGAGGGGGACGTGTACGGCGCGGTGGAGGTGCTGGGCGCGGGCCGGTTCGACCTCGTGTACACCGGGATCGGTGCGATCTGCTGGCTGCCGGACATCCGCCGCTGGGCGCGAGTCGTGGCCGACCTGCTGCGACCCGGCGGCCGCCTCTTCATCCGCGAAGGTCACCCGGTGGTGTGGAGCCTGTGCGACCCCCGCCCGGACGGGCTGTTGGTGATCGAGTTCCCGTACTTCGCGGTGGAGGGCGGCACCGTGTTCCACGAGGCCGACACCTACGTCCCGCACGACGAGCCGGTCTCGTCGCCGGACATCGTGCACTTCAACCACGGTCTCGCCGAGATCTTCAACGCGCTGTGGGACGCCGGGATGCAGATCACCGCGTTCGAGGAGCACGACTCGCTGCCGTGGAACGTGGCCGGCGACGCGATGGTGCAGGGCGACGACGGCGAGTTCCGCCTCCGCGAGCAGCCCGAGCGGTTGCCGTGCTCGTACACGCTGCAGGCCGTCAAGCGCTGAGGCGTGACGCGCGACCGCTGAGTGCACGCCGCGCCGCGCGGCGCTGACAGACTCTGGCCATGTCCGATCAGCTCGCAGGCCGCGTCCACATCTCGATCTCGCACGGCATCGCCGACGTGAAGATGATCCGCAGCGACAAGCGCAATGCGCTCGACGGTGCGATGTTCACCGCGCTCGCCGAGGCCGGCGAGCGACTGAAGACCGAGCCGGGTGTGCGCGTGGTGGTGCTGAGCGGTGAGGGGTCGTCGTTCTGCGCCGGCCTCGACTTCTCGAGCTTCACGCAGATGGCCGGAGGCGGCGGTGCCGGTGGTGGCAACGGCGGCGGTGGCAACGGCGACGGCAACCCCGGGTCGATGGCGCCCGGGCGGATCACTCACCTGGGCCAGCAGGTGTGCTGGGTGTGGCAGGAGGTGCCGGTGCCGGTGATCGCGGCCGTGCACGGCCACGCGCTCGGCGGCGGGATCCAGATCGCGCTCGGTGCCGACATCCGCATCGTCCATCCCGACACGCAGCTGAGCGTGCGTGAGATCCACTGGGGCCTCGTGCCCGACATGACCGGCTCGCTGATGCTGTCGCAGCTCGTGCGCGCCGACATCGCGAAGGAGCTCGTGTTCACCGCCCGCGTGTTCGACGGTCGTGAGGCACACGCGATCGGGCTCGCCACCAAGCTGTCCGAGACGCCGTACGAGGATGCAATGGCGATGGCCGCGGAGATCGCCGGTCGCAGCCCCGACGCCGTGCGCGGCGCGAAGCAGCTCATCAACGGCCTGCTCCACGAGCAGGCGGCGAGCCAGTTCGAGGCCGAGCGCCGGATCATCGGTTCGCTGATCGGCAAGCCGAACCAGGTGGAGGCCGTCATGTCGAACTTCGAGAAGCGCGCCGCCAACTTCGTCGACGCCTGACCCGCCTTCCGGCGGGGGAGGGGATCTTGCTTTTGTCGCAACGTGTTGCGACAATGAGCTGGTGCGGTCCCGAACGGTCTTTCTCGGCTACGCAGTGATCCTCGGCCTCGGCCTCGTGCTCGCCGAGTTCGTCGGCGTCGATCCCGGCTGGATGGCGATCGCGCTCTGGAGTTGGCTGATCGTGGTCATCGTCGCGGGCGCCTCGGGCCCGTACACCGATGAGATGCTCGACCGCTGGTCGCTCCGATACGACGTGGCGATGGATCATCCTCGTCGGGAGTGGATCCGGGCTCGGCTGTGTCGCGCTCGCCGCGCACGCTGGGCCGCCGTCGGTCTCGGCATGGGGGTGGCCTGGACGCCGACCTTCGTCGGCATGGTCGCGCCCGAACACTCCGGGTTCACCGCCGTCGTGTTCCTCGGATGGAACACCCCGTTGATCGCGCTGATCGCAGCGGCACTCGGGACGCTGATCAGCGAGCTCGTCGTCGTGCAGCGTCCGCGTGGCGCTCGGCTCGCTGCGCTGGAGCGGCGGAAGTGGGGCCATTACGTCGGTGACCACTGGCGCTCGTTGTTGACCGGTTCGTCGGGCGTCGCGGTCCTGGCTGCCGCGGCGGTGCTCTCCGATCGCTCGCGTCACCCCTCGACCGATGGGCGGGTGGCAGCAGTGGCGGCTGCGTGGACCGTGGTCGCACTCGTGCTCGCGCTCGTGGGGATGCGTGCCATCGTCGACCGGCCGCTGCTCGCGGTCGCCGGAATGGACCGACAGCTCGACGAAGCACTGCGGGCCGATGGTGCGCACCATCTCGTCGGCGCAGCGGTGGCGATGTCGTTGTTCGGCTCGTCGGTGGCGCTGAACGAGGTGCTGCCCGGAGGTCTGCCCGGGTTGCTCGTGTTCGTGTTCGGTCCCTGGTTCGGAGTGGCGTGCTGGTGGTTCCTCGCTCGGCAGGAGACCTGGAACGTCGAGCGGGTGCGTTGGAGACGGGCGTGAACGTCGTCTCGATCGACTCGTCGTCACCAGTGCCGCCGTTCGAGCAGTTGCGGATGCAACTGTCCGAGCAGATCCGTTCAGGAGCGATCACGGCCGGGACGCAGCTGCCGACCGTGCGGCAGCTCGCCGGGGACCTCGGCATCGCGAAGAACACGGTCGTGCGTGCGTATCGGGCGCTCGAGGAAGAGGGACTGGTGCGAGCCGACGGCAGGGCCGGCACGACGGTGCTCGACATCGGCGCCGGCGGTGAATCGGCGGTGGCGGCTCGCGTTGCCGAGGCGACCCGCCGCTACCTGGCCGAGTTGGAACGGTTGGGTCTCAGCGGTCAGGACGCCCTCGATGCGGTGCGCCGAGGTGTGGCGCCGACCTGACCCGACGTGGTGTTCGACTGCACGTCTGCGTCCGGACGACGACACCGTCCGGTACGACTCGCCACTGGAACACGGTCCTGGAGCCGCCGGCGATGCTGCACGGCTCCGCAGGTCGACGCGCCCGCAGCGCGAGACGTCACAGTGAGCTGAACACGGCGACGGCGAACACCAGCCAGAGCAGGAAGAACGCGACGCCGACGGCGATCAGGGCGGTGGCGATCATGCCGCAGATCCGCCCGGCGGTGACGTTGCTGCGGTTGGTCCAGACGACCTCCGGCTGCGCGTCCATCTCGCGGAGGGTGGCGTTGCCCATGCGCCAGGCGAACGGGCCGAGGATGCCGCACGCGACCAGGCTCAGGACGCCGAGGACCAGCACCGTGGTGCCCTGCGGGTGTTCCCTGGTCGGTCCGGCCCCGGCCCAGGGCTGTGCCGACCATCCCGGCCCCTGCCAGCCCGGCGGCTGTTGCCAACCCGACGGCTGCTGCCAACCCGACGGCTGCTGCCAGGACGGAGATTGCTGCCAGCCCGGGGGCGGGGCGTCGCCGTGCGGCGGAGGAGGCGGCGTGCTCACGTGCCCATCCTGCCAGCCCATGAACAGCTTGGTGCGATCTCGACCGGATCGTGGTTGCTGAGCCGCCACGATCCGGTCGAGATCGCGATCCGCCTTCCGATCACCTCATCTCGATGTGCATCTCTGCCGGTGTGAACGATCACCGTCGACGCGAGGCGGCGCGCCTCATGACGTCCCAGGACGGAATGGCCGCCGTCGCCCAACTCCTCGAACTCGGACTCACCCGAGCGCAGGTCCGGACACGGCTCGACACCGGTGAGTGGGAGCCGGTGGTTCGCGGGGTCGTGGGAGTCGCCGGGCTCGACCGGTCGTGGCGCCGGCGCTGTCGGGCGGCTCTGCTCGTGTCGCCCGCGCCGGCGGCACTGGGTCACGCGACGGCGGCTCGCGTCCATCGGATGGACGGCTACATCGACGACGAGCGTGTGGTCGTCTGCTTCCCGGGTGTGCTCCGGCCGCGTGTGCTGCCGCCCGGAGCGATCGGACGTCGGTCGAGCGCACTCCGTCCGCAGCAGTGCACCGTCGTCGACGGTTTCCGGTGCGTGATCCGACCGGTCGCGCTGTTGCAGGTGACGGCCGACGATGGCACGGAGGCCGCGGGGAAGGCCCTCGACTCGATGCTGCGCCGCGGCGACTCGCCGACCTGGATCCGTCAGGTGTCCTCACAGTGGCGACGACGAGGGGTCGCCGGCCCGTCCGTCGTGATGCGGCTGCTCGACGAGCGCGTCGACCGACCGCTCCCGAGAAGCTGGTTCCAGCGCCTCGCCAAACGGACGCTGGCCGGATGCGGAGTGCCCCTGGTCGACGAGTACCCCGTGCGAGACGTTGCCGGCGTCCTGCTCGCCGAACTCGATCTCGCATGGCCGGCGCTGAAGATCGGTGTCGAGTGCCAGAGTTGGCGGTGGCACGCCACGCCCACCGCTCGAGCGGCCGACGCTCGGCGCAAGCGCAGGCTCCGGCAACTCGGCTGGGAGATCGTGGAGGTCTGGTGGAGCGACCTGGAGGACCTCGACGGCATCATCGCAGAGCTGCTCCTGCTCATCGATCGTCGCCGACCGGGAGTCGATCTCGTGCTGTGACGCACGGGTGGACCGCAATCGGTTGGCGGTGTGGCGCGCGGTTGCGTAACATGCGCGTCACCGTCCGAGCCAACGTTGTCTCGGCGCCACTCCAGCCCGTTCGCCGCCGACGGCGATGACTCTTGTGGAGCCGACAACATGCGTTCCGATCTCCCCCCTGCGTCGGGTCTGTACGACCCGCGCTTCGAACACGACGCCTGCGGTGTGTCGTTCGTGGCGAACATCAAGGGCGTCGCCAGCCGTTCGATCGTCGACCTGGGCATCGGCGCGCTCTGCAACATGGAGCACCGCGGTGCCACCGGCGCCGAGGCCGACTCCGGTGACGGTGCCGGCATCCTGATCCAGGTGCCCGACGCGTTCCTGCGGGCCGTGGCGGGCTTCGAGCTCCCGGCCGCCGGTTCGTACGCGGTGGGCATCGCCTTCCTGCCGGCGGACGCGATCGACGCCGAGAAGGCCCAGGCGTCGATCGAGGCGATCATGGCCGACGAGGGGCTCCGCGTGCTCGGCTGGCGCGAGGTGCCGGTGCGTCCCGAGTGCCTCGGCTCCACCGCCCGCGCCGTGATGCCGAGCTTCAAGCAGCTGTTCGTGACCGACCCCGCCGGCGCTGCCGGGATCGATCTCGACCGCAAGGTGTACATCGCCCGCAAGCGCGTGGAGCACGAGCTGCCGGTCGAGCAGAGCACCTTCTTCCCGTCGTTCAGCAGCCGCACGCTCGTCTACAAGGGCATGTTCACCACGCCGCAGCTCGGCGAGTTCTACCCCGACCTCGCCGACGAGCGGGTGGAGAGCGCCCTCGCGCTCGTGCACAGCCGCTTCAGCACGAACACCTTCCCGAGCTGGCCGCTCGCGCACCCGTACCGGTTCATCGCCCACAACGGCGAGATCAACACCGTGCAGGGCAACCGCAACTGGATGCGCACCCGTGAGGCGATGCTGGCGAGCGACCTGCTGCCCGGCCTCGAGCGTGCGTTCCCGATCTGCACGCCCGGTGGCAGCGACTCGGCCAGCTTCGACGAGGTGCTCGAGCTGCTGCACCTCGGCGGCCGCAGCCTCCCGCACGCGATGCTCATGATGATCCCCGAGGCGTGGGAGAACCACGACACGATGGACGCCGACAAGCGGGCGTTCTACCGGTTCCACGCCTCGCTCATGGAGCCGTGGGACGGTCCGGCGTGCGTGTCGTTCACCGACGGCACCCTGATCGGTGCCGTGCTGGATCGCAACGGCCTCCGCCCCAGCCGCTACTGGGTCACCGACGACGACCTCGTGGTGCTCGCGAGCGAGGTCGGCGTGATCGAGGTGCCGCCGTCGAAGGTCGTGCGCAAGGGCCGCCTGCAGCCGGGTCGCATGTTCCTCGTCGACACCGCGCAGGGCCGCATCGTCGACGACGAGGAGATCAAGCGCGAGCTCGCCGCCGCGCACCCCTACGCCGCCTGGCTCGAGGACGGCATGACCGAGCTCGGCGACCTGCCCGACCGCGAGCACGTCGTGTTCAGCCACGACAGCGTGCTGCGCCGTCAGCAGATGTTCGGCTACACCCACGAGGAGCTCAAGCTCATCGTCGCCCCGATGGCGGCGAGCGGCGCGGAGCCGATCGGTTCGATGGGCACCGACACGCCGATCGCCGTGCTCAGCGAGAAGTCGCGGCTGCTGTTCGACTACTTCCAGCAGCTCTTCGCGCAGGTGACCAACCCGCCGCTGGACGCGATCCGCGAGGAGGTCGTCACCGCGGTGAGCAGCTCGGTCGGCCCCGAGGCGAACCTGCTCGTGCCCGGCCCGGCGAGCTGCCGGCAGCTCGCCCTGCCGTTCCCGATCATCGACAACGACGAGCTCGCCAAGATCATCCACATCGACGACGACGGGCAGTACCCGCAGCTGCGCGCCGTCGAGGTGAGCGGGCTGTACCGCGTGTCGGGCGGTGGGCTCGCGATGCAGCGTGCGCTCGACGCCGTGCGCTCCAAGGTGAGCAAGGCGATCGACGACGGTGCCCGCGTGATCGTGCTCAGCGACCGCAACAGCGACAGTGTCTACGCGCCGATCCCGAGCCTGCTGCTCACGTCCGCGGTGCACCACCACCTGATCCGCGAGAAGAAGCGCACCCAGGTGGGCCTGATCGTGGAGTGCGGCGACGCCCGCGAGGTGCACCACATGGCGTTGCTGATCGGTTACGGCGCAGGGGCGATCAACCCGTACCTCGCGTTCGAGTCGATCGAGGACATGATCGCCCAGAACCTGCACAACCTCGGCGGGATGGACCCGAAGAAGGCGATCAAGAACTACATCAAGGCCGCCGGCAAGGGCGTGCTGAAGGTGATGAGCAAGATGGGTGTCAGCACCGTCGCGAGCTACACCGGTGCCCAGATCTTCGAGGCGATCGGCCTCGGCCGCGACCTGGTGGACGAGTACTTCACCGGCACCGTCAGCCGCCTCGGCGGCATCGGCCTCGAGGAGCTCGCGAAGGAGGTCGCCGAGCGGCACCGCACGGCGCACCCGAGCCGGCCCACGGAGCGGGCCCACCGCAAGCTCGAGCTCGGCGGCGAGTACCAGTGGCGCCGCGAGGGCGAGGTGCACCTCTTCAACCCGGAGACCGTGTACAAGCTGCAGCACGCCACGCGCGCCGGCCGCTACGACGTCTTCAAGGAGTACACGAAGCTCGTCGACGACCAGTCGCGCAAGCTCGCCACCCTGCGCGGCCTGTTCGAGCTGCGCGAGGGCGTGCGTCCGGCGGTGCCGATCGACGAGGTCGAGCCGGTGGGCGAGATCGTGAAGCGGTTCAGCACCGGCGCGATGAGCTACGGCTCGATCAGTGCCGAGGCGCACGAGACCCTGGCGATCGCGATGAACAGCATCGGCGGCAAGAGCAACACCGGTGAGGGCGGCGAGGACGCCGACCGGTTGTACGACCCCGAGCGGCGCAGCGCGATCAAGCAGGTGGCGAGCGGCCGCTTCGGCGTGACCAGCGAGTACCTGGTGAACGCCGACGACATCCAGATCAAGATGGCCCAGGGCGCGAAGCCCGGTGAGGGCGGCCAGCTGCCCGGCCACAAGGTGTACCCGTGGGTCGCGAAGACCCGGCACTCCACGCCGGGCGTGGGCCTCATCAGCCCGCCGCCGCACCACGACATCTACTCGATCGAGGATCTCAAGCAGCTCATCCACGACCTGAAGAACTCGAACCCGGCGGCCCGCGTGCACGTGAAGCTGGTCGCCGAGGTCGGTGTCGGCACGGTGGCCGCGGGGGTGAGCAAGGCGAAGGCCGACGTGGTGCTCATCAGCGGCCACGACGGCGGCACGGGCGCCTCGCCGCTCACGTCGCTCAAGCACGCCGGTGCCCCGTGGGAGCTCGGCCTCGCCGAGACCCAGCAGACGCTGCTGCTCAACGGGCTGCGCGACCGCATCGTCGTGCAGGCCGACGGCCAGATGAAGACCGGCCGCGACGTGGTCATCGCCGCGCTGCTCGGCGCCGAGGAGTTCGGCTTCGCCACCGCCCCGCTCGTGGTGAGCGGCTGCATCATGATGCGCGTCTGCCACCTCGACACCTGCCCGGTGGGCGTGGCCACGCAGAACCCGGAGCTGCGCGCGAAGTTCAGCGGCAAGCCCGAGTTCGTCGTGAACTTCATGGAGTACATCGCCGAGGAGGTGCGCGAGTGGATGGCCCGGCTGGGCTTCCGCACGCTCGCCGAGATGATCGGCCACGTCGAGGTGCTCGACACCAAGCAGGCCATCCGCCACTGGAAGGCGAAGGGCCTCGACATTTCGCCGATCCTGGCCGCGCCGCAGAACCCGTACCAGCAGACGATGACCAGCAGCGTGCCGCAGGACCACGGCCTCCACGAGGCGCTCGACCAGGTGCTGATCGAGAAGGCCAAGGTTGCGATCGAGACCGGCGAACGGGTGGAGTTCGGGCTGCCGATCCACAACGTCAACCGCACCGTCGGCACCATGCTCGGCAACGCGGTCACCCGGAAGTACGGCGGTGCCGGTCTGCCCGACGACACGATCCGCGTGAAGTTCCGCGGCTCGGCGGGCCAGAGCTTCGGGGCGTTCGTCCCGACGGGCATCACGCTCGAACTCGAGGGCGACGCCAACGACTACGTCGGCAAGGGCCTGTCGGGTGGGCGGGTGATCGTCCGTCCGGACCGCGAGGCCACCTTCGCCGCCGAGGAGAACGTGATCGCCGGCAACGTCATCGGCTACGGAGCGACGGGTGGTGAGATCTTCCTGCGCGGTGTGGTGGGCGAGCGCTTCTGCGTGCGCAACTCCGGTGCCACGGCGGTGGTGGAGGGCGTCGGCGACCACGGCTGCGAGTACATGACCGGTGGTCGCGTGGTGGTGCTCGGCGCGACCGGCCGCAACTTCGGCGCCGGCATGAGCGGTGGCATCGCCTACGTGTACGACCCCGCCGGCGTGTTCGAGGCGAAGCTGAACCGCGAGATGGTCGACCTCCAGCCGCTCGACGACGACGATCGTGCGTTCCTGCACGCGACCGTGTCGGCGCACCTCGCGCACACGGGGTCGGCGGTGGCCGGGCGCGTGCTGGCGGACTGGCCGGTGACCGCCGAGTCGTTCCGGAAGGTGATGCCCCGCGACTACGCGCGGGTGCTGCAGGTGATGAAGGATGCCGAGGCGCAGGGGCTCGACCAGGCCGCCACCCTCGAGCGCGTGATGGAGGCGAGCCGTGGGTGAGACGACCGGATTCCTGAAGTGGCAGCGCGAGACGCCGGTGCGGCGCCCCGTGACGCTCCGCCTGAAGGACTGGAAGGAGGTCTACGAGGACTTCCCGACCGAGACGCTGAAGCTGCAGGCGGGTCGCTGCATGGACTGCGGCATCCCGTTCTGCAACAACGGCTGCCCGCTCGGCAACCTGATCCCCGACTGGAACGACCTCGTGTACCGCGAGCACTGGCGCGACGCGATCGACCGCCTGCACGCCACGAACAACTTCCCCGAGTTCACCGGCCGCCTCTGCCCGGCGCCGTGCGAGTCGGCGTGCGTGCTCGGCATCAACGCCGACCCGGTGGCGATCAAGCAGGTGGAGGTCGAGATCATCGACCGCGCCTGGGACGAGGGCTGGGTCGTTCCGCAGCCACCGACGGTGCGCACCGGCAAGCGGCTCGTGGTGATCGGTTCCGGGCCCGCTGGTCTCGCCGCCGCCCAGCAGCTCACGCGAGCGGGCCACGAGGTGATCGTGCTCGAGCGTGCCGATCGCATCGGTGGCCTGCTGCGCTACGGCATCCCCGAGTTCAAGATGGAGAAGCACCACCTCGACCGTCGCCTCGCGCAGATGGAGGCCGAGGGCACCGAGTTCCGCACCAACGCCACCGTCGGCGAGAACGTCGACATCGAGGTGCTGCTCGCGTCGTACGACGCGATCGTGCTCGCCGCCGGCGCCACCGCGTGGCGTGACCTGCCGGTGCCCGGACGCGAGCTGCGCGGCATCCACCAGGCGATGGAGTACCTGCCGCTCGCGAACAAGGTGCAGGAGGGCGACCTCGAGCACTCGCCGATCGACGTGGCCGGCAAGCACGTCGTGATCATCGGCGGCGGTGACACCGGCGCCGACTGCCTCGGCACGGCCCACCGCCAGGGTGCCGCCAGCGTCACCCAGCTCGAGATCATGCCCCGCCCGCCGGAGACGCGCTCGCCGGGCAACCCGTGGCCCACGTTCGCGTTCACGTACAAGGTGACGTCGGCCCACGAGGAGGGCGGCGAGCGGATCTACAGCGTGAACACGGAGCGCTTCGTCGACGACGGCAACGGCAACGTGCGTGCCCTGCTGATCCACGAGGTGCAGATGGTGAACGGGAAGTTCGAGAAGGTGGAGGGCTCGGATCGCGAGCTGCCCGCGGACTTCGTCTTCCTCGCGATGGGCTTCGTCGGACCCGAGAAGGGCGGCTGGCTCGACCAGCTCGGCGTCCGGCTCGACGCCCGCGGCAACATCGCCCGCGGCGACGACTTCCAGACCAACGTGCCGGGCGTGTTCGTGTGCGGCGACATGGGTCGTGGGCAGAGCCTCATCGTGTGGGCGATCGCCGAGGGGCGTGCCTGCGCGTCGCACGTCGACGAATGGCTGATGGGCGACACGTCGCTGCCGGCGCCGATCGCGCCGAGCGCGCGACCACTTGTGTGACCTGACGCCCTAGCCTGGCCCGTCGTGAAGTGGCCCACGCAGAAGTTGCCGACGATGAGGTTGCCAACGATGAGGGTGCCAACGATGAGGGTGCGGACGCAGAAGATGACGACGTTCGTCGGGATGGGCATGGTGCTGGCCGCCGCGTCGGTGGGCCTGGTGTCCTGCGGCTCCGACACCGCCAGCACCAACACCACGACGGTCCGCGTGGGCGCCACCAACTACGTCACGATCGCGCCGGCACCCAGCACCGCCGTGCCCGTCACCACCGCCCCCGACGCCCCCGGCTCCGTGCTCGCCTACGAGACGGAGTACGTCATTCAGCAGGACGACTACCCGTTCACCATCGCGAACAAGTGGAACGTCCCGTTCGAGGAGCTGATGGCGATCAACAACTGGACGCTGCAGCCCAACGGGATCGTGCCCGAGTGGCCCGGCGTCGGCGCCACCATCCGCATCCCGGCCGGGGCCACCGTGCCGGGCGTGCCGCCCGATCCGGGCCCGGTGGTGACCACCGTCCCGGGCCAGCCGGCTGCGCCCACCACGACGCCGCCGCCCACCACGCCGCCGACGACGACCACGACCACCGTGCCCGAGGCCGAGGCGTGCGGCACCTACACGATCGAGGCCAACGACTACCCGGGCCTCGTGGCGCAGAAGCTGAACACGACCGTCGCCGAGCTGGACGCCGCGAACACCCAGACCCAGGGCTACCGCTCGTTCATCGTCGGCGTCGAGATCAACGTCCCCTGCTGACGCTGAGCGGCGCGGCGACGACCAGGGCCCGGCGGCCGAACTGGGCGACGAGCCGCAGGTCGCCGCCGGTCTCGCGCAGCACCGCCCAGGCACCTGCCGCGCCCAGCCCGCGCGCATGGTCGGGAGCGTCAGACGAAGTGGACCGCGAACCCGTCGACGAGCTGCACCTCACCGGCGCGGGCGCGATCGGTGGCCACCAGGTCGAGCGCGTCGATCCCCTCGCCGTGCTCGCCCGCCGGGTGGAAGGACACCGCGTGGTCGAGGCCGAGCTCGCTCCACCGCGCCCGCATCGCCGCCGGATCGTTCGCGCCGATGCGGACCCCGGCGATGCCGGTGACCACACGGGTGTCGGTGTGGACGTGTGCCGGCCAGCTGGGGCCACCCCAGCGCCACGCGCCGTTGGGGACCGGCTGGTCGATGCTCACGAGGGTCCCGCCGACGTCGCTCGGGTGCAGGTGGCGGCCGCGGATGTCGGGCAGGTCGCCGCGCCACACCACCCGCACCCCGGACGCCGTGAGGTGTTCCTCCCGACGGTCGAGGTCGTCCACCTCGTAGATCGCCATGTAGCCGGTGCAGTCGACGCCGCGCTTGTCGAGCAGCCGCCCGGCCGTGGTGGCGGGCCGCGTGGGTGCCACGACCTCGAGGAACTGGTCGCCGACGAGGAGCAACGCGTTGTGGAGGCCGAACTCGGCCACACCGGGGTCTCGGAAGCACACGTCGACGTCGAGGACGTGGCGGAGGAAGTCGGTGGTCAGCTCGAGGTCGCGTGCGACGAGCGCCACCTGCCGCAGTCGGATCATGCGACGAATCCTTGCAGGTCGCTCGGCGCTAGCGTCGTCCGCCGTGGTGACGACCCCGCTGACCCCCGTGGAGGGCCGCGTGCTGGCCTGCCTGATCGAGAAGCAGCGCACGGTGCCCGACCAGTACCCGCTCACGCTGCTGGCGCTCATCGGCGCGTGCAACCAGACGACGTCGCGTGAGCCGGTGATGCAGCTCACCGAGCACGAGGTGGAGTCCGCGGTGCGATCACTCAAGGCCGCCGGGCTGGTGCGGCTGGTGCACCCCACACACGGGCGCGGCGTCACGCGCCACCGGCACGTCGCCGACGAGGCCTGGCAGTTCGACGAGGACGACGCAGCCGCGCCGGCGCTGCTCGCGGTGCTGTCGGTGCTGATGCTGCGCGGGCCGCAGACGGTGTCCGAGCTGCGCACGCGCACCGAGCGCCAGCACCCGTTCGCGTCGCTCGAGGAGGTGGAGCAGGCACTCGCTCGCCTGGCGTCGCTCGGCATGGCGCACCGCCTCGACCGCCGACCGGGTCAGACCCAGCTGCGCTGGCAGCAACTGGTGGCCGACGAGCCGGCCGAGCATGCGGCGCACGACCAGCACGAGGTGCGCCAGGTGACCGAGGCGGGTGAGGTGCGAGCGGAGCCGGGCGGGGAGTCCGGAGTACCCGGTGAGGTGGCGGAGCTGCGGGCCCGCATCGCCGAGCTCGACGCCCGGGTGGCCCGACTCGAGGCGGCCATCGCCGACCTCCTCTGATCCCCGACGTCGGTTCGTCGGGCGGGTTCGTCGGGCGGGTTCGTCAGGCGGGTTCGGCGCAGACCTGCGCGAGCAGGTCGCCGAGGCGTTCACCCAGCGTCAGGGCGATCTCCGCAGCACCGTCGGTGTCGATGTGCATCCCGTCCGGCTCCACCACGGCGCCCTGCAGGTCGATGCCCCGGAAGTCGTCGTAGAAGACCGGATCGCCGAGCGCCGGGCGGACGTCGTCGCGTGCGATCGGTGACGTCGGGTAGAGCAGCAGCTGCTGTTCGTCGAGGCGGTCGTTGAACTCCTGCATCCGCTCGGGCAGCCACGGGTAGGTGAACCGCATGAGCGAGTCCTCGACGATCGGGTTCATCGGCAGCGTCAGGATCGTGCCGATGCCGAGTCCGCGGAGTTGCTCGACCGCCGCGAAGAACCCGAGCAGCGCGGTATCGACGTCACCCTCGAGCAGCTGCAGGTCGATGATGCTCGGCGCCAGGATCACGACCGTCCCGGCCCGCTGCTCGGGTGGGACGTCGGCGAACAGGACGGGGATGTCGGCGGTCCAGCGCTGACCCGGTGCGTCGCTCCAGGGGTTCGGGACGTGCATCGTGACGCCCGGCTTCGCGTTGTTCCGGATGGTGACGCCTCGGAGCCGCGGGTCACTCGACATCACGACCTGCAGGTAGGCCGGCCACGCGTTGGAGAGGTCCGCGAGGTTCGTGCCGGTCACCGAGTCGGTCGAGTTCCCGAAGACCACCACCGGGGTGCCCGAGCAGTCGCGTGGGGCAGGTGGGGCAGGTGGGGCAGGTGGGGCGGTCGTCGTGGTCGTGGTGCTGGTGGCGGACGTGGTGCTGGTGGCGGCGGGTGCGGTCGTGGTGGGTGCGGTCGTGGTGGGCGTCGAGGTCGCGAGCACCGGAGGGGCGAGGGCGCTCGGCGGCGCGGCCGCGCTCGCACGGCCGTCGGTGTCCACGCCACAGCCCGTCAGGAACACGACACCCATCACGGACACGCACGCGACCGACGCCGCGACCGCGCTCGATCCGGACCGACGTCGATACACGGCCGGAACTGTACGGTCTGGCCCGGCAGCGGGTCGGTCAGCCGAGGTCGGGCCAGCGGCGCTTCTGCCGGCGGCGCACGCCGACGTCACCGACCTTGCGCTGCTCGGTGAGCGCCCACTGCCGGCGCCACCCGTGGTACTCGGGCCCGGTCAGCTTGGGGTTCGTCCGCGTGGCCGCTCGCTGTCGGGCGGTCCAGAAGTCGGTCAGCGACTCGTCGCCGAGCGCGGTGACGGCCGCCTCGATGCGGGCGTTGAACCGGCGGGTCGACTCGCCCTCCTCCGGGCGCAGCGGGCGTCCGAAGACCACGCGTGACGTGCCCGGCTTCGGCCGCTTCATGCCCTTGCCGAAGATCGCCCCGGTGCCGTCGATGAACACCGGCACCACTGCGGCGCCGGTTCGGATCGACAGGTACGCCGCGCCGCCCTTGAACTCCTGGCCCCAGCCGTCCGGCGAGCGGCCGCCCTCGGGGTAGATCACGAGGCTGTAGCCGTCCTCGATCAGGCGACGGATCAGGTCGGCCGACTTGCGGCCCGTGACCTCACGATCGATCGGCAGTGCGTTGAGCGCGAGCGCGGATGCGGCGCCCTTCCAGCGCTTGTCGAAGAAGTAGTCGGCCGCGGCCGCCACCATCAGCTTGCCGCGCCACGGCTCGGGCACGGCCACCGACATCAGCAGCGTGTCGAGGTGGCTGTAGTGGTTGGGGGCGAAGATCAGCGGCGGGGCGTCGTCGTCGAGTCGCGCCAGGTCGTCGAGGCGGTCGGTCCCGAGGATCTCCGGGTCCGCGAGCGCGGAGACGGCGAGCTGCAGCGGACCACGGTGGATCACCGTGCGGGCCGCCTTCGCGAGCGGCCGGCGCGCCCAGTCGGTGTCGTAGTCGGCGCCGAGCTTCGACGGCTCCTCCGGCACCTCCACACCGCGCGGCACGGTGGGCCTGCGGTAGGGGAAGCCGAGCTTCGCCGTCGGCTTCAGCACGGTGCGCAGCGGCGCGGTGACGGCGTCGCCGACCTTCGCCGCGCGGCGCAGCGCCGCCGGGGTGGGACCCTGCTTGTCGGCCATCGGTCGTCCTCCGGTCCTGGCCCGTCGCCTCAGCTCACGTCCGCGACGAGCAGCGCGGGCACGTGCAGGTGGGTGACGGTGGGGGAGCGGCCGACGACGTCGCTCGCGATCTCGAACGCGTCGTCCATCGTGGAGGCCGGGGTGAAACCGAGACGGCGCACCGTGGGGGCGTCACCGCCGACGATGATCACCTTGCCGGCCCACTGCTGGCCGTGCGCACCCCAGTACCACGCGTAGAACGGGTGCACGCCGTGGTAGGCGTTGCCGGTGCGGTACAGGTGGCGGTACCACTCGTCCTCGGCGTACTGCTTCTCCCACTTCTGACCCATCACGACGGGATCGGTGGTGTCCGGCAGCACCTGCTCGAAGAAGTCGATGTAGCTCGGGTGGTGCACCGGGTGGAACTCGCGGTACGTGGGGTGGGTCAAGATGATCACGCCCCCCTCGCGCACGAGCGGCTTGTTGCGGTACATGTTGAACAGGTAGCCGAGCCCCATGCACATCACCAGGATCGGGTTCATGATCCCGTCGGGGTTGTACGGGCACACGAACGGGATGCCCATCGTGAGGACGTCGGTCTGGCCCTCCACCGGCACGAGCTGCTGGCGGTACACGTGCTCCAGGGTCACCTCGTGCACGGCCGAGGTCTCGCCGGCCTGCACGCTCGTCATCCGATGCGGTGCCTGGATGCCGTGGAAGATCTTGCGAGCGAGGCGCAGCGGCGTGCGCTCGAGCGACTTCGTGGTGGCCAGGTAGGTCGCCCGGTCCTTCGCCGTCCACTCCCACTCGCGCTTGGAGATGAAGTCGAACGGCTTCGGGAACATGTCGGTGTTGAGCGACGTCTCGATCTGGAACAGCTTCGGGCCGTTGTCGCGCAGCACCTTGCCCATCCGCCAGATGCTCTGGTGCAGTGCACTGTGCTCGCGGTGACCCGACAGGCTGCGGGTGTGCTGCAGCGTGTGGCCGTTGTGGTGCTCGCTGAGGCAGCGGTAGCTGGCGAGGCCCGTGCACACGCTCTTCCAGCCGCCGTCCATCGGGACGGAGTTGATGTTCACGTAGACGAGCAGGTCGCTCTCGGCGGCGCGCTTGTTGATCTCCAGCACCTCGCCGTGGGCCGTCTCACCGAGCACGGCGAGGTTGCCGTGGTCCTCGGCGTCGTGCTGGTAGAGCATGCCTCGCGGGTGGAAGGCGTCGTAGATGCGATCGCCGAGCGCGTGGCGCAGCTCGTACTCGTGCATCCGGCGGTGCAGGCCGAGCGCGGCGATGATGTGCACGTCGTCGACACCGGCGTCGGCCGCCATGTCGAGCACGGCCTCGATCACGCGCTGGCGCGTGTCCGGGCGCTGCATCTTCGGCAGCGGCAGGCTCACGTCGTCGAACGCGATCGTGAGCTTCATGCCGGGGAACAGCAGTGCGGGCAGCGGGTCCTGGTCGATCGGGTTCAGCAGCGCGTGGCGGATCGCGCCGTCGACGTCGTCGATCGGCTTCAGCGGCTCCGGTGGGTAGATCACGCGGCTGCGACCGGCGGGCAGCTTCTCCAGGCTGAAGTTCTCGCCGCGCCAGAACAGCACCGGCGGGGTGGACCGGTCGACCTCGAGGACGAATCCGGGGCGTGGCATCACTCACTCACTTTCTTGCCGGCGGCGCGTGCCGGACGGAGGTCGAACGCGATCTTCACGGCTCCGCGACGACCGGCGGCCGCTGCGTGGGCGACGGCGTCCTCATGGTCGTCGATGCGGTAGGTGGCCGACAGCAGTCGCTCGAAGCCCATCGCCTGCGCGGTCTCGATCGCGAGGTCGAAGGTGCGGCGCCGGCCGCCGTCGGGCATCGTCTCGGTGCCGTAGGTGTAGGCGCCGACGAGCTGGGTCTCGCGGTGCCAGAGGCCGGTGAGGTCGACGGTCACCTCGGCCGGCATGCCCATGAGCACCACTCGGCCGCGTGGCCGGGTGAAGCGCAGGCAGTCGGCGATCGACTCGCTGCTGCCCACCGCGTCGATCGTGGCGTCGGCACCACCCGACAGGTGGTCGCCGACCATGTGGCTGCCGGTGACGCGGCGCACGGCCCGGGCGAGCTCGTCGGGCTTCACGACGATGTCGGCGCCGAGTGCGGTGGCGAGCGACTGCTGGTGCGGGTAGCGGGCGCCGACGACGATCTGCACGCCGGGCACGTAGCGGCGCAGACCGGCGATCGCGCACAGGCCCATCGTGCCGGCGCCGAGCACGGCCACGACCGGCCGCCGACCCTCCGCCTGACCCGGCTCGCCGGCCAGGGTGGAGATGATCGGCCAGGTGAGCAGCGCGGCGTGGATGCCGCCCGCGGCGGGCTCGACGAGCACGGCCTGCTCGTCGGTCATCGCGTCGGGGATCTCGTGGATCTGGCTCTCGTGGGCCACGAACTGCGGCGCCCAGGCGCCGCACGTGGAGTTGCAGAACCCGATCTGGATGCCCGGTTCGAGGCGGCCCGTCACCAGGTGCGCGTAGTCGTCGCCGTCGCCCGGTGCGGCACCGTCGAACGGCGGCTCGAACCCGCGGGCGGCGTGGCCGAGCACGGGTTCGATCACCACGCGCCGGCCGTCGTCGAGGTGGCCGACGACCTCGTGACCGGGCACGAACGGGAAGCTCACCCAGTCGTCGAAGTAGGCCGACGCCCGGCCCTCGACGGTGGCGAGGTCGCTGCCGCAGATGCCGGCGAGGTGGGTGTGCACCCGGTGCCAGCCGTCGGCGGGCAGCTCGGGTGGATCCATCGTCACGAGTTCGAGCGGACCCCACTTGGCCGCGGCCGTCGGCGAGATCGCGGAGAGCATCCGCGCCATGCCGAGCTTGGTGAGCTTCTTGTCGATCTGCAGCGCCTTCATGACCGGACCCTCACGAGAACACCTTCTTGCGTTCGCGATCGCTGAGCAGGTTGCCGATCGGCAGCAGCGGCTTGGGGGCGCCGGCCGACTTGCTCCAGTTCTCCACCAGCCAGCCGCGCTTGCGGGCGATCGCCGCGAGCCGCGTCTCGGGGTTCACCGCGACGGGGAACCCGACGCACTCCAGCATCGGCAGGTCGCTCGTGGAGTCGGCGTACGCGATGCACTCCTCGAGCCGCAGGCCCTCGGCGCGGCAGTAGTCCGCCAGCACCTGGGCGCGGGTCTCGCCCGTCGGCGGCACCTGCTTCAGCTCGCCCGAGTAGGTGCCGTCGGGCCGTACCGTCATCTCGGCGGCGACGATCACGTCGAACAGCGGCCGAAGGCCCTCGACGGCGAAGTCGAGCGCACCGGTGATCAGCATCGTGCGGTGCCCGAGCGCACGGTGCTCACGCACGCGACGCATGCCCGCCGGGAAGCTCTTCAGCAGGATCAGCTGGTGCAGCAGGTCCTTCGAGTCCTCGTCGATCTGACCGACGGGGGCGTCCTCGTACCGGCGGTAGAAGTAGCGCAGGAAGTCGGCGCGGTCCTTGCGGTCGAGGCTCGACAGGCCCGGAGCCTCGGCGAGCGTGCGCAGCACGTAGCGCACGCGCTCGGGCACGTTGAGACGGCGGGTGGCGAGGAACGAGTAGCTCTCCACCACGTTCGACGCGATGAGCGTGTTCTCCAGGTCGAACGCGGCGAGGTGGCGTTCCGGGGAGAGCACCGAGCGGCGCAGGCGGTCCGTGCGGTCGTTGCGGTTCTTGCCCGGGGTGGTCTTCGCCCGGCTGTGCTGCACGATCGACGGCAGGTGGATCGTGGTGATGTAGCGCACCCAGTCCACCGAGCGGGGGTCGAGGTTGAACCGCTCGCGATCGGTGTCGTCGAGACCGTCCCAGATCGCCATCAACTGGTCGACCTGGTAGATCGCCTCGCACTCCGTGTACAGGCCGTACAGCTGGACGTACTCCCAGGCGCGGTCGATGTCGTTCTTGCGCTCCTCGAGCTTGGCCGCCCAGCTCGCCTGGGTGCCGCGGAGGGGGAGTGCCTGCAGGGTGCGCTCGGCGGTCTCGGCGATCGCCTTGGCTCGCCTCAGCTGCTTCTGCACCTTGCCGCGCGTGGGGAACACCCACTCGGGCACGTCGATCGGCTGGCCCTCGGCGTCGTACAGCGGGTGCTCGCTGAACCAGGCGCGGATGTTGTCCACGAGCAGCTGGTAGCGCAGCGGGTTGATGCCGCCGCTCGCCACCTGCGTGATGCGCGGCGCCTGCTCGGGGCCGATCGCGGCGACGGCGATGATCGCCGCGACCACGAGGTCGACGGGGATCACGTCCACCGTGCCCTCGGGGACGCCGGGGAACTCCTTCAGCAGGCCGCGGGCGTAGCTGAGGATCACGGGCTCGGCCATGCGGAATCCGCGGATCCAGCCGGGGAACGGCTCGGCGAGCGCGGACTCGATGATCGACGGGCGCACGATCGACACCGGCACGTCGCCCTTCACCTCGGTGAGCGCCTGCTCGCCGAGCGCCTTCGTGTAGGCGTAGGCGTCCGGCCAGCCGACGCTGGCCGCCCGGGCACGACCGGCCTCGACGAGCTGGTCGCTCACCCAGCGTTCGCGGAGCTGTTCGGTCTTGGCCGCGAGCGCCGGGGCGCCGGCGGCGCCGAGCTCGGTCTGGGCCTCCTTGCGCAGCTCGCGCAGGTGCTCGGGGTCGCGGCTGGCGGCCTCGAGGTCGCTGCGCAGGCGGCGGGCGGCCTGCACCTCCTTGCGCCAGTTGAGCCCGAGGTCGAACGGCCCTTCGCTCACGAGCTCCTCGGGGGCGCTGCCGCGGCGGTTGCCGGCGACGTAGCAGGTGCTGACGGCCACGAGGTGGGGGGTCACGCCGAGGGTGTGCAGGGTCTCGGCGATGCGTACGGGGCCGAGCAGGTTGATCTCCACGGCGGAGTCGAGCGGCGAGTCGAAGGCCACCGCGGCGGCGGAGTGGATGACGACGTCGCAGCGCGCCAGGACCTCACGGCCGGCGGCGTCGAGGCCGAGGCCGTCGGTGCTGACGTCGCCGCCGATCGCGTGCACCCGCCGGGCGACCATCGCGTCGAAGGGCTCGTCGGTGCCCTGCAGCTGGGTCTTCAACCGGTCGAAGCAGTTGTTCTTGAAGATCTCGCGACGCACGCGCTCGGCCGGGTCGTGGCGCTTGCTCGGGCGCACGAGCAGGACGAGCTCGCAGTCGGGGACGCTGCGCAGCAGCCGCTCGACGAGCGCGGTGCCGACGAAGCCGGTGCTGCCCGTGATGGCGATGCGCTTGCCGGCGAGGTTCTCGCTGATCACGGTCGTCTTGTCTACCATATGGTAGAGAACGATGCGAGCACCGGCCCGACCTTCCACGCGCGACCGCATCCTGGTCGTGGCGACCGACCTGTTCGGCCGGCGCGGGTTCGACGCCGTCTCGCTCGACCAGATCGCCGCCGAGGTCGGGGTGGCCAAGCAGACGTTGCTCTACTGGTTCCCGAGCAAGGACGAGCTGCTGCAGGCCGTGCTGGTGCAGGCAGCGAACGAGCTGATCGTCGTGGTGGAGGCCGCCGTGCGGGCGAGCGGCGACGACCCGCTCGACCGCGTCGACGCCGTCGTGCGGGCCGTGTTCCGGCCGGCGGTGCGGCGACCGGCGCTGCTCGGCCTGATCCGCGACGTCGGACGGTTGCCCGCCCCGGTGGCGTCCACGCTCACCGACCAGCTGCGGCCGCTCGCCGACCGTGCGCACGCCTACCTGCGGGCCGAGATGGACGCCGGACGGCTGCGGCGCGCCGACCCCGGCCTCGTCGCCGCCCTCGCCTACGCCACCGTGACGGGCATCGCCACCGAGCCCGAGGCGCTGCGCGTGAACGGCTGGCAGCCCACCACCGCCGGCCTGCGCCAGCTGCGCGACGAGCTGCTCGCGTTCCTGCGCGCCGCCCTGCGCCCCTAGACACTCGGGCGGCTGACACTCGGGCGGCTGGCACTCGGGCGGCTGGCACTCGGATGGTCAGCGCTGGGTGTTGCGGCGGCGGCGGGCGTGGCGTTCCAGCGCCAGCCGCACCAGCTCGTCGATCAGCTCGGGGTAGCTCACCCCGGTCGCGATCCAGAGCTTCGGGTACATCGAGATCGGGGTGAACCCGGGGATCGTGTTCACCTCGTTGCACAGGAAGCCGCGGCCACCCGGACCGTCCTCGTAGAAGAAGTCCACGCGGGCCAGGCCCTCGCAGCGCAGCGCTCGGAAGATCTCGACGGCGAGCCGGCGGACCTCCTCGGTGGCCTCGGGGGACAGCGTGGCGGGGATGATCGCCTGCGACCCGTCGTCGAGGTACTTGTCCGCGTAGTCGTAGAACTCGGCGCCCGGCACGATCTCACCGGGCACGCTGGCGCGTGGCTCGAGATTGCCGAGCACGGCGACCTCGATCTCGCGGCCGGTGATCGCCTCCTCCACCACGACCCACTCGTCGTAGGCGAGCGCGACGTGGATCGCGTCGCGCACCTGCTCCACGGTCTTCGCCTTGCTCACCCCGACCGACGACCCCATGTTCGCCGGCTTCACGAACAGCGGCAGCCCGAGCTCGTCGGCGAGCTGCGCGGGCAGCCCCGGTGTCAGCTCGTGCTCGCGGAACGCACGCCACCGCGCCTGCGCGACCCCGTTCGCCGCCAGCACCTGCTTGGCCATCGCCTTGTCCATCGCGACCGACGAACCGAGCACGCCGGAGCCCACGTACGGCACACCGGCGAGCTCGAGCAGCCCCTGCACGGTGCCGTCCTCGCCCATCGGTCCGTGCAGCAGCGGCATCACCACGGTGGGACGCGGACCGGCCTCGGCGACGCCGGTGGTCGCCGCGTGCACGACCGCGGTGGGATCGACCGGCGCGCCTGACGGGTCGAGCCGGCCGGGCAGCGCGTGCGGTCCCTCCGCCAGTGCGGCCTGCGCCTCGGCGGCGAGCTGCCAGCGGCCCTCGCGGTCGATGCCGATCGGGGTGATCCGGTACCGGGCGGGATCGGCGGCACGGAGCACGTGCGCCGCGGTGGTGCAGCTCACGTCGTGCTCGGCGGACTGGCCACCGAAGAGCACCACCAGCTCGATCCGGTCGTCCGGCCCGCTGCGGTCGTCCGGCCCGTTGCGGTCGTCCGGGGAGGCGGGCGGGAGGTCGTCGTCGGGCTGATGCGGGCGCTGCATGACGGTCCGACGGTACCGTGTGGCCCGATGCGATTCCGTGCACACGACGTGGCGCACGACTGCGGTGGGCGGCTCGTCGGACCCGACGTCGAGATCGACGGCGTCTCGTTCGACTCCCGCACCCTGCGGCCGGGCCAGCTGTTCGTCCCCATCGTCGACCAGCGCGACGGCCACGACTTCGTCGACGCCGCCCTCGACGCCGGCGCAGCGGCGTACCTCACGTCACGGCCCGCCGGATCGGGACCACGCCGCGGCACCGCCGTCGAGGTCGACGACACGCTGGCCGCGCTGATGCGCCTCGCGACGGCGAGACGTGCGCACTCCACGGCTCAGGTGATCGGAATCACCGGCTCCGTCGGCAAGACCAGCACCAAGGACCTCGCCTGGGCGGCGCTCGGTGCCTCGCGGCGCACCTGGGCCAACGAGCGCAGCTTCAACAACGACCAGGGCCTGCCGACCACGCTCCTCAACGCACCCGACGACACCGACGTGATGGTGCTGGAGATGGGGATGCGCGGCTTCGGCGAGATCACGCGGCTGTGCGGCATCGCCCGTCCGTCGATCGGTGTCGTCACCCGCGTGGCCGAGGCGCACAGCGACCGCGTCGGCGGCATCGAGGGGGTCGCACGGGCGAAGTCCGAGCTGCCACGAGCGCTGCCGGCCGACGGCGTCGCGATCCTCAACGGCGACGATCCACGTGTCGTGGCGATGGCGGCGCTCACCGAGGCGCGCCCGCTCACCTACGGCGAGTCCGACGGCACCGACGTGCACGTCACCTCCGTGGTGCTCGACCACCTGGCCCGACCCACCTTCGCGGTCACGACCCCGCTCGGCGACGCACTGGTGAAGCTCGCCGTGAGCGGCCGCCACATGGTGAGCAACGCCGCGGCCGCGCTCGCGTGCGTGTGTGCCGTCGGCGCCGACCTCGACGCCGCCGTCGAGGCGCTCGCCGAGGTGCGGCTCACGGCGATGCGCATGGACGTGGTGCGCCTCCGCTCGGGCGCCACCGTGATCGACGACTCGTACAACGCGAACCCCACCTCGATGCGCGCCGCGATCGACGCGCTGGTCGCGATGCCCGCCACCCGGCGCATCGCGGTGGTGGGGGTGATGGCCGAGATCATCGAGCCCGAACGCGAGCACCGCGGCATCCACGCCTACGCGGCGGCGCTCGGCGTCGAGTTGCTCGCGGTCGGCACCGACCTCTACGGCGTCACGCCGCTGCCCGATCCCGACGCGGCCCGCGAGGCGCTGGGCTCGCTCGGTGAGGGCGACGCGGTGCTGGTGAAGGGCAGTCGCGTGGCCGGCCTCGACCGGCTCGCCGCCGCGTTGATCGACGGCTGAACCGGTCGACGGCTGACCTGCGTCAGCGATCGCTCATCACCCGCACGAACTCACGGAGGTCCGCGGCGTAGGGCGGCGACGTCCGCGGCCAGTGCACCACCACGTCCGTCGCGCCGGCCTCCTCGTAGCGACCGAGCATGTCGCGGAACGACTCGACGCTGCCGATGCACGGATCGAGCTGCGGGCCGGTGAGCACGAGTCGGTCGATCGAGCGGGGGTCCCGGCCCGCCGCCTCGCACACCTCGACGAGGCGGCGCACCTGGGCGGCCACCGTGCGGGCACCCTGCTCGGGGCCGACGTCGACGGCACCGTCGAGGCCGCCGTAGGTGACCCACGTCGACGCGTACCGGGCCGTGAGGCGCATCCCCCGGACACCGGTCGCGGCAATGGCGAACGGCACGCGCGGACGCTGCACGCACCCGGGGAGGTTGCGGACCTCGGCGGCCGTGAAGTGTGCGCCGGCGGCGGACACGTCGCGTTCGGTGAGGAGCCGGTCGAGCAGCACGACGAACTCGTCGAAGCGGTCGGCGCGCTCGGCCGCCGAGCGCGGTGCCTCCCCCAGGATCGTGGCGTCGTGACCCGAACTCCCGGCGCCGAGCCCGAGCGTGAACCGGCCTGCCGAGAGGTCGTCGAGGCTCATGACCTCCTTCGAGAACGGCACCGGGTGGCGGTAGTTGGACGACGCCACCATCGTCCCGAGCCGCAGGGTCGACGTGACGGTGGCCGCGGCCGCCAGAGTGGTGGTCGTCGCGAACCAGGGTCCGTCGCGCAGGTCGCGCCAGGCCAGGTGGTCGTAGGTCCAGGCGTGGTCGAACCCGAGCTCCTCGGCGCAACGCCACCGGTGCCCGCCCGAGCTCCAGGGTTCGTCCGGCAGGATCACGACGCCCAGGCGCAGGCCGCCTCGCACAGCGGGTCTCGCCCCCGTCCGGCCCGTCATGTGCCGATTGTGGCTCCCGTCGGTGCACCGATCACGCGGTGCGTGCCGATCTGGACGGGTTCTTGACGAACGGTCCGATGCGCCGGTGTCAGTCGCCGGCGGCGATGCCGTGGTCGTCGAGCCGCGCCGGTGACGGCCGTCCGGTCGACGAGTCGGTCGACGAGTCGGTCGACGAGTCGGTCGACGGGGTGCTCGCAGCGAGACGGCGGTCGATCGTCTCGATGTCGCACCAGGACGCCAGCCACAGCGCCCACACCGCGCCGGCCAGCAGCACCCAACGTGCCCCGATGGCGTCGATCACCGGTCCGAACACGAGGTTGCCGAGCGGCACCGTGCCACCGAAGGCCATGAACCACAGGCTCATCACCCGTCCGCGCTCGTGGTCGGCGAGGCGGCTCTGCAGCACGGTCATCATCGACGTCGTCGTCCCGAAGTACGCGACGCCCAGGAAGAAGCCGCTGACGAACGCGCCGATCGGCTCTCGCGCGATCGCGAACGCGGCGAGGCACACGGCGAACGCGGCGAAGCCGAGCCGGATGAGGCGACGCTTGTCCCATCCCACGAACACCGTGCCGATCGCGAGCGCCCCGAGGCAGGCGCCGAGGCCCCAGGTCGCGTACAGCCACTTGTACGTCGACGTGCGCCCCTCGATGCCGAAGTTGAGCTCCGCGACGGCCGCGAACAGTCCGACGTAGGGCAGCGACAGGAACGAGAAGGTCGTGAGCGCGAGCAGCAGCCGTGACGCCACCGGGTTGGCCCGCGCGAGCCGCACCCCGGCGGTGAACTGCCGCCACCCCTTCTCGTGGGCGACGGCCGGCGGCCGCTGCAGGTGGAGCCGCAGGAGCGCCAGGACCACGAACAGGTACGTGGCGGCGTTGAACAGGAAGAACTGCGAGGTCGTCACGCCGAGCGGCGCGAGCACCGCGACGATGATCGGTCCGATCACCCGGCTGCCGTTGATCATCGTCGAGTTCAGCGAGATCGACCCAGGGAGGTCCGCTCGGCTGACCAGCGTCGGCAGCATGGCCGACCATGCCGGGGCGTTGAGCGCGTTGCCGATGCCGACACCGAGCGCGACCAGGAACAGCGACCAGATCGGGGCGTCGGCGGCGGCGAGCGGGAACAGCGCCGCGGAGAACACCAGCTGGACGATCTGCATCGCGATCAGCCAGCGCCGCCGGTCGAAGCGGTCGGCGATCACCCCGGCGGGGATCGACAGCAGCAGGAGCGGGCCGAGCTGGGCGAACACGAGCAGCCCCACGATCGACGCCCGCCCGGTGCGGTCGTACACGTAGGCCGGCAGCACCACGTTCTGCATCCAGGTGCCGACGTTGCTGGCGAACGACGCGACCCACATCCGGCGGAAGTCGGGGTAGGCGAGCGCCGCCCGGGCGCTGCCCGGCGTGTGTCCGTGCTGGATGGTCGCCGTTCCCTGCATGTCCTGCCGTGTGTCCGGGCCCCTGGTCTGCAGTGGTGCCCCGGTCCGTGTCTTGACCCGTGGGTCAAGTCTATGCCACGGGTCCGCGCTCGGACGGGTCACGGACGGCCATACTCGTCACATGTCGCCGCAGCCGGCTCCCGCCGCACGTCCCCCCGACACTCGCACGGCGGACACCCGGCCAGCGGACCGCTGCACCCGCTTCGGCGTGTTCCCCGAGTGCCCGCTGTGCGGCGGCGCGCTCCACCCGGAGCACGCGCACTTCAAGTGCGGCACGTGCGGGTGGCGCGACAGTTGCTGCGACTGACTCGGGCGGTGCCTGATCCTGCGGTGACGGGTCAGGCCGTGACCGGCAGGGCGGACACGTCGTCACCCGACCGGCGCCGCAGGCGGCGGGCCACCAGCCCGATCACGGTGAGGGTGGCCACCACGGCCAGCACGTTCACCACGAACAGCACCCGGGCGTTGCGGTGCACCAGCTCACAGGGCTCGCGCTGGAAGGCGAGCGCCGGGAACCCTTCCGGCTGAGCGGTCAGCTCGGGCAACGGTTCGTCGCCGCTCGGTGACGAGGAGAACAGCGTGTTGCAGGTGACGTCGACCGACAGGAGCCGAGCCGGCTCGGGTGGTGAGGCCAGCGTCGGGCTGTAGTCCATGCCGACGGGGATCGAGTCGTGGAGCGGCCGGGTCGCCCACACCCCGACCAGCAGTCCCGCGTAGGCCAGGACCGCCACGGTGGCGAGGAGCAGGCGGCGCGGGCTGATCGACATGGCGGGGGTGAGGTTACCCCCGCGCTTCGCTCGCTCATGTAAGGAACACCGGTGCTTGATCACATCGGGGTTCCAGGGTTGGATGTTCATCCCGGCCGTTTCGGGTGGTGGCGTCGAGGAGCGCTCTGGGGAGGGCCGGTTGGTTCTGCCCCGTTCGACTGATTGCCACGTCCGGCTCGG
>CAEZSR010000027.1_pt1 | contig 29359 bp, 26 predicted proteins | sample 7264011 | NCBI WGS metagenome assembly CAEZSR01 (sample SAMEA6813783, study PRJEB35770) | freshwater metagenome | biome: Freshwater; feature: Freshwater reservoir; material: water | place: Czech Republic | collected 2016-08-15 | depth 0.5m m | reverse complement strand
GGCGCGCGACCCACGGGCACGTCAGGGATGTCCGTCCACGCCACCCGGGTCGCGCAGCACGCTGCGGAACGACGGCGGCGACGCCGGGTCGGAGTGGCTCGCGGCCGTGGCCGGGAGCTCGCGGCCCTGGCGGGCGGCACCGAACTGGTACCGCAGCCGAGCGCCACGGTCGTGGGCCAGCTGCTCCACGGGGTGGGGATGGCCGATCAGGTGGAGGTGCACGGTGGCGCCGTTCGGTGCGCCCGCGGTCGCGACCGGCGAGCGTCTCGAGGAACGGGGTCTGGATCATGGCGTCACCTCCGTCGGTCGGGCCCGGTCGCCGGGCGGTGGTCCTGCCGCGGGTCCGACGTGCGGTCCGACGTGCGGTCCGGCAGGCGGTCCGGCAGGCGGTCCGGCAGGCGTGGCGACCGGGGGTGGTCGCGACGTCAGGAGTGTCGCAAGGTCGCCGCGGCCGGCGCAACCGACGTTCTGTGGGTGGGTACATTCGGTGCGGTGTTCGACCGAGCGATCACCGGTCCGGTACGGGCCGGCACCGACGTGATCCCCGTCGACGCGTGCATCGGTGCCCGTGAGGTGATCGAGCCGCGGCTCGCGCCCGACGGCCGTTCGCTCGTCGTCGCGGTGTCCGACGCAGCCGGTGCCGTGCTCGTCCGCCACCGCCTCGGCCCGTCCACGGATGCAGCCGCCACCGCGGCACGGGTCGACCCGACGGATCCCGGCGAGGTCGTGGTCGCGAACCCCGCGCCGCGGGTGGGTCGTGGGTTCGGTGGCGGCTGCTGGTGCTGGGCGGCCGGTGGCCGGGCGATCGTGTACGCCGCGGTCGACGGCAACCTCTGGTGGCAGGATCTGCCGGACGAGGAGGCACCGGAGGGAGGCGCCGCCTCGCCGGCGCGCAAGCTCACCGACCACGGACCGGAGCGGGTCGCGCAGGCACCCCACGCCGGTCCCGACGACCGGGTCGTGTACGTGCTCGACCAGTGCGAGGTGTGGTGCGCCGGGCCAGACGGCGCAACGGCGGTGCGGCTCGACGACGGCGGCGCCGACTTCTGCTTCGACCCGCAGATCGCACCCGACGGCAGCGGCGCGCTGTGGGTGGCGTGGAACGTGCCCGACATGCCGTGGGACCGGTCGCGCCTCGTGCGTGTCCGCTTCGACGGCGCGCCGGTGCCCGACCTCGTGCCGACCCACGCCGTGCAGCAGCCACGGTTCGCGCCGGACGGCACCGTCGTGTGCGTCCGCGACGACGCCGGCTGGAACAACGTGTGGTGGGGCGACCGGGTGCTCGTCGACGAACCGTTCGAACACGGTGGACCGACCTGGGGTCTCGGGCAGCGGTCGTTCGCCGTCTCGCCCGACGGGACGCAGGTGGCGTTCACCCGGAACGAGGCCGGGTTCGGCCGGTTGTGCGTGGCAGCGCGCGGTGCCGACGGTCGCCTCGTGGAGGTGCGCGAGCTCGGCCGTGGCGTGCACGGTCAGCTCTCGTGGGAGGGCGAGCGCATCGCCGCGCTGCGGTCGGGCGCGCGCACACCCACCGAGGTGGTCGTGCACGAGATGCCCGAGGGTGCTCGCCGTCAGGTGCTCGTCGGCCCCCGGCATCCCTGGGACCGCGACGCACTCGTGGAACCCGCGACCCTGCAGGTGCCGACCTCCGACGGTGCCGTCGTGCACGCGCGCTGGTACCGGGCCGACGACCCGGTGGGGCTGATCTGCTGGCTCCACGGCGGACCGACCGATCAGTGGCAGGTCACGTTCCTGCCACGGATCGCGTTCTGGCGTGCCCGAGGTTGGCACGTCGTCGTCCCGGATCACCGTGGCAGCACGGGGCACGGGCGCGCCTACCAGCAGGCGCTGCGGGGACGGTGGGGAGAGCTCGACATCGCCGACGTCGCCGACGTCGTCGGCCATCTGCACGCGTCGGGTGTGTCGTCGCCCGCGGACACCGTGCTGATGGGTGGCTCCGCCGGCGGCTTCACGGTGCTCGGGCTGCTGCGCCACCATCCCGGTCTCGTCGCGGCCGCCGTGGTGGCCTACCCGGTCGCCGACCTCGCCGACCTCGCCGAGCGGAGTCATCGCTTCGAACGCCACTACACGCGCACCCTCGTCGGCGAACCGCCGGCACCGCCCGCGGTGGACGAGCGGGCACGGCACCGCTCGCCGACGTGGTGGGCCGATCGCATCCGGACCCCGCTGCTCGTGCTGCACGGCGAGGACGATCCCGTCGTGCCCGTCGGGCAGAGCCGCGTGCTGGTCGAGCGCATCCGGGCGGCAGGTGGTGACGTGGAGCTCGTGGTGTACCCGGGCGAGGGACACGGGTTCCGTCAGCCCGACCACCAGGCCGACGAGTTCCGTCGCGTCGGCGCGTTCCTCACCCGTCACGTGGCCGCCGGCGCGGGCGAGCGGTAGCGTCGGGTCGAGGACCGGCCCCTCCCGGTCCACGTCCGACGGGATCGCGCATGACCGACTGGAACCCCAACGACCCCGATGCCACGCGGGTCCACTACGACCTCTCCGGCTGGGACTTCGACCAGCAGGCCGAACTGGCCGCGGCGATGGCCGAGGCGGACATCCCGCACACCTGGGAGGGAACCGAACTGATCGTGCCCGAGGAGCTCGAGGCCGCGGCGGACGCGCTGATCGAGCAGGTGGAGGCCGAGCTCGGCATCGAGAGCGCCCCGTTGCCCGACGCCGGGCCCCGACCGCAGCCGATCGAGCTCGGAGAGGGCGTGCCCACCACGGAGTACGACCTGGCGGACTGGTCGCCGACCGAGATCGACACGGTGGGGATCGCGCTCGCCGACGCCCGCATCCCCTTCCGGTGGGAGGGCCAGGTGCTCCTCGTCGCGACCGACGACGAGGGCGTCGTCGACGCGCTCCTCGACGAGGTCGAGAGCGGTGAGTACGTCGATCTCTCGCCGACCCCGGTCGACGGCGGCGACGACGCTTCGGCCGAGGTGCTCACGACCTTCTTCCTCGCGGCCGAGCGGTTGCAGAAGGACCCGATGGACGCCGACGGCATCGAGCACCTCCGGCGTGCGACCGAGGTCGCCGATCCCGAGGTCGTGCCATTCGGCGTCGCCCCGAGGATCTGGCAGCGCACGGTGGAGCTGGCCGACGAGATCGTCGACGCGCTCGTGGCCGACGACGGTCCGGAGCACGCCGACGCGATGGATGCCGCCGCCAAGCTCCACGAACACCTGCGTCCGCACGTCTGAGGCACGGCCCGAACGTGCTGCTCGCCGAGCTCGAGGTCTGGCACTCCCGACCGACCACGCCCACGCGGCGGGTGGCGCTCGGGCACCTGGTGCTCCCCACCGACCCGGCCCCGGGGTTCGGCGGTCTGCTGCTGGGCGCGGTCATGGCGTCGCAGCTCCCCGAGGTCGAGCCCGATCTGGTCGCCGACGTGCACCGGCTCGTGCAGCAGGTGGAGCGCGGCGACCGGGTGCCCCAGCCCCGCCTGCGGCACCGCTACCAGGTCGACCGTCACGGGTTGGCGGTGAGCATCCACCGCCTGGTGGGCGAGGGTGACAACGTCCGGTTCGACCTGCACCCGCAGGGCTCGCCGCTCGCACAGGTGCTCGGTGCCGTGTACGCCGTCGAACGACTCGACCTCTCCGCACGTCAGCGGCTCGTCCCGGTGCTCCAGCGGGCGATGCGCTGGCGTGGGCCGATCGGTCCGTCGTTCATCGCCAACCTGGCCGGCACCGCCTCCACGTCGCTCGCGGCGATGGCCGATCCGCGCGCGTGGGCGCTCGAGCTGCTCGGCTTCCCGCTCGGCACCGGCAAGGTCTCCAAGCGCGACGTGACGGCGCGCTATCGCGACGGTCTCCGGCGCGTGCACCCCGACCACGGCGGCGACGAGGCCGCGGCGAGCAAGGCCATCGCCGATCTCGGCGAGGCGAAGAAGATCCTCCTCGGATGAGCGCCGGGCTCCTGCTCTTCCCCGGGGCCGGATCGTCGAGCGACCACTCGTCGCTCGTCGCGATCGAACACGCCGTCGCCCCACGGCGCTGCGTGCGGGCCGACTTCCCGTACCGTCGGGCAGGCCGGCGAGCGCCCGACCGGGCCCCGCTGCTGATCCAGGCGGTCGTCGACGAGGCCGCGACGCTCGGGCCGGGGCCGCTGGTGCTCGGCGGTCGTTCGATGGGTGGCCGCATGTGCTCGATGGCCGTGGCCGACGGACTCGTGCCGAACGCGGTGGGGCTCGTGCTCGTCAGCTACCCGCTGCACCCGCCGGGCCGCCCGGACCGGCTGCGCGTGGAGCACCTGCCCCGGATCGGGGTGCCGTGCCTGTTCGTGCACGGGACGCGTGACACCTTCGGCACGCCGGACGAGCTCGAGCGGTGGACCGCCACGATCCCCGGTGCGCCGGCGTCGGTCACCCACGTCTGGATCGACCGGGCGGGCCACGACCTGAAGGGCGCCGACGACCGGGTCGCGGCCGCGGTCGCCGAGTGGCTCGAGGGTCGCTGAGGCGGGTCGCCGAGCGCCCGTGAGGTCGGCCGTCAGGCGTCCTCGGGGTTGATCTCCTCGAGCGACCGGTGCGCGGTCTCGGGGTACGTCACGTACACGATCGTGGCGGTCACCAGCTGGGCGAGCGCGAGCACGGCCATGGTTCGGCCGTAGCTCCACCCGTGGTCGATCAGGAAGCCGGCGAGGAGCAGCCCGATGCTGCCGCCGACGAGCGCCATCGCGACGATGAACCCGCCCGCCTGTCCGCGTCGGGCGGTCGGGAACAGCTCGGTCCGGTAGACCGAGAACGCCGGGTACGCGATGCCGGCGACGAGGCCGCCCACGAACGCGGCGGCCCACATCAGCGGACCACCCACGTTGAAGGACAGCACGAGACCCGTGGTCGCGATCGGGATCGACGTCGCGAGGACACGTCGTCGCCCGGCCATGTCCGCGAGCCGGCCGCCGAGCACGAACCCGATCGAGGCGGGGGTCGCCGTCGCCAGCGTGAAGACCGCGATCGATGCGGCGCTGTACCCGCGGACGTCGTCGAGGTATCGGTTCTGGAAGTACGACGCCGGCGCGATGAAGAGGTTCGCGAGGAACGCGACGCCCGCCACGATCGCGAAGCGGCGCTTGTCGACGTGCGCGCGTCCCACCTGGTGGGCCTCGACGATGTGCTCGAACCTCGGGGTCTCGGTGAGCTTGCGCGTCGCGGTGACGGCCGATGCGAGCCAGACGAGCGCGACCACGTACACGAACCGCCAGCCGTCCGCGCCGAGATCGGCGAGCGGGAGCGACATCACCGCGACGCCGGCGCCGAGCCCGCTCGCCATCGCCAGCACGCTGACGGCATAGGCCCGGCTGTTGCGCGGCATCTCCTCGGCCGCGACGACCGCGATCAGGAGGTCGAGCGCGATGCCGAGCGGCCGGGCGACGGTCTGGGTGGCCGTGAGCACCCAGAAGTTCGGTGCCAACGACCCGAGGGAGGCGAGCGTCGGTGCGAGCCACGCGAGCAGCAGGATCATCCGCCGTCGTCCGAGCCGGTCGGCGAGCACGGCGAACGGCAGCGCGAGGACGATGCCGCACCGCACGATCACCCCGGCCACGCCCTGGCCCTGCTCGCTGATCCCGAAGTCGTCGGCGGCGAAGTTCACCGTCTGGGTGAACAGCGTGTTCACGAACGCGGACGGCATCGACACCGCGGCGAGCAGGCCGAGCACCATCACCTGGCGCGGCGTGAGGCGATCCGGCGGGGCCCACCGCGGCGGGACCCCGTGGCCCGCGCTGCGGTGGCGCAGCGCGCGGCGGACCGGCCACTGGAACAGCCAGCCGAACCACGGGATGTCGAGGCGGTAGGTCGTGGTGTCGACCACGCGGTCGTCGCGCACCTCGACCGTGCGCCGGTAGTCGCGGAACGGTCCCTCCGCCTGCTCGAACTCCAGCACGCGCGCACCGTCCACGGGTGCGACCGGGGCGACGGCGCGCTCCGCGACGAGGTGGTCGCGCGGCCGGGTGGCGCGCTCGATCTCGGAGGGCGCCCAGTGCCGGATGACTCGGCGGGGGGACCTGAGCACGTGCGAACGTTACTCGCGGCCATACTGGAGACCCATGCCTCCGGCCTCCGATCCCACGCACGCGCGCCCGGACGCGGCCCCAGCCGCGCACCAGGCCGCGCGCCCGGAGGCGCCTGCCGACGCCACCGGTCGGCGGACGTCCGACGCCGTGGTGGTGGTGCACCGGTCGGGCCCGCTCCAGGGCGAGGTGGTCGTGCCCGGCGCGAAGAACTCGGTGCTGAAACTGATGGCTGCGACCCTGCTCGCCGACGGGACGCACACGTTGCGCAACGTGCCCGACATCGCCGACGTGGGCATCATGAGCGATCTGCTCGCAGCGATCGGTGTCACCACCACGAGCCCGGCACCGGGCGAGCTGATCCTGCAGCACTCGGGCGACCTCGTGCCCGTCGCGCCGTACGACCTCGTCGAACGGATCCGCGCGTCGATCAACGTCCTCGGCCCGCTCCTCGGCCGGTTCGGTCAGGTGCGGCTGTCGCTCCCCGGCGGCGACGACTTCGGGTCACGCCCGATCGACATGCACCTCAGCGGCCTCGAGGCGATGGGCGCCACGATCACCCTCGAGCACGGCGACGTGGTGGCGTTCGCCGACCGGCTGCACGGTGCCGACATCACCTTCGAGTTCCCGAGCGTCGGTGCCACGGAGAACATCCTCACGGCGGCCGTCCACGCGAAGGGCACGACCGTCATCGACAACGCGGCCCGCGAGCCCGAGATCGCCGACCTCTGCACGATGCTCGTGTCGATGGGTGCCGAGATCGAGGGCATCGGCACGTCGCGACTCGTGGTGCACGGCGTGGAGCCGGGCTCGCTGCGGGCGACCGAGCACGAGACGGTGCCCGACCGCATCCAGGCGGCCACCTACCTCGCAGCGGCGGCGGTCACGGGGGGCGAGTTGTTCCTCCGTGGTGCACGGGCCGACCACATGGACATGCTGCTGCGCCGGTTCGTCGACATGGGGCTCGAGATCGTCCCCCAGCACGACGGCATCACCGTCCACGCGCCCGAGCGGATGCGGTCGATCGACGTCGCCACGCTGCCGTACCCCGGGATCGCCACGGACTACAAGCCGCTCATCGTCACGATGCTCGCCGTCGCCGACGGGGTGGGCATCGTCACCGAGAACCTCTACCCGGGACGCTTCCGCTACGTGGAGGAGCTGTGCCGGCTGGGGGCCGACATCCGCACCGACGGGCACCACGCCGTCGTCCGTGGACGGCCGGCCCTGAGCGGCGCGCCCGTGCGGGCCCCCGACATCCGGGCCGGTGCGGCGCTCGTGATCGCCGGGCTCGTGGCCGACGGCACCACCACCATCAGCGGGGTGCACCACATCGACCGCGGCTACGACGACCTCGTCGGCCGGCTCCGCTCGGTGGGTGCGTCGATCGAGCGTCGTCCGGCCCGCTGACGGACGGTCGGGTCACCCGTCCTTCGGAGCGTCACCGTCGGAGCGACCCATCGCGTCCACGCGGCGTTTGGCGAGTGCCAGCAGCAGCACCACCACGGCGATCGGTCCGAGGATGAACAGGATCTCGTCCCAGCCGCCCTGGTGGGCGAGCACGGCGGCCAGCGGCGTCGCCATGGCTCAGATCACCTCCAGGATCATCAGCACGTCGCCCGTCTCGTGGCTCTCGAGCTCGAACGACCCGGCGCGGTCGGCGACGAACGTGAACGTCGCCGTCTCGCCGGCCGGGATCACCTGCCCGTCGCCGAGGTCGTAGCCGTGGAGGTGGAACTCGTCCGCGGCCGACGGATTGGTCAGCGCGATCGACACCGTGGCACCCAGCGGGACCCGCTCGATCCGTTCCGGAGCGGCGTCGACGCCGACGGTGACGCTGAGCGCGTACGGCACGTCGGACGACACGGGTGGCATCGGGAGGTCGCCGGTGCCGATCGGGGGCAGGTCACCGGTGCCGATCGGCGGGAGGTCGCCGGTGCCGATCGGGGGCGGATCACCCGTGTCGGACGGCGGTGACAGCGCGACGCTCGTCGCAGTGGTGGCCGTCGCCGCCGTGGTGGCCGAGTTCACCGTCACCGACGTGCCCGAGGTCGGTGTCGTGGTGGCGCCCGCCTCGCCGTCGTCACCACCGCAGGCGGTGAGCAGCACCAGGGCGGTCAGCGCGGTCAGACCCACGAGGGTCGACCGACCGGTGGAGACGGAGCGGGCCGGGGGACGGGCTGCGGCGGGACGGGGGGCGCGTCGCAGCCGACGGGAGTGGCGCCTCATGAATCGCCATGGTACGACCCCGGCTGGTTGAATGGGACGCACCCTGTTCGGAGACGACCTGTCACATGCGCGCCCTTGTCGAGGAAACGATCGAAGTCATCCGGCCGGCCCTGCAGGCCGACGGAGGCGACATCGTGCTCGTCGACGTCGACGAGGTGGCGGGCGTCGTGTCCGTGACGCTCACGGGTGCGTGTGGCACCTGCCCGTCCAGCACCCGCACGCTGAAGGTGGGGGTCGAACGGATCCTGAAGGACCGCGTCGCGGGAGTGACCGGCGTGGTCCAGGTCGCGTGAACCGTCACCGTCCTCCCTCCCCGCGAGCCGGCGTCCAGCGCGTGGTCCGACCGGTCCCGCCGTCCACGGCGCGCCAGCGCCCCGATCGATCGAGCATCCCATGAGCCGTCGCCATCGACCCACCGCCGATCTCTTCGCCGACGCCCGCGACGGCGACCGGGCGGCGATCGCCCGCCTCCTGTCGCTCGTCGAACGAGGTGGCGAGGAGGCGCGCGAGATCGCCCGCCTGGCCTCGCCACACGGCGGCGACGCCTACACCGTGGGCCTCACCGGCGCACCCGGCGCGGGCAAGAGCACGCTGACCAGCGCCACCATCGGCCACCTGCGGGCCCGGGGCGAGGAGGTCGCCGTGCTGGCGATCGACCCGTCGTCGCCGTTCACCGGCGGCGCGATCCTGGGCGACCGCGTCCGGATGCAGGATCACGCGACCGACCCGGGCGTGTTCATCCGGTCGATGGCCACTCGCGGCCACCTCGGCGGTCTGTCGCTCGCGACGCCCGAGGCGGTGCGCCTGCTCGACGCGATCGGCCGTCGGTGGATCCTCGTCGAGACCGTCGGCGTCGGCCAGGTCGAGGTGGAGATCGCGGGCAAGGCCGACACCACCGTCGTCGTCGTGAACCCGGGCTGGGGCGACAGCGTGCAGGCGAACAAGGCGGGCCTGATGGAGATCGCGGACGTGTTCGTGATCAACAAGGCCGATCGCAAGGGCGCCGACGAGACGCGCCGTGACCTCGACCAGATGCTCGACCTGAGCGACCTGCCCCACGACGCATGGCGCCCGCCGATCATCCCGGTCGTCGCGACCGAGCACCGCGGCGTCGACGAGCTGTGGGCCACCGTGCTGCGGCACCGCGAGTTCATCACCGAGTCCGGCGAGCTGGCCCGCCGCCGTTCGTTCCGGCTGCGCGAGGAGCTGCGCGAGATCGTCGCCCGCCGCCTCGAGCAGAAGGCGCGCGAGATCACCACGGGCGAGCGGTGGGACGACCTGCAGCTCCAGGTGGCCGATCGCCGGCTCGACCCGTGGAGTGCCGCCGACGCGATGCTCGACGGCGTCGGCGCCTGAGCACGACCCGACCGGCGACCCGGCAGGTCTGACGGAGTATCGTTCGGCGCATGGCCGGACTGGTGCAGCTCGAACGACGTGACGACGGCGTGGCCGTGGTGACGCTCGCCAACCCGAAGGTGAACGCCCTGTCGCAGGAGGTGCTCGCCGATCTCCGTGAGGTCGTCGCAGATCTCGCCGCCGACCTGCCGGGTGCCGTGGTGGTCACCGGTGGCGACCGGATCTTCGCCGCAGGCGCCGACATCTCGCAGTTCGGTGGCCCGGCGGAGGCGCATCGCATCGGCATCGGCTTCCACACCACGCTCGACGCGCTGGCCGCGCTGCCGCGGTTCGTGATCGCTGCCGTCAGCGGGTACGCGCTCGGCGGTGGGTGCGAGCTCGCGATGGCGTGCGACTACCGCATCGCCGGCGAGAAGGCCGTCTTCGGCCAACCGGAGATCCTGCTCGGCATCATCCCGGGCGGGGGAGGCACGCAGCGCCTGCCGCGGCTCGTGGGGCCGAGCCGCGCCAAGGAGATGATGATCACCGGCCGTCAGGTGAAGGCCGACGAGGCACTGCGGATCGGGCTCGCCGACGAGGTGGTCCCGAACGAGCAGCTCCACGAGCGGGCGCTCGCGCTCGCGGCCGAGGTGGCCCGCGGCGCGCTCGTCGCACAGGGGCTCGTGAAGCAGGCCGTCGACCACGGTCTCGACCAGCCGCTCGCCGACGGGCTGATGCTCGAACGGCACCTGTTCACCGAGTCGTTCACCACCGACGACAGCCGCATCGGCGTGGCGAGCTTCCTCGAGCACGGACCCGGCAAGGCCTCGTTCACGGGGCGCTGACGTGACCGACCTCGTCGTCGACAACGCCGGTCTCGCCCTCCACGTCGAGCTCGACGGGCCCGCCGGTGCGCCGCCGGTGCTCGTGCTCCACGGCATCACGGCCAGCACCGCCACGTGGGACTGGTTGGTCCCGCTGATCGCCGACACGCATCAGGTGGCCCGGCTCGACTCCCGCGGTCACGGCGCGTCCGACCGCGCGCCGGGCGAGTACCACTCGGCGGGCTACGTGTCCGACGCGGCCGCGGTCTGCGAGTCGCTGTTCGACGGGCCGTGCACGGTGATCGGGCACTCACTCGGCGGCATCACCGCACTCGGCCTCGCCCAGAGCCGGCCCGATCTCGTCGCGCGCATCGTGCTCGAGGATCCGCCGATGGCCACCGCCCGCGCCACGCTGGAGGGCAACTCCCTGCTCGAGTCGTTCCGGCTGATGCGCCAGAGCGTGCCCCAGGTACAGGCGTCGGGTGTCGACGTCGAGAACCTGATGGCGTTCCTCGGCATGGCCCCGACTGCGTCGGGATCGACCTTCGCCGACGAACTCCACCCCGACGCGGTGCGAGCCATGGCCGTGTCACTGCTGCAGCTCGACGTCACCGTGCTCGACCCGGTGCTGGAGGGCACCGCCATGGCGTGGGTCTTCGATCCCGATCGACCGGTGCAGCAGCCGGGCGTGCTGGTGGCGGCCGACCCGACGTCACCCGACTGCGTCTGCCGTCCCGACCAGATCGAGCGGGTGCGCGCCGCCGGCACGTCGTTCGACGTGCGCGTGCCCGCCGGGGCGGGGCACCTGATCCACGACAGCCGCCGGCACCGCGAGCAGATGGCCGCCGCGGTGCGCGACGTGCTGGCGGGCTGACGCCCGCGAGCCGGTCGCCCTCCGTCGAGGGGGTGGACGCCAACGAGAGTCGTGTGCGGCCGGTCAGCCGGCCCAGGCGGCGCGGCCGAGCTCGACCGGTGCCGTCAGCGCCGGGTGGGTCGGCAGCACGCGCACGGTGAACCCGTAGGGTCCCGACGCGGACACCCGGTAGGTGCAGCGGTACTCGCCGCCGTCGGCCGGGGTCATCGAGATCGCCTCCGGCCGCCCGAGGAACCCGCCGGTCGAGTCGATCGAGCCGTGCAGCAACTGCACGTCGACGTCGGCCGGCCGCAGGCCGTCGATCGCGACCCGCGCGGTCGCGGAGCGCTCGTCACCCTCGTGCGCCGGTGACGTGTCACCGTCCACCGACACCACGCGCACCCCGGCCCATCCGGCGGCGACCACCTGCTTCCACGACGCCAGCGAGCGGGCCTGCGCCCAGTCGGCGGCCGAGGTGGTGGCGGCGCTCGCGGCCGCCGGCTCGTAGAGCTCGGTGACGTAGTCGCGCACCATGCGCGCGGCGGTGACGAACGGGCCGAGCGACGCCCAGTTGTGCTTCATCGCGTCGATCCAGCCGTGCGGGACGCCGGCCGCGTCGCGCTGGTGGAAGAGCGGCACGATCTCGCGCTCGAGCAGCCCGAACAGGCTGGTCGCCTCGCGGAGGTCGCGGCGGGCGGTGTCGGGGTCGTCGTCGGCCGAGGTGATCGCCCAGCCGTTGCGACCGTCGAAGCACTCGTCCCACCAGCCGTCGAGGATGCTGCAGTTGAGGGCACCGTTGAGCGCGGCCTTCATGCCGCTGGTCCCGCACGCCTCCAGGGGGCGGCGCGGGTTGTTCAACCACACGTCGCAGCCGTGGTACATGAGCCGTGCGACGGCCATGTCGTAGTCGGGGACGAACACGAAGCGGTGCCCGACGTCGAGGTGGCGGGCGAACAGCTCGATGTCGCGGATCATGTCCTTGCCGGGGTGGTCGGCCGGGTGGGCCTTGCCGGCGAAGACGAACTGCACCGGGCGGTCGGCGCTGAGCAGGAGCTCGCGGAGCCGTTCGGGCTGCGACAGCAGCAGGGTGGCGCGCTTGTAGGTGGCGAACCGCCGGGCGAAGCCGATCGTCAGCGCGTCGGGGTCGAGCAGGGCGTCGCCGAGGCGCGACCGCACGAACTCGACGAGGTCGGCGCGGCCGGTGCGGCGGGCCGCCCAGATCTCCTCGGCGGGCGCCGAGCGGACCCCCTGCCACGAGGCCGCGTCCGCGCCGTCCCAGACACCGCCGACGGAGCGGCGGAGGATCGCGTCGATGGGGTCGCTCACCCAGGTGTGGGCGTGCACACCGTTGGTGATCGCACCGATCGGCACCTCGTCGACGGGGATGTCGGGCCACAGGCCGGCGAACATCTCCCGGCTCACCGCACCGTGCAGCTGGGCGACGCCGTTGGAACGCCCGGCCAGGCGGAGGCCCATGACCGCCATGTTGAACCGGGTGTCGCCCGGCTCGTCGTCGCGGTGGCCGAGCCCCATGAGCGTGTCGAAGTCGGTCCCGCACGACACCGCGAAGGCGCCGAAGTACTTCTCCATGAGTCCGCGCTCGAAGCGGTCGATGCCCGCGGGCACCGGGGTGTGGGTCGTGAACACGCCGCCCGCGCGCACGGCCTCGACGGCCTCGGCGAAGCTGAGCGGCGCACCGCCACCCTCACCGGTGACGAGCTCGCGGATCCGTTCGAGCGACAGGAAGCCGGCGTGGCCCTCGTTGGTGTGGAACACCTCGGGCTGCAGCCCGAGCGCGCGCAGCACGCGCACGCCACCGATGCCGAGGACCATCTCCTGGCGGAGGCGGTGCTCCGCGTCGCCGCCGTAGAGGCGATTGGTGATGTCGGCGCCGGCCTGGCTGTTGCCCTCGACCGCGGTGTCGAGCAGGTAGAGCTTCACGCGACCGACCTCGACCTGCCAGGCCCGCACCCGGACGGGGTCGCCCGCGACGTCGACGGTCACCTGGACACCGGTGTCGACGATCGCCAGACCGCTGGTGTCGAGGCGGGGGAACCGCTCCTCCTGGTAGCCGTCGGCGTTGAGCCGCTGGCGGAAGTAGCCCTCCGCGTACAGCAGACCGATGCCGACGAGCGGCACACCGAGGTCGCTCGTGGCCTTGAGGTGGTCGCCGGCGAGGACGCCGAGGCCGCCGCTGTACTGCGGCAGCGTCTCGCTGATGCCGAACTCGGGGGAGAAGTACGCGACGAGGTGCAGCGGGGAGTCCGTGCGGTGCTGGAACCAGCGCGGGTCACCGAGGGCGGTGTCGAGGCGCTCCTTGGCCGCGCGGGTCGACTCGACGATGCCGTCGTCGGCGGCGAGCTCGGCCCAGCGCTGCGGTTCGATCGTGGCGAGCAGCCGGAGCGGATCGTGGCCCGACGCCGCCCACTGTCCGGGGTCGAGACGTTCGAAGAGGTGCTTGGTCTCGCGATCCCAGGTCCAGTGCAGGTTCATCGCCAGCTCGCGCAGCGCGGTCAGGCTCGGGGGGATCGCGGGCACGACGGAGAAGTGTCGGACGGCTCGCATGGCCACCGAGGGTAGTGGAACGCGTCAGATCCGATCATCAAGGTGGTGTGAAGAGTCGGCGTCGCGGGATGTCACGCTGGGTGAACGATCGACCACTTCGATTCGTTCCACCGGTGCTGAGCAGGGACGATGTGACCACCCGGTCTCGGGGAGTGTGGCGTCACCACCACAGCGTGCGGAAGTTCCTGGAAATCACTGGAACGATTCCCCGGTCATCGCTGGAAGTCGTGGAAACATGGACGGTGCGATCCGTCCAGGCGGGACCGGGTGCGGCGTCAGGCCGTCCGGCGAGCGGTGCCGTACACGTCGAGGGTCGTCGCGGCGATCGCGTCCCACGTGTAGTGGTCGTCGATGAGCTCGGCGGCCCGGGCGGTCATCGACGCCGCGAGCGCCGGATCGGTGAGCACCGACGAGATGCGGTCGGCGAGGTCGTGGTGGTTCCCGGGCTCGAAGAGCAGGCCGGCCCCCGTGCCGTCCACGATCTCCGCGAGGCCGCCGGTGCGCGCCACGATCGTCGGTGCACCCGCGGCCATGCCCTCCAGCGCGACGATGCCGAACGGCTCGTAGAGCGACGGGATGATGACGCACCCGGCGCGGCGGAGGATCCGGTGGAGTTCGTCGTCGGGGACGAAGCCCGCCAGGTCGACGATGTCCGTGACACCCTCGACGTCGATCTGCGTCTGCAGCTCCGGCAGGTAGGTGCCACGGCCGGCGATGATGCAGTGCACGCCCGGCACCCGCTGGCGCAGCTCGGCGATCGCCCGCACCAGGACCTGGAACCCCTTCTCGTACTGCACCCGCCCCCACGCCACGACGAGCGGTTCGCGCTCGGCGGTACCGCCCGGCTGCTGCCACCGCGAGGGATCCACCCCGTTCGGTACGAGGTGCACCTTCTCGACCGGCAGCTCGAAGCCGCTCACCACCTCGCGGACCATGAACCGGGAGCAGGCGATCACCTCCCGCGCCTGATACGTGAGCCACCACTCGACGGCGTTGATCGCGGCGGGCATGCCCGGCGGGAGGTGTCCGCCGTGGCGGCCGCGCTCGGTCGCGTGGATCGTCGCCACCAACGGCACGCCCCAGACCGCCTTCAGCGTGTCGCCCGCCCACGCGACCAACCAGTCGTGCGCGTGCACCACGTCGGGACGCCACGATCCGAGGTGGGCCGTCATCCCGACCAACTGGTGGTTGGCCGAGGCCATGCGCGCCACGATGTCGTCCTCGGGCAGCCACGGCAGGTCCGCGCTCGCCCGCAGGACCCGGACGCCGTCGACGATCTCGTCGTCGGCGACGGGCGGCGATCCCGGCTCGTGGCGTTGCAGCGTGCACACGACCACCTCGTGGCCGAGCCGGGCCATCGCGTGGGCGAGTCCGTCGACGTGTGCGGCGATGCCGCCGACGACGAACGGTGGGTACTCCCACGACAGCATCAGCACGCGCATGGCCCCGACCGTAGTTCGGTCGTGTCCTCCGCCCGGGTGCTCTCCGGACACGACCGGCCGGATCACCTACGCTCCACCACCGTGCTGCTCGCAGACCTCGACCTCCACCTTCTCGGCGAAGGCAACCATCGTCGGTTGTGGGAGGTCCTCGGGGCCGTCCAGCTCGACGACGGTGCCGTCCGTGTCGCCGTGTGGGCGCCCAACGCCCGCGGGGTCGACGTCATCGGCGACTTCAACGACTGGACGCCCGAACCGCTCCACCCGCAGGCGAGCTCCGGGGTGTGGGCCACGATCGTGCCGGGTGCGCAGGCGGGCCAGCGCTACAAGTACCTCGTGCACGGCGCCGACGGCCGCACCGTCATGAAGGCCGACCCGATGGCGATGGCCGCCGAGTGCCCGCCGTCCGACGCGAGCATCGTGGCCGGACACAGCGAGTACCGCTGGGGCGACGACGACTGGCTCGCCCGCCGCTGCGCCGGTGGCCGTCGACCGCTGCGCATCTACGAGGTCCACCTCGGCTCGTGGCGCCACGACCTGCGCGACTACCGCTCGGTGGCGGTCGCGCTCGCCGACCACGTCGACGCGCTGGGGTTCACCCACGTCGAGCTGCTCCCGGTGGCCGAGCACCCCTTCGGCGGCTCGTGGGGTTACCAGGTCACGGGCTACTACGCGCCGACGGCGCGCTTCGGTTCGCCGGACGACTTCCGGTTCCTCGTCGACACGCTGCACCAGCGGGGCATCGGGGTGATCCTCGACTGGGTGCCGGCGCACTTCCCGAAGGACGCCTGGAGCCTCGCCCGCTTCGACGGCACCGCGCTGTACGAGCACGCCGACCCCCGCCAGGGCGAGCACCCCGACTGGGGGACGTACGTCTTCAACTACGGCCGCAACGAGGTGCGGAACTTCCTCGTCGCGAACGCCCTCTACTGGATCGAGGAGTTCCACATCGACGGCCTGCGGGTCGACGCGGTGGCGAGCATGCTCTACCTCGACTACTCGCGCTCGGCAGGGGAGTGGGTGCCGAACCGCTTCGGCGGCCGGGAGAACCTCGAGGCGATCGACTTCCTCCGTCAGGTGAACGCGGTGGTGCACCACGAGCACCCGGGCGTGCTGACCATCGCCGAGGAGAGCACCTCGTGGCCGAAGGTCACCCACCCCGCCGAGTACGGCGGCCTCGGCTTCAGCCACAAGTGGAACATGGGCTGGATGCACGACACCCTCGGCTACCTGAAGAACGACCCGGTGTACCGCCGCTGGCACCACCGTGACCTCACCTTCGGCCTGCTCTACGCGTTCTCCGAGCGGTTCGTCCTGCCGCTCAGCCACGACGAGGTGGTGCACGGCAAGGGCAGCCTGCTCGCCAAGATGGCCGGCGACGACTGGCAGCGCTTCGCGAACCTGCGTGCGCTGTTCGGCTGGATGTGGGCGATGCCCGGAGCGCCGCTGGTGTTCATGGGCGCCGAGCTGGCCCCGTGGAACGAGTGGAACGACGCGGCGGGCCTGCCCTGGCACCTCCTCGACCACGCGCCGCACCGCGGCATGCGCGATCTGATCGCCGCGCTGAACGCCGCGTGCGAGGCGTGGCCCGCGACGTGGGAGCGCGACGACGAGGCCACCGGATTCCAGTGGCTCGAGGCCGACGACTCGGAGCACTCGGTGTACGGGTTCCTGCGGTGGGCCGTCGACGGTGCGCACGCCCTGGCCTGCACGACGAACTTCACGCCGGTGCCCCGTGGCGGCTACCGCGTGGGGCTCCCGTGGGCGGGCACCTGGGAGGTCGTGATCGACACCGACGCCGCCCACGTGGGTGGCAGCGGCTTCGCCGGCGGTCGCCGCACCGTCGAGGCCGAGGCCCTGCCGTGGCAGCACCAGCCGTGCTCGGCCGCGATCGACCTGCCGCCGCTCGCCACGGTGTGGCTCGCCGCCCACCGACCCTGAGCGGTCCCCGGCCCCGCCCCGACGCACCCACCCGACCTGCCGTGATCGCCCCCCGAGCGCTGTGGCGCGATCCCGACCTGCGACCCGTGGTCGTCGCGAGCCTCACCCTCTCGCTCGCCGTCGGGGCGTTCGGTGTGTCGTTCGGGGTCGGCGCCGTGGCCGCGGGCGCCAGCGTGGCGCAGACCTGCGTCATGTCGCTGCTCGTGTTCACCGGCGCGTCGCAGCTGTCGGCCGTGAGCGTGATCGCCGCGGGCGGGTCGGCCGCATCGGCGCTCGGCGGCGCCCTGGTGCTCGCCGCACGCAACGGCGTCTACGCGCTCACGATGGGTCGCCGGATCGAGGGGTCGGTCGCCCGGCGGTTGGTCGCCGCCCAGCTCACGATCGACGAGTCGACCGCGATGTCGGTCGCGCAGGACGACCCTCGTCGCCAACGGCTGGCGTTCTGGATCACCGGGGCGGCGGTCTACGTGTGCTGGAACCTGGCGACGCTCCTCGGCGCGCTCCTGGGTGGCGCGATCGATCCGGTCACCTTCGGGCTCGACGCGGCGTTCCCGGCGGCGTACGTCGCGATGGTGTGGCCGCAGCTGCGCACGTCTCGCGGCCGGCTGGCCGCCGGGCTCGGGGCGGTGGTGTGCCTCGCGCTCGTGCCGGTGCTGCCGGTCGGCGTGCCGATCCTGTGCGCGGCGCTGGCCGTGCTCGTCGGGGTGCCGGCCGATCCGGGCACGACGGGTCGCACGGACGCCGTGACCGGCGAGGTGGACGGGTGAGCTGGTCGCTGGTCCTGCTGCTCGCCGCCGGTGCGTTCGGCGCCAAGGCGATCGGGTTCTTCCTGCTCGCAGGGCGCGACCTGCCGCCCGCCGTGGAGCGCTGCCTCGCGCTCATCCCGGCCGCGGTCGTCGCCGCGCTGGTGGTGAAGGACACGTTCAGCAGCGGTCGCGACCTCGTCGTCGACGCTCGTGTGCTCGGCGTGGGCGTCGCCGTGGTGCTGGTGGCCCGACGGGTGCCGTTCGTGGTGGTGGTGGTCGCCGCGGCGGCGGTGACGGCGCTCGCACGCCAGGCCGGCTGGACCTGACGCGAGCGGCGGACTTCAGCCCTGCTCGACGATGCGGGCGAGGCCGCGCAGGTTGCGTCGCCAGATCGCACCCATCACGAGCTTCCCGCCGATCCAGGCGCCGATCGGCCCACCGAGGAACCAGGGGAACACGAGCTCCTCGGCCCACGTGAACCGGGTGCGCCGACCGAGGTCGATCGCGGTGAGGGTGAAGCGACCGGTCCCGGTGACGATGCCCGTGTGACGGACCCCCATCACCTCACCCGGCACCCACTCGGTGATCTCCATCTTGTCGACCAGTCGGATCGGTCCGACCTTGGTGTCGCACAGGAAGCGGGTGCCGACGCCGCGGGTCTGGTCGGTCTCGAAGCGGATCGCGACGGCGTCGTGCATCCAGTCGACGTGGCGCTCGACCGGCTCGACGACCTCCCACACCCGTTCCGGTGTGGCGTCGATCTCGGTGGAGACGGAGATGTGTGCCATGGCGGGGGGCGGGCGTGGGCAGCGGTGCGGGGAGCGCAGCCGGCGTCAGGCGTGGACGGCCACGTCGCGCAGCTGGGCCGCAGCGGACTCGGGCGGCACGATGTTGATGAGGACACCCGTGCCACGCTCGAAGCCGGCCGTGGTGACGAGCTTCGGCCAGACGCTCACGTACCAGTGGAACGCGCCGGTGTAGTGGTGCGGTGCCGTGCGGAACACGAGGTTGTAGCTCACGTCCCCGACCGCCTGGCGCAGGTGGCCGATGGCGTCGCGGATCGCGATGCCCATCGCCGCGAGCGTGGCGTCGTCCGAGTCGGTGAGGTGCAGGTCGTGGCTCCGCGGGATGATCATGATCTCGAACGGCGACCCGCTCCAGAACGGGCAGATGCACATCACCTCGTCGTTCGCGAACACGACGCGCTTGCCGTCGACGAGCTCGGCCTCCACGGCGGCGCACAGGATGCAGCCGCCCTCGAAGCGGCTGAACCCGCGCTGTTCCTCGAGCACCTCGCCCGGCACGAACGGCAGGCCGAGGAGCTGGCCGTGCGGGTGCGACAGCGACGCGCCGGCCTCTCGGCCGTGGTTGATGATCGCCTGGGTGAAGCGGAGGTTGGTGGCGCTCGCGTGCTCGTGGAAGCGGCGCTGCAGCATCCGCATCATGTCGGCGGCGTCGGCGTCGCTCAGGGTGTGCAGCCCGCCGTGGTGGTCGCGGGTGTACACGAACACCTCGTGGATGCCCGACGCCTCGGCCTCGACGTGCACGGGACCGAGGTGGTGCACGGAGAACGGCTCGTCGCCGTAGAAGGCCGGGTAGCGGTTGGGGAGCACCCGCATCTTCCAGCTGCCGCCCTCGTCGAGGCGCTCGAGCGCCGGAGCGCTCTCCTCCTCGTTGCCGGGGCAGAAGGGGCACGGCCGGTGGGGGTCCGACTCGACCTCCGGGCTGCGGGGCGCGAAGTCGGTGGGCCTCTCGGCCCGCTCGGCGACGATGGTGACCCATCGGCCGGTGAGTGGGTTCAGGCGAAGTTGACTCACAGCGCCACCACCTTAGAGCGATTGTCCGAGGGACGTACGAACCTGTGCCGCATTTCCCAGGCCGGCCGCGGCGCCGCTCGCGTCGACCGTGCCGGACGCCACGTCCGTGCCGCGAGTGGGGAGCGAATAGACCGTGACGTGGCGTGCGCTGGACGCGTCGAACGGGGACCGGTCGTAGTCCGCCCACCGTTCCGAGCGCACAAGACCACTCTTCGTGGCCATCGCGTCGAGTTCGGCAGGGTCGGCCCAGCGGATCGACCACGGACGGAGGCGCACACCGCCGGCCTCGGAGATCTCGATGAACTGGCCCTCGGCCACCTGTGCCGCCGTGTCGTGCACGCTCGCCGACAGCACCACGGCGTCGACGCTCATCGAACGGACGGTCACCCGCGAGCCCCGCGGCGACGTGCTGCCACCCCCGTCGCCCCCGTCGCCCCCGTCGCCCCCGTCGCCCCCGTCGGCGGTGTCGGGCACGAAGGCCTCCACCACGAACCGGCCCCCGGGTGCGAGCCGCGCCGCCACCTGGTCGAAGCAGGCCTGCTGGCGCTCGGCCGAGGTGAGGTTGAACACGGTGTTGTACGCGGCGAGGACGACGTCGAAGGGCCCGTCGGGCAGATCGTCGACCATGTCGCCGTGCACGGTGGTGACGGTCCGGTCGACGTCGCTGCGCGCCAGCTCTTCGAGCATCCGACGGCTCGTGTCGACCCCCACGACCCGACCCGCGCGAGCGGCGATCGGGACGGCCAGACGACCCGTGCCGACGCCCAGTTCGAGCACCGAGCCGTCCGGCCCGGCGAGCGCGGCCACGAACGCGACCGTGGCGTCGAGGTCGGTCACGTCCGCGTACCACTCGTCGTACACGTCGGCGAAGGCATCGCCGTAGGAGTCGGACCGGAAGCCCCGCATCCCCGCATCTTCCCTCGCCGGTAGGGTCGTGCACATGTCGGGCGCGCACTCACCCGGTCCCGAGCTCACCTACCTCGACCACGCCGCCAGCACCCCGATGCGGCGCGAGGCGATCGACGCCATGCTGCCGTTCCTCGACGTGCAGTTCGCCAACCCCAGCGGATCGCACCGGTTCGCGCGGCAGGCCCGGACGGCTGTGGACGACGCACGCGAGGTCGTCGCCGGCGTGCTCGGGTGCGATCCCGGGGAGGTGGTGTTCACCGGGGGCGGCACCGAGAGCGACAACACGGCGGTGCTCGGGGTGGTCGCCGTCCGCGGTGGCACCGCCGTGTGCCCCGCCACCGAGCACCACGCCGTCCTGCACGCCGTGGAGCGCGTCGGCGGCCGGATCGTGCGGGTCGACCGCTCGGGACGCGTGGACACCGAGCACCTGGCCGCCACCGTCGACGCCGACGTGTCGGTCGTGTCGGTGATGGCGGTCAACAACGAGGTCGGCACGGTCACCGACGTGGCCGCCGTCGCCGACGTCGCTCGCCGCGCCCATCCCGGCGTCGTGGTGCACACCGACGCGGTGCAGGCGGCGTCGTGGCTCGACCTCCGCGAGCTCACGCCCCACGTCGACCTCTTGTCGCTGTCCGCGCACAAGTTCGGTGGTCCCAAAGGCGTCGGAGTGCTGGTCGCTCGCGCCGGCGTGCGGTTCGAGCCGCTGCTGATCGGCGGTGGCCAGGAACGCGAGCGGCGCAGCGGCACCCACCACGTGGCGGGCATCGTCGCGCTGGCGGAGGCGCTGCGGCTGGCCGATGCCGAGCGCGACGCCGAGCGAGTGCGGCTCACGGCGATGCGCGACCGGCTGGTCGACGGCCTCGCCGCCCGCCTCGACGGCGTGCTCGAGACGGTGCCGCGCGACCACAAGGTCGCCGGGTCGGCGCACGTGTGTTTCGAGGGCGTGGAGAACGAGGCGCTGCTGTTCCTGCTCGACGAGGCCGGGGTGTGCGCGAGCGCCGCGTCGGCCTGCGCGGCGGGGGCGATGGAGCCGTCTCACGTGCTGGCCGCGATGGGGGTCGAGCGGCGGTGGGGTGCGGGCGCCCTGCGGCTCACCCTCGGCCGCACCACCACCGAGGCCGACGTCGACCGCGCCGTCGACGTGATCGTGGCGGCGGTCCGCCGTCTGCGCGGCCGCCGCGACGCCGGCCGTCACGACGCGGGGACGGTGGCGTCGTGAAGGTCCTCTGCGCGATGAGTGGCGGCGTCGACTCCTCCGTCGCCGCCGCCGAGCTGCTCGCCGCAGGTCACGAGGTCGTCGGGGTCACGATGCGGCTCTGGGGTGGCGCGAGCGACACCGGGTGCTGCTCGATCGCCGACGTCGACGACGCCCGCCGCGTGGCGCAGCAGCTCGGGATCGACCACCTCGTGTTCAACTTCACCGACGACTTCGACCGCCACGTCGTCGACCCGTACGTGGCCGCCCATGCCTCCGGCCGCACGCCGAACCCGTGCGTCGAGTGCAACCGCCACCTGAAGTTCGATCGCCTCGCCGAACGCGCCGACCTGCTCGGGTTCGACGCCGTGGCGACCGGCCACCACGCCCGCGTCGTCGAGCACGACGGTCGTCGCTTCGTCGCCCGCGGCGCCGATCCGGCGAAGGACCAGAGCTACGTCGTGCACGTGCTGCCGCCACACGAGTTGGCCCGCACGCTGTTCCCCGTCGGGCACCTCACCAAGGCGGAGGTGCGCAGACGCGCCGAGGCAGCCGGGTTGCGCACCGCCACCAAGCCCGACAGCCAGGACGTGTGCTTCATCACCCGGACGGGGGGCCGCCCCCAGTTCCTCGGCGACCGGATCGCGTTCCGCCGCGCCGAGGTCGTCGACGACACCGGCCGGGTGCTGGGCGAGGTCGATGCCGTCGAGCTCGTCACCATCGGCCAGCGGCGCGGGATCGGACTCCCGGGTGGCGGGCCGAAGCGCTACGTGGTCGACGTCGACGTCGAGCGCGGGCGGGTGGTCGTGGGGGACGAGCAGGCGTTGCTCGTCGCCGACACGAAGGTCGTCGGGTGCACCTGGGCGGCCGGCCCGGTGGAGGGTGACGTGCTCGCACAGTGCAGTGCGCACGGGGCGGCGCGGCCGGCGCGGGCGATCCCGACCGACGACGGGGTGCTGCTGCGGTGGCGCACGCCCGAACGGCGCGTGGCACCGGGGCAGAGCGTGGTGCTGTACGACCTCGCCGACGAGCGGGTGCTCGGCGGCGGCACCGCCGGCTGAGCCCGGGTCAGCCGACCGGCAACCGCTCGGCCGCGGCGGCGAGCACCCGACCGGGTCGAGTGGGGGCGACCAGCACACCACGTGCGTGGATGGCCCTGCCGTTCGGCTGCTGGCGGGTGCCGGCGAACACGACGCCCACCGGTTCGGCGACCGTGATCTCGATCGCGTGCCCGCCCGCGGGTCCGGTGAGATCGGCCGCCTGGGTGTCCGCCAGCGCGAGCCGGATCCGCCGCACCGTGCCGTCGCGCAGCATCACCGTCTCGCCGAGGACGACGTGGTCGTGGATCACCACCCCGGCGGGGACGAGCACCAGCCACCGTCGGGAGAGCCGGTGGAACCGGGTCGGCAGGAACCACACCACCACGGTGGCGATCGCGGTGACCGGCACGCCGACCACCCAGTTGCGGGCGGCGAGGAGCAGCGGCCCGGTCGCGGCAGCGGCCACGAGCACCATCCACGACACCGCGGTGGGCACGTAGAACGCCGCGGGCGGCGTGAGCAGGAACCGACGCTCGTGTCCGTAGGCCGACGCCTGCACCATCGCCTCGCCGAACTCGCCGCTCGCCACCACCAGCGTCGCCAGCGCCGTGGTGGTCAGCGTGACGGCGGTGGACGTGTCGAGGCCGCGCGCCACGGTGGCCGCGACCGCGACCACGGCGCCCGCCGGGACCACGGTGCGGCTGAGCGTGAGGCCGATCACACCCGGAAGGGCGAGCATCGCGGCAACAGCGGCCCACCCCACCCACAGCAGCACCGTGCCGGTGAGCTGCACCGCACGCGAGCGGTCCGAGAGCGCGTCGCCGAACCCCGCCCCACCGGCGGCGGCCACCACCAACCACAGCAGCCGGGCGGCCCACAGCGCGACCACCGGGGTCGACCGACGCGACGAGGTGCCGGTCCGGCCGGTCGTCGCGATCTGCGTCCCGCCCGCTGCGCTCGCGTCGCCCTCGTTGCTCTGGTCGCCCTCGCGGCCGTGCGGGGACTCGCCCGGGGATTTGGTCGGCGGCGGCACGAGCGGACAGGGTATCGGCGGTCGTCAGGCGGTCGTCAGGCGGCCGTCAGACGGTCGTGAACCGCTCGGCGAACCCGGTCGGCCACCGCGGATCCGTCTCGTCCGCCGCCCGTGCTGCGTGCCAGCATCGGGGGGTCGGCCGGCGCCGGCGACACACCACCCGGAACCCCGACCGGCCGTGCGTCGGGCGGTTCGGGGCACGGCGGCACCGAACGGGTCCGAGGACCCGCACGACCTCGACACACGAAACCAGAGACACGAACCGGAACGACGGACCGGACGCAATCAGACGCGACCAGAGGCGACCAGAGGCGACCAGAGGCGACCAGAGGCAGGAGAGGAGGAGGCACATGACGAGCAGCGGCAACCGCACGACCGGATCCACGACCGGGACGACCGGGACGACCGGGACGACCGGGACGACCGGGACGACCGGCGTGACGGCCGGCGCGACCGGGACGACGACGATCGGCAACGGCATCACCGTCGGCATCGGCAGCCTCCCCCACCGCGACCTCGACGCCGGCATCCGCTTCGCGCTGGATGCGACCAGCATCCCGACCGTGCCGTCGTTGCCGAAGCGGTCGCCCGCCGAGGGGCTCATCGTCCAGGCGATGCTCGGCATCGAGGGGGTCACCGTCGGCCAGTACGGCGCGATCTCCGTCGACGTGAACCGCATCGAACCGCTCGCCCCGGTCACCACCGACCTCCAGCACGACGCGTACGCGGCCGTCGCCCGCTTCCTCGAGCTCGCGGCCGAGCGTCACGCGGTCCAGCCGCTCGACGCCGTGAAGTGGCAGATCGTCGGACCGGTCACCCTCGGTGGGGCGCTGCTGCGCGCCGGGGTGCCGGTGCAGGACGCGTACGACGTGGCGGTCCGAGCCGTCCGGTCGCACGTGCAGTCCCTGCTCGACGCGGTCGACGTCGCGCTGCCCGGCGTGCGTCAGCTCGTGTTCATCGACGAGCCCGACATGGTGGACCTCACCGATGCGCACTTCCCGATCGCACCGGACGTCGCGATCGACCTCGTGTCGGGGGCGCTCGCGGCGATCGAGTCGCGGGGGCTGTCGGGGTTGCACGTGTGCGGCGACGCGGACTGGCCGACGCTGATGGCGACCGGGCCGCAGATCCTGTCGCTGCCCGTCGGACCGTCGATCGTCGAGGCGGCCGGCTACCTGCAGCAGTTCCTCGCCCGGGGCGGCATCGTGGCCTGGGGCGCGGTGCCCACCGACGGACCGATCTCCACCACCGCCGAGCGGCCCTGGCGGGAGCTCACCCAGCTGTGGTGCGAGCTCGTCGAGCGGGGGTGCGACCACGTGCTGCTGCGCACCCAGTGCATCGTCACGCCGGAGTGCGGCCTCGGGGTGCACAGCCCCTCGGTGGCCGAGCGCGTGCACCGCATCACCGCCGAGGTGAGTCGCCGGGTGCACGACCAGGCGACCGCCACGCGCTTCGTCCTCGGCGCCTGAGCCCCGGTCGTCGCGCGACACCCACTGCCTACACTCGGCGGCGTGACCGCTCCCGACGTGCCGCCGTCCGATCCCGCGCCGTCCGATCCCGCGCCGTCCGATCCCGCGCCGTCCGATCCGGCGACTCGCGTCGCCGAGCTGAGCGCCCTGATCCGCCACCACGACGAGCGGTACTACGGCCTCGACGCACCCGAGATCAGTGACGCCGAGTACGACGAGCTGATGCGCGAGCTGCGCTCGCTGGAGGAGGCGAACCCCGACCTCGCGTCACCCGACTCGCCCACGCAGCGGGTGGGCGCGGCCGTGCTCGGCGCCACCTTCGCTCCCGTCACCCACCGGGTGCCGATGACGAGCCTCGACAACGCGATGGACACCGACGAGCTCACGGCGTGGGGCGAGCGCATCGCGCGGGGCCTCGGCGGCGTGCCGGCGCGCTACGTCTGCGAGCTCAAGATCGACGGGTTGGCGATGAGCCTGCGCTACGAGCGCGGGAGGTTCGTGCAGGCCGCCACGCGCGGCGACGGTCGCGTCGGCGAGGACGTCACCGCGAACGTGGCCACCATCGCGGGGCTCCCGCACCAGCTGGGGCACGACGCGCCCGAGGTGCTGGAGGTCCGCGGCGAGGTGTACCTGTCGCTCGCCAGCTTCGAGGCGCTCAACGAACGCGCCGCCGCGGCCGGACAACCCCGGTTCGCCAACCCGCGCAACGCGGCGGCGGGGAGCCTCCGCCAGAAGGACCCGCGCGTCACCGCGTCGCGAGAGCTGAGCTTCTGGTGCTACCAGCTCGGCGAGGTCGTCGGTGGTCCGGCGTTCACCAGCCATCACGCGACGCTCGAGTACCTGTCCGCGCTCGGCTTCCCGGTCAACCCCGAGATCCGTGTCGTCGACGACCTCGCGGGGGTCTACGCGTACGCGCAGCACTGGCAGGAGCACCGCCACGACCTCGCCTACGAGATCGACGGCGCCGTCGCCAAGGTCGACGACCTCGCCCAACGGGAGGTCCTCGGCTTCACGTCACGTGCGCCCCGCTGGGCGATCGCCTACAAGTTCCCGCCGGAGGAGCGCACCACCCTGCTGCGCGACATCCAGGTGTCGATCGGACGCACGGGTCGGGCCACGCCCTTCGCGGTGCTCGAGCCGGTGTTCGTCGGCGGCTCCACCGTCGGGATGGCCACCCTGCACAACCAGGACCAGGTGCGCGCCAAGGACGTCCGTCCCGGCGACACGGTGATCGTGCGCAAGGCCGGCGACGTGATCCCCGAGGTCGTCGGCCCGGTGCTCGCGCTCCGGCCCGAGGGTCTGGCCGCGTGGGAGTTCCCCACCCACTGCCCCTGCTCGCTGCAGAGCGAGCTGGTGCGCCCGCCCGGCGAGGCCGACACGCGCTGCGTCGAGCCGTCGTGCCCGTTCCAGCGCGACCAGCGCATCATCTACTTCGCGTCGCGTGGAGCGATGGACATCGAGGGGCTCGGCGAACGCACCGTGTTCCAGCTGAGCGACGCCGGGCTCGTGCGCGATCCGGCCGACGTGTACTCGCTCACCGTCGACCACCTCCTCGAACTCGACGGCTTCGCCCGCATCAGCGCCGAGAAGCTCGTGGCGTCGATCGCCGGGTCGCGGTCACGGCCGTTGCCGAGGCTGCTCACAGCGCTCGGCATCAAGGGCCTCGGCCCGTCCGCATCCGAGGCGATCAGCACCGCCTTCGGCACGCTCGACGCCGTGATGGCGGCGTCCGAGGCCGATCTCGCCACCACCGAGGGGGTCGGGCCCACCATCGCCGCGTCGATCGTCCGCTGGTTCTCGGTCGAGGCGAACCGGGCGATGATCGAGAAGCTGCGTTCGGCCGGGGTCGAGTTCGGCAACGTCGAGGTGAGCCGTCTGCCGCAGGTGCTCGCGGGTCGTGCCGTCGTGGTCACCGGCACGCTCGACGGCTGGTCACGCGACGAGGCCGAGGCGGCGATCAAGGCACGTGGTGGCAAGAGTCCGGGCAGCGTGAGCGCGAAGACGTTCGCCGTCGTGGTCGGTGCCGAACCGGGGGCGAGCAAGGTCGCCAAGGCGGCGCAGCTCGGCATCCCCGTGCTCGACGAGGCCGGGTTCACCCACCTGCTCGACACCGGCGAGCTACCGTCGTCGGTCGCCACCGGCACGGCGGCCACGGCGGACACATCGATGGACGACGCCTCGCCGGGTGGCGAGGCGGATCAGACCGCGTAGAACGACCAGCTGTAGATGCGGGCCGTGCCCGGGCCGTCGATCGTGCGCCAGTAGCGCACCGTCACCGAGTGCTGCCCGGTCGTGAACGCCTCGATCACCTGGGACGGACCCGGTTCGAAGGTGAGGGTGGCGTTGCCCGGCTCGAACACGACGCCCGGCGGGATCTCCACCTGATCGCCGCCGGTGTCGCCGAGCCCCGGCGGGGACTGCTCGATGTCGTCGAGCGACACCACCGGCAGCTCGATGCCGTCGATGATCAGCACGCCCTCGTAGCCGACCTGCAGGTCGACGAACACGCGTGTCTGCTGCGGGACCTGGGTGGCACCTCGCACCGGGTCGATGCTCTCGATCGGCTCGGGGAGCAGCTCGTCGCCGGTGCCGGTCTCCGCGCTGAGGAAGCCGAGGACGATCGCCACGAGCCCGACGGCGATGCCCATGCTCGCGGCCAGCAACTTCGCGTCGAACCGCCGCCGACGTGCCGGCGCCACCCGCTCGAGCCGTGCGAGGGCGTGGGTCCGGTGGTCGGCGGTCACCTCGGGGTCGTCGACGCGGTCGAGGGCGCCCTCGAGGTCGTGATCACCGAGATCCACCGGGTCGAGATCCACCGGGTCGAGACGAGGGTCGCGCGGTTCGGGCGGTGCATCGGCGTTCGACACGTCGCCAGTCTCGCGTGCCGGTCGGCGGATTCCACCGTGACGGGCGACCTCGGCTCCGACTGGACCCTGCGCGTGTGGGCTTCCGCGCGTCACGCCCGACCGACCGGTCGCCGCTCGTCGACGCCGGTCGACCCCGGTCGACCCCGGTCGATCGAACCTGGGTCGAGCGGGCGCGTGACGGTCGTCGTGGACGACGAGTAGCGTCGCGGTTCCGATGAGCGACCAGGCTGCGTCCAGCGGGAGCCCCGAACTCCGCACGCTCGGCGATCCCACCGGCGCGACCGAGCGTCCGGAGGGTGAGCGGATCTTCGCCGGTCGCTACCGCCTGCTCGGCCGGCGGGGCCGTGCGACCGACCTGGCCCTGTTCGAGGCGGTCGACGCCCTCACCGACCGGCGGGTCGCCCTCAAGATCGTGCATCCCGACCTGTGCGCCGCTCCCGGGTTCGACGAGCGGTTCGTCGCGGCGATGCACGACGCGGTCCGTGCCCGCCATCCGAACCTCACCGAGGTGCTCGACGTCGGCGAGTCCACCTGGGGAGGTCGACGGGTGCACTTCGCGGTGTGCGAGAACCTCACCGGTGGCAGCCTGCGCGACCTTCGCGACCGCGGTCGCCAGCTCAGCCCGTCGCAGGTGGTGATGATCGGGCTCGACGCGTGTCGGGGCCTCGATGCCGCGCACCGCGCCGGGCTGGTGCACGGCGACATCCGGCCGGCCAACCTCGTGTTCGGCGACGACGGTCGCCTGCGCATCACCGATCTCGGCGTCGCGGCGCTCGTGGGCCGTGCCGTCGACGGCGACGTGTCCCGTACGGACATCGAACAGGCGAAGTACGCGGCGCCCGAGCAGGCGCAGGGACGTTCGCCGGGCCCGAAGAGCGACGTGTACGCGTTGTGCCTGTGCCTGCTCGAGGCGGTGACCGGTCAGTTGCCGTTCGTCGCCGACTCCGCCGTCGCGACCCTGGCGCAGCGGGTCGATCGGCTGATGCCGGTGTCGGCCGACCTCGGCCCGCTGGCGGCCGTGTTCGAGCGCGCCGGTCGCCCCGACCCCGACGACCGGTCGTCCGCCGCGGAGT
>CAEZSR010000026.1_pt1 | contig 29709 bp, 25 predicted proteins | sample 7264011 | NCBI WGS metagenome assembly CAEZSR01 (sample SAMEA6813783, study PRJEB35770) | freshwater metagenome | biome: Freshwater; feature: Freshwater reservoir; material: water | place: Czech Republic | collected 2016-08-15 | depth 0.5m m | reverse complement strand
CGCCCCCGTCGGTCGGGACCCGGCGGCCGCGACCAGACCGGCCAGCACCGCGACCAGCAGGGCGACGGCGCCGTGCCGCACCCCACGCTCACAGCCAGCCCCCGCCGCCATCGCCGGGATGGTATCGGTTGCCTGCGGCACGCCCGGACGCCGGGGACGGCGTGCCGGGCGGCGCAGCGAGATGGGGTGGGACCCGTCCGGGTCAGGCGGCCGGGGCCGGCAGGATGACGCGGTCGATCACGTGGATGAAGCCGTTGTCGGCCGGGATGTCGGCCGTCACCACGGTGGCGCCGCCGATCGTCACGACGTCGCCCTCGGCGGTCACCGGCAGCGACACGCCACCTGCGGTGACGACGCTGCTGAAGATGCCGATCGTCGCCGCGTCCTGCGCCAGCGGCAGCACGTGGCCCTGCAGGACGGCGGTGAGCTGGGCCGGATCGGCGAGCAGGGCGTCGATCGCCGGCTGACCGAGTGCGGCGAAGGCCTCGTCGGTCGGGGCGAGCACGGTGATGTTGCCCGTCGAGAGGGTCTCGGTGAGCCCGGCGGCCTCGACCGCGGCGAGGAGGGTGGTGAAGCTGCCCGCCTCGGTGGCGACGTCGATGATCGAACCGAGCGGCGCCTCGGTGGTCTCCGGTGCGGCCTCGGTGGTCTCGGGCGCGGCGGTGGTCTCCGGCGCAGCCGTGGTCTCGGGGGCGGCCTCGGTGGTCTCGGGTGCGCCGGTGGTCTCCGGTGCGGCGGTGGTCTCGACCGCAGCGGTCGTCGGGGTGGTGTCCTCGTCGCCGCCGCACGCGGCGACGAGCAGACAGGTGGCGACGAGGGGCAGGGCGAGGACGCGGACACGCGACATGGGAACTCCAGGGGGGAACAGGGGGTGAACGGGGGTGAACGGGGGTGGTGCGGCGGTCCGGGAGGCCGGCCGCGGTGCCCTCGGGGCACCACGGGCACCCGGGGGTGGGTGCCGACCCGACGATCCTGCCGCACCGTTGCATCGTGCAACGACCTGGAATCGGCGCTGCACGCCCGATGTGCCCGATGTCATAACGCCGTTCTTGGCCGAAGTTGACATGAACCGTAGCAGGTTTTGTGCGTCGGGTTACACTGCCGACCATGGCGATCGACCCGAAGAAGTGGACCATCAAGACCCAGGAGGCGGTGGCGGCTGCCATCGACCAGGCGCGTTCGCTCTCCAACCCCGAGCTCACGCCCGACCACGTGATGGCCGCGCTCGCCCGACAGGACGACACGCTCACCCCGGCGGTGCTCGCCAAGCTGGGCCTCGCCCCGTTGATGATCCGCAACAAGGCCGACGAGGCCGTCGCCAAGTTGCCGAAGGCCTACGGCGGCGACGAGCCGCGGATGAACCGAGAGCTCACCAACGTCTTCGAGAACGCGGAGAAGTACCGCAAGGACCTGAAGGACGACTACCTCTCGGTCGAGCACCTGCTGCTCGCGATGAACTCGCGGCTCGGGGTCGGCAGCGAGGAGTTGCTCCAGGCGCTGAAGGAGGTCCGCGGCAGCCACCGGGTCACCGGCCAGAACCCCGAGGAGCAGTTCGCCGCGCTCGAGAAGTACGGCCAGGACCTCACCGCTCGGGCGCGCGAGGGGAAGATCGACCCCGTCATCGGCCGCGACGACGAGATCCGCCGCGTCATCCAGGTGCTCAGCCGCCGCACGAAGAACAACCCGGTCCTCATCGGCGAGCCCGGGGTGGGCAAGACCGCGATCGTCGAGGGACTCGCCCGCCGCATCGCCGACGGCGACGTGCCCGAGGGCCTGAAGGACAAGCGGCTGATCTCGCTCGACATCGGCTCGATGCTCGCGGGCGCCAAGTACCGCGGCGAGTTCGAGGAGCGGTTGAAGGCCGTGCTCAAGGAGATCACCGACGCCGCCGGCGAGGTCATCACCTTCGTCGACGAGATCCACACCATCGTCGGCGCCGGTGGCGCCGAGGGCGCGATGGACGCCGGCAACATGATCAAGCCGATGCTCGCCCGCGGCGAGCTGCGCATGATCGGCGCCACCACCCTCGACGAGTACCGCAAGTACGTCGAGAAGGACCCCGCCCTCGAACGCCGCTTCCAACAGGTGTACGTGGGCGAGCCGTCCGTCGAGGACAGCATCGCGATCCTCCGCGGTCTCAAGGAGCGCTACGAGGTGCACCACGGTGTCCGCATCCAGGACTCGGCGCTCGTGAGCGCGGCCGTGCTGTCCAACCGCTACCTCACCAACCGCTTCCTGCCCGACAAGGCGATCGACCTGATGGACGAGGCGGCCAGCAAGCTGCGCATCGAGATCGACTCGCTGCCCACCGAGATCGATGTCGTCGAGCGCCGCATCCTCCAGCTCGAGATCGAACAGGTCGCGCTCGCGAAGGAGACCGACGCCGTCTCGAAGGAACGGCTGGAGGCGATCGAGACCGAGCTCGCCGACCTGCGGGCGCAGTCGGCGGAGATGCGCCGCCACTGGGAGGGCGAGAAGGAGGCCATCTCGGCCATCCGCATCCTGAAGGAGGAACTCGAGCAGCTGCGCACCGTCGTCGAGCGCGAGACCGACCTCAACCTGGCCGCGGAGATCCGCTACGGCCGCATCCCCGAGCTCGAGCGCCGCATCGCCGACGCCACCGCGCACCTCGACGAGCTGCAGTCGGGCGAGCGGATGCTGAAGGAGGAGGTCGACGCCGAGGACATCGCCGAGGTGGTCAGCAAGTGGACCGGCGTGCCCATCACCCGCCTGCTCGAGGGCGAGATGGCCAAGCTCGTCCACCTCGAGGAGCTGCTGCACCAGCGCGTGGTCGGCCAGGAGGAGGCCGTCATGGCCGTGTCCAACGCGATCCGCCGCTCGCGTGCCGGTCTCAGCGACCCCAACCGTCCGATCGGTTCGTTCATGTTCCTCGGCCCCACGGGTGTCGGCAAGACCGAGCTCGCGCGCGCCGTGGCCGAGTTCCTGTTCGACGACGAGCGGGCGATGGTGCGCATCGACATGGGCGAGTACATGGAGAAGTACTCGGTGAGCCGCCTCATCGGGGCGCCCCCCGGCTACGTCGGCTACGACGAGGGCGGTCAGCTCACCGAGGCCGTGCGGCGCCGCCCGTACAGCGTGGTGCTGCTCGACGAGATCGAGAAGGCGCACCCCGACGTGTTCAACGTGCTGCTCCAGGTGCTCGACGACGGCCGCCTCACCGACGGTCAGGGCCGTACGGTCGACTTCACCAACGTCGTGATCGTGATGACCTCCAACCTGCCGGGCGACCCGCTCGGGTTCTTCAAGCCCGAGTTCATCAACCGCGTCGACGAGATCATCCGGTTCCGTGCGCTGGGCGAGGACGACCTGCGCCACATCGTCGGCATCCAGCTCGGCCACCTGCGCAAGCGCATGGCCGACCGGCGGATCACGCTCGAGGTCACCGATGCGGCGATGGCCAAGCTCGCCCACGAGGGCTACGACCCGAGCTTCGGCGCCCGCCCGCTCAAGCGGATCATCCAGCGCGAGATCAGCGACCCGGTCGCGATCCTCGTGCTCGAGGGCAAGGTCGGCGACGGCGACACGGTGCGGGTCGACGTGGTCGACGGGCGGCTCACCGTCAACGGCTGATCTGCCCGACCACCTCCTCGACGACCTCCTCGACGACCTCCTCGACGACCTCCTCGACCACCTCCTCGACGACCTCCTCGACAACCCCGGGGTGTCCCGGACGGTCCGGCGAGGGACGAAGGTCGCTCCGCCGGGCGGTCCGGGGAGCCCGAGAGGGAGGGGGTGCCCGATGGCGTTCGAGACACCGAGCAGGTTGGCCGTCAACGGACGGGTCGATCCGATGCTGGCGCACGCCCACGCGATCGAGGAGGCGGCCGCGCAGCTGACCCCGCTGTCGCACAGCGCCAGCCGCCTCGTCGAGCTGAACTCGTCGCCGTCGGTGAGCATCACCGACGTGGCCGGCGTGATCGTGAACGACCAGGTCCTCACCGCGTCGCTCCTGCGCGAGGCGAACTCGGCCGCGTCGGCGGCCACCGACCCGATCAGCACGGTCGACGTGGCCGTCGTGCGCCTCGGCATGTCGCGGGTGATGACCCTCGCCCTGCGGCTGTCGCTCTCGCGCGAGATGTCGGGCCCACTGCCGCAGTACGAACTCGGCGAGGGTCATCTCGGCCTGGTGTCGGTGGTCGGCTCGATCGCGGCCGAGCTGGTGCGCGAGCAGGCGAAGGTGCCGATGCGACCCGAGCTCACCACCGCGGCGCTGCTGCGCGACATCGGCATGCTCGTGCTCGCCCGGTTCCTCGACGGCCCGCCGCAGGTGCTGCTCGAGGTGGTGCGCGGCGAGGGCGCCTCGCTCGCCGACGGCGAGCGGATGGTGCTCGACGCCAACCACGGCGAGGCGGGCGGGCTGCTGTGCCAGACCTGGCGGCTGCCGGAGACGGTGCGGCTCGGGGTGCAGTACCACCACGACCCCTTCGAGTGCCCCGACCCGATCGCCCACGGCGTGTTCCTCGCCGACACGATCGCGCACCACGTCGCCGTGCGGACCGGTGGCACCTGGTCGCACTCCACGCCGGACGACGACGTCGTGGCGGCCTCGGCCGAGGCGATCGCGTTCGACCTGTCGCGGCTCGACGGTGTCGTCGACGCCACCATCGCCCGGTTCTCGTCGCGCGACACCGGCCTCTCGCTGAGCTGACCCCGCCCGGCACCCACCCGGTACCGTCCTCGGACCCGGACGGCCACCGCGGCTGCTGGCAGACTGAACCCGGTCGGGCGCGCAACGCCCCGGCCGCACACGGTCGTGAAGGGGGGGGTGCCGTGCCGTACCGGGTGGTGCAGTGGGGGACCGGGAACGTGGGCAGGATGGCGATCGACGCCGTGCTCGCACGTCCCGACATGGAGCTCGTCGGGTGCTACGTCACGTCCCCGGCCAAGCACGACGTCGACGTCGGTGAGCTGCTCGGCCGTGAGCCGATCGGTGTGCGTGCGACCAACGACCTGTCGGCGATCGAGACGCTCGACGCCGACTGCGTGCTGCACATGCCGCTGCCGTCCGCGCAGGTGAACGCCGACGATCCCGGTCACGACACCGACGTGCTGTGCGGCCTGTTGGCGAGCGGCAAGAACGTCGTCACCACCGTCGGATACGTGCACCCGCGCAGCTACGGCGCCGACGTGCACGCCCGTCTGGAGGCGGCCTGCACGTCCGGGCACACCTCGCTGCACGGCACCGGGCTCAACCCCGGCTTCCAGGCCGAGTTGGTGCCGCTCGTGCTGAGCGGGCTCTGCAGGCGGATCGATCGAGTCCTCGTGCGTGAGTCGAGCGAGTTCTCCCGCTACCCGTCACCGCAGATCATCATGGGGATGATGGGGATGGGCAAGGAGCCCGACGAGTACGTCGCCCACAGCGCGCGGTACCGCGCCTGGCTGTCGGGCCTGTTCACCGAGAGCGTGCTGCTGGTGGCCGACGGGCTCGGCGTCGAACTCGACGAGGTGGTGGTCGAGGAGGAGACCGAGCTGGCCGAGGAGACCTTCGAGATCGCCGCCGGCACGATCGCGGCCGGCACCGTCGCCGCGCAGCGATGGATCTGGGCGGGCCGCCGGGGCGACCGCGACGTCATCCGGCTGGAGGCGATCTACAAGGCCCGGCCCGACGTCGCGCCGGAGTGGACCAGCCCCGCCTGGGTCACCCGCATCGACGGTGAGCCGCGCATCGTGCTGGAGGCCGACCGCTGGCTCACCAACGGCCTGCTCGCCACCGCGATGCACGCGGTCCATGCGGTGCCCGCCGTGTGCGACGCGTCGCCCGGCGTGAAGACGTTCCTCGACCTGCCGCTGATCGTCGGTCGCCACACCGTGGCACCGTGAGGGTCCACGCCTCCGCCGTCGACCCGGACGGTCCCTGGTCGGCCTTCGAGCCGCTGGCGGTGCCCGAGCAGGGCGCGCCACCACCGCGCGCCACGATCGACCCCGATCGCGAGCTCGGGTGGATGCGCCGCATGTGGCCCCTGCTGCGTGCCCGACGCGTGCGGTTCTTCACGGCCCTGGTGGCGGCGCTCGTGGCGATGGTGGCCGGCGTCGCGATCCCGCGCATCACGATGGACGCGATCGACCAGGGGCTCGACGCACGCACCCGGCCGATCGAGGACTTCGTGTGGATGCTCGCCGCGGTGGCGCTCCTGCGGGCGGTGCTCACCTACTGGTACCGCTCCACGCTCTACACCATCGCCTACGACCTCGAGGGCGACCTGCGCACCTCGATGTTCGGTCACCTCACGCGCATGGACTTCGCGTTCTACGACCGGGTGCAGGCCGGGCAGCTGATCTCGCGGGCCAACTCGGACATCCGCTCGGTGCAGATGTTCCTCACCTTCGCGCCGCTCATCTCGCTGAACCTCGTGAGCTTCGTCGTCGCGTTCGGGTTGATGCTGTCGATCCACGTCGGGCTCACGATCGTGGCCGTCATCACCCTGCCGCTCACCTACCTCTCCGGCACGCGGCTGCGGAACATCTCGTTCCCGATGAGCTGGATCGTCCAGGGGCGCCAGGCCGACATCACCACGATCGTCGACGAGAACATCCAGGGTGTGCGCGTGGTGAAGGGGTTCGCCGCGGAGGAGCGCGAGCTGCGCAAGCTCGCGGCCGCCGCCACGCGCCTGCGATGGGCGAACGTGAAGCTGAACGACGCCCGCGCCGCGTGGGGTCCGCTCACGGAGAACCTGCCCCGGCTCGGTCTGGCCGGCGTGCTGCTGTACGGCGGGATGCTCGCGATCGACGGCGACATCACCGTCGGGGCGATCGTCGCGTTCAACGCCTACGTGGTGCTCATCCAGGCGCCGTTCCGCTTCCTCAGCTTCATCCTGATCATGGGTCAGCGAGCGGCGGCCTCCGCGGGCCGCATCTTCGAGGTGCTCGACGAACGACCGGGCATCACCGACCGGCCGGGGGCGATCGACCTCGTCGAGCCGCGTGGCGAGGTCGTGTTCGACCACGTGACGTTCGGCTACGCCAACGGCGAGCCGATCCTGCGCGACCTGTCGTTCCGGGTGGCTCCCGGTGAGACGGTGGCGATCGTCGGCCGCACCGGCAGCGGCAAGTCGACCATCGCCAGGCTGCTCGCTCGCTCCTACGACGTGCAGGCGGGCAGCGTGCGCATCGACGGGCACGACGTGCGCGACCTCACCGTCGCCAGCGTGCGACACCACGTCGGGGTGGTGCTCGACGACCCGTTCCTGTTCTCCGCGTCGATCCACGACAACATCGCGTACGGCCGTCCCGACGCCACCCGCGCCGAGGTCGAGCGGGCCGCCGCGGTCGCGCAGGCAGCGGAGTTCGTCGGCGATCTGCCCGAGGGCTACGACAGCGTGGTCGGCGAACGCGGCTACGACCTGTCGGGCGGGCAGCGCCAGCGGATCTCGATCGCCCGCACGCTGCTCACCGCGCCGGCCGTGCTCGTGCTCGACGACGCGACGTCCGCGATCGACGTGCACGTCGAGCAGCAGATCCACGGCGCGCTGCACGAGGTGCTGGGCACCCGAACCACGATCCTGGTGGCGCACCGGCTGTCCACCATCGCCCTGGCCGACCGGGTGGTGCTGCTCGACGAGGGTCGTGTGATGGCCGAGGGCACCCACGCCCACCTGCTCGCGACCGAGCCGCGCTACGCAGCGGTGCTGGCCCAGGTGCGCGACGACGGTTCGGGGGCGACCACGGACGCCGGTCCGGACGCGGGCTCGGACGCCGTCGCCGGCCCCGGGGCGGTGGTGGGCGAATGATGTTCGGACCCGCCGGTGGTGGCTTCGCGCCGGGTGGTGCGCAGACCAGCGCCGCCGCAGGGCTGCCGTTCGCCGGCGTGCCCGCAGAGCTGCGCGAGAAGGCCGACCGCATCCTCGCGACCGAACCCGAGCACCCGGCACCGGACGTGCGGTTCGACCCGGTGATGAGCGACCGCCAGCCCTTCACGCTGCGACGCTTCCTGGGTGCGCACCGCTGGCGGCTCGGTGCGGCCTTCGTGCTCGTGGTGCTGGAGACGCTCGCCCTGCAGGCAGGCGGCATCCTCACGCAGCAGGGGATCGACCACGGCATCGTCGACGGCGACACCGGCGTCATCGTCACCGTCGCGCTGCTGTACGTGCTCTCGGTGATCGTGGCCACCGCCGCCGGGGCGTGGCGCGTGTCGTTCACCGGCCGGCTCGGTGAGCGGTTGCTGTACGAACTGCGGCTGCGCGTGTTCTCGCACCTGCAGCGGCTGTCGATCGACTTCTACACCGACGAGCGCGCCGGTCGCCTGCTCACGCGGATGACGAGCGACGTCGATGCGCTGCAGCAACTGTTCCAGGACGGGCTGGTGAACGTCGCCGTGCAGCTCCTCACGCTGCTCGTGGTGACGGTGATCCTGGTGGCGCTCGAGCCGACACTCGCGCTCGTGACGATCCTGGTGGTGGTCCCAGCCCTGCTCGCCAGCACGCTGTGGTACCGGGCGGCGAGCGACCGGTCGTTCGGCGTCGTGCGCGACCGCATCGCCGACGTGCTCGCGGACCTGAGCGAGACGCTGCAGGGCATCCGCATCGTCACGGCGTTCAACCGCCGCCGGCACAACGTCGTGACGCACCGCCGCATCGTGCGCCGCTACCGCGACGCCAACGTCGTCACCGCCCGGCAGGGCGCGCTGTACGGCCCGGGCGCCGACCTGCTCGGCGCGCTCGCGCAGGTGGTGGTGGTGCTCGTCGGCGGCCGGATGGTGCTCGACGGCGAGATCACGATCGGCACGCTCGCCGCGTTCGTGCTGTACCTGACGGCGTTCTTCGCCCCCATCCAGCAGCTCGTCCAGCTGTACTCCACGTACCAGTCCGGGCAGGCGGCGGTGGGCAAGCTGCGCGAACTGCTCGCGACCGAGCCGTCGGTCGCGGAGGCACCCGACGCGCACGACCTGCCCCCGATCGACGGGCGCGTCGAACTGGTGGGCGTGGGGTTCGCGTACCGGCCCGACATGCCGGTGTTGGTCGACGTCGACCTGGTGATCGAACCGGGGGAGACGTTCGCGCTCGTCGGCACCACCGGCTCCGGGAAGTCGACGATCGCGAAGCTCGTCACGCGCTTCCACGACCCGACGGCGGGGTCGGTGCGCATCGACGGGCACGACCTGCGCGACGTCACGGTCGCGTCGCTGCGCCGCCAGCTCGGGGTGGTGCCGCAGGAGCCGTTCCTCTTCGCCGCGTCCCTGCGCGAGAACGTCGCGTTCGGCCGACCGGGCGCCGAGGAGGCCGAGGTGCTCGCGGCGTGCGTGGCGGTGGGCCTCGGTGACCTGATCGATCGGTTGCCCGACGGCCTCGACACGTTCGTCCACGAGCGCGGGGTGTCGCTGTCGAGCGGCGAGCGTCAGCAGATCGCACTCGCCCGCGCCTTCCTCTCCCGACCCCGCGTGCTCGTGCTCGACGAGGCGACGTCGAGCCTCGACCTCGAGAGCGAGACGGTGGTCGAGCGGGCGCTCGACGCCGTGCTGGAGGGGCGCACCGCGATCGTGATCGCGCACCGGCTGGCCACGGCGATGCGCGCCGACCGTATCGCGGTGGTGGAGTCGGGTCGGATCGTCGAGCTGGGCACGCCTCAGCAGTTGCGCGAGCTGGGCGGGCGCTGGGCGGCGATGGAGGCCACCTGGCACCGCCATGCCGGTGGCGGTTGACGATCCGCAGACGAACGCTTCCCGACCCGTTCTCTCAGGTGGGTGGCAGCTGCGCCGATGCCTCTTCCGGACCACCTGACACCGGGGAGCACAGCTCGTGGTCGATCGACGACGGCCAGGTGGACCTCGTCGCCGACGTGATGGGCTACGTCACGAGGTGACCGGCCGGCGCGCCGGCGACGCGTCCGCGACGAACGCGATCGCGTTGGCGATCAGCCGCCGCACGTTCGCGTCGGCGTAGCTGGACGGTCCGTCACCCGGCTGCAGGTACACCACCGGCGACCGACCGACCGTGTGGGTCCAGCCGATCAGGTCGGGTCCGTCGGGGTGCGACCAGTCACCGTGCTCGTCACGCCGACCGCGGATCGCCGCGTCGGTGCAGTGGAAGTGCTCGTGCGTCATCGGGAAGGTGGTGCGCAGCAGCGGGGTGACGCCCGGCAGGATCGGCGGGATCAGGTACAGCTCGTCGTGCAGCGTGAACGACGCAGGCAGGCCCGCGCACACCGGGTGGTGCGGGGCGAGCACCTCGACGGTGTGGTCGACCTCGAGCAGGTAGCCGGAGTCGGGCCAGCGGCGACCCCACAGGTCACCGGCGGCGTAGTGGAAGCGGCCACCGACGATCTCGGCGTAGCGCGGCCAGGCCGGCCAACTCGCGAGCGCGTGGTGCAGGAACACCATCCCGACACCGGCGTCGAGGAGCGCCTCGAACCCGGCCACCAGGTCGGGGCTCGGCGCCTCGAGCTCGACCGGCGGATCGGCGCGGGTGAAGCGCAGGCCCGGCATGTCGTAGAACACGATCGCGTCGATCGCGTCGATCGCGTCGATGCGGTCGGTCGCCAGCCGGTCGGGGTGCAGGCGGTGCTGGGCGTCGGGGTGCTCGACGTGTTCGTAGATGATCGCACCGGTCGCGGTGAGGTGGTCGAAGATCGCGAGGAACGGCTCGCGCTCGAACGGGTGGCCCTTCGTGACCAGCAGCACGCGCGAGGGCAGCACGCGCGAGGGCAGCACGCGCGAGGGCAGCACGCCCTGCGCCGTCACGTGCCCGGTCGCCGTTCGTGAGCCACGCGCCAGGCCAGCCACAGCAGCGGGAGCTGGAACGGCAGGCGCAACCAGGCCGCGAGTGCCGAGTCGAACGGCGGGTCCATGTCCTTCATGCCACCGTCGAGCGCCGCCTGGATGTTGGCGGGGTACACGGCGAGGAAGGTGGCGAACGCGAACCAGCCACCGACGCGGCGGGTGCGGGGCACGGCGAGCAGCACGGCCGCGGCGATCTCCGCCGCGCCGCTGAGGTGGGTGATCAGCCGCGCCGATCCGGGCATCCACGTCGGCACGAGCGGGTCGAAGAACTCGGGTCGCGCGAAGTGGGCGATCCCGGCACCGCCGAGGATCAGCACGAGGGCGGCGGTGGCGGCGGACGGACGCGCGGAGGACATGCGGGCCCCACCGTAGGTGCCGCTGGATCCGGCTGCTCGATCCGGCCGCTGGATCCGGCCGTCGGGTGTCGTCTGCCCGATGTCGACGGTCAGCTGCGGCGGTAGCGGCGGATCGCGAGCGGTGCGAGCACGGCGGTGATGCCGAGCGTCCACAGCAGCGACGCAGTGACCGGGCCGGCCGTCGGCCCACCGAGCATGAGCGCCCGGGCGGCCTCGGTGGCCTTGCTCACCGGTTGGCGCTCGGCCCACCAGCCGAGCCAGTCGGGCATCGTGGACGGGTCGACGAACGCGTTCGAGGCGAACACCAGCGGCGCCATGATCGGGAAGGCGGCGGCCTGCGCGGCCTCGGCGTTGGTGACCGACAGACCGATCAGCGCGAAGAGCCACGCGAGCCCGAACCCGAACACCACGAGGATGCCGATGCCGGCGAGCACGAGCAGCAGGTTGGTGTGCGTGCGGAAGCCGACGAGCAGGCCGATGAGGATCATCAGGACGATGATCACGACGTTGCGGATCGTGTCCGCGAGCACCCGGCCGCCGAGCACCGCCGAGCGCGACATCGGCAGCGACCGCAGGCGTTCGAGCAGGCCCTTGTTCTTGTCCTCGGCGAGGCCGATCGCGGTGTTGATCGCTCCGAAGCTCACGGTCTGCACGAAGATGCCCGGCATCAGGTAGTCGACGTAGTCCCGGCCGGGGATCTGGATCGCGCCGCCGAAGACGTAGCGGAACATCAGGACGAAGATCACGGGCTGGACGAGCGAGAAGACGAGCACCTGCGGCAGGCGGGTCATCACCCGCAGGTTGCGGCCCGTCATCGCGATCGTGTCGCGCACCGCCCATCGGAATCCGGTGCCCGGTTCGGACATCGGCGGGTGGCTGGGCAGGGCCATGGCGGTTGCGGCGGTCATGACCGGCCTCCGTTGCTGGTGATGCTGATGAAGACGTCGTCGAGGGTGGGTTCGTGCAGGTCGATGCGGCCGACCTCGAGGTCGCGTGCGTGCAGCAGGTTGAGCACGTCGCGCACGGTGGAGGCGCCGCCGCGCAGCGGCAGGTCGACGGTGTGCTGGTCGCCGTCGGGGTGCACGGCGCCGAAGTCGCCGAGCGCGTGGGCAGCGGCGGCGGCCAGGTCGACGGATGCGAACTGCAGCGCCACCCGGGTCTGGCCGAGCCGCGACTTCAGTTCGGCCGCGGTGCCCTCGGCGGCCACGAGGCCGCGGTCGATCACGACGATGCGGTCGGCGAGGCGGTCGGCCTCCTCGAGGTACTGGGTGGTGAGCAGCACCGAGGTGCCGTCGCTGACGAGGCCCTCGATCACCTCCCACAGGTCGCTGCGGCTCGCGGGGTCGAGCCCGGTGGTCGGCTCGTCGAGCAGCAGCACCGGCGGGTGCGTGACGAGCGCCGCGGCCAGGTCGAGACGGCGGCGCATGCCACCCGAGTAGGTGCGCACCGGTCGGTTCGCCGCGTCGGTGAGGTGGAACTGCCCGAGCAACTCACTCGCGCGGGTGGCGGCGTCGGCCCGGCTCAGGTGGTTGAGCCGTCCGACGAGCGCGAGGTTCTCGCGGCCGGTGAGGTTCTCGTCGACCGCCGCGTACTGGCCGGCGAGGCCGATGCGGCGGCGGACCTCCTGCGGATGGGCGACCACGTCGACGCCGGCGACGACGGCCCGTCCGTGATCGGGGCGCAGGATGGTGGTGAGGATGCGCACCGCGGTGGTCTTGCCGGCGCCGTTGGGGCCGAGCACGCCGAGGACGCGCCCGGACGGCACGTCGAACGACACACCGTCGAGCGCACGCACCTCACCGAAGTGCTTCACGAGCCCGTCGGCGACGATGGCCGCGCCGGCGGCGCTGCGGGGGTGGGGGGAGGACATGTGCTTCACCCTACCCGATGGTTGAGTTCAGTCAAATATCGTGTCCGCTGAAGTTCTGGAGGGCGACATCGCTACGATGACGGTGTGGCACGAGCAGGCTCATCGCGAGCGCAGTCGACGCGTGAGCGGACGTCGCGTGAGCAGGAGCCGGCGGACGAGCTGCTGTGGTCGCGGATGATGACGCTGTTCGCCACGGCCCGGGACTCCATGTTCCAGATCCTCCTGCGTCACGAGCTCACGCCCCCGCACGGGTTCGCGCTCACCATGCTCCACGACGGCCCGATGCGCATGCGGGACATGGCCGACCGGATGGCGTGCGACGCGTCGTACATCACCTCGGTGGTCGACCGCCTCGAGGAGGTCGGTCTCGCCGAGCGACGCAGCAGTGCGGCGGACCGTCGCGTGAAGGAGATCGCGCTCACCTCGCGGGGGGAGCGGATCGCCGCCGAGGTGCGTCGGTGCTTCGTCGAGCCCCCGCCGGCGATCGACCGGCTGTCGGCCGCCGAGCGACGCACGCTGGAGGCGCTGATGGCCAAGGTCGTGCACGACGACGAGGTCGTCGACGACGCGTTCCGAATCCCTCCGCCTCGCGTGTGACCGCTGTGGCACCATCGGTGCGATGAGTCGGGCCGTTCCGGCTCGTCTCCCCCCGCAGCATGGCCGTCTTCCGTCGTCTCCTCGCCAACGCCCTCGTCGGGGGCGTCATGAGCAGCTTCCTGTGGTTCGCGCTCGCGTTCTGGACGTACCTGGAGACCCGGTCGGTCATCGCCACCTCGGTCATCGGGGGTGCCTACGCCGTCGCGTCGGCGGTGTTCGGTCTGCTCTTCGGCACCTTCGTCGACCGCCACCGCAAGCACACGGCGATGGTGGTGGCCTCGGCGGCGGCCGCCGCGTGCTTCACGGTGGCGACGGCCGTCTACGCGGTGGCGCCCGCCGACGACGTGCACCGTCTCGGCGCACCCTGGTTCTGGCTGCTCGTCGCCCTGGTGCTCGCCGGGTCGGTGGTGGGCAACCTCCGGGCGATCGCGCTCTCCACGTCGGTCACGCTGCTCGTCGCCGCCGACGAGCGCGACCGCGCCAACGGCCTGGTCGGCGCCACCATGGGCGTGTCCTTCACGCTCACCTCGGTGTTCAGCGGTCTGGTGATCGGCCGGCTGGGCATGGGGTGGGCGCTCGGCCTGTCCACGGTGGTGAGCGTCCTCGCGCTCGCCCACCTCCTCACCATCCGTGTGCCCGAGGACGCGCCGGAACCCGCCGGCGAGCACGCCCCCGCCATCGACGTGCGCGGCGCGCTGGACGCGATCCACCGCGTGCCGGGCCTCATGGGCCTCGTCCTGTTCGCCGCGTGCAACAACCTGCTCGGCGGCGTGTTCATGTCGCTCATGGACGCGTACGGCCTCGAGATGATGTCGGTCGAGGCGTGGGGCGTCCTGTTCGCAGTGCTGAGCGTCGGCTTCATCGTGGGCGGACTCGTCGTCTCCAAACGCGGCCTCGGCTCGCGCCCGCTGCGCGTGGCACTCGTCTGCAACCTCGTGAACTGGGTGGTGTGCAGCGTGTTCACCGTCCGCACCTCGGTCGTCCTGCTGGCCGTCGGCATGTTCGTGTGGCTCGTGCTGATGCCGGTGATCGAGGCGGCCGAGCAGACGGTGCTGCAGCAGGTGGTGCCCTTCGAGCAGCAGGGCCGCGTCTTCGGGTTCGCCCAGACGGTGGAGAACGCCGCGTCTCCGGTCACCGCACTCGCGATCGGGCCGATCGCCCAGCTGTGGGTGATCCCGTTCATGACCGACGGCTCGGGTGCCGACTCGATCGGCAGTTGGTTCGGGACGGGCATCGATCGCGGGATCGCGCTGATCTTCACCGTCGCCGGCCTGGTCGGCGTGGTGATGACGCTCGTCGCGTCGGGGTCGCGCTGGTACCGGTCGGTCAGCCGGGCCGTGGCCGACGCGACGCCCGAACCCGTCCCGGCCTGAGCGGCGGTCAGGAGCCGAGGCGTTCGCGGATCGCGTTGCCGTGCGCGGGGAAGCCCTCGTGGTCGGCGAGGGCGAGCACGGACGGTGCCATGCGGGCCAGCGCTCGCGCGTCGGCCCGGGCGACGGCCGTTCGCTTCAGGAACGTCTCGGCGGTGATGCCCGACGACACCTGGGCGAAGCCGCTCGTCGGCAGCGAGGCCGGACAGCCGATGACGAAGTTCGCCGCGCTGAACGGCGTGTGCTGACCGATCAGGATCTCGCCCGCGTCGACGAGCAGCTCGAGCGTGGCGTCGACGGCGTCGTCGGCGACGGCGAGCTGCAGGTGCTCGGGCGCGTAGGCGTTGGCCACCGCGGCGGCCGCGACGAGGTCGTCGACGAACACGCAACCACCGTTCACGCCGAGCGAGGCGCGGGCGGCGTCGGCGCGCACCACCGGCAGCGCGGCGAGCTGACGGGCGAGCTCGACGTCCACGGCGTCCGCGAGGTCGACGGAGGTGGTGACGAGCACCACCGCGGAGTCGGTGCCGTGCTCGGCCTCGATCAGCAGGTCGGCGGCCAGCAGGCGGGGATCGGCGGTGGCGTCGGCCACGACCACGCTCTCGGTGGGGCCGAGCAGCATCATCGTCGCGACGCCGTGGCGCTGCATCTCCACCTGCGCGCAGGTGACGGCCGGCGAGCCGGGACCCACCACCTTGCGGACCCGCGGGATCGACTCGGTGCCGAACCCCAGCGCGGCCACGCCGGCGGGACCGTTCACGCGGAACACCTGCTCGATGCCGAGCTTGCGGCACACGACGAGCACGGCCGGATCGACCTCGCCGGCGCCGCCGGGCACCGGGGGCACGACGAGCGCGATCCGTGGCACGCGGGCCACCACGGCGGGCACGCCGAGCTGGTAGGCGACGGAGGGGTACGAGGCCTTGCCGCTCGGCACGAACAGCCCGGCCGAGGTGATCGGGGTGACCTTCTCACCCACGACGAGGCCGGGCTCGCTCTCGAACGACCAGTCGGAGGCTCGTTCGAGCAGACGCTCGTTGAACGCCCGCAGGTGGGTGATCGCGTCGTCGATCGCCGCGTCCACCTCGGGCGACACCGCCGCCCGAGCGAGCTCGTCGGCGCTCACCCGCAGCTGATGCGGCTCGAGGTCGATCCGGTCGAAGCGGGCGAGCGCCCGGCAGACGGCGGCGTCGCCGTGCTCGCGGACGTCGTCGACGAGCTCGCCGATCGAGCGGCGCAGCTCGGGGTCGAAGATGTCGTCGAGCCCGCGGTGCAGCAGACGGCTTCGCGCCTCGGCCGACATGTCGGCCCACACCATCCGTCGCAGCACGCCCTCACTCATGCGCCCCGACGGTACCGGCGCCGTCGCCCCGCGGGACACCCGCCCGCGGGCACGGCGCGCATCACGACGCCGCGCCGACGCCGCGACGACGGCCGAGCGCCGCGGTGGACCCGTCCTCGGTCGCCCCGACCTCAGTGATCGGTGCCCTGCACGGCCCGGAGCAGCGCGCTCCTCCGCATCACCGACGTCCCGAGGCGACCCGCTCGGACGGGTGCCTCGACCACGTTGGCCGCGCATGCCCACAACACCGTCTTGACCTGGAACGGCCGGAGCTCGGGGTGTTTGGAACGGATGAGGGCGATGATCCCCGTCAGATGCGGCGCCGCGTACGAGTTCCCGGTCGACGTCGCGGTGCCTCCCCCCTTCCAGGCTGTGACCACGTCGATCCCGGGTGCGAGGAACTCCGTCGGCGGCTCGGGGTTCCAGTGGAACCGGAAGGGATCCTTCGAGGTGTTGCACGCCACGCTCGCCACGGACGCGTAGAGGCTCGGGAACGAGGGGCGCTGCACGTTGTTCGCGGCGGTGACGAGCATCGTCCCGCGGAAGTAGGCCTCGTCACACAGCTCGTGGAACGCCAGTGCGACCTCGCGGCGCGTGCTGCCGAGCGAGAGGTTGACGACGTGGAAGCCCTGCTCGACCGCCCACTGCAGACCTCGCATGAACACCTCGCCCTTCCCGGTGAGGCGCGGTCCGAGCACTCGGACGCTCGTGATGCGGGCGTCCGGTGCGAGCGAGTGCACGATGCCGGCACAGGCGGTGCCGTGTCCGAAGACGTCGTCGTGCGGTCCCGGAAGGATCTCCGGCTGGCCGTCCGGCCCCATCTCGACGCAGACCCCGTCGTCGACCTCGACGCAACCGTCGAGCATCGGGTGGTCCGCCTCGATGCCCGAGTCGACGATCGCGACTCGGACCCCTGCGCCGGTCGCTCCACCCCACGCCCACTGTCGGGTGATGCCCTCCAGGGGTTCGACGGCGCCGAGGCGCACCATCGCGGTGTCGCGTGTGTACGCCGGCCTGACATCGCTCATCGTCGGGTCACGCCGTCGCCAACAGTTGCTGCACCACGAGGGCCACCTGGGCGTACCTCGCAGGTGCATCCGACGCCAGTGAGCGGAGCTGAGCCGTGAGCACCTCGGGAGACGGCGCTGCGGTCGTGCCGGCCCGCTGCGAGATGGCCGGGCCGGCCACGCCCGCCAGCAGCGACGCCAGCTCGACGTCCTCGAAGGAGAACCGGGCACCCTGCCGCTCGACGATCACCTCGAGCACCCCCACGACCTCGCCGTCGTCATGACACGGCACGGCCACCACCGCCGACGGCTCGAGATCGAGTGCCCCCAGCAGGCCGCCGGTCAGATGTGTGTCGCCCGGTCGTGGCGTGATCGCCATCGGCTGCCCGCTCGCGGCGACATACCCGACGGTGCCGGACACGTCGACCGAGCGCCCCCGTGCAAGGGATGCGCTCGCGCCGGTGGACGCTGCGACGCGCAACCGGTCGCCGATGATCTCGACCACCCAGGCGGTCGAGGCACCCGTCCCGGCGCAGGCGGCTTCACAGATCGCGGCGAGCACCGGGTCCTCCCCGGGTGTCTGCGCGGGTGGCGGCGGAAGGCTGGACATCGGTGCTCCTCTCAGCGGATCGTGCCGAAGGTGCCGGTGGCACGCGTCGCCGGAACGGGTGCCGGCAGGCCGGCCGGCGGAGGGAGCGGAGGTGCCTGCCGGGCTGGCACAGCCGACGCCAGTCGGGTGACCCGGGCACCGGTGGCCGGACCGACCGGCGTCGTGGCAGGCGCTTCGGCGGCACCGCCCTGCTCGGCCCACATCGCCGCGTAGCTGCCCTGTGCACGAAGCAGCTCGGCGTGCGTCCCGCGCTCGACGATGTGACCGTCGACCACGACCACGATCTGGTCGTAGTCGGTGACGGTGCCCAGGCGATGCGTGACGGCCACCGTCGTCCGACCCTGCGCCGCACGGTCGAGCGTGGCCGAGATCAGCCGCTCGGTGCGCGGGTCGAGCGCGCTGGTCGCCTCGTCCAGCACGAGGAGTGACGGATCGCGAAGCAACGCCCGCGCGATCGCCAGGCGTTGACGCTGGCCACCGGAGAGGAGGCTGCCCCGCTCGCCGACCACCGTGTCATAGCCCAGGGGGAGTCCGAGCACGACGTCGTGGAACTCCGCTGCACGAGCCGCCTGCTCGATCTCCGCATCGGTCGCGCCGGGCCGGCCGAGTCGGATGTTCTCGCGGATGGTGTCGTCGAAGGCGAAGTTGTCCTGGAACACGACGCCGGTGTGCCGCCGCAGGTCGTCGAGCCGGGCGTGGGCGATGTCGTGACCGTCCCAGGTGACCGAACCACCGTCGGGGTCGTACGCACGCAGCAGCAACTGGAGGATCGAGCTCTTGCCGGAGCCCGAGGGCCCGACGATCGCCGTGCGGGTCCCGGCCCGCACGACGAGGTCGACCCCGCGCAGCACCTGGTGTTCCGGTGTGTACCCGAAGGTGACGCCCTGGAGTCGCAGCTCGCTCCGCAACGGCGACAGCGGCCGCGCGTCCGACACGTCGCGCACCTCCGGCAGCGCATCCATCACCTCCTGGACGCGGGCCAACGCGCCCATCGAGTGCTGCAGCTGCTGGCCGAGCGTGGTCAGCCCGGCGACCGGTTCGAGCACCTGGCCCATCACACCGAGGAACGCGACGAACGCCCCGAGCGTCAGCTCGCCCTCGAGGATCAACCACGCACCGAGCCCCATCGTGGCGAGTCGCAGGAGCGTGACGACCGACTGCACCGACAGGGTGAACCACCCACCGAAGAGGCTCATCCGCATCTCCGAATCGAACAGACGGCCGGCGGCTGCGTCGAACCGGGCGACCTCGCGGGCCCGGAGTGAGAAGGCCTTGACGACCTGCTGCGCCTGGAAGCTCTCGGCAGCGATCGACATCAGGCCTCCCGACTCCTGCTGCATCGCCATCGACCGTCGCATCGCGCCGTTGCGCATCCGCCGGTACACGAACGCGATCAACGGCGCGCCGAACGCCGTCACGAGCGCCAGCCGCCAGTCGAGCGTGAAGCAGATCGCGAGCGACACCGCCAGGGTGATGATCTGGAACAACCCGTCGCGCAGCAGGGTGCTGAGCCCGGTCTCCACGGCGTCGACGTCGCTGAAGAACCGGCTGAGCACGTCGCCCTGGTCGTGCCTCGCGTACCACCCCGCGTCGAGGTCCTGCATCCGTTCGAACATGCCTCCGCGGACGCTGCGCACGATCGAGCTCGACACGTACGACGACAGATACTGCTGCCGCACCTGACCGAGGAGTGAGATCGCGAACGCACCCGCCAGCACGAGGAGCAGCTGCGCCACCTGCGACCACTCACCACTCGGGATCGCCGTGTCGAGCAGCCGTTGGGTCACGAAGGGAAGCACCGTGGTGAAGCCGAGCGACAGCAGCAGGTAGAAGAAGATCTCGATCTGGCGGCGCAGGTGTGGGCGGAGATAGCGCAACGACAGCCGCAGGAACGTGGTCGGCTCGACCGCGGGAGCGCTCCCGAGCAACTCCGCCCGCCATGCCGCCTCCAGCTCGTCGAGCCCGGCACCCCAGATCGCTCGGGCGGCGTCGTCGACCCTGCCCGACTGCGCCGATGCGAAGAACCGGCGGACCGCCTCGTCACCGCCACCGCCGAGGAGGAACCGCACGAACCCCACCGACATCGCCGGCGCGAGCGCATCTGCAGCGTCCGAGACCCGGCCCAGCCGGCGACCGCGCAGTTCGGGCGTGGGGTCATCGGCACCTCCGGCGTGCAACCCGTAGCCGACGAGGAACGGGGCGAGCTCGGCTGCAGCCGGGAACGCGGCGCCGAAGACGAGTGCGAGTGCGCCACCGACCGGTCCGGCGGGGTGCGACTCGTCGACGACCATCCACACCTCAGCGCGTGCAGCGTCGACCACGGTGCCCTCCGACACCAGGTGGTCGGGTCGCTCGGGATCGGGGAACGGATCGACCAGGCAGATCTGCACCGGGATCCCCCACGATTCGCTGCCGAAGCCCGCCATCCGCCGGCGGACCGCCTCGGCTGCGGCGAGGACACCGTCGGAGGCGGCAGCGCCCGCCGTGCCCGGTCGGAACCGGATGACCACCCCTGCGCCCGCGCGCTGGTCGAGTTGGTCGAGGTCGGGTCGGGCGGTCGCCGCAGACGGCACCGGTGCCGGCGTCGGCACGGGCCCCTCCCCGGGCTCCGGCAGGGGCGGTGTCGGGGGAGGTGTCTGGGGAGGTGTCGGGGGTGACGGCGCCGATGGGGGCGGCGGTGGGGGCGCGCCGAGTTCCGGCGTCACCGGGGACACGCGCTCGGTTGCCCGGTGCTGGAGGACGCGGATGGTCGCGCTGCCGAGCCGGATCGTGCTGGCCGGGCCGATGTCGCCGACCTCCCCGATCCGGACGCCGTCGACGTAGGTGCCGTTGGCGGACCCCAGGTCGCGGACGGTCACCCGCCCGCCCACCGCGGGCGCCAGTTCGACGTGGCGACGTGACACCTGGGGGTCGTCGACGACGACGTCACCCTCGCGGCCGAACACCACGGCGCGGTCGATCACGACCCGGCGCTCGATCGCTCCAGCGACGTGCACCTCCACGGTCACGTTGTCCATACCGCGACAGACGACGACGAGACGTCGCGGTTACAGCCTCCGCCGGACGGCGTGGTGGATGGCCTCACACGCCCGGATCGCCGCAGCGCAGACCTCGCGCGTCTCGGAGGTCGCGAACGGGTCGTCCTCCCGGACGCGCCACCTGCCGACGGCGTTCAGCGCGGCGGCGAGCACCTCACCGGTCCCGGCGTTCGCTGCGAGGCCCAGGCGTGCCTCGTCCGTCGGAGCGGTGAACAGACGACGCAACGCCTCGACGTCGTCGGGGTCGAGGCGGAGCCCGCCGGATTCCGCAAGCCGCAGGGCACGTTCCTCGGCCGGATCCGGCGTCCGGACCGAGACCACCACGGTGGGTGCGCCACGGTTGGGCGGTGGACCGGGTGGCGGGCCGGGTGGTGGGCCGAGTGGCGGGCCGGGTGGTGGTGGGCCGGGTGGTGGCGGGGGGAGCGACGCAGGCGCGGCCCTCCCTCGACCTGCGGCTGCGGCACGAACGGCCGGCGACACCTCGACCGGAACACCGGCGTGCTCCAACCAGGAGCCACCCCATACCCGTGCTGCGGCGGCCGCGAGCTCGATGGCGAGCGCTTCCGCCGAGCCCGGTCGGTCGTCCGGTGCCTTGGCGAGCGACCGGTGGACGCTCGCAGCGATGGCCGGGGGCACGTCGGGTGCCGCGCCGACGAGCGGGGCCGGTTCATCGTGGACGTGGTGCCAGAGCATCGCCATGGCATCACCGTCGTCGTCGAACGGCAGGCAGCCCGCCAGCAACTCGTAGAGCACCACCCCGACGGCATACACGTCGGTGGCAGGAGACAACACTCCGCCCCGCGCCTGCTCCGGTGCCATGTAGGCGGGTGTCCCGAGGACGTCACCGGCACGGGTGGCGTTCGGGTGGTCGTCGCCGACGAGTTTGGCGATCCCGAAGTCGGCGACCTTGGGCCGTCCCGATGCGGCGAAGATCACGTTGTCGGGCTTCACGTCGCGGTGGAGCACGTTGCGCTCATGTGCGTGATGCAGCCCCGCGCACATCGCGAGCGCCACGGCGACGGCGTCGGTCGGCGACAACCGTTCGTTCGACATCCGTTGCCACAGCGTGCCGCCGGTGAGCAGTTCGAGCACGAGCAGGCACAGCCCACCGTCCTCCGCGTAGTCGTACACGGGGACGAGATGCGGGTGCTCGAGCGCCGCCAGCAGCTTCGCCTCGACGAGGAACCGCTGCTTCGCAGCGGGATCCGCTCCGAACGCTCGCGGCAGGACCTTCACCGCGACCTGCCGATCGAGATACCGGTGGCGGCCCTCGTACACGATGCCCCACGCCCCGCGCCCGATCTCCTCACCGATGGCGTAGCCGGGCAACAGCTGCCGGATCGATGCGAGCTGATCGGTCACCCGTGCAGTGTGGCGCATCCGATCGGCACCTCGGTGGCCACCGCACCGATCGGGATCGGGTCGCGGCGAGCCACCTCGGCCGGGACCGACCGCTCCCCGGAGGACGCGATCGGTGTCGCTGCGTCGCCGATGCGCCGGATCCCCGGCCTCACCGTTGCACGAGTGCGGCGGCGTGGCGGTCGCGAGCGCGGCACAGTCCCTGGATCATCTCGGTGGCAGCGGTCACGGTCTGGAACAGGCTCACCCCGATCAGCGCCTCGTCGCGCTCGCTCAGCGGCAGCAGGTCGATCTGCTCGTCGATGTCGTCACGGTGGCCGTGGTCGAGCGCAGCGTGACGCTCGATCGTCGAGAACGCCGCTCGCGGCCAGCCGGTGGCCTCCTCCATGCGATCGAGCAGCTCGGCCGACGCAGGCGCCCCCTCGAGCACCGCGAGGTAGCCCATCAACGCGACGGGGTGGTCGTGCGCCACCCAGTAGAACTGCGGACCGACGAGGGCTGCGACGGTCGCCGGTGGGATGCGACGGAGCACGTCGTCCGCGTCGAGTCCGACGACGGCGAGATCGTCGAGCAACCAACGATCGTGCCCCCACTCCTCGAGCCGATGGTGCTCGTAGTAGCCCATGAGCGCTCGGCAGAGCGGGTCGTCAGGTCGCCGCGCGCATTCCTCGACGGCTCGTTCGAGGAGGGGGACGCTGGCTCGGACCACGCCGTGCATGGTCAGCAGGTAGTCGACATAGGTCTGCCGGGCGCCGGGACCCTGGAACAGCGAGTGGCTCGCCGTGTCGAGCGCCGAGCGGGCCATGGCCAGCTTCAGGCGGAGTCGGAGGCTCGGACGGTCGATGGTCATCGGGCGATCAGCGCAGCGGCGCGCAACACACGTTCCTCCTCGTCGGTGAGCGTCGTCGAACGCTCGTGGGCCTGCCAGCAGAAGTCGCAGAGTGATCGGTGGCTCCGTGCCGCCAGGTCGGTGAACCCGGGCAGTGATGCGACGGCTGCCGGGCCGGCGGTGCGCATCATCGAGATGAGGGGAGCGGACGTGACGGCCCGTACGACGTGAGGCAGTTCGGCCGCATCGGCGATGCGGGGCCTCAGGGTGACCGGCCCCTCGCCGTTGATCAGTGCCTCGTTGCAGCACGGCGTGACGCGCCCGTCGTACGCGATGACCGGCGATGCGGCCGCCCGGCACGGTGGCAACTGATCGACGGTGTGGCGACGCTGCACCGTCAGCACGTCGGCGCCACGACCCACGCCGATCAGCGGCACGACGTGGACGTCGGCCACGTCGCTGCTCGCCTCGCCGAAGCAGTCGACCACCAGGTCGACCGCGCGGCGGACGGACTCGCCGACGTCGACCACCTGGACGATGAGACGTGCACCGGCGTTCACGATCGCCTCGGCGGCGACCCGGACCTGTCGTTGCGTCACCCCTGCGTCGTGGAACGTGTCGGTGCTCAACACCACCGCAGCGGACCGCTCGAGCACCCGGCGGATCCACGACGGGACCGTGCGCGACCAGGCCGCGCTGGTGTACGGCACCACGAGCTTGCCCGCATCGGTGATGATGCCGACCGCGGACGTGAGCGCCCGTCGCTCCACGAACGGCTCACCGCCCGAGATGCCGACGGATCGCAGGTCAGGGCTGGCGACGAGCTCGCGCACGAGGTGGTCGAGGCCCATGTGGTCGGCGACACGGGGCGAGGAGCCGGAAGCGTCGACCGAGCAGTGCGCGCATCCGACCGGGCACCGGTCGGTCAGGTAGAGCAAGGCGGTCCGGCCCGGGACTCGGCGCCACTCGATCAGCTCCTGCAGGGTGAGGGTGGTCCGCACGTCGGTCAACCCCTCCGGCGCGGTGCGGCCACGGCCGTACCCGCGAACGCGAGGTGGGCGAGTTCCGGGACGCCGTTCGGGAGACGGGTGATGGCATCGCGCTGCACGACGCCCTCGATCAGGGACAACGTCGGGCTGGACACCAACTCCGCGGCGGCAGCGTCGACCCCGTCATGACCACCGACCGCGTGGCACGTGCTGCACGCGCCAGGTTGGAGCAGCTCCGGTGCGCCCTTCGCCGCGAGGTAGCGGGGTCCGAACACGCGAATCGCCCGCGACATGGGCCGCTGCTCCACGAACGCCCGGATCTCGGGCCAGGTGAGCTGTGCGGCCGCACCGATGCGCAGGTGCGGCGCGGCAGCACCGTCGACGACGTGTTGGTCGCAGCACGCGACCACCGAGCCGTCGTCGGTGACGACGGGCCACGACAGCATCGGGCAGCCCTGGGCGGCGACGGTCGCACTCGGGTCGTCATCGCGCTCGACGAGCCGCACGGTGCCGAGGTCGGCGCCGCGGCCGACGGGGACGAGCGTCCCCACCAGGATCGCCACCTGGTCGCCGAAGGCGCGGCGGAGATCCTCGATCGTGGCGACGACGTACGGGTCGGCGGGCCCCGTACCGACGAGTTGGACGCTCGCGCCCTGGCCGCGGTCGAGCACGGTCCGCAGGAACTCGATCGACAGGTGCCGCGGCACCTCCGGCTCGTGGAACGCGTCCATCGACAGCACGACGTGGTCGATGGTCCGAAGGGCGTCGTCGATCGCGGGTGGCACGGTGGGCTTGGAGATGAAGAAGCCACCCGTCGCCATCACGACGTACGAACCGGCTCGCTTCGCGGTGGAGCTGAGCGATCGAACGAGCCCCGGCCGGAGCAGCGGCTCACCGCCGGTGAGACAGACGAATCGAGGGTGATCGTCCGCCGTGAACGAGTCGACGAGCGAGCGCAGCGGCGCCGGGTCGGTCTCGGCGAGGTGCATCGTGGAACGCATCGAGCAGTGCCCACAGCTCAGCGGGCAGCGCCGCGTCACGTGGAGATAGAGCCCCGCGGCGGGTGTCGCCCGCCACTGGAGGATGTCGGACATCCGCATCGCTGCCGCCTCGCCGAGACCTGCCGACCCGCTCAGTGGAAGATGAGGCCGTCGTTGTTGGCGATCGGGCTCAGCGGTGCGTTCAACCGCGGGCGAAGCGCCCCGCCGAACTGGGTGTTCAGCCGCGGGACATCCAAGGCACCCGGCCTCGGCAGAGCGTTCAGGCCGAAGCCGCCGACGTCGTCGGTGACGGCCACGAGCCTCGCGCCGACACTGACGAGCACGTCGACCTCGGCGTCGGACAGGCCGTCGAGGACCTCGGCGTACGCCTCGTCGACCTCGGCCGGCACCAGGCCGGCTTCTTGGAGTCGTGCAAGTGATCCGGACATGTGGGAACTCCCTTTCTCGAGCCCGCACGTGGTAGCGGGTCCCCGTTCTGGACGGAGACCCTCATGTCCGGTTACAGACCCTCGGTCGGCTCCTGCCTCGCCCAGCGGGGTTCGACGACGATGCGCACCTCGGCCGATCGCACGACGGAGGCGAGCGTCTGTGGGAGCGGCAGGGGCTGCCAGTGGGCGTCGTCGAGCGCGAACCCCGCCACATCGGGTCGGTCGTCGGTGGCGTACGCCGCGGCGACGCCCGGGGCGAGCAGCACGGCGAACATGGCACGTTCGCGGTCGTCGAGCGTCTCGGTCACGAAGATGCGAACCTTCTCGAGCATCCGCTCCGCGACTGCGGTGCCGTCGTGCTCAGCTGCGTCGGACACCGTCCACCTCGATCCACCTCCGTCGTCGGGGGAGCGGGACGTTCGCCGCTCGCACCGGTTACAGCATGGCGCCGACCCGGGATCAGGCGGATGATGCCTCGAGCAGGCTCCGCAGACGAGAGCGGGCGCGATGAACGACGACCTTGGCCGTTCCCGGTGAGATGCCCAACACCGCGGCCACCTCGTCGGGACCGAACCCGAGGTGGCCGACCATCGCGAGGGCGGTCGCATCGCGAGTCGACAGGCGCTCGGTCGCATCCACCACGGCTGCGAGCTCCTCACGAATCAGCAGCAGCTCGTCCGGCCCTGGACCGATCTGGGTCGAACCGCGAGCCGGATCGTCGTCGAGCACGCATCGGCCGAGCACGCGGACTCGTCGATGGTCGATGGCCGCCCGTCGGGCGATCGACAGCAGCCAGGGGCGGAATCGATCCGGGTCACGAAGGCGGACGAGCGAGGCGAACGCTCGTGTGAAGGCCTCATGGGCGACGTCCTCCGCCTCCATCCGGTCGTGGACGTTGTCGGCCACCACTCGCCGGACGATCGGCATCAGCCGCCGGTAGAGCTCGGCGAAGGCAGCGCTGTCGCCCGCCTGCGCCGCACGCACCATCGACGCCGGGACGGCATCGTCGAGCGTCATCCCACGACCCCGGCCGTGCAGCGGACGCACCCTGCGCCCGCGTCCGTGCCCGCGTCGGCGACGAGGGATCCGACCTCGTCCGACTCGTCGACGGGAGCGACCTCGAACCCGCGGGACGAGATCGGCGAGGAGGGGCGCCCCGTCACGGGCCGACCCTCCGGACCCTGCTGCCGTCGGCCACGAGCAGGCCCGTGTCCCACCCGAGGCCGACGATCGGTGCTGCGAGCTCGCTGGTCCCTGCGACCGGCTCGACGTTGCCGCCGCTGCCGAGGAGGCCCACCCCTGCGATGCCGCCGCCGGCGAGGAACACGCGCCCGGACGGGTCGACGGTCATCGCCGTGATGTCGCCGAGGCCGCTCGCCCGAGTCGAGAGGGTGCCGTCGGGTGCCACGGCGCGGATGGAGCCGGATCCGGCGTCGGCGAACACGAGGTTGCCACCGCCGTCGACGTCCAGCCCGACCACGGCACCGATCGCGACCGAGGTCGCCGGGCGGGCATCGTCCTCCGGCGTGCCCGAGGCCACGTCGCCGTTTCCGGCGACCAGGCTGAGCCCACCGTCGGTGCCACGGCGGACGATGCGGCGGTTGTCGAGGTCGGTGACGTAGAGGTTGCCCGCGCCGTCGACGGCGATCGGCCCCGGGGTCGTGCCCATGGCCACGGAGGCGCCGTCGAGGACCAACGTGGCCGCACCGCCGTCGGCAGGCACCCGGATCACGTCGTCCCCCACGGTGACGGCGTAGGAGCCGTCGGCGAGCGCCACCAGGCCGCCGGCCCGGCCGTCGAGCTTCGTGAGCAACGTCGGCGCGCCGGCATCGAGTCGCACCACCTCTCCCGAGTCGGTCACGGCGACCGGCCCTGCCGAGCCAGTGGCCACGGCGACGACACCGGTGAGCTCGGCGACCACCTCACCGACCACCGCGGGAGCGGGCGCGGACGCATCGGGCGCGATGGTGACGGCGCGGCCGGAGGCAGGTGGGTCGAACGCTGTGTTCGCCGGGCTCGCAGGTCGATCCGCCGCCGAGCGGGTTCCCTCCGGCGTGCCGCTCGCGACGTCGTCCCGACCGCCCAGCAGGAGCACACCGGCGACGACCGCCGCTGTCACGACCGCGGTGGCACCCGCGATCACCATCGGCCGCCGGCTGCCACGAGTGGACCGCACCGCATCGTCGACGACGCGCACCGGCGGCTGCCAGGCGGCCGTGGTCGCCACGCGGACGTCGTCGGCTGCGCTCGAGGCGACCTGTGCCGCGCCGACGAGCGCCGCGCCGAGCGCGATCGCCAGCTTCGGGTGGGCGTCGAGTGCGACCGGGCGCCCCGTGGCCGACCGCACCATCTCCGCGACCAGCGGCAGACGCGATGTGCCGCCCACGAGCAGCACCCGCGACACCGCGCTCATCGGCGTGCCGCTGGAGGCCACGGTGCGCTCGAGGGCGCGGATCGTGTCCTCGAGGCGGGGCCGGACCATCGCGTCGAGCTCCTGGCGGGTGAGGCGTACCTCGGCGTGCACGCCAGGCAGGGTGACGACGATCTGCGTGTCGGCATCGGACGACAGCGCCTCCTTCGCGCGTCGACAGTCGACGCGCAGGCGTGCCTGAGCCGGCAGGGTCTGCGGGTCGCGTCGGTCGGCACCCGACACGCGACCGTCGAGCGACCGGTCGACGAGGGCGAGCACGGCCTGGTCGATGTCGATCCCGCCGAGCCGTTCGAGACCCTCGGGTGTGCCGATCAACTCGAAGCCGACCGGGGTGCGTCGCACCACGGCGGCGTCGAACGTTCCGCCACCGAAGTCGTAGACGGCGATCAGCTCCCCGACCTCCACCGGTCTCAGCCGCGTGTAGGTCACGGCCGCCGCCTCGGGCTCGGCCAGGGTGGTGACCGTCGTCGAGTCGACCCCGGCGAGGCGTGCCACCTCGCGGAGCAGGTCGACCTTGAACGAGCCCCAGTTCGCCGGATGGGTGAGGACCAGCACCGCGGGTGGCTCGCCCTCCTGCTCGGTCGCGCGTCGGACGACCTCGGCCAGCACGTCGGCCATGAGACGTTCGACCGGTCGTTCCGTGCCACCGACGATCACCGGTACCGGGTCGCCGAGGCGTCGCTTGAACTCGCGGGCTGCTCGCGCAGGGTCAGCACTCGACCGGCGTTCCGCAGCGTCACCGACGAGCACCTCGCCGTCGTCGCGGAGGAACACGACCGAGGGGATCGCCGCGGTGTCGGTGCCGAGCGGCAGCGGGTCCGCCTGCGTCCCGCGGCCGATGGCCGCGGCCGTCCAGGTGGTCCCGAGGTCGACGCCGAGCGCGTACGACGTCATTCGCGCCCGCCCGTGATCGGGAGGAAGCCGACGCCGTCCTCGCTGATCCGCAGACCCCGGTCGTCGACACTGAGGAACCAGGTCTGCGCCGCCAGCATGTCGGGTGGGATCATCGCGATGTCCGTCGCTCCCGCGCTGCCGTCGAACACGACCACGGGGACCCCGTCCACGGTGCTCTCACCGGTGGCGGCGAGCGAGAACGTCAGACGCCCTTCCTCGACGCCCGGTGTCCCGCAGCCGCCGGTGTAGAGCATCGCCACGATCGCGAACTCCAGGCTGCCCGGGCCGGTCTGGGTGACCTCGTAGCGGGATCCGCTCGCCCCGCCGGACCCGTCGATGAACGGGTCGCACTCGCCCTGCCAGCTCCCGACGAAGGTCGACACGTCGACGGCGGCGGGGTCGGTGACGGCGGTGTTCGAGCTGTTCGAACTGTTCGAACTGGTCGGCGTGGTCGGCTCGACCGGGACGGTGACGGGAGCGGTGGTGGCCGAGGCGCTCGCGGCGGTGCCGGGGTTCGGGCTCGCCGTCCCGTCGGAAGGATCGACCAGCACGCTGTCGGCGGGCCGGACCGCCGGCGCGTCGCCACCGCGCGTGACGGCCACGATCACCCCGGTGACGACCGCGACGACGGCGACGCCCGCTGCCACGGCGGCACCGATCGGGATCCTCCTCGCGGTCGCGCTGGCGGCGGCGGCGGTGAGGACTGTGCCGGTCGGTCCGGCGGCGGTGGTGAGGGCTGTGCCGGTCGGTCCGGCGGCGGGGGTGAGGGGTGTCCCGGCGGGTCCGGCGGTGGCGGTGGTGAGGGGTGTGCCGGTCGGTCCGGCGGCGGGGGTGAGGGGTGTGCCGGTCGGCCCTG
>CAEZSR010000025.1_pt1 | contig 30100 bp, 23 predicted proteins | sample 7264011 | NCBI WGS metagenome assembly CAEZSR01 (sample SAMEA6813783, study PRJEB35770) | freshwater metagenome | biome: Freshwater; feature: Freshwater reservoir; material: water | place: Czech Republic | collected 2016-08-15 | depth 0.5m m | reverse complement strand
TACCTCGCCCCGGTACCCCACCGCGGTCGCGCCAACCAGCCGGCGTTCGTGCACCACGTGGCGCAGTTCGTGGCCGACCTGCGCGACGAGCCGCTGGAGGCGTTCGCCGCCGCCACCGTGGCCGCCACGCGCGCCGCGTTCCCGGCGCTGGCCGCAGGCCACGGCGACGACGACCGCTGAGGCGGATCCACCGGGTGGACGGTGCATGAACCGGCCTGCCTTGCCTTTCATCGATGTAGTTCGTAGCCTTTTCGTCATGGACGTCCACGAGCGCCGGCGGATCGCGCTCGCCACCGTCTTCACCGTCGTGGCCCTCCCGGCCATCTGGCTGTTCGACCGCGACGACCCCACGGCGTCCCCCGGCGTCGCGGCCGCGGGCGTCCCCGCCCCCGCGGTCTCCACCGTCGAGGAACTGCCCGTCGACACCGAGCCCGAGGTGCCCGTCTTCCTCGACAACACCGTCGTGGTCGTGGCGCCCGCCGTGATCGACGTCGCCCTCCCCGATGCACCCGGCGACGACGAGAAGGAGGGCACCGCCTCCTTCAAGCGCTTCGACCAGACCACCGACCGCATGTGCGCCGCGCCGGGCCTTCCGTCCAACACCCTCATCACCGTCACCAACATCGACAACGGCCTGTCGATCACCTGCCGCACCACCAACGGCGTGTCGGTCCCGTACGGCGTCGCGGTCACGATCGACACCGACCTGTTCGTCAAGATCGCCGATCTCGTCGACGCCCCGGTGCCCGTGCGGATCAGCTGGTAGCGGCACCTCGCCGTGCTGTCGCGCGCCGACGTCACCCGCCTGCTCGCCGAGCACGGCCTCGCGGCACGCCGCGACCTCGGGCAGAACTTCGTCGGCGACCCCAACACCGTCCGACGCATCGCCCGCCTCGCGGAGATCGGACAGGGCGACCACGTCGTCGAGATCGGGGCCGGCCTCGGCTCGCTCACCCTCGCCCTCGCCGAGACCGGGGCCACGGTGCGAGCCGTGGAGGTCGACCGGGGCGTGCTGCCCGTGCTGCGCGAGGTGGTGGCCGGCCACGGCGACGTCACCGTGGTGGAGGGCGACGTGATGCGCCTCGACTGGCACGAGCTGCTCGACGGCCACGACCGGTGGGTGCTCGTGGCGAACCTGCCGTACAACATCGCCACCCCCCTCGTGCTCGACGTGCTCGACACCGTGCCCGCCGTCGAACGGATGCTCGTGATGGTGCAGCGGGAGGTGGCCGAGCGGTTCGCCGCCGTCCCCCGCACCCCGGCCTACGGCGCCGTCACCGTGAAGGTCGCGTACTGGGCCACGGCCCGCATCGCCGGCCTCGTGCCGGCCAGCGTCTTCGTCCCGCGACCGAACGTCGAGTCGGCGCTCGCCGAGATCACCCGGCGCGAGCACCCGGCCACCGACGCCGACCCCGAGGTGCTGTTCCGGCTCGTGCGCACCGCGTTCGGGCAGCGACGCAAGATGCTGCGCCGGTCGCTCGCCGGCGTGGTCGCCCCGGAGGTGTTCGAGGCGGCGGACATCGACGGCCAGCGCCGTCCCGAGGAGCTCGACGTCGTCGAGTGGGGCCGGCTCGCCGACGCCTGGACCGCCGCGCCACACCCGGCGTGACACGATCGGCACCGATGATCCCCGACCAGCCGACCGCACTGCGCGCCGTCACCGTGGCGGCGCCGGCGAAGCTCACCCGCACCCTGCGCATCACCGGGGTGCGCGACGACGGGTACCACCTCCTCGACGCCGAGATGGTCACGCTCGAGCTCGCCGACACCCTGGTGATCGACCCCGACGGCCACGGGCTCACCTGCGACGGCCCGTTCGCCGGTGGCGTGCCCCTCGACGAGGGCAACCTGGTGCTGCGGGCGCTGCGCCTCACCGGGCGCACCGCCGGGATCCACCTCCACAAGGCGATCCCGCACGGTGGCGGCCTGGGCGGCGGCTCGGCCGACGCAGCCGCGGTGCTGCGCTGGGCCGGCGTCGGCGACACCGACGACGAGCTGGTCGCCGTGTCCCGCCTCGGTGCCGACATCCCCTTCTGCATCCGCGGCGGCCGCGCACGCGTGCGCGGGATCGGCGAGCTGCTGGACCCGCTGCCCCCGATCGCGCTGGACGTCACCCTCGTGGTGCCCCCGCTGGCCGTGAGCACCCCGGCCGCCTACCGAGCCTGGGACGCGCTCGGCGGACCGACGGCCGCGGGCCCCAACGACCTCGAGCCGGCGGCGATCGCCGTGGAACCCGAACTCGCCCGCTGGCGCGACCGGATCGGCGAGCTCGCCGGAGTGGCACCCACCCTGGCGGGCAGCGGTGCCACGTGGTTCCTGGAGGGCCACCACCCGGCCGTGGGGGACCTCGCCCCCGAGGCCACCGTGGTGCTCACCCGCACCCGGCTCTGAGCCGTTCCGGTCGTCACCGGAGGGTCACCGGCACCGTCACCGTCGGCCCGACGGCACCCGAGACGCGAAACCGGCCCCGGCGCAGCGGTGCTGCGGGGGCCGACGCGTACGGCCGCCGACCGGCCCGAGGGCGGCGCGGCGGGGGGATGGACGTGACGTGACTAGCGGCGCTGGTGGCGCGTGCGACGGAGCATCTTCTTGTGCTTCTTCTTGCGCATGCGCTTGCGACGCTTCTTGATCAGTGAACCCATAGCTCGTGAGACGCTACCGGGCCGCCTCCCCGAACCGCCACCCCCGACCGCCACTCCCGACCGCCACCCCCGGCGCGACCACCGGGTCCGCGACCTGGCGCACCGCTAGCCTGACCCCCGTCCATCCGGGGTCGTTCAATGGTAGGACAGCGGTTTTTGGTGCCGCGTATAGGGGTTCGAGTCCTCTCCCCGGAACCCGATCGTGGCGCGCCGGCACGCATCGTGCGTGCCGCCCACGGTGCCCACTCCGTCACGTGCCGTCCCGCGGACGCACGGGTGCGGTAGAACGATCCCATGGGAGTCTCCGCCATCGTCCTCGCGGCAGGCGAGGGGTCGCGCATGCGGTCCGCCCGCCCCAAGCCGCTCCACCTGATCTGCGGCCGAGCGATGGTGATGCACGTCATCCACGCGCTCGAGCGGCTCGACATCGACCGCACCGTGCTCGTCGTCGGCCACGGTGCCGAGCGGGTCACCAAGAAGGTGCAGGAGCAGGCACCCGACTGGGCGAACGTGGCGTTCGTGGAGCAGACCGTGCAGCGTGGCACCGGCGACGCGGCGATGGTGGGCATGACCGCCATCCCCGGCGACGACCTCGACGACGACTCCACGGTGATCGTGCTGCCGGGCGACACCCCGCTGCTGCGACCCGAGACGCTCGAGGGCCTCGTCGCCACCCATCTCGCGAACGGCAACGCGGCCACCGTCACCACCAGCGTGTTCGACGACCCCACCGGGTACGGCCGGGTGGTGCGCGGACCCGCCAAGGGCGGCCCCGGCCGTGTGCTGCGCATCGTGGAAGAGCGCGACGCCTCCGACGAGGAGCGGGCGATCCGCGAGGCGAACATGGGCATGTACGCGTTCCGACGCGACCTGCTCGGGCCGGCCCTGCGCCACCTGTCGCCCGACAACGCGCAGGGCGAGTACTACCTCACCGACGTCGTCGGTGTGCTCGCCAGCATGGGCCACCGCGTCGGCACCTACGAAGCCGCACCCGAGGAGACCCAGGGGGTCAACGACCGCTGGCAGCTCGCCCTGGCCGAGCGCGAGCTGCGCAGCCGCGTGAACCGGCGGTGGCTGATCGGCGGCGTCACGATGCTCGACCCGCGCCAGACCTTCATCGACATCACCGTCACCCTCGGCCGCGACGTCACGCTCTACCCGGGCACGCTCCTGCAGGGGGACACGGCGATCGGCGACGGCTGCGAGATCGGCCCCGACACACGGCTCGTCGACTGCCGCGTGGGCGACGGATGCATCGTCGAGCAGACGGTCGGTCACGACGCCGAGATCGGCCCGGGCGCGCACGTGGGCCCGTACGCCCACCTGCCCGTCGGCAGCGCCGTCGCTGCGGGCGCGCGAACCGGCGCGTTCTACACTGCCCCTACGGCCTGACGCCGCAGGCCCACGGGGAGAAAGCCGGTTCGACCATGGAGAAGGTCACCACCAAACGGATGTCGCTGTACTCGGGGCGCACCCATCCGGCACTCGCCGAGGAGGTCGCGACCCACCTCGGGGTGCAGCTCGGCGACCCGAACCTCGTGGAGTTCGCCAACGGTGAGATCCGCCCGCGGTTCGCGGAGAGCATCCGCGGCACCGACGTGTTCATCATGCAGACCCACTACGGCTGCGACGGGCGCAGCATCAACGACTCGATCATGGAGCAGCTCATCATGATCGACGCCGCCCACCGCGCCTCGGCGAAGCGGATCACGGCCGTCTGCCCGTTCTACGGCTACGCCCGCCAGGACCGCAAGGCCGAGGGCCGCGAGCCGATCACCGCGAAGCTCGTCGCCGACCTGTTCCGGGCCGCCGGCGCCAAGCGGATGATCTCGATCGACCTCCACTCGGGCCAGATCCAGGGGTTCTTCGACGGTCCGGTGGATCACCTCACGGCGATGCCGGTGCTGGAGAGCTACATCCGCGCCAACGCGAGCAACCCGGTGATCGTGTCGCCCGACGCCGGCCGCATCAAGGTGGCCGAGCGGATGGCGCAGCACCTCACCGACAAGGGCGCCGACCTGGCGTTCATCTACAAGCGGCGGCCGAAGGGCACCACCAACGTCGCCGAGGCCAAGGAGGTCATCGGCGAGGTCGAGGGCCGCCTGTGCATCCTCACCGATGACATGATCGACTCCGGCGGCACGATCTGCGCCGCCGCCGACGTGCTCCTCGCCCGCGGTGCCACCGAGGTGTGGGCGATGGCCACCCACGGTGTGCTCAGCGGCCCGGCCGTCGACCGACTGAAGAACTCGCGCATCGACCGGGTGGTGCTCACCAACACCCTGCCGCTGCCGCCGGAGAAGCAGATCGACAAGATCGAGGTGCTCTCCATCGCCCCGCTCATCGCCGATGCGCTCAACGCGGTGTTCGACGACACCAGCGTGAGCGAGATCTTCGGCGGCGAGAACCAGGCCTGACCTGCCGCGACGGGGCGGACCCGCCGGGGGCCGTCCGAGCCGCCGGCGGGTGGCGATTCCGCCGCGCGCCCCGGTAGCATGGCGAGCCGTTCTGCATCGTCTGGGATGCAGGCCGTGATGCACGAAAACGCACGGAATCCGATCGAGGCTCGTCATGTCGCAAACCAAGCTCGTCGCCACCACCGGCCGCCCCACCGGCTCCGCCGCTGCTCGTCGCCTCCGCGCCGAGGGCCACATCCCCGGCGTGCTGTACGGCCGCGGCATGACCCCGATCTCGGTCACCGTCGAGCGTCGTGACCTGCGCCTCGCGCTGTCCGGGCCGTCCGGCGCCAACACCGTGCTGGCGCTCGAGGTCGACGGCAAGAACTACCCGGCGGTCGTGAAGGAGCTCCAGCGCCACCCGATCAAGCGCACCGTGAGCCACATCGACTTCCTCCAGGTCAACCTCAACGAGGAGATCACGGTCAGCGTGCCGGTGCGCCTCGAGGGCGAGGCCAAGGCCGTGCTCGGCGCCGGTGGCCTGGTCGACCCGGCGGTCGACGCCATCGAGGTCGTGTGCACCCCGAACAACATGCCGTCCGACTTCGTGATCGACATCACCGACCTCCAGGTCGACTCCGTCATCCGCCTGGCCGACGTGCCGATGCCCGCGGGCGTCACCCCGACCGGCGACCCGGAGATGCCCGTCGTCACCGTGCTGCTCTCCCGCGCTGCGGCGGCCGCCGCCGAGAGTGCGGGCGAGGGCGCCGCCGACTGAACCGGTGCGGGGTCGATCGACCCCGCTGCCGACGACGTGATGCCGGGATGCCCCAGGGCCTCCGCCGGCTCGTGACAGGCTCACCCGCATGGCCGTCGAGGCGCTGATCGTGGGGTTGGGGAACCCCGGCCGGCAGTACGAACGCACGCGCCACAACGTCGGCGCCGAGGCGATCGACGAGCTCGCCGAGCGAGCCGGAGTCGTGCTCAAGCCCGGCCGCGACCAGGCCACCGTCGCCGATGCGACGCTGCGCGGCGTGCGGGTGGTGCTCGCGTTCCCGCTCACGTACATGAACGAGAGCGGGCAGGCCGTACGACCGCTGATGAAGCGCCACGGCCTCACCGATCCGGCGCAGCTGATCGTGATCCACGACGAGCTCGACCTGCCGCCCGGGGTGGTGCGGGTGAAGGCCGGCGGTGGCCTCGCCGGCAACAACGGTCTGCGGAGCATCACCGCCCACCTGCACACCCAGGACTACCTGCGGGTGCGGATCGGGATCGGCAAGCCACCGTCGAAGGAGCACGGCGCGGGGCACGTGCTGTCGAAGCTGCCGCCGCGCGAGCGCGAGCTGCTCGACGTCGCGATCCAGCACGCCGCCGACGCCGTGGAGGTGCTGCTCACCGACGGTGTCGACGCCGCCCAGCGCGTCTACAACTCCCCCACCCTCGACCCGCCGCGACCCTGAGCCGCACCCGGCGGTCGCCCCGCTCGGGTACGGTCCCACGCGTGGACATCTCCTGCGCGTTCGCGACCTCGATGGCGACCCCCGACCACGTGGCACTCGCCGAGGAGCTGGGCTACCGCCGCGCCTGGCTCTACGACTCACCGGCGCTCTACCCGGACGTCTGGATGATCCTCGCCGAGTGCGCCCGGCGCACCTCGACGATCGGGCTCGGGCCCGGTGTCGCGATCCCGTCGCTGCGTCACCCGATGGCGACCGCCTCGGCGATCGGCACGCTCGTCGCGCTGGCACCCGGACGGGTGAACGTCGCGATCGGCTCGGGGTTCACGGGCCGGTACACCCTCGGGCAGAAGCCGTTGCGGTGGTCGTTCGTGCGCGAGTACGTGCTGGCGGTGCAGGGGCTGCTCGCCGGCGACACCGTCGTGTGGGAGGGCGGTGCGATGCGGATGCTGCACCCCGACGGGTTCGGTGCACCACGCCCGATCCGGGTGCCGTTCCTGCTCGGCACCGGTGGCCCGAAGGGCGAGGCCGTCGCCCGCGAGCTCGCCGACGGGGTGTTCGCCACCTCGCCGACGCAGGGGTTCGACCGCTGCTCGGTGCTCACCTTCGGCACCGTGCTCGACGACGGCGAGGACCCGGGCAGCGAGCGGTCGCTCGCCGCAGCCGGGCACGCCGGGGCACTCGCCTACCACGCGCTGCACCTGCGCGGGGCGGCTGCCTCGTTGCCGGGTGGCGACGCCTGGGTGGCGGCGCTCGAGGAGTTCCCCGAGGCCGAACGCCACCTCGCGCTCCACGAGGGACACCTCATCGAGGCCAACGCACGCGACCGGCTGGTGGTGACCGGCGAGGTGCTGTCGATGTTCGGCTACGCCCGCACCGCGGCGGCGTGGCGCGACCGCCTCGCACAGCAGTCCGCCGCCGGTGCCACGGAGATCGCCTACCAGCCGGCGGGTCCCGACATCCCGGGGGAGCTCCGCCGCTTCATGGAGATGGCTCGCGGGTGACGAGCCCGGGGAGCGACGAGCTGCTCGGACCGCGCCCCCCGCTGCGACAGGCCGGCCCGGTCGACCGGCTGACGCCGGGCTAGCGTCCCGGACACCTGGGCGACGCCCACCGGAGGACCGATGCTTCCCGCCCCGCAACACGCTGAAGAGGTTCCCTTCGTCAGCAGGCGAGGGGGACGCCCCGCAGCCCCCAACCTGGTGTTCATCCTGGCCGACGATCTCGGCTGGTCGGATCTCGGCTGCTTCGGGTCCCCCTCGATCCGCACCCCCCACCTCGACCGGCTGGCCGCAGAGGGGATCCGGTTCACCCACGCCTACGCCGGCTCCTCGTGGTGTTCACCCACCCGGTTCAGCCTCTACACCGGCCGCAACCCCGGGCGGCTCGCGGCCGGGTTGGAGGAGCCGCTGCGCACCAGGGCCGACGGCAACGGCATCCCGGCCGACCACCCGACCCTTCCGTCGCTGCTGCTCGACGCCGGGTACGACACCGCCATGTTCGGCAAGTGGCACTGCGGCTGGCTGCCCTGGTACTCGCCGCTGCGCATCGGGTTCCAGACGTTCTTCGGCAACCTCGACGGGGCCATGGACTACTTCGAGCACATCGGCACCCTCGGCGAACCCGACCTGTTCGAGGGCGAGACGCCGGTCGAGATGACCGGCTACTACACCGACCTCATCTCGGCTCGCGCTGCGGAGTGGATCTCCACCCCACGCGACCGGCCGTTCTACCTCCAGCTCAACTACACGGCCCCGCACTGGCCGTGGGAGGGGCGCGCCGACGCCGAGGAGGGCCGGCGGATCCGTCAGCAGTACGCGGAGGGCAAGGTGCCGTTCCCGCTGCTCCACACCGACTCCGGGTCGCTGGCCAAGTACGGCGAGTTGGTGGAGACGATGGACGACGCCATCGGGGAGGTGCTGGCGGCCATCGACCGGGCCGGCAAGCGCGACGACACACTGATCGTGTTCTGCTCCGACAACGGGGGCGAGCGGTGGTCGATGAACTGGCCCTACGTGGGTGAGAAGGGCGATCTCACCGAGGGTGGCATCCGGGTGCCGTTCATCCTGCGCTGGCCGGAGGCGGTCGACCCCCACCAGGTGGCCGACCAGCCCAACATCACCATGGACTGGACCGCCACCTTCCTCGACGCCGCCGGCACCGGCCCGCACGCCGACTGGCCGCTCGACGGTGTCAGCCTCCTGCCCTGGTTGGTGGACGGGGCCGCCCACCCCGAGCACGACCTGTTCTGGCGGATCTCCAGCCAGGGAGCCCTGCGGCGGGGAAGGTTCAAGTACCTGCGGGACGGACGCGACCGGGCCTACCTCGGCAACTGGCCCCGGTTCCCCGGCCGCTACGAGCTGCTGTACGACGTCACGGTCGACGGCCGCGAGGCAGCGGATCTCTCCCGCCGGTACCCGGAGGTGTTGGCGGAGCTGCGGGCCGCGTGGGACCGGATCGACGCCACCCTGCTCCCCTACCCACCCGACCACCCCGGTCTGCCACGTCACGCCGAGCGTGGGCGGCCGGCCGTCAGCCAGGCCGACTGATCCGGAACCGCGCGGCCAGAATCACGCGGCCGGCGCGTCCGATCGGGATGGTTCAGCCGGCCGGCACGTCGTCCACGATCGCGCCGCGCTCGAGCCGGATCGTGCGCGTGAGGCGTACGTGGTCGAGCAGGTCGCGGTCGTGGGTCACGAGCAGCACGGTGCCCCGGAACGCCTCCAGCGCGACCTCGAGCTGCTCGATCGCCGGCAGGTCGAGGTGGTTCGTCGGTTCGTCGAGCACCAGGCAGTTCGTGCCGTTCGCCATGAGCAGCGCGAGCACCGTGCGCGTGCGCTCGCCGGGTGACAGCGACGCGGTCGGCCGGTGCACCTCCTCGGCGCCGATGCCGAACTTCGCGAGGAGCGTGCGGGCGTCGGGGATCGACATGCCGGTCGCGCGCATGAAGGCGTCGAGCACCGTGGCGTCGTCGCTCAGCTGCTCGCGGCGCTGCTCGAGCTCGCCCACCACCACACCCGGACCGAACCACCGCTCGCCCTCGTCGAGCGCGCGCCGCCCGAGGATCGTGTCGAGCAGCGTGCTCTTGCCGCTGCCGTTGTGGCCGACGATCGCGATCCGCTCGCCCGCCCCGATGGTGAGGTCGATCGGCCCGAGCCGGAACGAGCCCGATCGCACGACGGCCTGCGTGAGCCGCACGACGACGTCGCCGCTGCGAGCGGTCTCACCGAAGGTGAGCCGGAGCTGCCAGGCCTCGCGCGGCTCCTCGACGACCTCCAGCCGCTCGAGCGCCCGCTCGGTGCGCGCCGCCTTGCCGGCGAGCTGCTCGCTCTGGTTGATCTTGAACGCCTTGATGTTCTTGTCGTTGTCGTCGGGCTTCTTCTTCGCCTTGCTCAGGCCCTGGGTGGCCCACTCGCGTTCGCGCTGCGCGCGGCCGAGCAGGTCGGCCTTCCTGTCCGCGTACTCCTCGTAGCGCTCGCGTGCGTGCCGGGCCGCCACCTCGCGCTCGGCGAGGTAGGCGTCCCAGCCGCCACCGATCACGGTGATGCGGTGCGTGAACTCGTCGAGCTCCGCGACGTGGGTGACGGTGCGGCGCAGGAACGCCCGGTCGTGGCTCACGATCGCGACGGCACCCTGGCGGTCGAGCACCCAGCGCTCGAGCCGGGCCAGGCCGTCGAGGTCGAGGTCGTTGGTCGGCTCGTCGAGCAGGAACACGTCGAAGCGGGCGAGCAGCAGTGCGGCGAGCCCGACGCGTGCGGCCTCGCCGCCCGACAGCGTGGCCATCGTCTGCCCGAGCAGGCGATCCGCGAGCCCGAGCTCGGCCCACACGGGCCCGGTGCGGGTGTCGAGGTCCGCGCCGCCGAGGTGGAGCCACCGGTCGAGCGCCGTCGAGTACCGGTCGTCGCTGCCGGGCTCACCTGCGGCGAGGGCGGCGGTCGCCTCGTCGAGCTCCGCGGACGCGGCGGCCACACCGGTGCGCCGGCCGAGGAACTCGGCGACGGTCTCGGTGTCGCTGCGGTCGGGCTCCTGGGGCAGGTAGCCGACGGTGGCGTCGCCGGGCATCAGCACCACCGAGCCCTCGTCGACGCGCTGCAGACCGGCGAGCACGCGCAGCAGCGTGCTCTTCCCGACGCCGTTCGGTCCGACGAGCCCGACACGCCATCCGGCGGCGAGCTGGAGCTCGGTGTCGTCGAGCACGACCGTGCGACCGAGGGTGAGCTTCAGGTGGCGGGCGTGGAGGGAGGCGGTGGTCACGAGAGGCTCCTGGAGGCGTCGGACGGGTGGACGGGCTCGGGAACGTCGACTCAGCGCACGTCGCCATCCTGCCACGCGCAGGTCGCGATGAGGGTCGGTACCCTCGGGAGCCGGATGTCGCTCGCCGAACTGCCACCGCTGCTCCGGTCCGATCCGGGGCTCACCCATGCCTTCGGCGATCCGCAGGCCCTCGTCGCCGTCCCCGAGTCGGCCCGTGCGATCGCGATCGCGGCCCTCGCCCAGCTCGGCGGCCGGCGCCCGCTGCTCGTCGCCACGCCCACCGGCAGCGACGCGGGCCAGCTCCACGACGACCTCGCCCAGTTCATGCCGCACGGCGACGTCGTGCTGTTCCCCGCCTGGGAGACGCTGCCGTTCGAACGGGTGAGCCCCAGCGTCGAGACCATGGGACGCCGGTTGGAGGTGCTCTGGCGGCTGCGCGACCCCGAGCGGATGCCGGCGATCGTCGTCACCGGCGTGCGGGCACTCCTGCAGAAGCTCGGTCCCGACGCCACCACCATCGACCCGATCCGCGTCCGCCCGAACGACGTGCTCGACGCCGACGAGGTGCTCACCCGCCTCGTCCACATGGGCTACCGCCGCGAGGAGCTCGTCGAGCACCGCGGCGAGGTCGCCCGCCGCGGCGCGATCATCGACGTCTTCCCGAGCACCGCCGAGGCGCCGATCCGCATCGACCTGTGGGGTGACGAGGTCGACCGGCTCACCGAGTTCACCGTCAACGACCAGCGCTCCACCCGCGACCTCGACGAGGTGCTGATCTTCCCGGCGCGCGAGCTGGTGCCGAGCGACGAGGTCCGCGCCCGCGCCGGTGCGCTGGTGGGCGAGGAACCGTGGGGCCGCGAGCACTGGGAGCGCCTCGCCGACGGCGCGCTGTTCGACGGCATGGAGAGCTGGCTGCCGTGGCTGGTGTCGCCCGACCAGGCCGACCTGCTGATCACCGACGTGCTCCCGCCGGCGGCCAAGGTGGTGCTGGTCGAGCCGCGCCGCATGAAGGACCGCGCCGACGACCTCCTCGCCGAGGAGGATGACCTCGCGCGCACCCTGGCGAGTACCTGGGCGCGCGACGCCGAGCGGCAGTTCCCGCGCCTGCACGCGTCCACCGACCGTGTGCTCGGCAACGACCGACAGACGTGGACGATCAGCTCCACCCCGTCGAACCCCGACGCGCCCGTGGTCGCCGCGACCGGCTGGGGGCCGGTGGTCGGCGACGGCGAGGGCCTCACCAACCGCCTCCGCGAGCTGCTCGCCGACCGGTACCGCGTGATCGTCGCCGCCGACGGCGACGGGTCCGCGCAGCGCCTCGCCGGCCTGCTGCGCGAGCGCGGCCTCGAGTTCCGCACGGCGAAGGCGGACACCGACCTCTCCCAGCCCGGCGGCTACGTGGTCACCGCACCGCTGCACCGCGGGTGCTCGCTGCCCGTCGCGAAGCTCGCGATCGTCGCCGAGGGCGACCTCACCGGCCGCCGCCGCGCCCACCGCCAGGCCCGGCCGCGCAAGCGACAGAGCGCCGGCTTCTTCGAGGACCTGAAGCCCGGCAACTACGTCGTGCACCACCAGCACGGCGTCGGCCAGTACGAGGGAATGGTGAAGCGCACCATCGGCGGGGTCGAGCGCGACTACCTGCTCCTGTCGTACAAGGGTGGCGACAAGCTCTACGTGCCGAGCGACCAGATCGACTCGCTGCGCCAGTACGTGGGCGGCGAGGCACCCGCGCTGCACCGTCTCGGCGGCTCCGACTTCGCGAAGGCGAAGTCGCGGGTCCGCAGCGCCGTGCGCGAGATCGCGCAGGAGCTCGTCGTGCTCTACCAGAAGCGCGTCAACGCCCGGGGCCACGCCTTCGGGCAGGACTCGCCGTGGCAGGCGGAGATGGAGGACGCGTTCCCCTACGCCGAGACCCCCGACCAGCTGAAGGCGCTCGACGACATCAAGCAGGACATGGAGCGGCCGTTCCCGATGGACCGGCTGCTGTGCGGCGACGTCGGCTTCGGCAAGACCGAGCTCGCGGTGCGCGCCGCGTTCAAGGCCATCCAGGACGGCAAACAGGTGGCGGTGCTCGCGCCCACCACGCTGCTCGCCACGCAGCACGGCAACACCTTCGCCGACCGCTTCTCCGGGTTCCCGATCCGCGTGGAGGTGCTGAGCCGCTTCCTCACGCAGAAGGAGGCGAAGAAGGTCGTCGAGGGGCTGAAGAGCGGCGAGGTCGACTGCGTCATCGGCACCCATCGCCTGCTCGGCGAGGGCGTGGAGTTCAAGGACCTCGGCCTGCTGGTCGTCGACGAGGAGCAGCGCTTCGGCGTGCAGGCCAAGGAGGCGATGAAGAAGCTGAAGCACAACGTCGACGTGCTCACACTGTCCGCCACCCCGATCCCCCGAACCCTGGAGATGAGCCTCGTCGGCATCCGCGACCTCAGCCTCCTGCAGACCCCGCCGGCCGACCGACAGCCGATCCTCACCTTCGTCGGGGAGTACGACGAGCGCGTGGCCGTGGAGGCCATCCGCCGCGAGCTGCTCCGCGAGGGCCAGGTGTTCTGGGTGCACAACCGCGTGAACACCATCGCGGAGTGCGCCGCCCGGCTGCGCGAGCTCGTGCCCGAGGCCCGCATCGCGATCGCCCACGGCCAGATGGACGAGGGCAGCCTCGAGCAGGTGGTGCTCGACTTCTGGGAGGGCGAGTTCGACGTCCTGGTGTGCACCACGATCATCGAGAGCGGCATCGACATGCCGACGGTGAACACCCTCGTGGTCGAGCGCGCCGATCTGCTCGGCCTCGGCCAGATGCACCAGCTGCGCGGCCGCGTGGGCCGCAGCGGCTCACGTGCGTACGCGTACCTGTTCCACCCGCGCGACGCCCGGCTCACCGAGGAGGCCTACGAGCGCCTGCGCACGATCGGCGAGGCGACCGATCTCGGCAGCGGCTTCAAGATCGCCATGCGCGACCTCGAGATCCGCGGCGCCGGCAACCTGCTCGGCGAGAGCCAGAGCGGCCACATCGCCGCCGTCGGCTACGACCTCTACTGCCAGATGGTCACCGAGGCCGTCGGCGAGATGAAGGGCGAGACGCCGAAGGAACCGAACGAGGTGAAGCTCGACGTGCCGACGGACGCGTTCCTGCCGACCGACTACGTCGCGAAGGAGGAGCTGCGGCTCGAGGCCTACCGACGGTTGGCGGCGGTCACCACCGCGGGCGAGGTCGACGACATCCGCACCGAGTGGGAGGACCGCTACGGACCCGTGCCACCGGCGGCCGCGGCCCTGCTCGACGTCGGCTACCTGCGCGCCGAGTGCCACCGCCTCGGCCTGCGCGACGTGAGCATCCAGTCGAACGCCGCGCGTCTCGCACCGATGCGACTGAAGGTGAGCGAGGACGTGCGCTTGAAGCGCCTGTCGCGCACGGCCATCTACAAGGACGACCAGCAGCAGCTCGTCGTGCCGATCGCTCGCGGCGCGTCGCCGGCAGCGTTCCTGGTCGGCTTCCTGCGCGAGCTCGTCCCGCCCGACGGCCCGCCCACCGGCGGCCCGAACACGATCGCCGAGGCGCTCCCCGCGCCGTCGCGTCCGGCCATCGTCAGCAGCCGGAATCGCTGACCGTGCGCCTGCAACTCGCGAAGCCCACGGAGCACACCGCCGTCGTCGAGTGGCCGCTCACCACCTCACTGGAGGCGTGGTCCATCCCGGGCATGCACTCGGTGATGGGCCTGCACCGCCACGTGGTGCGCATGGTGGAGACGCCCGACACCGCGTACGTCGTCAAGGAGCTGCCCGACCACCTGGCCGAGCGTGAGTACCGACTGCTCCGCCAGCTCGCCGAGCTCAACCTGCCGACCGCGGAGGTGGTGGGCGTCGTGACCGGCCGGCGCGACGACGACGGTGGGCCGGGCGAGGGGATGCTGATCACCCGGCACCTCGACTACTCGCTCCCCTACCGCATCCTGCTCAGCGGTCGCGGCCTGCAGATCCCGTACCTCGGCGAGCGGCTGCTCGACTCGCTCGCCGGCCTGCTCGTGCGGCTCCACCTCGCCGGCTTCTACTGGGGCGACTGCTCGCTGTCGAACACGCTGTTCCGGCGCGACGCGGACGCGCTGCAGGCCTACATCATCGACGTCGAGACCGGTGAGCTGCACGAGAGCCTGAGCGACGGTCAGCGGCGGCTCGACCTGGAGATCGCCACCCAGAACGTGGCCGGCGACCTGATCGACCTCCAGGCCGGTGGCCTGCTCGCGGAGAGCATCGACCCGATCGAGACCGCGCTGGCGATCGAGCAGAGCTACTCGAAGCTGTGGGCCGAGCTCACGGTGACCGAGGAGTTCAGCGTCGACGAGACGTTCCGCGTCGACCAGCGGCTGCGACGCCTGCACGACCTCGGCTTCGACGCGTCCGAGCTCGAGCTCGTCAGCGTGGGCGGTGGCCGGCAGCTCCGGCTCGTGCCCCGCGTGGTGGAGCACGGGTTCCACGCCCAGCGCCTGCGGTCGCTCACCGGCATCGAGGCGGGCGAGAACCAGGCCCGGCGACTGCTCCACGACATCCGCCGCTACGGCACCACGCTCGAGCAGCGCTCGGGTAGGCGGGTGCGCGAGGCGGTGGCCGCGGCCCGCTGGATGGACGAGCGCTTCGAGCCGACGATCGCCGCCATCCCGAGCGACCTGGCCGGCAAGCTGGAGCCGCCCGAGCTGTACCACCAGGTGCTCGAGCACCGCTGGTTCCTGTCGGAGGCGGCGGGGTACGACGTCGGCATGGCCGAGACGATCCAGTCGTACGTGCGCGACGTGCTCACCCCGGCGCGCCACGAGCAGATCACGCTGCCGCCGCTCACGATGGAGCTGCAGGTGATCACCCCCGGCACCCCACGCCCCGACGAGGGCTGAACCCGCACCGGGCCGTGCCGGCGACCGAGGCCGGATGGGGCTCGACCGCTAACGTTCCCCCTCGTGATCCGCCGTCGCCGCCCGTCCGCCCTCGCGCTCGCCGTCCTGCTCCCGCTCGCCGCCGCCACGGTGTCGTCGTGCGCGACGTTCGACAACCAGCGGGTCGCCTCGGTGAACGAGCGCGAACTCGACCAGGACGAGCTCACCCAGATCCTGGACGACCCGCTGTCACAGCAGCTGCTCCGGACCACCCCGATCGCCGGCCAGGTCAGCGGCAGCGGTGCACGTGGGGTCGTGTCGACGTGGATCCTGGTCGAGGCCGCCGACGAGGCCGGCTTCATCACCCAGCCCCTGCTCGACCAGGCGAAGGGCTTCTTCGACGAGCAGGTGCCCGACGAGTTCGCCGCCGCACCCGCAGTGGCGCAGAGCCTCCTCCTGCGGCTGACGGCCGCGCAGGTCGGCCTCGACAGCGGCGAGTACTCGTTCGACGAGATCGTCCTCGCCGCGGCGGACGACGACGTCACGGTCGACTCGCTCTACGGCGTCTGGGACGACGAGGTGGCCTCCGTCGTCCCGATGCGCTGACCGCCGACCCGTGACTCCACCGTGCGTCACCGTCGTCGGGCTCGGGCCCGGTGACGACCGCTGGATCACGCAGCACACCCTCCACGCGATCGCCGCCACGCCGGTGCGCTTCGTGCGCACCCGGCGGCATCCGTCGGCCCACCTCGTCGGCGCCGACGCGACCGACTTCGACGACGTCTACGACGCGGCGGACACCTTCGACGACGTGTACGCCACGATCACGGATCGACTGGTCGCCGCGGCGACCGAGCACGGCCACGTGCTCTACGCCGTGCCCGGCTCGCCGCTCGTGCTCGAGCGCACCGTCCGGCGGCTGCGCGCCGACGACCGCATCGAGTGCGAAGTGCTCCCCGCGATCTCGTTCCTCGACCTCGCCTACGAGCGACTCGGCGTCGACCCGGTCGAGACGGGCCTGCGGCTGATCGACGGCCACGAGTTCGCGACGGCGAGCGCCGGCTACACCGGTCCCATGCTCGTCGCCCACACGCACGCGAACTGGGTGCTCAGCGACATGAAGCTGGCCACCGAGTCGGCCACCGGCGACGAGCCCGTCGTGATCCTCCAGCGCCTCGGCACCGACGAGGAAGCCGTGGTGCACACCACGTGGGCCGACCTCGACCGCACCGTCGAGGCCGACCACCTGACCAGCGTGTACGTGCCCGGCCTCGGCGCACCGGTGGGGGTCGAGCTGGTGCGCTTCCACGAGCTCACCCGGATGCTGCGCGAGCAGTGCCCGTGGGACCGCGAGCAGACCCACCGCTCGCTCGTGCAGTACCTGCTGGAGGAGACCTACGAGGTCGTCGACGCGATCGAGGCGCTCGACCCCGACGACCCCACCACCGACGACGACCTCGTGGAAGAGCTCGGCGACCTGCTGTACCAGATCGAGTTCCACGCCGCGATCGCCGAGCAGGAGGGCCGCTTCACGATCGCCGACGTCGCCCGGCACGTGCACGACAAGCTCGTGCGCCGCCACCCGCACGTGTTCCCGCCGGCGGGCGGCGACACGGTGGAGGTGAGCGGCGCCGACGAGGTGGTCGCGAACTGGGACGCGATCAAGCGGGCCGAGAAGCAGCGCACGAGCATCTTCGAGGGGATCCCCACCTCGCAGCCGTCGCTCTCGTACGCCTTCCACGTGCAACGCAAGGCGGCCAAGGTCGGCTTCGACTGGCCCGACGTCTCCGGGGCACTCCCGAAGATCGCGGAGGAGACCGACGAGGTGATGGCCGCCCACCGGGCGGCCATCGACGGCGACGGCACCCACGAGGACGTGGCCGACGAGGTCGGCGACCTGCTGTTCGCGGTCGTGAACGTCGCCCGTCACCTCGGCGTCGAGCCCGAGGCCGCGCTGCGCGCCGCGTCGCGCAAGTTCCGCACCCGCTTCGAGGCCGTCGAGCGGCTCGCCGCCGAGCGAGGGGTGGCGCTGCACGACGCCGGGCTCGAGGTGCTCGACGCCCTCTGGGACGAGGTCAAGCGGACCGGCTGACCGGCGCGGCGGTCGAGGTCCGCGACCCGGTCAGGACTCCCAGGAACGGCGCAGCGCCGTCGCGATCAGGTGCGCCGGAGGCATGGTGAGCTCGTCACCGGCGGTGCGCCGGGCGAGCGTCGTGCGACACGCCCGGTCGAACGAGGTCGTCGCCTCACGGACCGCGTGCGCCATCCAGAGGCTGAGCACCATCTGCAGGCCGAGGTCGAGCATCACCTGCTCCTCGACCGTCCAGTCACCGGCGACGAACACCAGACACGCGACGCGCACGGGCGCCGCGAAGATCGGCACCCACAGGAGACGGGTGAACAGCACCGCCCTGGCACCGGACCGGGCGGCGGCGCTCCGCAGCGAGACCAGCACGGTGAGGTGACCGAGCGTGCACAGCAACACCCCGGCCACCAGGGCCACGTCGCGCCCCGTCCCGGACGTCCAGGCCGACCCGGCCGACCCGGCCGACCCGGCCGTCCAGGCCGACCCGGCGGAGGCGACCACCAGCAGCGGGCCCCCGACGTAGACCGCGACCGGCCACAGGGGCGAACCGGACAGGGGCGCCAGCCGGCGAGCGTTCACGAGGGCGGCGACGCTCCACCAGACCCACCCGAGGTACGCCACCATGATCGGCGCCACCACCAGGGCGAGCAACTGCAGCGACGCGTCGGCAGGAGGGCGGCCGGAGCGGATCTCGATGGTCCGGTCGGCGACCTCGGGGGCGACGAGGACCGCGACGACCGCCGAAGCGAGCCATCCACCCGCCGCGAGCAGCGCCGGAGCCGTCGTCGACACCAGCTCGGGCGTCGACGCGCGGCCCGACCGTGACCTCGCCGGAGTGCCCGGTTCCCGATCGAGGGGGGTGTCGTCGCGTCTGCTGCGTCGTGGCATGCCAGATGATCGGCACCGCACGGCCGTACTTGAGGCCGGCTCCCGGTGCCGGCCAGCGGTGCGGTCAGGTCGCCGTACGCCGCAGCGCCGCCGCCACGAGCCGCCGCCACCGTCCACCAGCGCGGTTCTCCACGACCGATGATCGTCATCTGAACACCGGACCTTGACCCGAGTGTCGTCTGAGTACCGTGTGGGTTCATGAGCGACATCGTCAACATCGTCGGCCGCGAGATCCTCGACTCCCGGGGCAACCCCACCGTGGAGGTGGAGGTGGAGCTCGACAGCGGCGCCACGGGACGTGCCGCCGTGCCGTCCGGGGCGTCCACCGGCGAGCACGAGGCCGTGGAGCTGCGTGACGGTGGCGACCGCTTCGGCGGCAAGGGTGTGGCGACCGCGGTGGGGTACGTCAACGGCGAGATCGCCGACGTGCTGCGCGGCTTCGACGCGCTCGAGCAGCGGCGCCTCGACGCCGAGCTGATCGCCCTCGACGGCACGGCGAACAAGGCCCGCCTGGGTGCCAACGCGATCCTGGGCACGAGCCTCGCCGTCGCCAAGGCCGCTGCATCCGAGCTCGAGATCCCGCTGTACCGCTACGTCGGCGGACCCAACGCCCACGTGCTGCCGGTGCCGATGATGAACGTCGTCAACGGCGGCGCCCACGCCGACAACACGATCGACATGCAGGAGTTCATGATCATGCCCATCGGTGCGCCCAGCTTCCGCGAGGCGCTGCGCTGGGGCACCGAGACGTATCACACGCTGAAGAAGGTGCTCCACGACCGCAAGCTCTCCACGGCGGTCGGCGACGAGGGTGGCTTCGCTCCCGACCTCGCCACCAACGAGGACGCGATCCGCATCCTGATCGAGGCCATCGAGCGGGCCGGCTACACGCCGGGCGAGGAGATCGCGATCGCGATGGATCCGGCGATGAGCGAGCTGTACCGCGACGGCCGCTACCACCTCGCCGGCGAGGGCAAGGTGCTCGGCCGCGACGAGATGGTGGAGTACTGGAGCCGGCTGGTCGGCACCTACCCGATCGTCTCCATCGAGGACGGCATGGCCGAGGACGACTGGGAGGGGTGGGCTGCGATGTCGAGCGCGTTGCGAGGTCGGGTGCAACTCGTCGGCGACGACCTGTTCGTCACCAACGTGGCCCGGCTGCGGATGGGCATCGAGCGCAAGATCGCCAACAGCGTGCTGGTGAAGGTGAACCAGATCGGCAGCCTCACCGAGACCCTCGACACCGTCGAGCTCGCCACGGCCAACAGCTACACGAGCGTGATGAGCCACCGCAGCGGTGAGACCGAGGACGCCACCATCGCCGACCTCGCCGTCGCGACGAACTGCGGCCAGATCAAGACCGGCGCCCCGGCGCGCAGCGACCGCGTGGCGAAGTACAACCAGCTGCTGCGCATCGAGGAGCAGCTCGGCGAGTCGGCGGCCTACCGCGGCCGCACCGCGCTCGCCCCGCGCTGAGCGGCGACCCCGCCGCACGCCGGCCGGTTCGCACCGTCCGCGCGGTGGGTGCCACCCGTCGCGCGGGCCGACCTGCGAGACTGACCGGATGAGCAACGGTCATCGCACGACGGAGGTCGCGCGCCCGCGCACCCGTCCGCGGGTCCGCAGCGCCTCCCCCCACGCCGACCGGGACCGGGACCGGGACCGACCTCGTGACCGGGACCGCGACCGACCTCGTGACCGGGACCGGCCACGCGACCGCGACCTGACCCGGTTCGGCACCCGGCCGCTCGACGACGAGCTCCAGCTCGCCACCCGTCGGCCCCAGCAGTGGCTGATCGCCGCAGTGGCACTGGCCGTCGTCATCGCCGTCATCGCCGCCCTGTTCGTGCTGCCGGTGCAGGCCTTGATGCGCCAGGAGGACGAGATCGCGGCAAAGCGCCACGAGCTCGACGTGCTCGGCGAGGCGAACCGCCAGCTCGGCGCCGAGGTCGACCACCTCGCCACGCCCGAGGGCGCCAAGGAAGCGGCGCGCGACGAACTGGGCGTCGTCGGCCCCGGCGAGCGGCGCATCTCCGTGCTCCCGGCCGACGCGGGACCGCTCCCCCTCCCCGCCGGCTGGCCGTTCGACACGATCGGCCAGATCGTCGCCGTCCGAGCCGCGACCGCACCGGCCACCCCGCCGACCACCGTCACGCCCTGACCGCTGCGACGTCCACCCCGTCCGGTCGCTAGTCTCCGGTCCGGCACGGGCGTTCGCCCGTGGTCCGACGTCGCAACCGCAACGGGCGAACGCCCGAGCACACAGGGGGTAGCAGTGGCCGGCAGCATTCTGGGCAACCGGGTTCTCCGCAAGGAAGACCCGAAGTTCCTCACGTCGGGCGGCAAGTACGTCGACGACCTGCTCGACGAGCCGCTGCTCCAGGGCGCGCTGCACGTCACCTACGTGCGCTCGTCGGTCGCCCACGGCACGATCGCCTCGATCGACGCATCGGGCGCGCTCGAGATCCCCGGCGTGGTCGCGGTGTACACCGCCGCCGACCTCGGCCTCGAGCCGATGCCGTCCGACTTCAACCCGATGGTCGCCCGCGGCCTGCTCGCGATCGACAAGGTCCGCTTCGTCGGTGAGCCGGTGGCCGTGGTGGTCACCTCCGACCCGCGCGTCGGCGAGGACGCCGCCGAGCGGGTGATCGTGGACTACGACGTGCTACCCGCCGTCGTCGACATGGAGGACGCGCTCACCACCAGCACGCTCATCCACGAGTCCGCCGGGTCGAACGTCGTGTTCGACACCACCGTGCTCGGTATCCCCGAGAACTCGGGCGACGCCTTCTTCGAGGGCTGCGAGGTCGTGGTGAAGGGCCGCTTCCTCAACCAGCGCGTGGCGCCGTGCCCGCTCGAGGTGCGCGGCTCGGCCGTCGCCTGGGTCGACGGTCGCCTCCACCAGTGGCTGAGCACGCAGGCCGCGCAGGGCGCGAAGGCCACCATCGCCAAGGTGAACGGCGTCGACCCCGAGCAGGTGCTCGTGATCGCCCCCGATGTCGGTGGCGGCTTCGGCGCCAAGATCAGCTGCGACCCCGAGGAGTCGTTGCTCGGCGTCATCGCCAAGAAGACCGGCACGCCGCTGCGCTGGCGCGAGACCCGCAGCGAGTCGATGATGGTGCTCGGCCACGGCCGCGCCCAGGTCCAGTACGTCACCATCGGCGGCACCCGCGACGGCAAGGTCACGCACTACCAGCTGCACGTGATCCAGGACGCCGGCTACTTCGCCGAGATGGGCACGATCCTCGCCCCGTTCATGACCCGCCCGATGGCGAGCGCCGTCTACGCGATCCCGAACATCGAGTGCCGCACCACCAGCGTGGTCACCAACACCGCGGTCACCACCGCCTACCGCGGCGCCGGCCGCCCCGAGGCCACCGCTGCGGCCGAGCGGGCGATGGATCTCTTCGCCGCCGAGATCGGCATGGACCCGGCCGAACTGCGTCGCAAGAACCTCATCGCGAAGTTCGACCAGCCGCACACCACCGTCGTCGGCCAGACCTACGACGTGGGCGACTACGAGGGCGCCCTCGACAAGGCGCTCGCCGCCGCCGGCTACGCCGATCTCCGCGCCGAGCAGGCCAAGCGCCGTGCCTCGGGTGACGTGAAGCAGCTCGGCATCGGCGTCAGCGTCTACGTCGAGATCACCGGCGGCGTCGGTTCCGGCGAGCACGCGAAGATCGAAGTGCTCGACGACGGCCGGGCCATCGTCTACACCGGCACCTCGCCGCACGGCCAGGGCCACGTCACCGCGTGGAGCATGCTCGCCCACGAGCAGACCGGCATCCCGATGGACAAGATCGACGTCGTGTGGGGCAACACCGACCTCGTCCCGCTCGGCGACGGCACGATGGGCTCACGCTCGCTGCAGCAGGGCGGCAACGCCGTGTTCCTCGCATCCGCCGACCTCGTCGAGAAGGCGAAGAAGGTGGCGGCCCGCATGCTCGAGGCCGACGAGGCCGACGTCGTGCTCGACAAGGACCAGGGCGCGTTCCACGTGTCCGGCGCACCGGCGATCGCGAAGACGTGGGCCGAGCTCGCCGTCGCCGCCAAGGGCGACCCCGAGCTGCCCGAGGGCCTCGCCCACGCCGCCTACTACGCGGTCAGCGGCGCCACGTTCCCGTTCGGCGCACACGTCGCCGTCGTCGAGGTCGACACCGAGACCGGCCAGGTGAAGCACCTCCGCCACGTCGCCTGTGACGACGCCGGCAAGGTGCTGAACCCGATGCTGCTCGAGGGCCAGATCCACGGCGGCGTCGCCCAGGGCACCGCGCAGGCGCTGCTCGAGGAGGTCCGTTACGACGAGGACGGCAACCCCATCACGTCGAACCTCGCCGACTACGCGTTCATCTCGGCCGCCGAACTGCCGAACATCGAGGTCGTCCACATGGAGACCCCGACGTTCATCAACGCACTCGGCGCGAAGGGCATCGGCGAGAGCGGCACGATCGGCTCCACCCCGGCCGTGCAGTCGGCGGTCATCGACGCGGTGAGCCACCTCGGCGTGAAGCACATCGACATGCCCGCCACCGCCCAGCGCGTGTGGCAGGCGATCGCCGCAGCCAAGGGCTGAGCCCCGACCGAAACAGCCGGGACCGAATGGCCATTGGCCAGTCGGTCCCGGTTGTTTTGCGTTCCGCCTCACCACGGAACTGAGAATCGTAACTAGACGAACTCTTGACGAGAGAGAGAGAGAGAGAGAGAGTTGGACTCATGATCGCACCGTGCGGTCATCAAGTCCGGCGACTCGATTCGACCGGCACCCTGCACAGGAGACCCCATGCGAAAGCGACGCCTACTCGTACTCATCCCCCTCACGGCCAGTTCCTTTCTGGCGACGAACTCCTCGTCGAGCTCAGCAGGGAGCAACCTGTGTCCTGCGAATCGGGTCTGCATCTACTCGGACAACAATTGGGTTGGCCTGCTCGGCTTCCGAGCCGCCAAGCTCGGCATCGCGAACGTCTCTGCCGGCGCCAACGACAAGACCGACAGCTGGGAGAACAAGACAGCTACGGATGCCCGCTGGTACTACGACACCAACGGCGGGGGGAACTGCCACACAATGGCCAGGAACACCGAGAGAGCGAATCTTGCCTGGGGACCCAGCGACGAACTCTCGTCTTGGGCCACGAACGGTCGCTGCAGCTGATGCGTTCCGTCGGCGTGCCCACGACGTCACGTGGCCAGTTGCGAGCAGCGACGTCGTGAGCACGCCGGCGTGTGTGCTGGCGAACGTCACCAAGACGTTCGAACTCGGGCGAGAGACCGTCGTGGCCGTTGACGACGTCGACCTCCGAGTGGAGTGCGGGGAGTTCGTCACGATCTTCGGTGTCAGTGGTTCCGGCAAGTCGACGCTGCTCAGATTGATCGCTGGTCTCGATCGGGCAACAGCAGGATCGGTCCGCGTGCTCGGCACCGATCTGAATTCGTTGGACGACAGATCGCTGGGTTCGTTCCGTCTGCGAAACGTCGGCGTGGTGTTCCAAGACAACCAACTCATCGAGGAGTTCACAGCCCTCGAGAACGTCATACTGCCGTTGCTCGCGGCCGGCGTCGGACGAGCGGCCGCTGAAGCCGAGGCCGTGAAGCTCCTCGGTGAACTCGGAATCGCAGGGCTCGCAGGCCGATCGATAGAGCAGATGTCAGGTGGTCAGCGACAACGCGTCGGCATCGCACGAGCCCTTGCGGGCGAACGACCAGTCTTGCTCGCCGATGAGCCCACCGGCGCTCTCGACTCCGGAAATGCCCACGCGCTCTTCGCGTCGCTGCGTGGACTGGCTGACGGCGGCCGGGCGATCGTGACGGCAACCCACGATCCACGCGCTTTGGACTACGCGACACACAACTACGTGATCGACGATGGGCGACTCCGCCTTCGCGAGAACGTGACGTGAACGTCAGCCACGGCATGAAGGGTTTCGCGCGCTCTCTGGCCAGGGCTCCTTGGGCGTGGCGTGCGAGCATGGGAATCGGCGGCATCGTCGCATTGCTCGTTGTCGGCGCAGCGCTGCTGGCGGCCAGCGGACTCTCTCGCGACCAACTCGAAGAACGCGAGTTCGGGACGTACTCGCGTCGCATCCAAGCCTCGTCGTTCGTCACCTTCGACCTCGCTGATCCGGCTGCGCTCGGCCGATTTCAGGCCGCGGTACGCGACATCGACCCGCAAGGATCGGCCCAAGTCACTGTCGAGTCGCCGGACATCCGCGTCTCCTCGCAGGACCTGGCCACAGGCACGTACCGCGAACTCGACCCAGCGGCGTTCCCGTCTCAGTACGCTCTGCTCGCAGGCCGGTGGCCGTCTGTGCCGGGCGAAGCAGTCGCTACCCCGGCGCTCGTCGGCGGCCGCTCCGGGATCGGGTCGGATCTCCAGATGCTCGACGGGTCGGAGCAGCTCCGCGTGGTCGGTATCGCCCGCGCGCTGTGGAGCACCGACGGCAGGTTCGCTGTGGCGGCTCAAGGAACGTGGGCATCATGGAGACCCGATCCCACCCAGCGCCTCGGACCCGTCGGGGCGATCGTGTTCGTCCTGTGGAACGACACCGATCTCGACGGAGAGATCGCCCGAGTCCTCACGGCTGCTGGCATCGACGCCGATGTCGAATCAGCGCCGACCGAGGCTGTGGAGGAGCGGAACACGTTCGCCGCCACCACGGTCGACTGGTCAAGGCGGCTCCCAATGGCGGTGACGGTCCCGAGTTGGCTGCTCAGCACTCTGGGCGGCGCCTCGGTGACCGTTTTCAATCTCAAGCGACTTCGACGGACTCGGCGTGTCTTCGACGACAACGGTGTCGATGGCCTCGAGACCACGACGGTGTTCGGACTCGCGATCTTCTGGGTGTGCACCCGAGGTCTCGCGCTCGGGCTCATCGCCGGGACGGCGCTTGCTGCCGTTTCGCGACAGCTCCTGCCGAGCATCGCGACACGGCCGATCGGGCCGTGGCCGAAGCCACTCTCGGTCGTCGTGCCACTCACAGGAGGGCTACTGGTCGGAGCGCTCGTCGGGGTCGCGCTCACACTGACACCCAGCCTCGAAGGTGGCCGAGCCGTCGCCGCGGCACGGGCTCCGTTTCGATGGCGCGCACTGGTCGCTGCGGTCTTCATCGCGGGGAGCCTCGGCTACGCACGCCCTGACTCGCTCGCTCCGTCGCACTTCCTGGTCTCGGTCGGGATTGCCGCGGGAGTGAGCTGTTTGCTGCCCGAGGCCATCGGGGCCTTGGCGCAGCGAGGGAGAGAACGCTCGCTCACCGACGCGCTCGTGCGCCGTCGCGCGATGTCGGATCCGCACCCGCTGGCCCTGCAGACGTCCGCTGTGGTCATGACGTTGGTGTCTGCCTTCGTCGTCGCGATCATCGTCGCATCGAGTTCGGCATCGGCGATGGCCGCAGGTACTGCGCGAGTATCGCCGGGCCAGCTCGCGATCTCGCGCCCGGATGGCAGGCAGCTCGACCCAGCTCTTCTCGATCTTGCGTCCGAGCCGGTGTCCACATCGCGCCCAGTCGTTGCTCACATGCTCACCGATGAAGCGTCCGGTGAGTTCGCATCCGCGCCGACCCGTGACGGAGGAATCATCCATGCGTTCGCGAACGCCGATGAGATGCAGCAGGTCATCGGCGAACTCGATGGCGATGAACTCGAGTTGATCGAGAACGGCGGCGTGCTGGTGTTTCAGCCGGAGATCGAATCCCCACTCCCTGTGACCTATCGAGGTCGTACCGTCGAGTTCGCCGCCGCGGCGAAGACGGTCCGATCGGAATGGCAGGCGCGAGTCCCGGGCGTGATGTTGCTCGCGCCGGCCAAGGCGGCGGGGCTACCGACCTCGCCGACCGTTGTTGTCTTCACGGGTGCCTCGGAGAGCACTGCTCAGGCGCTGTTGGAGCGTCTCGCCGATGCCGGGTACGGCTCCAGATTCCTCGAGCGGTATCGGCCGCCTGCCCCGGTCATCCCGGCTCTCGGCTACTGGGCTGCCACGGCGGCTACCCTTCTCGCTGCGCTCGGGATGAACCTTCTGGTTGCGACCAACAGCTTGCTGTCGCTCAAGCGACGCCTCGACGCGTTGCACGCGATCGGTGTTCCTCGAGCTTGGCCTCGACGAGTGGTGATCGCCGAGACAGCCCTCCCGCTCGTCATCGGGCTTCCGATCGCCGTCGTTCTGTCCGTTGTCCCCACCTACCTGATGGCCCGAGGCTCGGGGACCGTCGTCTTCTCCGTTCCGGTCTGGTCGCTCGTCGGATCAACCATGATGGTGGCCGTCGGCTGCACCGTCGTAGCCGCCATCGTGTACCGCAAGGTCGGCCGACTGAGTTGAAGGCAAGGATCGAACGGCAGTCGGGACCCGCACGATCCGTTCTCGCGCTGCTGAACGCCGCGCATCATGGCCGTCATGTCGTGTCGATGACGATGTGAACACTCGACTTCGTTTGCTCAAGCAGCGAGCGCCACGGCCACCGAGATGGTGAACTCGCCCTCATGTCCTCCCGCCAGCCGACCCCGCCGCACCGCCCCGACACCACGGCCGACCGGCGGGCGCCCGGCCGGGTGGGCGAGGTCGCCCGGCTGTTCACGTTGCTCGGCTTCATCGGCTTCGGCGGTCCGGCGGCGCACATCGCGATGATGCGCGAGGAGGTCGTCCGCAAGCGCGGGTGGGAGACCGACCAGGACTTCCTCGACCTCGTCGGCGCGTGCTCGCTCGTCCCGGGCCCGAACTCGACCGAGCTCGCCGTCCACATCGGGCTGCGGCGCGCCGGTTGGCGCGGCTTCGTGGTCGCCGCGTGCGGGTTCATCCTCCCGGCCGTGGCGATCGTGCTCGTGATCGCGTGGGCCTACGACCGGTACGGCACCACGCCGACGGCGCTCGACCTCAGCTACGGCATCGTGCCCGTCATCGTCGCCGTCGTGGCCCAGGCGGTGTGGACGCTCGGGCGGACGGCCGTGAAGGACGTCGCGCTCGGTCTCGTCACCGTGATGTCGTGTCTGGCGTGGCTCGCCGGTGTGAACGAGTTGCTCGTCCTCGTCGCCGCTGCGTCGTTCTGCGCGATCCGCCTCCAGAGCCGGAACGTCCTCACCGCGCTCGTGTTCGTGCCGCTCGCCGAGCAGGCGCCGCACGTCGGCGATGCCGAGCTCTGGCGGCTCGGTGCCGTGTTCCTCAAGATCGGCGCGGTGCTCTACGGAAGCGGCTACGTGCTCGTGTCGTTCCTCGAACGTGACCTCGTGCAGGACCTCGGTTGGCTCACGGAACGACAGCTGCTCGACGCAGTTGCGGTCGGCCAGTTCACCCCCGGCCCCGTCTTCACCACTGCGACGTTCGTCGGCTACCAGATCCTCGGGGTCCCCGGCGCGATCGTCGCCACGCTCGCGATCTTCGCCCCGGCGTTCGTGTTCGTGGCACTGCTCGGCTGGATCACGCCACGGATCCGCCGGTCGCCCACTGCGGGCGCCGCGCTCGACGGCGTGAACGCGGCATCACTCGGGCTGATGGCCGGCGCGGCGATCCGCCTCGCCGACGCGGCGATCGTCGATCCGCTGACGGCGGCGATCGCCGCCGTGGCGCTCGCCGTGCTGCTGTGGAAGCGGCCGAACAGCGCCTGGCTCGTGGCCGGCGGCGCCGCCATCGGCCTCGCGCACGGCGCACTCACCTGACGCCGGGCGCGTCACGCATCGCCGGTCGCGTCACGCACCGCCGCGAGCGGCCCACCACGCCTGCAGCAGCTCGACGGCCTCCTCGCGCGTCGGGGCGCCGTGGGCGCGGGCGTGCTCGAGCAGCATCGCGCGGGCCTCACCGATCGTGCGGCCGGGCCCGATGCCGAGCAGCGTCATGATCTCGTCGCCGTCGAGCTCGGGGCGCTCGGCCCGACGGGCCTCGTCGATCGCGAGCTGACGGATGCGCCCCTCGAGCTCGTCCATGCGGCGCTGGAGGCCGCGAACCTTCTCGGGGTGACGGGTGGTGCAGTCGCAGCGCACCAGTTCGTTCAGGTCGCCGAGCAGGGGTCCGGCGTCGCGGGCGTAGCGGCGCACGGCCGAGTCCTCCCAGCCGTGCTGGTAGCCGTGGAAGCGGCCGCTCAGCTCGACCAGGCGGGCGACGTCGGCCGCCATCGCCGGCTCGTAGCCGAGCACCGGCAGCCGCTCGCGGGTCATGCGTGCCCCGACGGCCTCGTGGTGGTGGAACGTGACCTTGCCCTTCACGTAGCGGCGGGTGCGGCTCTTGCCGACGTCGTGGAACAGCGCGGCGAGGCGCACCACCAGCCGGGGCGAGGTGTTGGCCGTGACCATGAAGGTGTGGGTGAGCACGTCCTTGTGCCGGTGCACCGGATCCTGCTCCATCGCCAGCGCGGCGATCTCGGGGACGTACCGGGTGAAGAAGCCGTCCTCGTGCGCCACCCACAGCGACTCGGTCGGGTCGTCGGCGGTGAGGATCTCGGAGAGCCGGTCACGCGCCGCCAGTTGCTCGGGCGCGGCGGCGGCCGACGGCGCAGGAGCGGGCGAACTCGACATGTCCGCCGAGTCTACGGGGGGACGCGGCACCCCGACCGGCGTGGGCCGGTCGGGGTGCCAGGTCATCGCAGCGTCGGCCACGAGGTCGTCAGGGCCGGTCGTCAGGGCCGGTCGTCAGGGCGGCGAGTAGGTGAGGGTGACGTCGGTCTGGGTGCCGCTGCTCACGGTCACGGTCCGACAGACCGGGCTCACGAACCCGACCGCCTGCGTCCCGCACACCTCGTACGAACCCGCCTCGAGGTACAGGTACGCCCCGAACTGGTTCCGGCCGACCCCGTCGATCACGACATCCACCGGCAGACCCGCCGGCGCCACCGCCACCCGGATCAACCCCAACGGCACGTAGACACCCTCCACCACCGTGGTCTCCCCGAGCGTCACCGTCACCGTCTGACACGGTGGCGTGGCGAACCCGGGCACGTCGGTGAAGCACACCTGACGGGACCCGACCGGCGTCTTGGCCCACGTGAGACCCCAGTCGGCACGGGCGACACCGTCGACCACGATCCGAGCCGGCACCGCCGGACTCGTCGTCACCCGCAACTGGCCGGTGTCACCGAGGCTCGGCGCCGGACCCGGCGTCGGGCTCTCGCTCGGGGTGAACTCACCCGTCACGGTGGTGCTGGTACCTGCGGTGACCGTCACGGTCTGACAGGCCGGCGCCTGGTGACCAGGGACATCACCCCAGCACACCACCCGCTCGCCCGGCTCCATGAACGCGAAGTACCCGTACTCGTCACGAGCCTCACCATCCACGAACACCGTCGTCGGCAACCCGGCCGGAGCAACACCCACCTGCAACAGACCCTGCGCGGTGAACACACCCTCCACCACCGTGGTCTGCCCCACCGACACCGTCACCGTCCGACACGCCGGCGTGGCGAAGCCCACCACGTCCGAGAAACACACCTCACGCGTCCCCACCGGCACCGACACCCAATCCAGACCCCAGTCATGACGAACCACACCGTCGACCGAGATCCGAGTCGGCACCGCCGGCGACGACGTCACCCGCAACAACCCGGTG
>CAEZSR010000024.1_pt1 | contig 30185 bp, 24 predicted proteins | sample 7264011 | NCBI WGS metagenome assembly CAEZSR01 (sample SAMEA6813783, study PRJEB35770) | freshwater metagenome | biome: Freshwater; feature: Freshwater reservoir; material: water | place: Czech Republic | collected 2016-08-15 | depth 0.5m m | reverse complement strand
CGACGACCCCGTGAACGACCCCGCGCGCTGGGACGCGATCCGGTCGGTGATCGACGAGCTGTCCGTCGAGTTCGGCGTGGCCCAGGTGGACCTCGGCGCGTGGCTCACCGCGCAGTGGCTCGTGGGCCCCGACGGACGACCGGACGGCATCCACCTCGGCCCGGGACTCAACGAGCGATTCGTGCTGGAGGCGGTCGACCCGGCCCTCGCCGTACTCGCCGGCCGCGCCTGACCGCACCTGACCGCACCTGACCGCGCGGGTTCCGGCACGGGTGCCGGTCAGCTGCCCAGCTCACCTCGGGTGTAGTGGCGCCGGCAGAGCAGCTCGTAGCGCACCACGTCGCCGAAGAGCGGCTGCTCACCGTCGGCCACGGCCGTGTCGCCGACCACCACGGTCTCACCCTCGTAGGTGATCGTCCCGTTCACGATGCGCGCGTTGTGCGTGGCGCGCGACCCGCACCAGCAGCGGGCCTCCACCTGCATCGGCACCCGCTCGTCGGCCACCTCGAGCATCCGCTTCGTGCCGTCGAACAGCAGGCCGCGGAAGTCGGTGATGAGGCCGAACGCGAACACGTCGACGGCGAGCTCATCGACGCACCGGGCGATCTGGTCGCACTGTTCGACGGTGTAGAACTGCACCTCGTCGCACACCAGGTAGTGCAACGGCCAGTGGTCGAGCGCGAGCCGGTGGATGTCGAGATCGGGCTCGACCTCGATCGCCTCCGCCGCCACGCCCAGCCGGCTCGTGACCTGCGACCCCTCGCGATCGAGCTTGGTGAGGAGCAGCCCGTACAGCTCGCGGGACGCGAGGTTGTGGTGGATCTGCAGCGCCATGGTGCTCTTCCCGGAGCCCATCGTGCCGAAGCTGAAACGCAAGGTCGCCATGGTGAGCCACGACCATACCGGCCACCGGTATCTTCACTGGATGCGGCACTGGCGATGGCTCGTGGTCCTCGGTGGGGTCGCCGCCCTGTGCACCGCACCCGTGGCGTGGGCCATGCGACCGGTCCCCGAGATCGACGTCGCGACGGCCGATCTCGTGGCTCGCGTGGCCGACTCCGACGTCACCCCGTACGAGGGCATCTTCGAGTCCCGAGGCGGGCTCCGCCTGCCGGATCTCGGTCGTCTGGAGGACGAGCTGGCCCCCTTCACCCAGACCAGCCGGGTGCGGGTGTGGTACGCCGCGCCCGACACCTGGCGCAGCGACGAGCTGCTCATCGGCGCCGAACGCTCCGTGTACCGCCAACCGGGTGGGCTGTGGCTGTGGGACTCGGGTACGAGGCGCGTGGTGTTCTCGCCACGCGAGGGCACCGAACCACTGCGCATCCCGCGGCTCATGGACCTCAACCCCGCCGAGCTCGGCCGTCGCCTGCTCGCCGAGGCCGAGGGCGAGACCGTCGTGCGCATCGCCGATCGTTGGGTGGCGGGCCAGGCGTCGGTGGGCCTGCGGATCCTGCCCCGCAGCGAGACCAGCACGATCGAGGCCGCGGAGCTGTGGGTCGATCCCGACACGGGCGTGGTGACGGCCGTCGAGATCGAGACCGGTGGCACGGCGCCCGCGTTCGAGACCGCGTTCACGTCGCTGCGGTTCCGCACGCCCGAGTTCGACGTGCTCGCCTTCGACCCCGAGGGCTCGGGCGAGCCCGTGCGCAGCGCCGTCACCGTCGACCCGGTGGAGTCGGTCAGCCGCACCTCGTTCGTGCCACTCCCCCAGGAGCTCGCCGGCCTCCCACGCCGCAACGACCCCCAGGCCGGGCTCGCCACCTACGGCGAGGGGCTCACCGTCGTGAACATGTTCGTGATCCCCCAGGGCAACCTCGGGCGCCAGATCAACTCGCTGCCGCGCGTCGAACGACCCTGGGGTGGTGAGGCGCTCGTGATCCCCACCTCGCTCGTCAACATCCAGATCCTCACCGTCGACGGATTCGAGGTGGTGTTGAGCGGAACCGTGGAGATCGCCGAGCTCGACCGCATCGCGGGCGAGCTCGTCGCGCAGGGAGCCGTCGCATGAGCACGTCCAGCGTCGTCCTGACCCACCAGCTCACCAAGCGCTACGCGAGCGGGCTGCTGGCCGTCGACGGCGTCGACCTCGACGTGCGCGAGGGCGACCTGTTCGGCTTCCTCGGCCCGAACGGCGCGGGCAAGACCACCACCATCCGGATGCTGCTGTCGCTCATCGCACCGACGTCGGGCACGGTCGAGGTGCTCGGCCGCGAGGTCACGCTCCACTCCCCCCACGCCCTCGAGGGCGTCGGCACGATGGTCGAGGGTCCGGCCTTCTACCCGTACCTGTCGGGCGAGCGGAACCTGATGATCTTCGACGGCGCCGGTGCCGGCGGTCCCCGGCGCACGCGACGCCAGCGGGTGCGCGACGTCATCGAACGCGTCGGCCTGGCCGACGTCGGCGACCGCCCGGTGAAGGCGTACTCGCTCGGCATGCGACAGCGCCTCGGCCTCGCCTCGGCCCTGCTGCGAACGCCACGGCTGCTCGTCCTCGACGAGCCGACCAACGGCCTCGACGCGCAGGGCATCCACGAGCTGCGCACCATGTTCGTCGACCTCGTCCGCGACGGCACCACGATCATGCTGTCGTCGCACCTGCTCGCGGAGGTGGAGCTGATCTGCACCCGGGCGGCGATGATGTCCGCCGGACGGATCGTGGCCCAGGACGACGTGCGCAACCTGCTCGCCCCCACCGGCTGGGTGCGCATCACCACACCCGACCTCGAGCGCGCGGTGCGGGCCCTGCAGGACGGACCGTTCCACTACGAGCCGATCGACCCGATCACCGTGCGGGTGCAGATCGGCGACCGGGCACCCGAGCTGCTCAACAAGGCGTTCGTGCAGGACGACATCCGCGTGCGCGAGCTCGTCGTCGAGCGACCCACCCTCGAGGACGTGTTCCTCGAGCGCACCGGCCACGGGGACATCCGATGATCCGCGTCGAACTCGCCAAGCTGCTGCGCCGCCCGCGCACCTGGGTCACGATCGCCCTGCTCTCCGGTCTGCCCGTCATCGTGGGCATCTTCGTGAAGGCCAGCGGACTCGCACCCCGACCGGGTGAGGGGCCGGCGCTGCTCTCGGAGGTCCTGAACAACGGCCTGCTCTTCCCGGCCGCGGCGCTCGCGATCATCCTGCCGCTGTTCCTGCCGATCGCCGTGTCGGTGATCGGCGGCGACACCGTGGCCGGTGAGGCCGCCAACGGCACCCTGCGGTACCTCCTCACGCGCCCCGTCGGCCGAAGCCGCCTGCTCACGGCCAAGCTCGTCACCGTCATCACGTTCATCTTCCTCGCCGTGATCGTGGTGGCGCTCGTGGCGCTCGCGGCCGGCGTCGTGCTGTTCGGCATCAGCCCGCTGTCGTCGATCTCCGCCACCGAACTCAGCCCGTTCCAGACCTTCGTGCGCACGATGCTCGCGATCCTGTACATCGGCTGGTCGATGCTCGGCCTCGGGGCGATCGCACTGTTCGCGTCCACCCGCACGGATTCGCCGCTCGCGGCGTCGCTCGCCACGCTGGCCGCCTTCGTCGGCTCGCAGGTGCTCGACCTCATCGAGGCCACCGAGTCGATCCAGCCGTTCCTGCCGACGCACTACTGGCTGCGCTTCGTCGACTTCTACCGCGACCCGATCCTGTGGCGCGACGTCACGGCCGGGGCGATCGTGCAGCTCGTGTACGTCGCGGTGTTCCTCGGCGCCGCCTGGGCGAACTTCACCACCAAGGACGTCACGAGCTGACGGCGTCGTCCGGCGCTCGGACGCGCTCGACGCGGTCGACCAGGTCGACCACCACGGCCGCATGGTCGCTCGGCACCACACCGTCCACGGGCGCCGTGCCGGCGAGCCACGCCGCCGCCGGGTTGCCGAGCGGCTTCGGCCGCGGCCAGCTCACGAACACGTAGTCGAGCCGGCGGTTCGGCCACGCCGTGGCCTGCTGGTACGGGTTGTCGCTGCGCCACGTGGCACCCGGGCCATCGCCCACCGCCTCCCAGCTGTCGGTGAGCACGAGGTTCCGGATCGGGCCGGCCCGCCGGCCGGTGAGCAACCGGACCTCGTCGCTGTCGGGCGGCGCGTTGAAGTCGCCGCACACCACGACGGGCGGCTCGGTGTCGGGATCCGTGCGCAGGCTTGCCACCACGTGGAGCACCTCGCGGGCCTGGGCCTCGCGCAGCGCCGAGTCGTCGAAGCGGTGGTCGAGGTGGGTGGACACCACGGTCCACGTGAGCTCGCCGATCGTGGTGCGCGCGCTGAGCGCCCTCCGGTGGCCGGGCGTGCCGTCGAGCCGCGGCAGCGGATGGCTCACGACGTCGGTGAGCGGTGATCGACTCAGGATCGCGTTGTGGAACCCGGGGCGGGACTCGCCCCGGTGCCCGGCGAAGGGATCGTCGGTGAGCGCATGGTGGTAGCCGAGCTGCTCGGCGAGCCGCCCCGCCGCCGACTCACCCTCGAGGCTCCACACCTCCTGCAGGCACAGCACGTCGGGCTGCTGCTCCGCGACCACCGCGGCGATCGCGGGCGCACGCTCCTCCCACGGCCCGAAGCGCCACCAGAGGTTCCACGTCATCACCCGCACGTCATCACCCGCATGTCATCACCCGCACGTCATCACCCGCACGTCATCACCGGGAGGCTCATCGCAGCAACCCTTGCACACGCTCGATCGTGTCGGCCTCGGCGGGCGACTTGTCGGGCCGGTAGCGGCGCACCCTCGCGAACCGCAGTGCCACGCCGCCCGGGTACCGGCGCGACACCTGCACCCCGTCGAGGGCGATCTCCACCACGAGCTCGGGGCGCACGTGCACCGTGATGCCCTCGTCCGCGATCGCACGCGCCTGCAGCTCGGCGGTCTGCCACCGCAGCAGCTCGTCGGTGAGCCCCTTGAACGTCTTGCCCACCATCACGAACGACCCGTCGGGACCCCGCGCTCCGAGGTGGAGGTTGCTCAGCCACCCCGTCCGGCGGCCGTGACCGCGCTCGACCGCGATCACCACCAGGTCGAGCGTGTGGACCGGCTTCACCTTCCGCCACGTCGCCCCGCGCCGGCCCGCCTGGTAGGTGGAGTCGAGCGCCTTCACGACCACACCCTCCTGCCCGGCCAGCACCGCCTGCTCCGCGAACGCATCCGCGACCTGCGGGTCGTCGGTCTCCACCGACGGCAGCACCAACCTCGGCGGCACCACCTGGACCAGCACTCGCTTGCGCGCCACCAGCGGCTCGTCGACGAGCGAGCGCCCATCGGCGTGCAGCACGTCGAAGAAGAACGCCGCCGTGGTGTCGAGGCCGCTCATCGTGTCCTGGAACCGGCGCGGCCGACCGTCCTCGTCCAGGCCGAGCGACTCGCCGTCGAGCACGAGCTGCTCGACCGGCAGCGCGGCGACCGCCGCGACCACGGCGGGCAGCGCGGCGGTGACGTCGTTCAGACCACGCGAGAAGAGCCGCACGGTGTCGCCCGCCTTGTGCGCCTGCACGCGCATGCCGTCGAGCTTCCACTCCACGCTGGCCGGACCGGTGGCACCCACGGCCTCGCCGGCCGATGCGGACGTCGCGGCCAGCATCGGCTGGACGGCGACGAGCGGGGTGAGCCCGACGTCGAGGCTCGCACCCGTGAGCGCCCGCTCGGTCGCGACGCCCAGGTCACCGAGCAACATCACGGCACGGCGCAGCACGGCGGGTGCGACGCCGGCGGCGACGGCCACGGCCTCGGTCACGACCCCGTCGTTGGCTCCCTGGCGCATCTCGCCGGTCACGAACCGCACCAGATGCCGCTGTTCCTCGTCGACCAGCCGTCCCATCAGCGCGACCAGCAGCTCCTCACGTGCCCGCTGCGAGCCGGCCCCGACGGTGCTCGCCAGCTGGTCGAGCACCCGGTCGATCTCACCGACCTCCACCGAGGCGATGTCGGCCGGTGTCACACGAGCGCCGTGGAGCGTGGCCCAGCCGACCCCGATGCGACCCTGTCGCGGCTCTCCGACGAGCATGCCGACGACGCAGCGCAGCTCCGCCGGCGGCACCGCGGCGAGCAACGCGGCCAGACGGGCGACCTTGGCCGAACGCCGCGACGTGGCGGCCACGTCGGCCGAGGCGGTGACCACGTCGAGGTAGCGCACGCACCCATTCAACCCGGGTCCGCGCCAGGAGCGGAACGGTCAGAGGTTGCCGCGCAGCGCGTCGATCCGCTTGAAGTAGCGGCGGGCGAACGCGAGCAGCTCGCCGTCGCTCGGGTGGTCGGCCGACTCGACGCCGACGACCTTCTTCGCCACCTGCGGGGCCCGCCGTTCGAGATCCGTCATGAACGACACCTTCGCGGTGCCGGGTCCGACCACGAGCACCTCGGCCGCCGGTTCGATCGCCCGGGTGACCTCGTCGAAGAAGCTCCGGTCGTCGGGGGCACGACCCGTGCCCATCGGACCGGACTTGCGGTGCAGTTGCACCGGGTTCTCGGAGGCCACGCGCTGCACGTGCTGGTCGTCGATCGAGAAGTCGATGACCGTCGCCCTGTGGTGGTCGAGCCAGACGATGACGTGCGGGTACGACATGGTGGACTCGCTTTCTGCGCCCCTCGGCGCGCTCGTCGTTTCCACCTCCAGGTTCGGCTGCGGGCGAGCCGGCGAGCAGGGACCTAGGTCCCGGTGGTCCGGGACCACCGACGGAACGTGCCGACCGCCGACCCTGCCCGGGCGCGACGGCCTCCCGTCACCGCATGAAGCCGAACATCGCGCGCTCGCGGAGACGTTCGACGAACCGCTCGTCGTAGACCTCCTCCGGGTACGCCCGCACCAACTCGTCGAGGCCGTGCGCGTCGTCGCCGACGAGGATCCGCCACCGGTTCGCGAGCACGCCGTCGAGGATGACCGTCGCTGCGCCCGCTGCGCTCAGGGGCGCAGCGTCGCGGAACTGCTCGGCCTGGGCCTGCATGCCGGTGCGGATGTCCTCGTCACTCACGCCCGACAGGTCGAGGCCACGCTTGCCCATCCGCTCGCGGAACTGCGCGAGCTGGTCCTCGGTGAGCTCCTTCGGGTCGCGGCCGAACGCCTTCTGCGAGTTGATGACGATCGACGTGCCGACGTGCCCGGGCATCACCACCGAGGCCCGGAGGTGCGGAGCGTTCACCCGGAAGTCGGTGATCAGGGCCTCGGTGAAGCCCTTCACCGCGAACTTCGCCGCGCTGTACGCCGTGTGCGGCACCATCGGTCCGAGCGACGCCCAGAAACCGTTCACGCTGCTGGTGTTCACGACGTGGCCGGCGTCGGCGGCGAGCAGCATCGGCAGGAACGTGCGGGTGCCGAGGTAGACACCGCCCCAGCAGACGGCGAAGGTGGCGTCCCACTCGGCCCGGTCGTCGGTGACGATGCTCCCGCCACCACCGATGCCGGCGTTGTTGAACAGCAGGTGCACGTGATCGGTCTCGAACGCGCGTGCGACGTGGTCGCGGAACGCGACCAACTGCGCCTCGTCGGACACGTCGGCCACGAACGAGGTGATCCGCACCCCCGGTGCGGCCCCGGCTCGGGCGAGCGCCTCGGTGTCGGCCATGTGCTCGGCCGACACGTCGCACATCGCCACGTGCGCACCGGCCGCGGCGAGCTGCCGCACGAGTTCGCGCCCCATGCCCGTGCCACCGCCGGTCACCACCGCGACACGTCCCTCGAACCGGTCCACGTCCCCTCCCCCTCGGGGCACCTCGATGAACCCCGACCCGTGCGCATCATGGCACGATGAGCCGATGAGCGATCTCCTCGACGAACTCGACGCCTGGATCGACGCGAACTGGGATCCCGACCTCACCGTGCGCGCCTGGTGGGAGCGGCTCGGCCTCGCCGGATGGGCCGCTCCGTCGCTCCCCGCCCACGCCTTCGGGCGGGACGTTTCGCGCAACGAGGCGATCGCGATCGCGAAGCGGATCGCCGAACGGGGAGCGCTCAACGCGCCCGGCGGCCTGGGGATGCTGCTCGCCGCGCCCACCATCGCCACGCACGGCACGCCCGAGCAGATCGAGCAGTACGTGAAGCCGATCGTCACCGGCGCCCAGGGCTGGTGCCAGCTGTTCAGCGAACCGGGTGCGGGCTCCGATCTCGCCGGTCTCGGCACCCGCGCCGTCCGCGACGGCGAGGAGTGGATCGTGAACGGCCAGAAGGTCTGGACCTCGAGCGGCCACCTCTCCGACATGGGCATGCTGATCGCCCGCACCGACCCGGACGTGCCGAAGCACAACGGCATCAGCTGGTTCGCGTTCGACATGCACCAGCCGGGGGTCGACGTGCGCCCGCTGCGCGAGATGACCGGCCGCGCGCTGTTCAACGAGGTCTTCCTCAGCGACGCGCGAGTGCCCGACCGCGCCCTCGTGGGAGGCCTGCACAACGGGTGGGCCGTCGCCAACACCACCCTCGCCTACGAGCGCTCGGGGCTCGGTGCCGGTGCTGGCGCGCCGATGGCCGCCGCGATCGCCGGCACCATCGCCGGCGACCTCGACAAGCGGGCCGGCGACTTCGTGAAGGGCGAGCGCCGCGGTGGCGGCGGTGGCGGCGCGATGACCGCCGGCGCGCAGCGCATCTTCACCGAGATGGCCAAGCGAACCGGTCGCATCACCGATCCCGTCGTCCGCCAGAAGCTGATGAAGCTGCACACCCTCGGCGAGATCGGGCGCTACACCACGCTGCGCCAGAAGGCGCTCCGGGCCAAGGGCCAGGACATCCCCGGTGCCGGCAACATCGCGAAGCTGTCGATGAGCGAGATCGTCCGGCAGTCGCGCGACCTCGGCCTCGAGATCGCCGGTGCGGCCGGCACGCTGCACGCCTACGACAGCGACCACCGCCGCGTGCTCGACGACGCGACGGGCAACCCGTTCCTCGGCGTGCTCACCGAGATGGCGCTGTTCGCGCAGGCACCGCCGATCTACGGCGGCACCGACCAGGTGCAGCGCAACATCCTCGGTGAGCGCGTGCTCGGTCTGCCGAAGGAGCCGAACAACGACCGCACGATGAGCTGGAGCGAGCTCCCGAAGAACGGCTGACGCCGGACACGGGGCGTCCGGCGAGGTGCCGTCGGTTCCGGGTCAACCGACCACGCGGTCGGCCACACCCACCCGGCTGCGCCCGGTCCGCTTGGCCGCGTACATCGCCCGGTCGGCCTCGATCAACAGCGCATCGGCGTCGGCGAGGCGCCCGTCGCGATGCGCGACACCCACGCTCACACCCACCTGCAACGTCACGTCCGCGATCGAGATCGGATCCGCCACCGCGTCCACGATGCGCTGGGCGAGCCGCACTGCGGCGTCCTCGTCGGTCGACGGGCACAGCACCACGAACTCGTCGCCACCGGTGCGGGCGAGCGTGTCGCCCGGCCGCGTCTGCCGCCGCAGCCGCGCCGCCACGACGCACAGCGCCTCGTCACCCATCGCGTGCCCGTGGGTGTCGTTCACCTGCTTGAAGTCGTCGAGGTCGAGCAGCAGCACCGACACGTGCCGCGACGGATCCTCGCGGGCGACCTCGATCTCGAGCCGGCGCTGCAGCAGGATCCGGTTGGCGAGGCCGGTGAGCGGGTCGTGCAGCGCCTGGTGCTCGAGCTCGGCCTCGAGCCGTTTGCGGTCCGTGATGTCGCGCACGCTTGCCCGGAACCCCGTCACCGCACCCGTCGCCGGGTCGGTCACCGTCGACGTCGAGTTCGCCACCCAGATGTAGGTGCCGTCCACCCGCCGGATGCGCATCTCCGAGACGGTCCAGCCCTGACGGATCAGCCGCGGCATGTTGTCCCACGCCGCGATCACGTCGTCGGGATGGATGCGATCCTCCACCTTGGTGCCCACCAGTTCGTGCGGCGGGATGCCGACCACGTCCATCGAGGACGGCGACACGTACCGGAACACGCCCTCCAGGTCGACCAGGATCACCAGGTCGGCGGCCGTCTCCGACAGCAACCGGAAGCGCGCCTCGCTGCGCCGCAACGCCTCGTCGAGGCGTGACCGCTCGAGGACGTGCGCAACGGTCTCGGCCACGATGCGCAGGAACGTCACCTCGTCGTCGGTCCACGCGCGAGGACGATCCACCATCGCTGCGCCCAACACACCCATCAACTCGCCGGCCGCCGACATCGCGACGGTCGCCATGCCGCCGCCGCGGCCCATGACGTCCACCTCCTCGCCGACCCAGGCCTCGTCCGAGGCGCGGAGCTCCTCGACCACCACCGGTTCACCGGTGCGCAGCCGCTCGAGCCAGTGCGGCAGCGCCGTGAAGGGGATGTCCGTGCCGCTGTGGAGCGAGTTGCCGCACCCCGGCGTCACCCACCCACCGAGGTTGGTGATCACGCGCCGCTCCTCGTCGAGCTGGTCCACGTACACCACCTCGACCCCGAGCAGCCGTGCGATCTGCTCGCACACCACCGGCAGCTGCTCGATGAACTCCAGCGAGTCGACGTCGAGCGCGGTCTGGGCGATCTCGAACGCGCACCGCAGCATCGCGACCCAGCGGTCGGACGCCGCCTCCTCGTCGAGCCGGGCGGTGACGTCGCGGCAGGCGAGCACGCAGCCACCCGCCTCCGGGTCGCGACCGGTGCCGCTGGTGACCTCCCACGCCACCACGCGCCCGTTGCGCGCCCGCACACGCACCACCGTCATGGGCGTCGGCACCCCGCGCCGCAGATCGGCCAGGCGCTCGACCGCGAGCGGCCCGTCGTCCTCGACGACGACCTCGCCGATGCTGCGGCCGAGCAGATCCGACGGCTCGTACCCGAGCGAACGGCGGATCGCACCGTTCACGTACCGGACCACCCCGTCGTCGTCGACCACCACCACGACGTCGTGCGCGCCATCCAGCAGCGCGGCGAGGCGGGCCTCGCTGCGGCGGAGCTCGGCCTCCACCTCGCGCCGGGCGACGAGCGCGGCCACGGTGCCCGCCACGCGCTCCACGAGTGCGATCTCGTCGTCGAGCCACCGGCGGGGGGTGTCGGACATCGCCACGCCGAGGTTGCCGAGGCACCGGCCGCCCGACACCAGCGGCACGTTCAGGCCGGCCCGGTCGGCGACGGGGAACGAGCGCCACTCCTCCACCCAGTCACCCTCGCGCTGCTCGATGTCGTCGACGACGAGCGGCTCGAAGGTGCGATAGCGCGCCACCAGGGCCGGCAGCGCACGATCGTGGTCGGGCAGCTCGTACGAGGACGGCGAGGCGTTCTGCGACCAGCCCGCGATGTTCCGGATGCGGTCACCGTCGAGCAGCGCGGTGAACGCCGAGTCGGTGCCCAGCGTGCGACCGAGCAGCTCGAGCTGGTGGTGCAACCCGGTCACCACGTCCTCCGGTGACACGCGCAACGCCCACTGCGACAACTCCAGCAGCACGCGCTCGTGTGCGGCGTGGCGCAACGCACGCTCCTCGGCCAGGTGGCGCAGGCTCACGTCGCGCAACGAGATCATGAACCCACCCACGACGGGGTCCTCCGCCGACGAATCCACGTCGAACCACACGGCCGAACCGTCCGCGTGCAGCACGCGCAGCTCCATCGGGCCCGCCACCAGGCCGGCGACCTGCATCCCGAACGCCTCGATCGCCCGCGCCCGGTCGTCGGGGTGCACGAGGGCGATGAAGTGCTGATCCACCACGTCGGCGGGCGACCGGCCGAGCGCGGTCTGCATGCTCTCGTTCACGTAGCGGATGCACCCGTCACGGTCGATCACGATCAGCACGTCGCGCACATTCGCGAGCATCGCCCCGAGCCGCCGCTCGCTCGCGTGGAGCGCATCGGCGTCGCGGAGCCGTGCGAGCAGGTTCGCCAGGGTGTCGGCCACCTGCTGCACGGTCTCGCGTTCGAGCTCGTCCCACCGGCGATGCTCGTCGATCGACGCGACGCCGAGGACTCCGAGCAGCACACCACCGACGCGCAGCGGCGTGACGAGGGCGGCGCCACCGAGATCGCCCGGGAACGTGTCACGGAGCTCCTGACTCCACGGCGCCGGTCCGATGCGCCAGGACTCGGAGACACCGCTGGTACGAGACAGGTGCGCCACCCAGTGACGGAGCCGGTCGAGCGGGATCTCCGCCGGCACCGGGTCGCCCGACGGGTAGTCCGCTCCGGCCCACCCCCCGATCGGACGCAGCACGTCCCGGTCGAGATCGATCGAGTCGAGGAAGGCGAAGTCGGCGCCGAGCAGCTCGCACAGGTCGGAGCTGAGCAGGTCCAGGCCGGCCATGAACTCGTCGCGGTCCTGCTCCAGCGCCGACTGCGCGACCCGGGCGGCGAAGTCGCCGAGTGTCCGTCGCCGTCGGGCGCTCGCAGCGGCGCGGTGCTCGTCGGTCACGTCACGGCACACCGCAGCGAAGAAGCGCGTCCCAGGCCGGTACGGGTCCTCGACCCACTGCACGTCGGCGACCACCTCCGTGCGCTCGCCGGTGACCCGGTTCACGAACACCGACTCGCCCTGCCACACCCGCGTGGCCCGCAACGCGGGCAGGATGACCTCCTCGATCTGGCGTTGCTGGTCGGACGTGAACAGCCCCGCGGTGGTGAGCCCGTCGAGCGGTTCGTCGAGCCCGAGACCGAGCGCACGACGCTGCGCCGCGTTCGCGTACACCAGCGCACCGCCGCGCTCGGCGATGAACACGAGCGACGTGGTCTGCTCGATGAGGTGCTGGAAGCGACGACGGTCGTTCTCGGCCGCGAGCCGCGCCGTGAGATCGCGGCGGACGTGCAGCCAGTGGGTGTGCACACCGCGCTCGTCGGTGATCGGGCTGATCGTGATCTCGGCCAGGAACGTCGTGCCGTCGCTGCGCCGCGCCGGGATCTCCCTGGTTGCTGCGACGCCCGCCCCGTAGGCGTCGGCGAACCACGTGAGCACCTCGGGTGCCACCGTGCGGGGCAGCAGCCCACGCATCGTGGCACCGAGCACGTCGCGCGAACGCAGCCCGGTCTCGTGCTCGAACGCCTCGTTCACATACACGATCGGCGGGCTCACCTCGTCGCCGCCGGACGCCGTGGTGACGATCACGGCGTCGAGCGTGCTGTCGAGCGCAGCCATCAGCAGACGCGCCCGGGGCGACCCGAACCCGGGCAGCTGCTCGGCGCGCCGCACCGCCGGATCGGGTTCGACCGCCGGTGGCTCCGCCCCGCACCACGGCAGGTCGACCAACGGCTCCAGCTCCTCGGGCGGCACGGGCCGGCCGAAGTGGTAGCCCTGCGCATTGTCCGCGCCCATCCGCATCAGCGTCGTCGCCTGGTGCGAGTCCTCGACACCCTCGGCCACCACGCGCAGCCCGAGCGCGTGCGACAGGTCGATCACCGCTTCCACGATCGCCTCGTCGGTGAGCGAGTCGCCCACGCCCTGCACGAACGACCGGTCGATCTTCACCGCGGTCACCGGCAGGCGCCGCAGGTACGACATCGACGAGTACCCCGTCCCGAAGTCGTCGAGCGCGATCTCGAGGCCGAGCCTGCGGAGGTCCATCAGCACGCCGGTGGCGACCTCGAGGTCGTCGAGCACGCTGGACTCTGTGACCTCGAAGCCGATGCAGCGCGGGGTGATCCGGCCCTGGTCGAGCGCCGTCTGGACGGCGCGCCGCACCCCGTCGCCGTCGGCCAGCTGCTGCGCCGCGAGGTTCACCCACACCCGCAGCGGGTCGCCGCCTCGCGCGGTGCGCCACCGCTCCGCCAGGTCGATCGCGGCGTCGACCACCCAGGCGCCGAGCATCGACATCAGGCCGGCGGCCTCGGCGTCGGGCAGGAACGCGGCGGGTGCGAGCAGACCGTCGGTCGGGTGCTGCCAGCGGATCAGGGCCTCCACCCCGATCACGCGCCCGTCGCGGAGGTCGATCTCGGGCTGGACGAACAGACGCAGCTCGTCGTTGGTGATCGCCCGGCGGAGACCCTCCTCGGTGCGCTGGCGGCGCTGCGCCTGCTCGCCCAGGAAGTACTCGTAGCCGACCACCGTGCCCGGCGCCGTGGCCTTGGCCCGCCGGCACGCCAGGTAGGCGTGCTCGAGCAGGTCGATCCGCTCGTCCTGCTCGACGCTCCAGGCCACGCCGGCGGTGGCCCGCACGATGATCGTGGTGGACGGGCCCACCGCGATCGGCTCGGACACGGCCTGCAGCATCCGTTCCGCCACCGCGGTCGCGAGCCGGCTGTCGGCGTCGGGCACCACGGCCACGAATGCGTCTCCGTCGCTGGCACAGACCACCGACCCGCGCGGCAGCACGGACGCGAGCCGTGGGCCGAGCTGCTCGAGCACGCTGTCGCCCGCCTGATGACCCCACTGGGAGTTGACCTGGTGGAACCGGTCGAGGTCGAGGTGCACCAGGCCCACGCTGCGCTGTGCCTGCTGTGCCTGATCCAGCAGCCGGACGGCGTCGGCGCGCGCGACGATCGTCCCGGTGGCCGGTCGATTCGGAGCGGTGATGCCGCGTGGCGTGGATCGATTGACGCGCATGGGTCTGGACGGGGCTCTCCCGCCACCTGACCGTCCGTCGCGTCTGCCGTGACGCCCGACTCTGCACCGGCCGGGAACGGATCACGGCAGCGACCCGACCGAGGCCGACCCGTACGTCAGGTGAGGGCGCCTCGCACCTCGTCACGCACCGTCTCGAGCAGCGCCACGTGGTCGTCGACACCCCGGCAGGGTCGGCCCGTGGACCCGAGCATCATGCTGGTCATGGTGCTCACGGCCAGGTGCGATCCACCTGCGGCCGCCCAGGCGGCGGCGTCGGCGGCGATCACGTCGGGCCCCTTGCCGGCGTGCAGGATCGCCTCGGTGGGGAACCCTGCGGGGTCGCGCCCCGCCTCGGTGAGCATCGCGACGAGCGCGGCGCGGGCATCGAGGATCCGCTGCCCGGTGGTGCCGAACGAGAACCCCTGCCCCCATCGCACCGCACGTCGCAGGGCCGGCTCGGCGGACCCGCCGAACCACAGCGGCAACGGCCGCGGTGAGCGGGGTTCGAGGCCGGCCCGGTCGATGCGGTGCCAGCGGCCGGTGTGGTCGACGACCGGTTCGGTCCAGAGCCGCTGCAGCACCTCCACCTGCTCGTCGAGGCGTCGGGCCCGCGTGCGGTAGTCGGTGCCGAGCGCCTCGTACTCCACGTGGTTCCAGCCCGTACCCACGCCGAGCACCAGACGGCCACCGGACAGCAGGTCGATCTCGATCGCCTGCTTGGCGGCGAGCGCGACCTGCCGTTGCGGCAGCACCAGCACACCGGTCATCAGCTCGACGTCGGTGGTGACCGCGGCCAGGTACCCGAAGAGGACCATCGGCTCGTGGAAGGCGTCGCGCTCGGTGTACGGCCCCCACAGCTTCGGTTCGCGGTCGTCGTGGACGGCGCCGAGCACGTGGTCGTAGGCCATGATCCGGGTGAAGCCGAGGGATTCGACGGCCTGGGCCCACGCCCGGATCGCGCCCGGGTCGCTGCCGATCTCGGTGGTGGGGAACACGGCGGTGAGCTGCACGTCGCTCACGATGCCAGGTCGGGGCCTCCGTGGCGCGGGTCGGACGTGGGGTCGCGACGACCGGACGCGGACGGTGCTGCACGCGGTCCGGCCGGCACCGTCGGAGACCTCCACCTCGAGCGTCCGGCTCTCGACGTGGGGAGCCGGCGAGGGAGCGCGGGGACGCCCGTCAGGGAGCGGTCGCGACGACCGTGATCACCACGACCGACCCCGCCACCAGCGGGGTGCCCGCGCCGGGCAGTTGGGCGACGACGGTGCCGTCGGGCAGGGGTTCACCCGCCTCGGTCTCGGCGCCGTCGACGGTCTGGACGACGAGCTCGAGCTCCTCGGCCTCCACGAAGTCCTCGACCGTGCGGCGCTGCTGGCCGATCCAGTCCGGAGTGGCGACCACCGCCTCGGTGATCCCGCCGAGCTCGGCCTCGAGTTCGGCCACGCGCTGGGTGAGCGTGTCACGCTCGACGACCAGCGCATCGCGCTCGGTGGTGAGCGCCTGGTTCGCCGTGTTGGCCTGGTCGACCTGTGCCGTCAGGTCGGCCACCTGCGCGTCGAGCTCGGCCAACCGTGCGTTCGCCGCGTCGAGCTGCCCCTGCAGGGAGGCCACGAGCTCCCCCGAGTCGCCCGCCGCGATCTCGAGCTGTGCCTCGAGCTCGGCGATGCGGGCGTTGGCCAGGTCGAGCTCGTCGCTGCCCGTGTCGTCGGAGCGGGCGCCCGACCACAGCAGCGCGAACACGACCGCCACGATCGCGAGTGCGGCGGCCACCCCGGCGAGGACACCGCGGCCGTACTGCTCACCGAAGGATCGGCGACGACCGACGTCGACGAGGAGCACGGCGCCGGTCGGGAGCACCGACCCCGCGGCGGGAACCTGACGGAGCACGAACCCGTCTGGCTGCGCCGAGGTCGCGGGCGGCACGTCGTTCACCTGCACCAGCCAGCCGGCGGACGCGGCGTAGGCGCGTGCGGCCTCCACGCGCTGGCCCACGAGCTGGGGCACCTGCGCGCCACCTCGGGCGCTCGGCACGTACGTGTCGCTCGGCGGATAGCTCATCGCAGTGGCCCTTCTGCCGCGGCCGGCACGGGTGGGAGCCGGTCCGAACGGGTCGGCCACGGTCGCCGCGGCAGGTGGATCGTATCGACAACGCTCACCGGCGCGGTCGCGTGCGGGAGTGCGAGCATGGTGGTCATGGCGGTGGAGATCGAGCGCAAGTTCCTGGTCGTCGGCGACGACTGGCGTGACGGCGCGGTGCCCAGCCGGATCCGCCAGGCATACCTGGTGCGCGATCCCGGCCGATCGGTGCGAGTGCGCGACGAGGACGGCCGGATCACCCTGACGATCAAGGGGCCGGGCACCGACCCGCAGGGACGCAGCCGGAGCGAGTACGAGTACGAGCTGCCCGCCGCCGACGCCGACGGCCTGTTCGCGCTGTGCGAACCGGGGATGATCGACAAGACGCGCCACCGCGTCGACGTCGCCGGCCGCACCTGGGAGGTGGACGAGTTCCACGGCCGGCTGGCCCCGCTGGTGCTCGCCGAGGTGGAGCTCGACGACGCCGACGCGGACGTCGTGCTCCCCCACTGGGCGGGTCGCGAGGTGACCGGCGAACCGGCCTACACCAACGGCGCGCTCAGCCGGCGGGCCTGAACCCGACCCCGCTCGGGGGCGACGGGCTCAGAGCTCGTTGAGCTGCTTCGCCAGCCGCAGACCGGCGATGCGGTCCGGCGCGGCGAGCGCCTGCATCGCGAGCTCGTAGTCGGGCAGGTCGTACACCTCGCCGTCGTCGGTGATCATCACGAACCGGTCGAACGTGGCGAGGAACGTGCGATCGTGGCTCACCGCGATCACGGTGCCCTCGAAGCCGTCGAGGGCCTGCTCGAGCGCCTCGGACGAGTCGACGTCGAGGTTGTCGGTCGGCTCGTCGAGCAGCAGCACGTTGTGCCCCTCGAGCTCGAGGCACAGGATCTCGAGCCGCGCCTTCTGACCGCCCGACAGCGTCTGGAACTCCTGGCGGCCCTGGGCGCGCAGCCCGTACCGGGCGAGCGCCTTCATCGACTTCTCGTCGTCGAACACCCGGTCGCGCACGATCTCCATGCACTGCCGACCGGTCCACTCGGGCCGGTCGTTGATCTGGGTGAACATGCCGACCGACGTGCGCGGGCCGAACGTGATCGTGCCATCGTGCGGCTCGTCGGTGCCGAGCAGCGCCGACAGCAGGTGCGTCTTCCCGGTGCCGTTGGGGCCGATCAGCCCCACGCGCTCGCCGTGGTGCACCTCGTCGGAGAACGGCAGGAACAGGTCGCCGACCGAGACCCGCTCGAGCTTCACCACCCGGCGGGCGGCGTCGGCGCCGCGCAGGCGGACGTGGATCTGCTGGTCGGGCACGGGCGGCGGGGGCGGGCCGGCGGCCACGAACTTCTCCCACCGCGTCTCCGCCGCATTGGCCTTCGTGGCGTTCTTGAAGTTCTGCGCGGCGCGCTGCTTCATCATCTTCATGTGCTGGAACAGTCGGCGCTCCTCGTCGTTCCAGCGCTTCAGCTCGTCGCCGAGCTGCTCCTGGCGCTTCTGGCGAGCCTCGGGGAAGGACGCGTACGAGCCGCCGTGCACCCAGCACCCCGAGCCCTCGATCACGACGATCTTCGTGGCCACGCGCTCGAGCAGGGTGCGGTCGTGGCTCACCATCAGGATCGTCGACCGGCACTGGCGGATCTGCTCCTCCAGCCACGCACGCGTGGGGATGTCGAGGTAGTTGTCGGGCTCGTCGAGCAGCAGCACGTCGGCGCCCGAGGTCAGCAGCAGGTCGAGCACGAGCCGCTTGCGCTCTCCGCCCGACAGCTCACCGACGAGGCGCGTGCCGACGTCCTCCACCGGGGTCTTCACGCTGCGCTGCGCCGCGGCGGCCCACTTGGCCTCCAGCTCGTAGCCGCCGTGGTCGCCCCAGTCGGCGAGCGCCTCGGCGTAGCGCATCCCGTCGTCACTGCCGTCGGCGAGCGCCCGCTCGGCGGCGACGAGGGCCAGCCCGCTCGTGCGCAGCAGCGGCGGCGCCACCTCGAGCAGCATCTCGCGCAGGGTGTCGGTGGGGCGCGACATGCCCACGTCCTGTGTCATCCGCAGCATCGACCCGCCGATGGCGAACTCGCCCTCGTCGGCATCCAGCTCACCGGACAGGATGCGCAGGATCGTGCTCTTGCCGACGCCGTTCGCGCCGACCAGCGCGGCGTGCTCGCCGGGCGCGACGCCGAAGGACACGTCGAAGAACAGCTGATCGGCCCCCGGCGGGGCGTAGGCGAGTTCGGACACCACGATGCTGCTCACGGCCGACGAGTCTGCCCGCTCCACGACGCCGAACCACCGGGGTTTCCCGAGGTGGACGGTTCGTGAGTGGTCCGACTGCGACTGCGGAGGTCGACGTCGGCGGTCAGCCGGCTGCGATGGCGGCGACGGCAGCCGCGGCGCCCCCGGACGAGGCGACCTCCTCGGCCAGCTCGCCGGCCCGCCGCCGCACCGACGGCGCGAGGGCCGAGGTCACGGATGCGACCAGCTGCTCGACCGTGAGACCGTTGGGCGAGAGGGCCGATCCGACACCCGCGGACTCGACGGCGGCGGCGAGGGCGAACTGGTCGGTGGAGAAGGGCAGCACCACCTGGGGCACGCCGGCGGCGGCGGCCTCGGTGACGCTGCCGTTGCCGCCGTGGTTCACGAACACGTCGGCGTGACCGAGCAGCGCGACCTGCGGGAGGTGCCGCGCCACCAGCGCCCCGGGAGGCAGCGCACCGAGCCGTTCGACGGGGGTGCTGCCGGTGGCGATCGCCAGCCGCCAGCCGGCCTGGTTCGCCGCACGTACGGCCGTGGCGAGCACGTCGTCACGCGCCCCCAGGAAGGAGCCGAGCGCCACCAGCACCAGCGGTCCGTCACCGGCGGGCAGCACGGTCTCGCCGATCGATTCCGCCCGGGCGAGCGAACCGACGAACACCGATCGGGGCGGCAGCGCCCGGGCAGGGTCGTGGAGCGCGAGCGGCGAGGCGTACACGGTCGGCAGGCCGTCGGGTGACGGTCGCGAGGTGAGGTCGCCGATCGGCGGACGGCCGGGCGCTCGCCGTGCCAGCACCTCGGCCGCAGCTGCGGCCAGCTCGTCGACGGACTCCCGGCAGCGGCGGCGCAGCGTCTCCAGCTCGGTCGGGTCCGGGGTGATCGCAGCCGGCCAGGCCGACGGCAGCCCGTACACCTCGCCCGGTGCCGGCAGCGCGCTCGGATGTCCGAGCACCACCGAGACGGCGGGGACACCGAGCGCGTGGAGCGCGAGGCGGGCCCCGAACGCCACGTGGTCGACCACGACCCGCTCCGGGCGCACGTCGCGCACGATCTCGCCGAGGCGGTCGAGCACGCCGTCGGGGTCGTACAGCAGGTCGTGGCGACGGGCGTCCGCCTGGTACGTGAGCGTGGCGATCGGACCCGCACGGGTGGCGTCGAAGAACGCCTGCAGGTGCGCGTCCTCCCCCGCCGGTTGGTCCGCGACCTCGATCACGCCGGCGTTGCGGCCACGGCCCAGCCGGAGGTCGGTCCACGCCACCCCGGCGGCCTCCACCAGGTGGCGGGTGGCGGGTCCGGTCGCCACCACCACCTCGCCTCGGGTGCCGAGCCAGCGCCGTGCGATCTGCAGCAGCGGCAGCAGGTGCGAGGCGTAGTCGGGGCTCACCACCAGCAGCGTCACGCCGCGGCCTCCGTCGTCGCCGTGGCCGGTCGGCCGCCGACGGTCACCCGCTCGTACACGCCGGCCAGGGCACGCGCCATCGAGTCGATCCCGAGGTCGCGACGCACGATCGCCCGCACCTCGTCGACGCGCCGGCGGCTCCCCTCGCCCTGTGCCAGTGCGAGCGCCTCGACGATCGCGCCGCGGAGGTGCTCCACCGACATGGTCTCGCACAGCACGCCCGTGCGACCGTGGTCGACGTAGCTGCGCGGCCCACCGCGGGCGGGTGCGACCACCGCCGCACCGGCGGCCATCGCCTCCACGATCGCGAGACCGAACTCCTCCTTGTCGGCGGCACCGACGTACACACCGCCGGTGGCCGCCACGTGCACCATCAGCGCGGCGACGTCGTCCGGCGGGAGGTTGCCGGTCAGGGTCACCAGTGCCGGATGCGCGCCGGCGGCCGCGCGGCGAACGAGCTCGATCGTCGACTGCTCGTCGGCCGTGGGGCGACCGAGGTCGCCGCCGACCACCACCACGTTCACGGCGTCCGCGAGGGCCGCCGATCCGGCGACCGCGGCCACCACCCGGTGCGGTCCCTTCGACGGGTGGAGGCGGCCGACGGTGAGCGCCCAGGGCAGATGCCGCCGTTCCGGTGGCAGGCGGTCGAGCACCGCGTCCACCGCGGGCACACGATCACCCGCGCCGCGTGCGGCGAGCGCGGTGTCGATCGCAGCCACGTCGACTCCCTCGGGCACCCGGGTCACCCGTGCGCGGACGTCGTCGGCGGAGAGGCCGACGAGCTCCACCAACTCCTGTTCGATCGTCGGTCGCGGCAGCACCACGACGGCGTCGGCCTGTGCGGCGAGGCGCTCCACCATGCGGGTGCGGAACCAGTACTGCGCGGCCGCGTCCTCCACGCCGAAGCGGCCACGGTCGAGCCGGCCGTCGTCCTGCATCGCGTCGATCACGATGTGCGGGTCGGGTGCGGCGGTGAACACGATCGGTTGTCCGAGCCGTCGCGCCGCCGCGGCCGCGGCGAGCGTGCCGACGTCGGCCATGCGCAGGTGCCAGACCACACGTCGGTGCGCCAGCGACCGACCGAGCGCGAGCAGTTGATGTTCGACGGCCACGCGGTGCACCCAGGCCTCCCGCCACGGCAGCGCGTCGTCACCGCCCACGCGCACACGGGCGACGACGTGTCCCGGTGCGAGCGATTCGGTCGGCGCGTCGCCCCGGTGGCGGCGGGTGATCGTGACGACGGTGTCGATGCCGTCGACCTGGGCGAGCGACGTGCCGAGCGACCGCAGCAGCGAGGCAATGCCGCCGGCGTCACCGCGGCCGAGGGAGCTGCCGGCGCGATCGATACGCGCGTGCAGGAACGGTTGCAGCACGACGATCCCGCTCCCCCGCCCGACACCCTCGATCCCGTCGAGACCGTCGAGACCGTCGAGACCGTCGAGACCGTCGAGACCGTCGAGACCGCCGAGACCGCCGAGACCGTCGAGACCGTCGACGGCATCGGTGCTGGTCGCTCGCCCGTCGAGCGGGTCGAGCGAGTGCCAGGAGCGCAGCGTCCGCTCGGCGAGCATCCCGCTGAACCCACCCGTCGCCTGCAGCGCCCGCAGCTCGAGCGTCGCGCCGGCCGACGGACGTCGCGCGCCGAGCGTCCACGCGGCGTGCCCGGAGAAGGGTTCGTCACCGGCGCGCACGAGCGCGACCAGTTCGTCGTCCACCGACGGGTGCGGCACGGCGCCGAGCGCGTGGATGGATGCGATGGCCGTCAACGGATCCGCCGAGTGGACCGCGTCGATCAGCGCTCCGGCCACCGCGGCGGCAGACGCAGCGTCGGCCGTGATCGCCGCCGTGAGGCGGAGGTCGTCGGCCAGCCGCATCGCGGTCGTCAGACGCGGTGCACCGGCCACCTGGCGGAGCGCATCGAGCGCGGGGTGGACGGACGCGGCGGGAGACACCTCCCTGTCCGCTGCGGCGACCGGTCGCGGATCAGGCGGTGGTCGTGACAGGTGACCGCCCGCCCGACTGGACGCCGCACCGGCATCTCCTCGCCTCGGGGGCCGCGGCGACCCGGTGGGGGAGCTTCCCCGTGCGACCCGCACGCGGGCCCGAGGACCTCAGCTGTCGAGTGACACCGGACCGGAGTCCGAGTGGCATCCGGTTTCCGTGGCCGTTCACTCGATCTCTACGTCGGTCGGAGCTCGACCGTGTCGGCATGTGAGACGGCGTCGAGGAGGGAGCGGCGCAGCCACTGGTGGGGCGGGTCGTGGTGGTGGCGGCGGTGCCAGATGACCTCGACCTTCACGACCGGGAGTGGAAGCGGTGGCGTGAACGGCACCATCGTGGATGGGCCACCCATCACGGTGAGCAGTCGTCGTGGAGCGAGGGTGGTGAGGTCGCTGGTGACGCACATGCCGACGGCGGCGGAGAACGACGGGACGACGGCCGCGATGTCTCGTCGGAGTCCGCGTTCTTCGAGGAGTTCGTCGATGGGGCCCCGAGCGATCCCTCGGCGCGATGTGACGACATGGCGGAGGGCTGCGAATCGTGTCGGAGTGATGCGCTTGCCGGCCAGGGGGTGTCCGGCGCGGAGCATCCCGACGAGGTGCTCTTCGACCAGTGGCTGGTGGTGCATTTCTTCGGTGAGCCCGCCGTAGGAACCGATGGCGATCGAGGCGTCTCCACCTCGAAGGGCTTCGATGTCGTCGGTCGACTCGTTCTCGAAGCGGAGCCGGACGTCTGGGGCTTGCCGGGCGATGATCTCGAGCCAGGGGCCGGCGAGGATCGCGACGATCACCTCGTTCGCCCGGATCGTGTACGTGGCGCGGTGTCGTCGGGGATCGAACTCGGTCGGGCGTTGCAGCGTGCGGGCGATCGACTCGAGCGTGCCGTCGAGTTCGGTGAGGAGCTCGGCGCCTCGGGGTGTGATGGCGAGACCGCGGCCTGCTCGGACCAGCAGCGGGTCGCCGAAGGCGTGGCGGCAGCGGTCGAGTGCCCGGCTGGTCGCCGGGACCGACAGATGCAGGCGGGCTGCGGCCCGTGTGACACTTCGCTCGGCCAGCAGCGCCTGTGCGATCGGCAGCAGGTTCAAATCGATGGATTGCACGTGACGCAATATATATGTTACGAACGTTGCAGTAGACGGCACGCCGGATGCTTCGTACTGTGCGGTTCATGACATCAGACGAAGCAGTTCCGACATCCACCGAAGCACCCGCCCGACCCGTCAACCACGTGTTCTTCATGCTGGTGCGCACCACCCCGACCTGGTTGGCGCTGACGCCGACGGAGCGCTTCGCGTTCCTCGGGGAGGTGATCGCACCGATCCTGGGTCGTCATCCCGACGTGTCGATGCGGTTCTTCGACAGCGAGGCCTTCCACGCCGGGTACAGCGACGTGGTGATGTGGGAGACCGAGACGCTCCTGTCGTACCAGGCGATCGTCGAGGAGCTCCGAGAGACGTCGTTCTGGGGCCATTACTTCGAGGTCGTCGACATCGTCGCGTCGATCGAGAACGCCTACGCGCGCCACTACGCGGTCGACGCCCTGTGACCACCCGAGTCGGCTCCTCGATCAGGCGCAGCAGCCGCTCGACCGGCTCCACGCGACCGCCGAAACCCAGGATCGACCCGTGCTGGAACGCGCCGTCCTCGCCGATGTGAGCCTCGCCGTCGACGACGGCATCGAGCCGTCCCGCTACCACCGGCAGCCATGACCACGCCCGGCCGACGAGTACGTGCCAAGCTCATCCCCCGTCAAGCAACCCTCGTCAGCCGGACCGACCTCGCCGGAGCACTCGTCGAGGTCTGGTGTACGGACCAGACACCACTCCAACCCGGCGATGTGGTCGCTGTTCGCGTTGCAGGCCGCGGACCCGTACCCACGGGGGCCTGGAGGCGCTACACGGTCGCAGAGTCCGACGGGCACCGGTTCAGACTCCTCATCCACCACAACCCGGGTGGGGCTGCGGCTGCGTTCATCGACGCGGTCAGGCCCGGACATGCCGTGACCATTCGGGGACCGGAAGGAGCTGTGCTCCCACCGGTCGGCGAGGGTCCGCTGCTCGTGGTCTGCGACGTCACCGGGCTGGCGACGCTCGCTGCGCTGAACAACCAGGTGAACCGGGACGGACGCACGGAACAGATCACCGTCGCGGTGTTCTCCGAGAACCGACACCTCGACTCGTCGGTCGTCGTGTCCTGTCTCGGAGATCCGGCGGGTGAGTTCGCTGTTCTTCGCCACCTCGACGACATCGCCCGGCGGGTCTCTGAGCACGCCGGGACCCATGACGGCAACGCCCGGCTCCTGGCCATCGGGGAGCACGGCCTGACCGCTGTGGCCAAGCGCGCCGCGCTCGGAGCGGGACTCGCGACGACGCAGATCAGCACTCGTGCCTACTGGAGACCGGGCCGACGAGGTCTCGAATGAAGCCCTGGCCGGACACACTGCGGAGCGGGAGCTCGGGTTCAACGTCATGTGGGTGATGTTCGAACCCGGGTTGCTCCAGGAAGCGCTCGGCACCGTCGTACCGCTCCTTGCCTCCGGGGACCTCCGCCCGCACGTGGCCGCCTCCGTTCCCCTCGAGGCGGGCGGGCACGCCATCGAGTCGTTGTCGAACGACCGGCCCTACGGCAGCTACGTGCTGCAGATCGCCTGAAGCCGACGATGAAGCACATCGACGAACCCGGTGCGGTCGCTGCGATCGAGAACGCCCGTTGCATCTCGCTGACGACGTTCAAGAAGGACAGGACCGCGGTCTCCACACCGATCTGGTTCAACATCCTCGATGGCAAGATCGTCGTCACGACCGAAGCCGAGGCCTGGAAGACCAAGCGCATCGCCAACAACCCGCAGGTGCAGTTCGCCACATGCAGCTTGCGCGGCAAGGTGACCGGCCCGACGTTCCACGCCACGGCCCGCGTGCTGCCCGCTACGGAGCTCCCGAGGGTGATGGCCGCCAAGAAGCGCCGCTACTTCACCGCCCGCCTGATCCAGCTGATGCCGAGCAAGCGTGATCAGGTCGCGATCGAGATCACTCCGGTCCGATGACCCCCGCTCGGCGTCGACTCACCGTCGATGAGGCCGCTCCCGACATCGCCCCGTACCTCGTCTCGGGGGGTGCGAACGGTTGGGCCGGCTCGGATGACGGCATGACGAGGCACGAGTGGCTCGGGCGTGTCCGCCTACTGACCGAGATGGCGCACGACCTGCTCCGGACGGGGGCGCTCGCGCACGACGACGTACGCCTCAACCCGGCCTGGGACCGCTCCTTTCTCGACGCCATCGCCTGCAACGACCCGTACCGATTCGACACCTGGACGACCGAGGAGATGATCGACGCAGGCGGCCCCGGCGCAGCCGAGTGCCTCCACTGGATCGCCGCGGCCGCGGCCGCGTTCGAGGCGGGCAGCCCAGCTCCGGTCATCGATCTGTGCGCGCCCGCGCCTCACTTCATCATCGGCATCGGCCTGATGCACACCCCGCTCGTCCCCGACGATGACCGCCCCCGACCCCGAAAGCAGTGACCCGTGCTCTCGTTCGGACTCACCATCCACCTCGTCGAACCGACGACCGGTCTTCCGCGGGCGGTGCTCGAACCGTTCGTCCACACCCGGCTCTGGCCGACCATCGAGGCCTCCGGGCCCGGCGTGCACGAGCTCACCACCGCGACCATCACCGACCCGCACATCGGCACCGTCTGGCGGGGTGACAGCCGACTGAGCCTCTGCACGACCGACGCCCACGAGCTCGGCGCATTCGCACCCGTCGAGACCGGCACGGCCTGGGCCCTGCAGCTCGGCTTCAGCGTCACCGCCGGCACCATCCATGAACGCCCCGATGAACGCCCCGATGAACGCCCCGATGAACTCCCCGATGAACTCCCCGGAGGGCAGCCATGACCGTCTACGACGGACCTCGAACCGAGATCCGCAGGATCCTCCACGACGGGCACGCCCAGTGGACCACGGTCGTGGACGACCACGTGGAACTGCCCGACGGACGCGTGGTCTCCACCGATGAGGCGATCCACCTCCCGCCCGTCGAGCCCTCCACGATCATCTGCGTGCACATGAACTTCGACTCCCGCCGCCAGGAGTTCGGATTGCCACCGATCGACGCTCCGACGTACTTCATGAAGCCGGTGACCACCTTGAACGCCCACCGCGGCACCGTGACCCGCCCGGGCCGAACGACGCTCCTCAACTTCGAGGGCGAGCTCGCCGTCGTCATCGGGCGGCCCACCCGCAACATCGCACCGAACGAGGTCGCGGACCACATCGCCGGCTTCACGATCGCCAACGACTTCGGCCTTCACGACTTCCGGGACACCGACGCCGGATCGATGCTGCGGGTCAAGGGGCAGGATGGGTTCTCCCCCATCGGGCCCGGTCTCGTCAGCGGCATCGACCCGCGCCGGTCACGCATCCGTACCTACCGCAACGGAGCGATCGTCCAGGACGACCGGCTCGACGCGCTCCTCTTCCCCATCGAGTACGTCATCGCCGACCTCGCCTGCACCGAGTACCGGATGTCACTCCACCGGGCTCAGCGTGTCACGTCCACCGACATCTCGGTGTCGCTCGACACGATCGTCGACCACATCCCTGCTCAGAGCGCGAAACAGGGAGGACGCCATGACCAACGCCATGGACATCCTCCCTGCTCGAACACCCTGTTCAGGCGCTTGTGCTGGATCTCACCTCTGTTGCATCAGATGCAAGGGAGGAGGGACTCAGCTGCAGCCGCTGGTGGTGCCGCAGCTCGGGCAGGCATGGCAGCTGCCCGCACGCACCATCTGCACCCCGCACTGCATGCACATCGGGGCGTCGCTGTGGCGCACCGCCGGCTTGGCGGCGATCTGTGCCGGCGACGTCTCCGGGCGGGCGATGCCGCCGGGGTTGGTGACGTCGTTGTTCGGCGCAGCGGGTGCGACGCCGAGCTCGAGCTGGGCGGCGAACTCGTCCACCGACGGCACGCTCTTCGGGTCGGCCACGACCTCCGAGCCGGTGCGGGTCTCGACGATCGACTCCTCCACGCCGGGCAGCGTGGGCTGCAGGCGCTCGTCGATCGAGAAGATGCCGAGCTCGGCGCGCTCGTCGTAGCTCATGTACTCCAGCGCCAGGCGGCGGAACAGGTAGTCCATGATCGACGACGCGAAGCGGATGTCCGGGTCGTCGGTCATGCCGGCCGGCTCGAAGCGCATGTTGGTGAACGCCTCGACGAAGGCCCGCAGCGGCACGCCGTACTGGAGGCCGTAGCTGATGCTCTTCGCGAAGGCGTCCATGATGCCGCTGAGCGTGGAGCCCTGCTTCGACACGGTGAGGAAGATCTCGCCCGGCTGGCCGCTCTCGTACTCGCCGATCGTGGCGAAGCCCTTGCAGTCGGCCACGCGGAACTCGAACGTGCGACCACGACGGCTGCGCGGCAGCTTCTGACGGATCGGCTGGTGCACGACGCGCTCGACGATCTTCTCGATCACCTGGGTGGCCTGCGCGACCGGTGCCTCGACCGCGTCGTCGGCCTCCGCGCCGTCCTTCTTGGCGGTGCTGAGGGGCTGGGCGACCTTGCAGTTGTCGCGGTAGATGGCGACCGCCTTGAGGCCGAGCTTCCAGGACAGCAGGTGGAGCTCCTCGATGTCCTCGATCGTGGCCTCTTCGGGCATGTTCACGGTCTTGGAGATCGCACCCGACAGGAACGGCTGCACCGCACCCATCATCCGGACGTGGCCCTCGTAGTGGATCGTGTTGTCGCCCATCGAGCAGGCGAACACCGGCACGTGCGCTGCGGCGAGGTGCGGGGCGCCGAGGATGCTCTTCTCGTGGTCGATGTAGGCGATGATCTCGTCGACCTGCTGGGCGTTGTAGCCGAGGCGGCGCAGGGCCCGCGGGATCGTCTGGTTGACGATCACCATGGTGCCGCCACCGACGAGCTTCTTCATCTTGCACAGGCCGAGGTCGGGCTCGATGCCGGTGGTGTCGCAGTCCATCATCAGACCGATGGTGCCGGTCGGGGCGAGCACGGACGCCTGGCTGTTGCGCACGCCGTACTCCTCGCCGTCACGCACGGCCGACTCCCACGCCTGCTGGCCAGCGGCGACCAGCGCGGCGGGCACGACGTCGGCGCCCTCGATCTCGTAGCTCGCGTCGCGGTGCATGCGCAGCACGTTGAGCATGTAGGCCTCGTTGTCGGCGAAGCCGGCGAACGGGCCCATGCGGCTGGCCGTGCGGGCGCTCGTGGCGTAGCTGTGGCCCGTCATGAGCGAGGTGAGCGAGGCGGCCCAGGCACGCCCCTCCACCGAGTCGTAGGGCAGACCGAGCGCCATGAGCAGCGCACCGAGGTTGGCGTAGCCGATGCCGAGCTGGCGGAACTTGCGGCTGTTCTCGCCGATCTTCTCCGTCGGGTAGTCGGCGCGGCCGACGAGGATCTCCTGCGCCGTGAACACGACCTCGACGGTGTGCATGTAGGCCTCGACGTCGAAGCTGTCGTCGCCCACCGAGTCGAGGTCGAGGTACTTCAGCAGGTTGATCGAGGCGAGGTTGCAGGCCGAGTTGTCGATGTGCATGTACTCGCTGCAGGGGTTCGAGCCGTTGATCCGGCCGGCCGCGTGCGCGGTGTGCCACCTGTTGATCGTGGTGTCGAACTGCAGGCCGGGGTCGGCGCACTCCCACGCGGCGGTGGCGATCTGGCGCCACAGGTCGCGGGCGCGCACGGTGCGCACCGGCGAGCCGTCGGTGACCGCACGGAACGTCCAGTCGGTGTCGTCGACGACGGCCTGCATGAAGTCGTCGGTGACGCGCACCGAGTTGTTCGCGTTCTGGTACTGGATCGAGAAGCTGTCGGCGCCGTCGAGGTCCATGTCGAACCCCGCGTCGCGCAGCACGCGGGCCTTGCGCTCCTCACGCGCCTTGCACCACACGAACTCCTCGACGTCGGGGTGGTCGACGTTGAGGATGACCATCTTCGCTGCACGGCGGGTCTTGCCGCCGCTCTTGATCGTGCCGGCCGAGGCGTCGGCGCCGCGCATGAAGCTGACCGGACCCGACGCGGTGCCGCCGCCGTTGAGCAGCTCGTAGCTGGAGCGGATCTTCGACAGGTTGACGCCCGAGCCCGAGCCGCCCTTGAAGATCACGCCCTCCTCGCGGTACCAGTTGAGGATGCCGTCCATCGTGTCGTCGACCGACAGGATGAAGCAGGCGCTGGCCTGCTGCGGCACGCCCTTCACGCCGATGTTGAACCACACCGGGCTGTTGAACGCCGCCCGCTGGGTGACGAGGATGAACTTCAGCTCGTTGCGGAACGACTCGGCCTCGTCGGCGTCGACGAAGTAGCCGCCCTCGATGCCCCACGTGGTGATGGTGTCGGCCACGCGGTCGATCACCTGGCGCAGCGAGGTCTCGCGCTCGGGCGTGCCGAGGGTGCCGCGGAAGTACTTCTGGGCGACGATGTTCGTGGCGTTCAGCGACCAGGTGGCGGGGAACTCGACGTCGAGCTGCTCGAACGCGACCGAGCCGTCCTTCCAGTTCGAGATGCGCGCGTCACGCCGCTCCCACACGACCTGGTCGTACGGGTGGACGCCCGGCGTCGTGAAGTGACGCGTGATGCCGATGGACAGACGCTCGGGCGCCAGAGACATGGATGCTCCCTTTTTCTTGACGAACTACAGACACTCTCGACCACAAGATGTGGTGGTCAACGGCCCCCACGACGGCGACCACCCACAAGAGGTTGGAAGATTACAGCACTGTAGTTACACGACTGTCAACGACTGCTCGCCCGCTTCTTGTTCCCGTCGCCGGGGTGGACGGACCCGGCGACGACCGCACCGGCGACCCCTCGGCCGACGGTGCGGCGGCCGGGCCGGCCGACCACCGTGGGACTCGCACGAACTCGCAGCGTGGCAACGGTGCGCGGTCACAGGTCCGAAGCCCTCGCCCCACAGCCCGGGGTCACGCCACGGCGTCGTGGACCGGCGTCGAGACACCGACCGCTCCGCCGCGAGCGGCGCGCACACCCGGAACTGACCATCCGCGCCACGCACCGCTGCCATCTGCGGGTGTCGAACTTAGGG
>CAEZSR010000023.1_pt1 | contig 30191 bp, 25 predicted proteins | sample 7264011 | NCBI WGS metagenome assembly CAEZSR01 (sample SAMEA6813783, study PRJEB35770) | freshwater metagenome | biome: Freshwater; feature: Freshwater reservoir; material: water | place: Czech Republic | collected 2016-08-15 | depth 0.5m m | reverse complement strand
TCCGGCGCCTGCGCCGGCGGCGCGCTTCGAGCCGGCCCCGCCGGTCCGGTTGGTGGACACGCGCGACGGCACCGGGACCGCGGCTCGGCCGCTGGCCGGCGGCTGCACGCTGACGATCGTGCCCGACGTGCCGGCCGGGACGACGGCGGTGTCGGTGAACGTCGTGACGGTCGATCCGGTCGCGCAGGGCTACGTCACCGTCTTCCCGTGCGGGGTGCCGCGCCCGTTCACCTCGGCGGTGCAGTCGCAGGTGGGCCGGATCGTGAGCGGTTCGGCGATCGTGCCGCTCGGGGCCGGGGGAGCGTTCTGCCTCTTCAGCAACGTCACCACCGAGGTGGTGGTCGACCTGAACGGGTCGTTCGCCCCGGCCGCCAGCGCCCGGTACGAGCCGATCGTCACCCAGCGGCGCTTCGACACCCGACCGTCCGGGCGGCGGCTCGACGCCGGCAGCGTCGTGCGGGTGCAGACCCGTGGGTTCGGCGGGGGAGCCCCGGACTCGACCGCCGCGTCGGTCACGATCCACGCGATGGACGCAGCGGTGTCCGGGTTCGTGACCGCGTGGCCCTGCGACAACGAACGGCCGTGGGCCAGCTCCGCGAACGTGATGGGCGGATCGTCGGTGTCGAACTCGGTCGACGTCGCCGTCGGGCCGACCGGTGAGGTCTGCGTGCTGGTGAGCGCGCCGATGCACCTCGCCGTCGACCTCAACGGGTGGTACGGACCCTCGGCGACGACCGACTACTACGCGGTCACCCCGTACCGGCTCGCCGACACGCGTGAGCAGTTCGGCTTCCCGGGGGCGTTCGCCCGGAACACCAACCGGCCGATCGCCGTCGCCGGCACCGGTCCGCTGCCGGGGCCCGGCACCGTGCGCGCCGTGGCGGCGCAGTTCACCGCGGTCGATCCCTCGGCGAGCGGGTGGGTGACGGTGCACCCCTGCACCGCGCCGGTACCGCAGCTCTCGATGCTGCGGCACCAGACGAGGACGAACGTGGCCGTGCTGGTGAACTCGGTGCTCACCGGCGACGGACGCTGGTGCGTGGCGACCAGCTCGGGCACCCACCTCGTGGTGGACGTGAGCGGCTGGTTCGGCTGACGCCGTATCAGGCGGCGGATCAGGCGGCGGATCAGTCGGCGGATCAGGCGGCGGAGACGAGCAGGCCGCGGACCTGCTTGCGGGCGGCCTTGGCGGCCTCGTGGGCCTGGCCGAGGAGCGCGCCGGCCTGCTCGGGCAGGCGCTCGCCCATCGCGTCGATGGCCGACTCGACGGCCTCGTCGAGCTTGGTCTCGATCCCCTCGAGGCGCTGGTCGAGCTCACCGAGGCGGGTCTCGATCTGCGAGATCACGTCGTCGAGCTGGTCCTTGGCGATGCCGAGGCGCGCGGCACGCTGCTCGAGGGTCGCCCGCAGCTCGCGGCGACGCACCTGCACCTGCTGCACGCTGAGCACGCCGAAGCCGATGACGACGTAGGCGGCGTCACGCACGAGGCCGAGCACCTTGTCGGTGTCGACGCCGGCGACCTCGAAGCGGGAGAGGTCGAGCTTCGAGAGGTCGAGCTTCGAGAGGTCGAGCTTCGAGAGGTCGATCGAGGGGAACGTGGGGATCGAGGCCATGGGGGCACCTTTCGTGAGCGAAGTGCGAACACCATACCGCAACGTGCTAACTTTTGCAAGCACCAACTGACCGCCCCGTCGGAGGGCGCACCGCTAGCCTCGCATCTTCGTGGAACCCGCCAGCACGCTCGCCCCGCCCGTCGTGGCCGTGATGGTCGTGCACGAGCCGGGTGCCTGGTTCGACGACGTGCTCGCCGGCCTCGCCCGACAGGACTACGCCAACCTCAAGACCCTCGTGCTGGTCACCGGTGAGGCGGGCGATCTGCCCGCCCGCATCACGGCGGCCGTGCCCCGAGCGTTCGTGCGTGCGGTCGAGCACCGCGACGGATTCGGTCGCGTGGCGAACGAGGTGCTCCGGCTCGTGGAGGGCGACAACGGGTTCTTCTGCCTCCTCCACGACGACGTGGCGCTCGAACCCGACGCCATCCGCCTGCTCGTCGAGGAGATGTACCGCTCGAACGCGGGCATCGTCGGCCCCAAGCTCGTCGAGTGGAACGACCCCACCGTGCTCCAGCACGTCGGCTACGGGGTCGATCGCTTCGGCGAGATCGATCCGCTCGTCGAGCCCGGCGAGACCGACCAGGAGCAGCACGACGCCGTGCGCGACGTGTTCGCGCTCCCGTCGGCGTGCCTGCTCGTGCGCGCCGACCTGTTCCGCAGCCTCGGCGGGTTCGATCCGGACATCGGCTTCCACGGCGAGGACCTCGACCTGTGCTGGCGGGCCCACCACCAGGGTGCACGCGTGCTCGTCGTGCCCTCCGCCCGCGCCCGTCACCTCGAGTCGCTCGAGTCGCGCCGGCCCGACCTCCCCCACGAGGTGCTCCGCGCCCGCCACCGCATGCGCACCGTCGCCACGCTCTCGGGAGCCCGCCGGTTGCCGCTGCTCGCCGTGCAGCTCGTCCTGGTCACGCTCGCCCAGTTCGTGATCGGTGTCGTCACCGGACACGTCGCCCGGGCGTTCGCCGGCGTGCGCGCCCTCGTCGGGCTGGTCCCGCGGCTTCCCCGCATCATCGGGCGCCGCCGTGCGATCTCGTCCCAGCGGCTCGTCCCCGACCGGGAGGTCGTCGGCCTCCAGCTGCGAGGCAGCGCCCGCGTCGCCGCGCACCTGCGGTCGCGCGACGCCCGGCCCGACGCGCAGCGCAGCCCCGGTCGCGCCTGGCGCGAGCGTGCCGGTGCGGCCGCCGTCGTCGGCTGGCTGCTCATCATCGGCTTCGTGCTGGCCGGATCTCGTGAGCTGCTCACCGGTGGCGTGCCACCCGTCGGGCAGTTCCTGCCGTTCGGAGACAGCCCCCGCGAGTTGCTCGACCGCTACCTCTCCGGCTGGTCGTCGGAGGGGCTCGGCCGCACCGGCGCATCACCGACGGGTCTGGCCCTCATCGCGGTCGCGAGCGCCGGCACCCTGTTCCGCACCGGTGCGCTCCACACCGTCGGCGTCGTCGGGCTGCTGCTCCTCGGTGCCGTCGGGATGTGGCGCCTCACCGCTGCGTTCAGCATCACCCGCGCCCGGCTCGCGAGCACCATCGTGTACGTCGCCGTGCCGCTGCCGGCCCAGCTGGTGTCCACCGGCCGCTGGAGTGCACTCGCCTGCCTGGCAGCGCTGCCGTGGTCGATCGACGCGATGCGCAGCCACGCCGGCCTCGGCCCCGGCCCGCGGGAGGAGGTCGGCGAACGCACCGCGACCTTCGGCACCCGCCGCCACGTCCAGTTGCTCGCCGGCGGCGTGCTCGTCGGCGCGATCGCCACCGCGTTCGTGCCGGTGTACCCGGCGGTGCTCCTCGTGGTCGGCGTGCTGATCGCGGTCGCCACGCTGCTCACCGGCGCACCGGCCATGGCACCGCTCCGACTGCTGGCCGCCGCGGGCGTGGCGGCGATCGGCGCCGTGGTGCTCAACCTGCCGTGGTTGCTGGAGTTCGCCGGTGACGGCGGCTGGACCGCGATCGTCGGCGGTGCACCGGCGGGCGACCGCGGCCTCACCGTGTTCGAGCTCGCCACCTTCGACGTCGGCAACGCCGTCGTCGTCGCCCTCGCCGTCGCCCTGTACGTGCCGGTGCTCGCGGGCATCCTCCTCGGCCGCGGGTGGCGGCTGGGCTGGGCCACCCGCGCGGGCTTCCTGGTGGTCGGGTTCGGCTGGATGGCCGTCCTCGACGACAGCGGTTCGTTCCCCGTGCGCCTGCCCGAGCCGGGCATCGTGCTCGTCCCGGTGGCCGTCGGGCTGGCACTCGCCGCCGGGTGCCTCGTCGCCGCGTTCGAGCTCGACGTCCGCGGTGGGAGCTTCGGCTGGCGTCAGCCGCTCGCCATCGCGTCGCTCGCGACGATCGCGGTCGGTGTGGTGCCGGCGCTGTTCACCGTCGGCTCCGGCCGGTTCGAGACGCCGGAGACCACGCTCGTCGACCTGTCGGGCCAGCTGCCCGACGAGGTGCCCGCCGGCGACTACCGCGTGCTCTGGATCGGTCGCGACGACGTGGTGCCGGCCTCCACGGTGCCGTACCGGCCGGGCATCGGCTACGCGCTCACGGACGGACCCGACCTCGACGCCGGCGACGCGTTCCCGGCCCGGCCCGGTCCGGGCGACCCCGACGTGGTGTTCGCGCTCGACGCGATCGCGACGGGCAGCACCACCCGCGGCGGGCGGTTGCTCGCGCCGCTCGGTGTGCGCTTCGTCGCCGTCCCGCTCGTCGACGGCGCGGTGTCCACCAACGACGATCCGCTCGACCCGCCGGCCGGGCTGCTCGACGCGCTCGGCGACCAGCTCGACCTCGCCGAGGTCTACAGCCCGCCGAACTTCGTGCTGTACGAGAACCGTGCCTGGGTGCCGGAGCGCAGCGTGCTCACGCCGGAGGGTGCCGAGTCGAGTCGCGACGCGAGCGCCGCGGCGCTCGCCCAGGCCGACCTCGCAGGGGCGACCCCGATCATGGTCGGCAGCGACCACCTCGAGCCGGCCACCGCCGAGGTCCCGGCCGGCACCGTGCACCTCGGCGTGCCCGGTGACCCCCACTGGCGTCTCGTCCTGGCCGACGGCAGCGAGGTGGCGTCGCGGCCGGCGTTCGGGACCACCATGGCCTTCGACGTCGCTGCGCCCGGTTCGGTGACCCTCGAGTACCGCACGTCGGTCGCGTTCACCGGGTTCCTCCTCGCCCAGCTCGTGCTGTGGGTGCTCGTCGTGGTGGGAGCCTCCGGGGTGCAGGTGCGCCGGCCGAGATGGCGCTCGGCCGCGCCGGTCGCCGTGGTGGACGACCCGGTGTTCACGATGGACCCGATGATCGGCACGCCGATGCCGTCCGAGGTGACCTCGACGGCGGCAGCGAACCCCGTCGAGCCGCACGACGACTCGACGGGTTCGCTCGCCGCGGTGCTCCGGACCGAGCGCGAGGACGAGTCGTCGTGAGGGTTCAGCGCTCCGCCGCCGCCCTCGTGGTCGCCGTCGCCCTCGCCGGGCTCGGCATCTCGTCGCGTGACGAGCCCGTCGAGGTGCCCTCCACGTTCGCGTCGCTCGGCAACCCCACAATGCCGTTCGTGCCGAGCGGGTCGTTCATCACCTCCAGCTGGTTCTGCCCCGGCGTGCCCGGCGGTGAGGAGGGGGTCGGAGGCTCGATCGAGATCACCAACCCCGCCGACCAGCCGATCGCCGGTCGTGTCACGGCCTACTCGTCCGAGGCCGGCGCGGCGGCGGTCGACCGACCGGTCGTGGTGCCGCCCCGCTCGACGACGTCGATCGAGCTGTCGGCGCTGCAGCCCCGCGGCTCGTACGTCTCGGCGCTCGTCGAGATCGACGGCGGTGGCGGGTTCGTCGAGCAGATCGCGCGTCATCCGGCGGGCGACGCGGCGAGCGCGTGCGCGAACGCAGCGTCGTCGAACTGGTGGTTCGCCGACGGCTTCACCGTGGACGACAGCTCGCTGCGGCTGGTGCTCACGAACCCGTACCCCGACGCGGCGATCGTGGACATCGGCTTCGTCACCCAGGACGGCATCCGCAACCCCGGGTTCCTGCAGGGCTTCCCGATCCCCGGCCGCTCCGTCGAGGTGATCGACCTGCCCGCCCGCGACGAGCCGCTGCTGGCCGCCAGGGTGGTGGCCACCCGTGGGCGAGTCGTGGCCGCTCGCGCCCAGCACTACCTCGGTGGGGGCCGGCTCGGCTACACGATGACGCTCGGTGCGCCGTCGCTGTCGAGCCAGTACTACTTCGCGGACGGCGAGGTCGGTGAGGGCGTGAGCGAGCAGTACGCGATCTACAACGCGAGCGACGCGGACGTGTCGGTGTTCGCCGTGTTCCTCGGGCTGCCACCGACGACCGACTTCCTGAACGACACCGAGATCGAGGTCGCGAAGGGCGACGTGGTGGTGCTCGACACGGCCGACATCGAGGGGCTGCCCCCCGGTCGTCACGGCGCGGTGTTCTCCACGTTCGCCGCGGACTCGATCGTGGTCGAGCGGATCCTCACCCGCCCGGCCGGCGACAGCGTCGCCACGAGCGTCGTGGTGGGGTCGCCGCCGAACCTGGCGTCGACCCGCTGGTCCGCGTCGGTCGGCACCCCCACGCCGGTCGAGGCCGGACTGGTGGTGCTCAACGTCGACAGCGTCGACACCACCGTCACGGTGAGCACGCTCGGTCCCGGTGGGTTGGTGCCCGTGCCCGGTCTCGAGCAGATCCCGCTGCCGGCGGCGGGGCTCATCACGGTGCCGCTCACCGACCCCGCGGTGCTCGGCCGAGCCTTCGTGGTCGAGAGCGGCCAGCGCATCTTCGTCGAGCGGTTGCTGCCGCGGGGCGACGAGCTCGACGGCACGTCGGGATCATTTCCCCTCGCGGGCTGAGCGCTGGCAGGCTTGCCGTCGTGGACCGACTCCTGCTCGCACTCGCGATCGTCGCCGTGGCGGCCGTCGTCGCCGTGGTCGTGCGTCGACGCCGCAGCCCCGACGCCCCCACCCAGACGCAGCACCACGTGCCCGACCAACTCGACCGCGCCGACTTCGCACCGCTCGTGGCGCCGTCGAGCGCCGGCGCCGAGTGGCTGCTCGTGATCTTCACCAGCGCCACCTGCCACACGTGCGCCGACATGCGCACCAAGGCCGCTGCGCTCGCGAGCCCGCAGGTCGCGGTGGTGGACGTGGAGTACGGCGCGCAGAAGGCGCTGCACGAGCGCTACCGGATCGACGCCGTGCCGACCACGGTGCTGGCCGACGCCGACGGGGTGGTGCGGGCGTCGTTCCTGGGCCGTGTCAGCGCCACCGACCTGTGGGCCGAGGTGGCCGAGGTGCGAGAGCCCGGCTCGCGCGGGCCGGCCGGCTGCGACCGGCACGACGGGTGAGCCCCGGCGTGCCGGACGGCGACCGCGTCAGCTGAGCGAGCTGGCCTCGCTGGACTGGCCCGAGGCCGCCTGGTCGGCGCCCTCGGTGGAGGTGCCGAGCCCCGCCTGCACCAGCGCGGCGACCTCGGATCCGTCGATGGTCTCCTTCTCGAGCAGCGCCTCGGCGACCAGGTCGAGCGCACGGCGGTGCTTGGTGAGCAGCTCGTGGGCCCGCTGCTCCTGCTCGATCAGGATGCGCGAGATCTCCTCGTCCATGAGCCGGGCGGTCTCGTCGCTGTACTCGCGACCGCTGGTCATGAGGTCCTCGCCGAGGAACACCTGCTGCTGGCTGTGCCAGGCCATCGGGCCGACACGCTCGCTCATGCCCCACTCGCGGACCATGCGGCGGGCGATGCCCGTCGCCTGCTCGAGGTCGTTGGCGGCACCCGAGTTGAGGTGACCGAACACGATCTTCTCGGCGACGCGACCACCCATCGCCCGGCAGATCACGTCCTCGAAGAAGTCCTTCGAGTAGGTGTGCCGCTCCTCGGGCAGGCTCCACGTGACGCCGAGCGCCATACCGCGGGGGAGGATCGTCACCTTGTGCAGCGGGTCGGCGTTGGGGAGCACGACCGTGAGGATCGCGTGGCCACCCTCGTGGATCGCGGTGGCCCGCTTCTCCTCGCCCGTGAGCACGAGGCTCTCCCGGCGAGCACCCATCACCACGCGGTCGCGGGCGTTCTCGAAGTCGATCCGCTCGACCACCTGGCTGTTGCGGCGCACCGCGAACAGGGCGGCCTCGTTGACCAGGTTGGCCAGGTCGGCACCGCTCATGCCCGGGGTCGCCTTCGCCATCACGTCGAGGTCGACGTCGGCACCCATGCGCTTGTCGCGGCTGTGCACCTTCAGGATCGCCAGGCGCTCCTCGGCCTCCGGCAGCGGCACCACGATCTGGCGGTCGAAGCGGCCGGGGCGCAGCAGCGCGGGGTCGAGGATGTCGGGGCGGTTGGTGGCGGCGAGGATGACGATGCCCTCGCTCGTCTCGAAGCCGTCCATCTCGGCGAGCATCTGGTTGAGCGTCTGCTCGCGCTCGTCGTGGCCGCCGCCGAGGCCGGCGCCGCGCTTGCGGCCGATCGAGTCGATCTCGTCGATGAAGATGATCGCCCGGCCCATCTTGCGGGCCTGCTGGAACAGGTCGCGCACGCGGCTCGCGCCGACGCCGACGAACATCTCCATGAAGTCGGAGCCCGTGACCGACAGGAAGCCGACCCCGGCCTCACCGGCCACCGCACGGGCGAACAGGGTCTTGCCGGTGCCGGGCGGGCCGACGAGCAGCATGCCCTTCGGCACGCGGGCGCCGATCTCGCGGAAGCGCTCGGGCATGCGGAGGAAGTCGACGACCTCGGTGATCTCCTGCTTCACCCCGTCGTAGCCGGCGATGTCGGCGAAGGTGGTGGAGGGCTTGTCGGGGTTGAAGGTCTTCGCCCGGCTCTTGCCGACCGACATGATGCTGCCGGCCTGGCCCATGGCCCGGCGCTGCATCCACACGAAGAACCCGATCAGCAGCAGCACCGGCAGCAGCAGGCCCGCCCAGCTCCAGAACCAGCTCGTCTGCGGCGTGATGAAGTCCAGGTCGACACCCTGCTGGCGCAGCAACTCCTCGTCGGCCTCGCTGAGGCCGCGCTGGCCGCCGCCGGTGGTGGTGAACTCCTCGCCGCTGTCGAGCTCGCCGGTGATGCGGTTGTTGGTGTTGTTGACGACGACGCTCTTGACGTCGCCGGCCTCGACGAGGGCGATGAACTCGGTGTAGGTGAGCTTGTCGCCCGTCTCGCTCGGCCAGAACCGGGGGAGGACGAACATGGCGACGAGCACGGCGATCATCACCGGGAGGGTCCAGCGCGGCCAGCCGCCACCGAAGGACGGCTTGCCGCCGTTCCCCCCGTTCCCCCCGCTGCCGCGGTCGGGCGGCTGCTGACCCGGCTGACGCCCGCCCGGTGCGCGGCCCGGGGGAGGCGGCGGGGGCGGCGGAGGCAGGTTGCTCATGGAGGCATGTTACGGCCATCGTTGCGAGGTGAAACGGTCGCACCAGGTGCGAATCGGGTGTGACCCTGTGGCATCCACCACTCATCCGGGAACCATCGGTACCGTGTTCTCGATGTCCCGACAGTGCTCCCGCACCGGCTGCGCCGCACCGGCCGACGCCACGCTGACCTACCAGTACGGTCGATCGCTCGTGTGGCTCGACGACCTCGCGGTCGAGCGTGATCCGCACAGCTACGACCTCTGCTTCCGCCACGCCGAGCGCCTCTCGGTCCCCAACGGCTGGCGGCTCGAGGATCGGCGCGACGCCCACCGCCTCGTCGGTGCCGGCGGTGCCGGTCGCTTCGCCCACCGCCTCGCCGGCTGACCCGCGCCCACCTCGTTCGACTCGCCCACCCTCACCTCGGTCGCCGACCACCTGGCCGCGGCCGCGGGTCGATACCCTGTCGGGCCATGTCCGCCGTGTCCGGAGCGCCGGTCCCACCGATGCGCCTCGGCGAGGGGCAGAGCCGGATCACCGTCCCGATCGCCGTGCTCACCTGGGTGGTGTGCTGGTTCGGCGGCAACCTCGTCGGCGGCCTGGTGCTCGCCGCGACCGGGTACGAGGCCGGCACCGTCGACACGCCCATCTGGGTGACCCTGCTCGGCGCGCTCGGGTTGTGGGTGCCGATGATCGTCGGACTCGGCTACGTCACCCGACGCCACGGCCTCGGCAGCTTCGCCGCCGACTACGGGTTCTCGTTCCGCCCGATCGACCTGCTCGGCATCCCGATCGGGGTGCTGACCCAGCTGGTGCTCGTGCGGCTGCTGTACTGGCCGCTGGCGGAGATCTGGCCCGACACGTTCTCCCGCCCGCAGGTGGAGGAGTCGGCGCGCCGGTTGTACGAGAGCGCGGACGGGGCGTGGTTGGTCGGGCTCGTCCTGCTCGTCGTCGTCGGTGCACCGCTGGTCGAGGAGTTGCTGTACCGCGGGCTGCTGCAGGGCGCGTTCCGACGTCGTGTCGACGACGCGGTCGCGCTCGTGATCGTGGCCGGCTGGTTCGCGCTCATCCACTTCCGTCCCGTCGAGTACCCGGGTCTGTTCGTCATCGGCCTCGTCCTCGGTGCCTGCGCGCTGGTGACGGGCCGGATCGGCATGGCGATCGTGGCCCACTGCGCGTTCAACGCGACGGGGCTCGCATGGGTCGCGACCAGGTGACGGCGCCGCGCGTGGCGCCCCTGCGAGAATGGCGGCGATGGTGGACGAACTGATCCCGCGCGCCCCGGCGGACCCGGCGGCACCGGACTCGGCGGAACCGGACCCCGACGACGCGGTCCGCGGTCTCGAACGACCGGCGGTCCCGTGGCCGGTGCGAGCGTGGCGTCGCGCCGTGCGCCGCCCCCAGGCGTGGCTCGACCGCCCCTGGCCCGCTGAGCGCATCGTGCGCTTCGTGATCACGGTGGCGCTGCTCGGCGGCTCCACGTTCGCGGCGCTGCAGGTGGTGCACCCCGACCTGGTGCTCACGAACAACACCCCCACCGGTGGCGACATGGGCGCCCACGTGATGGGACCGGCGTACCTGCGCGACCACCTCCTGCCGAACTGGCAGCTGAGCGGCTGGAACAACTACTGGTACGCCGGCTTCCCGATGTACCGGTTCTACATGGTCACCCCGGCCATCGCGATCGTGCTGCTGAACGTGCTGCTGCCGTACGGCATCGCGTTCAAGATCGTCGCCGTCGCCGGCATCGTCACCCTGCCGCTGTGCTGCTGGGCGTTCGGTCGCCTCGCCCGGTTCCGCTACCCGCTGCCCGAGCTGTTCGCGCTCGGCGGGCTGCTGTTCCTGTTCGACGAGACGTTCTCGATCTACGGCGGCAACGTGAAGAGCACGATGGCGGGCGAGTTCGCGTTCTCCATCGCGCTGTCGCTCGGCATGCTCGGCCTCGGCCTGTTCGCCCGGGCGATGGAGACCGGGCGTCACCGGTCGCTCGCCGCGGTCGTGCTCGCGCTGTCGTGTCTCTCGCACGGCATCGTGCTGATCTTCGTCGCGCTCGGGACGATCCTGCTCTGGATCGTGTGGATGGACCGTCGTCGGTTCACGTACGGGTTGTCGATCGGCATCACCACGTTCCTGCTCGCGGCGTTCTGGGTGGTGCCGTTCCTCTTCAACCACGAGTTCATGACCGACATGAAGTACGGGTACCGGCCCAGCGGGGCGAGCGACTCGTTCTGGGACATGTTCTTCCCGCTGCCGACGTTCTTCGACATCGTCATCACGACGTTCGCGATCATCGGCTTCGTCGCGTCGCTGTGGCGCCGACATCTGAACGGTGCGTGGATGGGTATCACCTCGATCGCGCTGGTGACGCTCGTCTACCTCACCCGCGACAGCCTCCCGGTGATCGGGCTGCTGTGGAACCCGCGGCTGCTGCCCTTCCTGTACCTGCTGCGGTACCTGCTGATGATGGTCGGCTTCGTCGAGACGGCGTTGCTGGTGGCGCGCGGCGTGAAGGGCGTGCGCGAACTGCCGGAGGGCACCCTGCTGCGCGTGGGCACCTCGGTCGCCGTGGTGGTCGGCGTGTCGGTGCTCGTGATCCAGCTGATGTTCTTCCGGGTGATGCCCGGGGCGCGGTTCACCACCCACAACGGCGAGAGCGTCTATTCGTGGGGCATCGGCGACTGGCGCCCGATCTCGCTCACCGGCAACTCCACGGACGCGCTCAGCGACGCGTGGTCGCGGTACAACTTCACCGGCTACGAGGACAAGAACGCCTACGGCGAGTACAAGGCGCTCGTCGACACGATGGCCGGACTCGGCGCGGATCCGGCCCACGGCTGCGGCCGCGCGCTGTGGGAGAACAACAGCGAGAACGGCAAGTACGGCACCACCATGGCGCTCATGCTGCTGCCGCACTGGACCGACGGCTGCATCGCCAGCATGGAGGGCCTGTTCTTCGAGGCCTCGGGCACCACCCCGTACCACTTCGTCACCGCGGCGGCGATGAGCGCGAGCAGCTCCAACCCGGTGCGCCAGCTCCGCTACGACAACAACGACGCCGCGAAGGGCGTGCAGTACCTGCAGGCGCTCGCGGTGGACTACGTGATGGTGTTCACGGAGGCGGCCAAGGCGCAGGCCGACGCCCAACCGGAGCTCCGGCTCATCCGCGAGAGCGGGCCGTGGAACGTCTACGAGGTCGCCGGCACCGAGCTCGTCGAACCGCTCTCGGTGCAACCGGTGGTGGTCGCCGACCGCGAGGGTGATCAACGCGAGCGGCACCTCGAGCTCGGGATGAGCTGGTTCCAGCACCAGGACGAGTGGGCCGCGCTGCCCGCCGACGACGGTCCGGACTCGTGGCAGCGCATCGAGGTCGTCGTCGACGAGCTGCGGCGGCAGGACGACCGCGTCGACGTCGTGGTGCCGGCCACCCCGATCGAGCCCGTCGCGCTGGATCCCGTCACGGTGTCCGACGTGCAGCTCGGCGACCAGGACATCCGCTTCCGTGTCGACCAGGTGGGGGTGCCGGTGCTCGTGCGCATGAGCTACTTCCCCAACTGGCAGGTGGAGGGCGCCGAGGGCCCGTACCGCGTGGCGCCGAACCTGATGGTGGTGGTCCCCACCGACACCGAGGTGCACCTCTCGTTCGAGCGCTCGGGTCTCGACATCACCGCCTACGGACTCACGTTCGCGGGCATCGCGATGCTGTTCGTGTGGCGCCGCCGTGGTGACGCCGAGTTCCCGTCCGACCGGCCGCGCTTCGGCGCCGCACCCGCCGGTGACGGTGGGGGAGACGCCGACACGTTCGTCGACGGCGCCGAGGACCGCGACGGGGACGACCCGGTGCTGGTCGAGGCGTGGCGGCGGCCGCTCGAGGACCCCACCACACCGATGACCGAATCCGATCTCGACCTCGCGCTCGACGCCCTGACCAGGCAGGACGGAAACCCTCCACCGGACCGCGACGACGGCACCGGTAGGTTGTGACCCGCATGTCCGACCACGCCTCACCCGCCGACCTGTCGAGGATCGTCAAGGCCTACGACGTCCGCGGCACCGTGCCCGACCAGATGAACGCCGAGGTCGCGCACGCGCTCGGCGTCGCCTTCGCCCACTTCGTCGGTGGGCCGACGGTGCTCGTCGGACGCGACATGCGCCCGTCGGGCGACGAGCTCGTCGCCGAGTTCTCCCGTGGCGTGATGGAGCAGGGGCTCGACGTGATCGACCTCGGTCTCGCCTCCACCGACCTCGTGTACTACGCGGCGGGCACGCTCGACGCCCCCGGCGCGATCTTCACCGCCTCGCACAACCCGGCGCAGTACAACGGCGTGAAGTTCTGCCTGGCCGGCGCCCGTCCGGTGGGGCAGGACACCGGTCTCGCCCAGGTGCGCGAGACGGCCGAGCGCGTGCTCGACGGTGGTGGTCCGGCGCCCGCGGCCCGGGCGGGCTCGCGTGCGGAGCGCAACCTGCTGTCGGCGTTCGCCGACCACGTGGTCTCCTTCGTCGACACCACCGCGCTGCGTCCGCTGCGCGTGGTGGCCGACACCGCGAACGGGATGGGCGGTCTCGTGGTGCCCGCCGTGTTCGAGCGGATCCCGCAGGTGACGCTCGAGGTGATGTACGGCGAGCTCGACGGCACCTTCCCGAACCATCCGGCCGACCCGCTGCAGCCGGAGAACCAGCGCGACCTGCAGGCCCGCGTGGTGTCGGGCGGGTTCGACGTCGGACTCGCGTTCGACGGCGACGCCGACCGGGTGTTCGTGGTCGACGAGTCGGGTCGCGGCCTCAGCGGCTCCACCACCACGGCGATGCTCGCGGCCACGATCCTGCGCCGGCACCCGGGGGCCACCATCCTCCACAACCTCATCTGTTCGCGTGCCGTGCCCGAGGTGATCCGCGAGAACGGTGGCGTGCCCGTGCGCACGAAGGTGGGTCACTCGTTCATCAAGCAGGTGATGGCCGAGACCGGTGCGGTGTTCGGTGGCGAGCACTCGGCGCACTACTACTTCCTCGACAACTTCCGCGCCGACAGCGGTCTGATCGCGAGCATGTTCGTGCTCGACGAACTGAGCCGATCGCAGAGTGCGCTGTCCATCGTCCGCAAGCCCTACGAGCGCTACTCGTCGAGCGGGGAGATCAACACCCACGTCGATGATCCGCTCGCGGTGATCGAACGGGTGGCCGCGTCGTTCCCCGACGCGGAGCTCGATCGGCTCGACGGGCTCACCGTCGACTGCGGGCGCTGGTGGTTCAACCTGCGTCCGTCGAACACCGAACCGCTGTTGCGACTCAACCTCGAAGCCCCCGACCGCAACGAGTGCGATCAGCGGGTGGTCGAGGTGCTCGCCCTCGTCACCATCTGACCCGACACCACCGATCCGGAGTCCCCATGTCGCTCGACCCTCGTCTGCTCGCCGTGCTCGCCTGTTCGCAGGACAAGGGCCCCCTGTACTACCTCGGCGACGACGAGGCGACCGGCGGGCTCTACAACCCGCGGCTCCACCGGCGCTACCTCGTGCGCGACGGCATCCCGGTGATGCTGGTCGACGAGGCCGAGACGGTGTCCGACGAGGCGCACGCCGAGATCGCGGCCCGGATCGAGCGCGAGTCGATCGCCCCGACCTTCGCCCCGGCCTGACCGACCCGGCCGACGAACCGACCGACGAACCGACCGACGAACCGACCGACGAACCGACCGATCGCCCGCCCCGCGGACACCGCACCGGACCTCGCGACTATACTCAACGCTCCATGAGGTCGAATCGCCACGCAGCGTGTTCGGGCCGATCGGGGCGAGCCGTCCTGGTGGCCGTCCTCGCGCTCGCCGCCCTTCCGGCCGCCTCGTCGATCGCCCCGACCCCGGTGGCCGCGGCGCCGGCGCCCTGCTCGGGTCTCGGTGCCGGCGGCGAGTACCACCCCCTGCCGCCGCAACGCATCTTCGACTCGCGTCCCGGCTCGGCCGTCAACGACGTGCAGCCGATCGGTGCCAAGCCGGCCACGGGCGCCCAGCCGACGTTCGACATCGACGTGCTCGGCCAGGGCGGCGTACCGAACCGGCCGAGCGACGTGCTCGCCGTGGCCGTCAACATCACCGTCACCGAGCCGACGGCGGCCGGCTGGCTCAACGCCTACGGCAAGGGTGCGAACGGCGGCCTGGCCTCGATCGTGAACTTCACCGCGGGCCAGACCGTGCCCAACCTCGCGATCACCCGTCCGGGTGCCGACGGTGACCTGACGATCCGGTTGTTCTCCACCAGCGCCTCGGGCACGGCCCACGTCGTGGTCGACGTGTTCGGTTGGTTCTCCACGTCGTGCAACGCCCAGAACGGCGCCCGGCTCGTGCCCATCGACCCGGGTCGCATCCTCGACACTCGCGACAGCGGCGGTCCGATCCTGTCCGGTGCGTCGCGCACGGTGCCGATCCGGGGCGCGCAACTGGCCACCGGCTTCCCGGTGCCCGGCGGGTCCGACGTCGTGGCCGTCGTGTTGAACGTGACCGGCATCAACCAGGACGCCGCCAGCCGCGACACCTTCCTGTCCGTCGTGCCCGAGCTCGCGCCCGGCACCGCACCGAGCACGTCGAACGTCAACATCGCACGCGGCCAGATCAAGCCGAACATGGTGATCGTGCCGATCGGCGCGGATGGTGCCGTGCGGCTCTACAACCACGCCGGCGCGCTCCACGTGGCCGTCGACGTCGTGGGCTACCTCACCACGTCGGCCCCGAACGGCAGCACCACCGCCGGTCGCGTCGTGCCGCTCGCGACGCCCTACCGCGTGTTCGACACCCGCCAGGTGCAGTGGCAGGCGGTGGCACTCGGTCCGGGCCAGGCCGAGGACTGGAGCTTCGCCGACTTCGTCAACTCCGTCACCGTCGACGGTCGGTGGCTCGGCGCGCAGAGCGCCGTCATCGGCAACCTCACGTCGGCGTCGCTCACGCGGCAGTTCTCCGGCACCCCGGTGAGCAGCTACCTCACGGTGCACCCGACGAACCAACCCCGACCGCTGGTGTCGAACCTCAACACCACCGAGGGCGCCCCGGTGCCCAACCTGGCGATGATGAAGTACGGGCCGAACTCGACCGTGCGGGTGTTCAACCTGTCCGGGTTCAGCCACTACCTGTTCGACGCGAGCGCCGTCGTCCTGAGCTGACGCTCGCGGGTCGTGAGTGGGCCGCCGTTCGGGTCGGCCTCCCAGGATGGTCGCGTCACGGCCGGTACACTCGTGCCGCTTCACGTGGGCTGATCCTCCCCGACCGGGGTGCGGAGCGTGCGCCAGTTGGTGCCGGCCCTCTCCAGCCTTCGTTTCGCATTCCCTGGAGGAACCCACATGTCGTCACTCGCCCAGCGCCGCGACTACCGCGTCGCCGACCTCTCCCTCGCCCCGTTCGGCCGCAAGGAGATCCACCTCGCCGAGCACGAGATGCCCGGCCTGCGCGCCCTGCGCAAGGAGTTCGGGCCGAGCAAGCCGCTCGCCGGCGCCCGCATCTCCGGCTCGCTGCACATGACCATCCAGACCGCGGTCCTCATCGAGACCCTGGTCGAGCTCGGCGCCGAGGTGCGCTGGGCCAGCTGCAACATCTTCTCCACCCAGGACCACGCCGCGGCCGCCGTCGCGGTCGGCCCGAACGGCACGCCGGACGACCCGCAGGGTGTCCCCGTGTTCGCCTGGAAGGGCGAGACGCTCGAGGAGTACTGGTGGTGCACCGAGCAGATGATGACGTGGCCGGATGGTGACGGCCCGAACATGATCCTCGACGACGGTGGCGACGCCACGCTGCTCGTCCACAAGGGCCGTGAGTTCGAGCTCGCCGGCGAGGTGCCGGACCCGACGTCGGCGTCGAACGCCGAGTTCGCGATCGTGCTCGGCCTGCTGCAGCGCTCGCTGAAGACCGACCCGACCAAGTGGACCCGCCTGGCGGCCGGCATCAAGGGCGTCACCGAGGAGACCACCACCGGCGTGATGCGCCTGTACAAGATGCACGAGCGCGGCGAGCTGCTGTTCCCGGCGATCAACGTGAACGACTCGGTCACCAAGTCGAAGTTCGACAACCTCTACGGCTGCCGCCACTCGCTGGTCGACGCCATCTGCCGCGCCACCGACGTCATGCTCGCCGGCAAGGTCGCAGTGGTGGCCGGCTACGGCGACGTCGGCAAGGGCTGCGCGCAGGCGCTGAAGGGCCAGGGCTCGCGCGTCATCATCACCGAGATCGACCCGATCAACGCGCTGCAGGCCGCGATGGAGGGCTACCAGGTCACGACCATGGACGACGTGGTCACCACCGCCGACATCTTCGTGTCGGCCACCGGCAACGACGGCATCATCACCGCCGACCACATGGCGAAGATGAAGCACAACGCGATCGTGTGCAACATCGGCCACTTCGACAGCGAGATCGACATGGCCGGCCTCGCCCGCAGTGGCGCCACCCGCGACGAGCTGAAGCCGGGCACCGACCTGTGGACCTTCGACGACGGTCACTCGGTCATCGTCCTGGCCGAGGGTCGCCTCGTGAACCTCGGTTGCGCCACGGGCCACCCGAGCTTCGTGATGAGCTGCTCGTTCAGCAACCAGGTCATCGCACAGATGGACCTGTTCAACAACCTCGACAAGTACCCGCTCGGCGTGTACGTGCTGCCGAAGAAGCTCGACGAGAAGGTGGCCGCGCTGCACCTCGACGCGCTGGGCGTGAAGCTCACCAAGCTCACCGACGAGCAGGCCGAGTACCTGGGCGTCGACCCGAGCGGCCCGTTCAAGAGCGACCACTACCGCTACTGATCGTCGGCACGCGCCTGCCGTCCCGCCCCACGCCGCCGATCAGGTGCGGCGGGGCGGCAGCGCGAACCGGGGCAGGAAGATCTGCACGAGCGGTCCGATGCCGAACGTGAACGCCACCGTGCCGACGCCGACGGTGCCGCCGAGCAGCACGCCGAGCACCAGCACGGTCACCTCGATCGCGGTGCGCGCCACGCGGATGCTCAGCCCGAGCCGGCTGAGGCCCATCATCAGCCCGTCACGCGGACCGGCCCCGAGCCCCGACCCGATGTAGAGGCCCGAGCCGGCCGCGACCACGACGAGTCCCACCACGAGGAAGGCCATGCGCGGGAGCAGCCGGTCGGTGTCGGGCACCACGTGCATCACGAGGTCGACGACCACGCCGATCTCGAGCGCGTTCAGGATCGTGCCGACGCCGGGTCGCTGCCGCAGCGGGATCCACAGCAGCAACAGCAGCAGGCCGACGAGCACGATCACGGTGCCGATCGAGATGCCGGTGAGCTCGGACAGGCCCTGGTGGAACACGTCCCACGGTGCGGCGCCGAGGTGTGCCTCGATGATCAGCGCGATGCCGAGTCCGAACAGCGCGAGGCCGCCGATGCAGCGTGCGAGGCGGATCGCCCAGTCGGCCGCGGGCGACGAGGGCGCGTAGGGGCGGGTCGACTCGATCGCGACGTGGGGCACGCGGGCGACCCTATCCGTGCCGTCGTCACGGCTCGGCGACGAATCTCGGTGTGACACCCCACGACCAGGATCACCGGCATGGACGCCTCGCTCGCGATCTCGTCGCTGATCCCGCACCGCTGCGCCGGGTGCCGTGAGCGCGGCAGCCCGCTGTGCGACGTCTGCCGGTTCGCGATCGCCAGCAGTCCGTCGGTCATCGTGCCCGCATCGCCCGCCGGTGTCGTCACCACCGCGCTCACCTTCGACGGGGTGGCCCGTTCGGCGATCCTCGGGCTCAAGTACCGCAACGGCCGTGCCGCGGCTCGGGTGCTGGCCGGCGTCCTCGTGCGACGGCTGGGGCTCGCGTCGGTGAACCGTCCGCCGTTCGACCTGGTCACCTGGGCGCCCACGAGCCGTCGTCGCTCGGCCGAGCGTGGCTACGACCAGGCCGAGCTGCTGGCCCGCGCCGTCGCAGCGCACCTCGGCGTGCCCTGCCGGCGCCTGCTGTACCGCACACACGGCGACGCCCAGACGGGCCGGGGACGCGACGAGCGGCTGACCGGCCCGGGGTTCCGGGCCCGACCGGCCCGCATCCCGATCCGGGTGCTCGTCGTCGACGACGTGGTCACCACGGGGGCCACCCTCGGCGCAGCCGGACAGGCCCTGCTCGACGCGGGCATCGCCGAGGTGCGCCTGGTCGCCCTCGCCGCCACGCCCGCCCCCCGCCGGTCGCATGCCAAGGCTCGCGAGCGGCCCCCCGGTAGGCTCGAATCCGCATGAAACTGCTCGATCGCATCCTCCGCGCCGGCGAGGGGAAGAAGCTCAAGGCACTCCAGGGCCTGGTGCCGCACATCAACGCGCTGGAGCCGTCGGTGCAGGCGCTGTCCGACGACGCGCTGCGCGCCAAGACCGCCGAGTTCCGCGGGCGCCTCGAGCGCGGCGAGGACCTCGACGACATCCTGGTCGAGTCGTTCGCCGTGATGCGCGAGGCCTCCACCCGCGTCACGGGCCAGCGCCACTACGACGTCCAGCTGATGGGTGGCGCCGCGCTCCACTTCGGCTGGGTGGCCGAGATGAAGACCGGCGAGGGCAAGACCCTCGTCAGCACCCTGCCGGCCTACCTGAACGGGCTCGGCGGCAAGGGTGTGCACCTCGTCACGGTGAACGACTACCTGGCCCGGCGCGACGCCGACAACATGGGTCGCATCCACCGCTGGCTCGGCCTCGAGGTCGGCCTCGTCATCCCGGGGTTCCGCACGCTGCCCGCGCAGAAGCGCCAGTCGTACGCGGCCGAGATCACCTACGGCACGAACAACGAGTTCGGCTTCGACTACCTGCGCGACAACATGGCCGGCACCGCCGCCGACAAGGTGCAGCGCGGCCACAACTTCGCGATCGTCGACGAGGTCGACTCGATCCTCATCGACGAGGCCCGCACGCCGCTCATCATCAGCGGCCGTCTCGCCGATGCCGCCAAGCTCTACTACCGCTTCGCCTCGGTGGTGCGCTCGCTCAAGCGTGGCGTCGACTACGAGGTCGAGGAGGACAAGCGCGTCGTCGTGCCGCTCGAGCCGGGCATCGAGAAGGTCGAGCAGGCGCTCGGCATCGAGAACCTGTACGACGAGGTGCAGCAGAACCTGGTGCACCAACTGTCGGTGGCGCTGAAGGCCAAGGAGCTGTACCGCCGCGACAAGGACTACATCGTCGCCAACGGCGAGGTGAAGATCGTCGACGAGTTCACCGGCCGCATCCTGGAGGGCCGCCGCTGGAGCGAGGGCATCCACCAGGCCGTCGAGGCCAAGGAAGGCGTGAAGATCAAGGAGGAGAACCAGACCCTCGCGACGGTCACCCTCCAGAACTACTTCCGCATGTACGACAAGCTCGCCGGCATGACCGGTACCGCCGCCACCGAGGCCGCGGAGCTGATGGGCACGTACGAACTCGCCGTGGTGCCGATCCCCACCAACAAGCCGATGATCCGCGCCGACCAGCCCGACCTGATCTACAAGGGCGAGGACGGCAAGTTCGGCGCGGTGGTCGACGACATCGCCGAGCGCTTCGAGCGCGGCCAGCCGGTGCTCGTCGGCACGATCAGCGTCGAGAAGAGCGAGCGCCTGTCGCGCATGCTCGACAAGCGCGGCATCGACCACGAGGTGCTCAACGCGAAGCAGCACACGCGTGAGGCCACGATCGTCGCCCAGGCCGGTCGCCTGCACGCCGTCACCGTCGCCACCAACATGGCCGGCCGTGGCGTCGACATCCTCCTCGGCGGCAACCCCGAGGGCCTCGCCCGCCAGCAGGTGCTGAAGGAGGGTCACGCGCCCGAGGTGCTCGTCGACGAGTTCGACCTGCCCACCGAGCAGACCGAGGAGTTCGCCGCGGCCCGTGCGGCCGCGCTCGCCCGCTACGCCGAGCTGCTCGCCGAGTACCGCGTCGAGTGTGCTGCCGAAGGCGACCGGGTGCGCCAGCTCGGGGGCCTCTACGTGCTCGGCACCGAGCGCCACGAGAGCCGCCGCATCGACAACCAGCTGCGAGGCCGCGCCGGCCGTCAGGGTGACCCCGGCGAGAGCCGCTTCTACCTCAGCCTCGACGACGAGCTCATGCGCCTGTTCGCGACCGGCGCGCTCAGCTGGGTGATGGGCCGCGCCCTGCCCGACGACGAGGCGATCGAGGCGAAGATGGTCACGAAGGCCATCGAGCGTGCCCAGACCACCGTCGAGCAGCGCAACGGCGAGATCCGCAAGAACGTGCTCAAGTACGACGAGGTGATGAACGAGCAGCGCAAGGTGATCTACCAGCGCCGCGACCAGATCCTCGCCGGTGCCGACCTCAAGGCCGCCGCGATGGACTACCTCGGCGAGGCGGTCGACGCCCTGCTCGACACGCACTGCGCGAGCGTCGCCGACGACGAGTGGGACCTCGAGGGGCTCGCCACCGAGCTCAAGTCGTTCTGGCCGACCGACATCACGGTCGACGCGCTCGACGACTCCGGGTCCACCAAGAAGATGCGCGAGCTGATCATCGCGGACGCCTCGAACTACTACGAGAAGCGCGAAGCCGAGCTCACCCCGACGGTCATGCGCGACGTCGAGCGCCAGGTGATGTTGCGGATCATCGACCAGCGCTGGCGCGAGCACCTCGACGAGATGGACTACCTGCAGGAGGGCATCAACCTCCGCGCCGTGGGCCAGAAGGACCCGCTCACCGAGTGGCAGCGCGAAGGCTTCGAGATGTTCGGCTCGATGATGAAGGGCATCGCACAGGACTTCGTGAAGTACGTGATGCACGTGCAGGTGGTGCGCAAGGAGGCGCCGGCGCCGGTGGTGCAGAACGTCAAGCAGATGTCGAGCGACGACGTCGCGCGCAACGGCTTCACCGAGGCCGCTCGCGCTGCGATGGCCTCGGGCGACCTGCCGGCCGAGGCAGCGCCCGCAGCGATGTCCGGTGGCGGGGCGGGTCCGGCCGCGGCCCCGCAGTCGACCAAGCAGCAGACCAAGCAGCAGACCAAGCAGCAGACCGTCGTGAAGGACGAGTGGTCGAAGACGCCGCGCAACGCCCCGTGCCCGTGCGGGAGCGGCAAGAAGTTCAAGATGTGCCACGGCGCCGACGCCTGATCACATGCGCGACTTCTCCGACGACCTGAAGGACCTGCGGCGCCGCCTCGCCGAGGCCGAGGGCTACCTCAAGGTCGAGCCCAACCGCCTCCGGCTGAAGGAGCTCGAGATCGAGGTCGCCCGCCCCGACCTGTGGGACGACCAGGAGGCGGCCAAGAAGCTGACCGCCGAGTACTCCAACATCAAGGGCGACATCGACGGCTTCGACGCCCTCGGGCGCGAGCTCGAGGACGCCGAGGTGTTGCACGAGCTGGCTCGCGAGATGGACGACGAGACGCAGGAGGGCGACATCGCCGAGGCCTGCGCGCACATCTCCGACCGGCTCCGTCAGCTCGAGCTGCGCAGCCTGTTCACCGGCGAGCACGACGAGGCGGACTGCATCGTCCAGATCAACGCGAAGGACGGTGGCGTCGACGCCCAGGACTGGGCCGAGATCCTGCTGCGGATGTACTCGCGCTGGGCCGAGCGACGCGGCATCGGCTTCGAGGTCGACGAGATCAGCCCGGCCACCGAGGCCGGCATCATGTCGGCCGAGTTCACGCTCACCGGGCGCTACGCGTACGGCCTGATGACCTCCGAGCGCGGCACGCACCGGCTCGTGCGGATCAGCCCGTTCGACAACCAGGGCCGTCGCCAGACCAGCTTCGCCGCGGTGCAGGTGTGGCCGGTGATGGACGCACCCGACATCGAGATCAACGAGAGCGACGTCGAGATGCAGGTGTTCCGCGCGAGCGGCGCCGGCGGTCAGCACGTCAACAAGACCTCGTCCGCGGTGCGGCTCATCCACAAGCCGAGCGGGCTCGTGGCGTCGAGCCAGGAGGAGCGCTCGCAGCTCCAGAACCGCGAGAAGGCGATGAACCGGCTGAAGGCGATGCTCGCCGCGAAGATCGAGGAGGAGCACGCCGCCGAGCTCGACCGCATCGCCGGTCGCCAGGCGCAGGTGGGGTGGGGGAGCCAGATCCGCAGCTACGTGGTGCAGCCGTACCAGATGGTGAAGGACCTGCGCACCGAGGTCGAGACCAGCCAGATCGACGCGGTGCTCGACGGCGACCTCGACGAGTTCATGGAGGGCTACCTCCGGTGGCGACGCCGCGAGGCCGAGTGAGCCAACTAGGTTTGCCCACCGCATGATCAGGCTCGAGAACGTCACGAAGAGCTACAGCACCGAGGTGACGGCGTTGCAGGACGCCAGCTTCGACGTCGCGAAGGCCGAGTTCGTGTTCCTCGTCGGTCCGTCGGGGTCGGGGAAGAGCACCCTGCTGCGGTTGATGAACCGCCAGGAGAAGCCCGAGAAGGGCGAGGTCTGGGTCGCCGGTCGCAACATCAACGACATGCCCGACGCGAAGGTGCCGCACCTGCGTCGCAACATCGGCAACATCTTCCAGGACTACAAGCTGCTGCCGAACAAGACGGTGTTCGAGAACGTCGCGTTCGCGCTCGAGGTGATCGGCCGTCCGAAGCACGTGATCCGCCAGCAGGTGCCCGCAGTGCTCGACCTGGTGGGCCTCGCCGGCAAGCAGGAGCGCTTCCCGCACCAGCTGTCGGGTGGTGAGCAGCAGCGCGTGTCGATCGCCCGGGCGTTCGTGAACCGGCCGCTGATCCTCCTCGCCGACGAGCCCACCGGCAACCTCGACCCCACCACGGGCGAGGGCATCATGCGCCTGCTCGACCGGATCAACAAGACCGGCACCACCGTGGTGATGGCCACGCACGACCAGCGCATCGTGAACATGATGCGCAAGCGCGTGATCCAGCTCGATCGCGGCATCATCGTGCGCGACCAGGCCCGGGGTGTGTACGAGTAGATGTTCTCCCGCCTCAGCTACACCTTCCGGGAGATGTGGGCGAGTCTTCGCCGCAACTTCACGCTCACCGCCGCGGCGATCATCACCGCCGCAGTGTCGCTGTTCATCCTCGGTCTCACGCTGCTGGTGCTGCGCGGCTTCGACAACCAGCTGTCGCAGTGGTCGGGTGGTGTGGAGATCATCGTCTACGTCGAGAACGACGCGACGCCCGAGCAGCTGCAGGTGATCCGCGACGCGATCGCCAGCACCCCCGACGTGATCGACGTCGACCGGCTCGAGTACCTCGACGCCGAGCAGTCGATGGAGGAGGCGCGGCGGCTCTTCGCCGGCGACCCGGAGACCCTGGGGTTGTTGAGCGTCGAGAACATCCCGACGCAGTTCAAGGTGGTGCCGCAGGCCGACGTGTCGAGCGAGCTGCTGCAGACGATCACGTCGCAGTACAAGGAGGACCTGCCGAAGGTGCTCCGCGTGGCGTCGCCGAGCAAACAGATCGAGGTGCTCGACACGCTGCGCGGCGTGGTGAGCTTCGTGCTCTACCTGATCACGCTGATCCTGCTGTTCTCGGCGGTGCTGCTCATCTGGAACACGATCCGCACGGCGATGTTCGCTCGTCGCCGTGAGATCGAGGTGATGAAGCTGGTCGGCGCGACCAACTGGTTCATCCGCGTCCCGTTCATGCTCGAAGGGCTCATCCAGGGCCTCGTCGGTGCGCTGTTCGCGAGCGGTGGTGTGCTCACCGCGAACTGGTACTGGACCCGCACGGTGCAGTCGTTCCCGCCCGACTCCGGGTTCGGGGCGTTCGTGGTCACCGGCAACTACCCGCAGTGGGTGGTGTTCTGGCTCGTGGTGCTCGGCATGGTCGTCGGCGCGATCGGGTCGGGCACGGCGGCGTCCAAGTTCCTCGACGTGTAGCCCGCCTGCCACGATCGGCGGATGGAGTACACGCAGATCCTCTACTCGGTCGACGACCACGTCGCCACGATCACGCTCAACCGCCCCGAGCAGCTCAACGCGTTCACCGGCACGATGATGCGCGAGATGGTCGACGCCTTCGACCGGATCGACGCCGACGACGACGTCCGCGTGGTGATCGTCACCGGTGCCGGTCGTGGCTTCTGTGCCGGCGCCGACCTGAGCGGCGGGGGCGACACGTTCGCCGCCGGCGGCAGCGACGTGAGGACGAAGGTCGAGGGCGTGCCGCGCGACGGCGGCGGCATCGTGACGCTGCGGATCTTCGACTGCACCAAGCCGGTGATCGCCGCGATCAACGGCCCGGCCGTCGGTGTGGGCGTGACGATGACGCTGCCGATGGACATCCGGCTCGCGAGCGAGAACGCCAAGTTCGGGTTCGTGTTCGCCCGCCGCGGCATCGTGCCCGAGGCGTGCTCGTCGTACTTCCTGCCGCGGCTCGTGGGCATCAGCCAGGCCACCGAGTGGTGCTACACGGGCCGCGTGTTCGGGCCGCAGGAGGCCAAGGACGGGCGCCTCGTGCGCAGCGTCCACGCGCCCGACGACCTGCTGCCCGCGGCACGGGCGATCGCGAAGGAGATCGTCGACAACACCGCCCCGGTGTCGGTGGCGCTCACCCGGCAGATGCTGTGGCGCCTGCTCGGCGCGGACCACCCGATGGAGGCGCACCGCGTGGACTCGCGTGGCATCGCCGAGCGGGGCAAGAGCGCGGACTCACGCGAGGGCGTGGTGAGCTTCCTCGAGAAGCGTCCGCCGGCGTTCCCGGTGAAGGTGAGCGACGGCCTGCCCGACATCTTCCCGGACTGGGAGCCCCGCGAGTTCTCCTGATCCCCGAACTTGTGGGAATCCGGAGAATTGATCGTCAAGTTCGCCACCGAACGTGCCGACAACTTCCCCGTACTCGACGGGAGTACGAGCATTCGGGGAGACATGACGATGAACGTGAAGACCGGTGACGTGGTGGAGCTCGACGTGAACGGCGAGGCGGTGACGGCCCTGGTGCTGCTCGCGACGCCCGAGGCCGTGATCCTCGACCCGTGCGACGGCACGATGCCGCTGGTGTTCCGCCCGGAGCACCTCGGCGAGGTGCGCGTCTTCGATCCCGCCGTCTGACGGGGTTCCTGATCGGGGCTCCTGATCCGGGCTCCTGATCCGGGCTCCTGATCCGGGCGTAGCCTGGACGCCGTGAGCGACGCCGGCCACGATCCCGAGATCACCTTCTTCGAACTGGTCGGTGGTCAGCCGTTCTTCGACCGGCTCGTGGACGCCTTCTACGACGGTGTGGCCGTCGATCCGGTGCTGCTCCCGCTCTATCCCGAGCAGCACGACCTGGGTCCGGCACGGCGTCGGCTGGCGTTGTTCCTCGGCCAGTACTGGGGCGGGCCCACCACGTACAGCGAGGAGCGGGGTCACCCCCGGCTGCGGATGCGGCACATGCCGTTCCGGGTCGGGCCGCTCGAGCGTGACCGCTGGTTGCACCACATGGTGCACGCGGTGGACGTGGCCACCGAGGGCCGTCCGGACGCCGAGGAGCTGCAGCAGGTGCTGTTGCGCTACTTCGTCCCGGCCGCCGAGCACCTTCGCAACGACACCGGCCTGCCGATCTCGTCGACCGACCCCCGCCGCTGAGCGAACGGAGTGGTCCCGCCGTCGGCGTCAGCCGCGGGCGGCCTGCACGACCAGCGCGGCGATCTGCTCCGCGCTCAGCCGGTCGCTGTCGACCACGAGGTCGTCGTGCGTGGACAGCTCCTGGTCGACGTCGTAGAACTGCCGCAGGTCGTTGGCCCGACCGGCGTCGTCGGCGGCGACCGCCTTGGCCGCGGCATTGGCGCCGTGGTGGCGTCGGGTGTGGTGTCGCCGGCCCTCAGCGGCGTCGGAGCGCGTGGCAGGTGATCGCGGTCGCGGCGGCGACGTTCAGCGAGTCGACGCCGTGGTGCATGGGGATCCGCACGCGCAGGGTGCAGGCCGCCAACACCTCGGGGCTGAGCCCGACCCGCTCGGCGCCGAGGCACACCGCCAGCCGCTCGGGCGGGTCGACCGTGTCGATGTCGACCGCATCGGGTGCGGGGGTGAGCGCGGCCACCGTGAACCCGGCGGCGGCGAGCTCGGTGACCGTGGCCCCCATGTCGGCCGTGCGGGCGTGGGGGAGCACCAGCGCGTGACCCATCGACACGCGCAGCGATCGGCGGGCCAGCGGGTCGGCGCTCGTGCCGTCGACCACCAGGCCGTCCCATCCGAGACCCGTCGCGTTGCGGACGATCGCGCCGATGTTCGCCGGGTTGTCCACGGCCTCGACCAGCACGAGCCGGGTGGCGGTCGCGGCGAGCGTGGCGACGGTGGTGCGGGGCGGGCGGCGGAAGATCGCCACGATCGAGTTCGGCACGCCGAGCTTGGTGACGAGCGCACGGATGCGCTCGCCGCCGGCGTACACCGGTGCCCGATCGGCGAGGACCGCGGTGACCGGAGGTGGGCGCAGCTCGTCGACCAGCGCGACCACCGGTTCGCAGCCCGCCTCCAGCGCACGCTCGACGACGAGATCACCCTCGGCCATGAACAGGCCCTCGCCGTCGTCGCTGCGCCGCTGCGGCCGGGTGGAGAGCTGGCGCTCGTTCAGCCGGAAGACGGCGAGGCGTTCGTCGTCGGGATCGTCGACGGGGATCAGTAGTACCACGGGTACGGCGACCAGTCGGGGTCGCGCTTCTCGAGGAACGACAGCCGCCCCTCCTGCGCCTCGTCGGTGCCGTAGGCGAGGCGGGTGGCCTCGCCGGCGAACACCTGCTGCCCGACGAGGCCGTCGTCGACGAGGTTGAACGCGAACTTCAGCATCCGTTGCGCGGTGGGGCTCTTGCCGTTGATCTCCTTCGCCCACTGCAACGCGGTGGCCTCGAGCTCGGCGTGGGGCACGACGGCGTTCACCATGCCCATCCGGTGCGCGTCGGCGGCGGTGTACTCGCGGCCGAGGAAGAAGATCTCGCGGGCGAACTTCTGTCCCACCTGGCGGGCGAGGTACGCGCTGCCGTAGCCGCCGTCGAAGCTGGCGACGTCGGCGTCGGTCTGCTTGAAGCGGGCGTGCTCGGCACTCGCGAGGGTGAGGTCGCTCACGACGTGCAGGCTGTGGCCGCCGCCCGCCGCCCAGCCCGGCACCACGCAGATGACGACCTTCGGCATGAACCGGATCAGCCGCTGCACCTCGAGGATGTGGAGGCGACCGGCGCGACCGGGTTCGATCGAGTCGGCGGTGTCGCCCTCCGCGTACTTGTAGCCGTCCTTGCCGCGGATGCGCTGGTCGCCACCGCTGCAGAACGCCCAGCCGCCGTCGCGCGGTGACGGGCCGTTGCCGGTCAGCAGCACGCAGCCGACGTCGGTGGACATGCGGGCGTGATCGAGCGCCGTGTACAGCTGGTCGACCGTGCGCGGCCGGAACGCGTTGCGCACCTCGGGGCGGTTGAACGCGATCCGCACGGTGCCGTGTTCGACGGACCGGTGGTAGGTGATGTCGTCGAAGTCGAAACCGGGCACGGTGCGCCAGGCGGACGGGTCGAAGATCCGGGAGACCATGACCGTCATTGTGGCGGCTGCGGCCGGTGTACGTTCAGCCGATGCCCTTCGCCTCGGTCAACGGCCAGCAGATCCACTACCAGGACACGGGCGGCGACGGCCCGCCGGTCGTGCTCGCCCACGGCTTCCTGATGAACCTGACGATGTTCGACCACCAGGTCGCGGCGCTGCGCGACCGCTACCGGGTGATCACCTGGGACGAGCGGGGCTTCGGCGAGACGGTGTTCGACGGGCAGCCGTTCACCTACTGGGACTCGGCACGCGACTGCCTCGGCCTGATGGACCACCTCGGCATCGACCGGGCCGTCGTGGGCGGGATGAGCCAGGGCGGGTTCCTGTCGATGCGTGCCGCGCTGCTCGCCCCCGAGCGGGTGCGGGCGCTGATCCTGCTCGACACCGCAGCGGCGGTCGACTCGCCCGAGACGCACGCGGCGAACTCCGGCATGGTGGACATGTGGCTGTCGGTCGGGCCGGTCGACGAGCTGGCCCAGGCGGTCGCGACGATCATCATCGACGACCCGGCCGAGAACCCGAAGTGGATCGCACTGTGGCAGTCGACGCCGAAGGAACGCCTCGCGGAGCCGGCGCGGTGCCTGCTCGGCCGCGACGAGATCAGCGACCGGTTGGGCGAGATCTCGTGCCCGGCGCTCGTGGTGCACGGCACCGAGGACACCGCGCTGACGATGGAGGCGGCCGAGGCGATGGCCGCCGCGTTGCCCGGATGCGGTGGCGTCGTGCGGGTGGCGGGTGCCCATGCGGCGAACCTCACCAACCCCGATCCCGTGAACGCGGCGATCCTCGATTTCCTCGACGGCCTTCCGGCCTGATCGGATCACGTCATGGCAGTACAGATCTTCGGTGTCCCCGGCCTCCCCGAGATCGTCCCGGGCAGCGACCTCGCGGCGATGATCCTCACGGCTGCGGCCGAGGCGGGCACCCCCTTGGCCGACGGCGACGTGGTGGTGGTGACGTCGAAGATCGTGTCGAAGGCCGAGGGGCGGCTCGTCGAGCTGGCCGACGTCGAGCCATCGACGTTCGCCCGCGAGTGGTCGGAGCAGTGGGAGAAGGACCCGGCGGTGACCGAGCTGGTGCTGCGCGAGTCGAAGCGGATCGTCCGCCAGCTCGGCCCGGTGCTGATCACCGAGACGCATCACGGGTACGTGTGCGCCAACAGCGGCATCGACCAGTCGAGCAGCGGCGCACACGGGCGCGTGGTGCTGCTGCCGGTCGACCCCGATGCATCGGCGCGTCGGATCCGTGAAGGGTTCGTGGCCGCCGGCGTGGACGCCGCGGTGATCGTGAGCGACACCTTCGGACGGGCATGGCGTGAAGGTCAGACGGACATCGCGATCGGGGTGGCGGGCATCCAGCCGATCCTCAGCTACATCGGTCAGGTGGACCCGCACGGTCACGAGTTCAAGGTGCAGGCGATCTGCACCGCCGACGAGCTCGCCGGCGCGGCCGAGCTCGTCAAGGGCAACGTGTCGCGGGTGCCCGTCGGGGTGATCCGCGGGTTCGCGTTCGAGATCGATGACACCGCGGTGATCGCCCCGGTCCTGCGCGACCAGACCCGCGACCTGTTCCGCTGACCGCCCCCCGGCCGCTTCTGGGTGCCACGCGCACCTCACCGCCGCAGGTCGTGGTGGGGTGGTGGCGCCCAGGTCGTGGGTGCGTCGGCGGGGGTGACGTCAGGGGCGGCCGAGGCAGCGGGAGTCGACGAGGGCGTTCAGCGTCGCCGCCGCGTCGGCGACGGCACCGCCCTCGACCTCGTCGAACTCCGTGAACGAGCCTGCCTCGGCGATGCGGTCCGTGAACTCGATCAGCACACGGAGCGGACCGACGGCATCGGCAGGTGCCCAGGGCTCGACGGCGGTGAAGTACTGCCCGGCGACGACGAC
>CAEZSR010000019.1_pt1 | contig 31604 bp, 32 predicted proteins | sample 7264011 | NCBI WGS metagenome assembly CAEZSR01 (sample SAMEA6813783, study PRJEB35770) | freshwater metagenome | biome: Freshwater; feature: Freshwater reservoir; material: water | place: Czech Republic | collected 2016-08-15 | depth 0.5m m | reverse complement strand
TGGGCCGTCCCGATCGCAGCGTTGTGGTCATGACGTGACGCGGCCGGTCGGGAATCGCCACAATGTGGTGCCATGACCGAGTCGAACGTGGGAGTCGTGAAGTCGGCGCTCCCGGTGGACGAATCGATCGACGTCGAGGCGTCCCCGGAGCGGGTGTGGGAGAAGCTGCCCGACGGCGGCTCGCTCGCCGCCGCCCACCGCGAGGGCTGGCGCCACCACCTCGGCAACTGGGCACGCGCCGCGAGCCACGCGCCGTCGACGGTGCTCGGCGAGCTCGGCTGCTGACCCGAGCAGCTGCCGGTCAGCCCTCGGTGAGCCAGGCGTCGATGAGCTTGCGGGCGATCGAGATGCGCGGCGGGATGTTCGGCAGGGCGTCCTTGCGGAACCACTGCGCGTCCACGATCTCGGTGGGGTCGCAGACGATGTCGCCCCCGATCCACTCCGCCCGGAACCCGATCATCAGGCTGTGCGGGAACGGCCACGGCTGGCTGCTCACGTAACGCGGGGTGGCGATCTCGACACCGACCTCCTCACGGACCTCGCGGATCACGCTCTGCTCGAGCGACTCACCGGGCTCGACGAAGCCGGCGAGGCAGCTGTACATCGGCGCCCGGAACTGCACCCCGCGGGCGAGCAGCGCCTCGCTGTCGTCGCCCTCGCCGCGGGTGACGAGCGTGATCATCGCCGGCGCGAGCCGCGGGTAGGCCAGCAGCCCGCACGCCGGGCACTTCATCGACCGGTCACCGGCCTGCCGTTCCGTCGGCGTGCCACACCGGCCGCAGAAGCGATGGGTGCGCCCCCACTCCGCCAACTGCACGGCACGGCCGGCGATCGCCCAGTCCTCCTCGCTCGCGCGCCCGAAGTAGGTGAACAGGTCGGTCGCCGCGCCGTACGACGGGTCCTCGCCGTGGGGCACGTCGACCGCCCACACCGCCTCGTCCCCGTCGTGGCCGTCACCCGCGACGTAGCCCAGGAAGTGGTGGTCGGCACCGTCGATCTCCACCCGGTCGGAGATGAACACGCTCGATCCGATCACGTGGATGTACCGGTGCACGGTGATGTCGCTGGAGGGCTGGATCGCTGGGATGAAGCTCGGCACGACCGTCACCATAGGATTCGGCCATGACCAACATCGTGATCGTGGACGCCGTCCGCACCCCCATCGGCAAGCGCAACGGTGGCCTGTCCACCCTCCACCCGGCACAGGTGCTCGGCACCGTGCAGAAGGCGATCGTCGACCGCACCGGCATCGACCCGGCCGAGATCGGCCAGGTGGTCGGCGGCTGCGTCAGCCAGGTCGGCGAGCAGGCCTTCAACGTCACCCGCACCGCGTGGCTCAGCGCCGGGCTGCCGCTCAGCGTCGCCGCCACCACGGTCGACACCCAGTGCGGCTCCAGCCAGCAGGCGACCAACCTCGCGGCCGCGCTCGTCGGCGGCGGTGTGGTCGACGTCGCGCTCGCCTGCGGTGTCGAGCTCATGAGCCGCGTGCCGATCGGCGCCGGCGGCAACAAGGCGCTGGGTCTCGGCGTCCCGATGCCCAAGAACTACTTCGAGCAGTACGAGATGACCTCGCAGTTCGAGGGCGCCGAGCGCATCGCCGACACGTGGGGCATCACCCGCGAGGACACCGACGCCTTCGGCTTCCGCAGCCAGCAGCTCGCCGCGCAGGCGTGGGCCGAGGATCGCTTCAGCGGCCAGTACGTCACCGTGGAGGCGCCCGACCGCAACGAGGACGGCTCGCTCGCCGACACCACGCACACCGTCGCCCGCGACGAGGGCATCCGCGAGACCACGCTCGAGAAGCTGGCCACCCTGAAGCCGGTCGCCCGCGAGAACGGCGTGCACACCGCCGGCAACTCGAGCCAGATCAGCGACGGCGCGTCGGCCGTGCTGCTCATGACCGAGGAGAAGGCCGCCGCACTCGGCCTGAAGCCCCGCGCCCGCATCGTCGACACCTGCCTCGTCGGCACCGATCCGGTGCTGATGCTCACCGGCCCGATCGACGCCACCCAGCGCATGCTCGCCCGCACCGGCCTGTCGATCGACGACATGGACGTGTTCGAGGTCAACGAGGCCTTCGCCTCGGTCGTGCTCGCGTGGCAGAAGGAAGTGGGCGCCAACCCGGAGAAGGTGAACCCGAACGGCGGCGCGATCGCCCTCGGCCACCCGCTCGGCGGCACCGGCGGCTTCCTCATGACCAAGGCCCTCTACGAGCTCGAGCGCACCGGCGGCAAGTACGGCCTGATCTCGATGTGCTGCGGTGGCGGTCTCGGCACCGGCACGATCATCGAGCGCCTCTGACCGACGTCCCGAGCGCGGGACGGATCGGCCCCATCCGGGCAGTTCCGTCCCGCGCTCGGGCGCGTCCGGGGTCCGTCAGCCGTGACCGGGGGCGAGGACGAGCACCTCGTCGTCCACGGCCAGCGACAGCGGTGCCGTCTTCGGCGGGTTCACGATCACGTCGCCGCTCCGACGCAACCGGTACCCGATCGCGGTGTGTCCGACCGACGCTGCGGTGGCAACGACGTCGGCGAAGGTCCGGGCCTGGTGGCCGCAGTACTGGAGCGCCTCGCGAAGCTCGATCGAACACCCGTCACGGTCGAACAGGTCGACGAACACCTGGTGCAACTCGCGGCGCTCGCTCAGCTGGGCCAGCATGAGACTCGTCAGCTCGTCGCTGACGATGAAGTCGTCGGCACCCGTCGCCACCGCGAGCGGCGCGTGACGCTGGTCGAGCAGCTCGGCCACCATGCGCACCGGCCCGACGTCCTCGTGCTGACGCACCTGCCGGAACGCGAGCAGGGTCAGCAGCGTGCGGGAGTCGGCCTCGTCGGTCGGGACGTCACGTGCGCCGAGCAGGATCACCTCGTGGAACGAGATGCGAGCGGCGTGCGCGGCGACGAACTCCGGGCCGCCCTGGAGCTCGGCGACCTCGAGCGTCACGTTCCGCACCGACACCTCCGCCCGGACGGTGGCCGCAACGGTGTGGTCGGGATCGACGAGCACCTCCACCACCGTGCCGGCCGCCATGAACTCGTCGAGCTCGGCGATCACCCGCGGGCCGAGGGCGCTCCAGCCCACGACGACGATGCGCCGGGTGGCGTCGTGCACCGTGGACGGCCACACCTCCAGCGTGGTGGCCGCGACCGGTGACGACGCGGCGGTGAACACGGCGTCGTCCTCGGCGATGCCGATGAGCTGGTCACCCTCGCCGACCACCAGGTCGGACGGAGGGTTGAGGAGCACCCGACCGTCGGCGAGCAGCACGCCGAGGAGCGCGGCGCGTTCGAAGCACAGCTGGCACTCGGCGAAGGTCCGGCCGACGAGCGCCGGGAACGGGGAGAAGTAGATCTCGTCGCCGTCGAAGTCGAGCAACTCGCGGAACACGGTGCTGAGCCCGCGTTGGCGGCACGCCTGGGCGGTGAGCTCGGCGACGACCTCGTCGGAGCTGACCGTGACCAGCCGCTCGCCGAACAGCGACCGCAGCGACCCGGCGACCTCGCCGTCGCGCACCTCGGCGACGACGTGGGCGCCCGCCTCCTGCTGCACGGCCCGGATCGCGAGCAGCACCTTCACGGTGCCCGCATCGCCGTCGTCCTCGCCGCCGATCACCACGATCGAACGGGCACCGGTCACGTTCACCATCTGGAGGTGCTGGGGCATCCACGGCTCGCCGCTGCGGCACACGAGCCGCGTGGTGCGCATGTCGGGCACGGCCGCGCGGATGGTCTCGTCCATCTCGGTGGTGTCCCCTGATGCGAGCACCACCACCGCGGCGCGACGGCGGCTCTCGTTGGCCTGCACGAGCTCGCCGACGATGGCCGGTACGCGCGGCGACCACCCGAGGATCAGCGTGTGGTCGTGCTCGATCACGTCGCTGCGGCCTCGGCGGAGCAGCTCGATGCGCTGATCGAGACCGCTCGCGATCAGACCGATGAGGCTGCCCGCGATGAAGATGCCGGCGAGCGTGATGAGCAGCGACAGCGCCCGTGTGCCCCAGCCCTCGTCACCGGCGAACGATCCGGCGTCCACCACGCGCAGCATCGCCTGCCACATCGCCTCACCGAACCCGAGCGGGCCGTCCTCGCCGTTCACGCCGCTCATGGCCACGAGTGCGAGCACCACGGCGGCGACCACGATCACGCCGAGGGTGAGCAGACCGAGCCAGCCGATCACGACCGACGGGCCGCGCGACAGCGCGAGGTCGAACCGGTAGCGCAGGCGGGCTCGCCGACCGGGGCGGGTTGATCGGGACGTGGTGGCGGGTGTCGACGGATCGGGCACCGTGGTCGCTCCTGGCCGTGGGCTCCGGGCACAAGCCCGGGCGGGGTGGACACGCGTACGCCCGGCGAGGTGCCGGGCAAGCGAGTGTGTCAGATGGTCCCGCGTCGGTGTGGGATCGCCAGGGTCAGGCGATGCCCGCGCCCGCGTCGTGGCGGTCGCGCTCGTCCGAACCGGCCATCACCGTGACCACGGTCCGGGTGAGGCCGGCCCACGCGTTGCGCACGTCGGCGGTGTAGGCGCTGCCGAGGAGCTGCTCGAGCGCCCAGAGGAGCGCGATGCGCACCGTCGCCGGATCACCGGGTGAGCCGCCGGCGGCCAGGTGGTCGTCGGCGAGCCGCTGGACCGACCTCACCACCTCGTGCACGTCGTCGAGCTGTGCCACCAGCGCGCCCAGCGCCGCCACGGGGTCGTGGCGGAGACGTCCCGCCAGTGACGGATCCGACTCGGCGAGCCGGGCCACGAACAGATCACGCGCGCGATCGGCCTGCAGCTCGACGAGGTCGAACGAACGCTGCAGCAGCTCGATGTGACTGCGGATCATCCCCGCTGACGGTGCTGCGGCGACGGCCTCGCTGCCAGGGGGATCCGAGGGAGACGCGGGGGATTCCGGCGACCGGTCCCACGACGGCGCCGATAGACACGTCCCCGATGCACCTCCCCGGCCGACCCCCCGAGCGACGCCCGGCCCGACACGGCAGGGCGCGAGCGGCCGTGACCGGCGTGCTCGGGGCGCTGGTCGCGAGCGGCTGCAGCGGGCTCGCGGCCGATCGCACGCCGCCGAGCACGGTGGTCGACACCAACGCCGTCGTCGAACGTGTGGTCGACGGTGACACCGTGGTGGTCGACGTCGACGGTCGTCGTGAGACCGTGCGGCTCATCGGCATCGACACCCCCGAGACGGTGCGGCCGGGCAGCCCCGTGGAGTGCTTCGGACCGGAGGCGTCGGCGGCCACGAAGGAGCTGCTGCCGGCCGGCACACCGGTGCGCCTGGAACGCGACGTGGAGGCCCGCGACGACTACGACCGGCTCCTCGTCTATCTCGTTCGCGCCACCGACGGGCTCTTCGTCAACCTCGAGCTCGTGCGCGCCGGGTACGCGACCCCGCTCACGTTCCCGCCCAACGTGGCCCACGTCGACGAGTTCGTCGCCGCCGCGGCCGAGGCGCGCGACGCCGGGCGCGGCCTGTGGTCCGGTTGCGCCACCGACCCCGCGGGATAACGTCACGGCGTGACCGACCGCCCGCTCGCCGAACGCCTGGGCTACCCGGCCGACGCCAAGCTCCTGATCGTCTCGTGCGACGACCTGGGCTCGTGCCACGCCGCGAACGTCGGTGTGTACACGGCACTGCGCGACGGCGTGGCCACCTGCGCGTCGATCATGGTGCCGGCGCCGTGGGCGCGGCACGCCGCGTCGCTCTACGACGGCGACGACGTCGGGGTGCACCTCACCCTCAACTGCGAGCACGAGAACTACCGGTTCGGGCCGATCACGCACGCGCCGTCGCTGCTGTCGGGCGAGGGCGGATTCCCTCGCGACGTCCCCGACCTGTGGGAGCACGCCGACCCGGCCGAGGTGCTGCGCGAGTGCCGGGCCCAGATCGAGCGGGCCCTCGCCTGGGGCATCGACGTCAGCCACCTGGCCCCGCACCTCACCTCCATCACGCTGCGCCCCGAGTTCTTCGACGTGTACCTCGAGCTGGCGATCGAGTTCCGCCTCCCGATCCGGCTGCCGTCCACGATCAGCGCCGAGCAGGCCGGTTTCCCGTTCCGCCGGCTGGCCGCCGAGGAGGGTGTGGTCTTCCCCGACCACTTCGACCACGACTGGCGAGCGGGCAGTCGCGACCGGGTGCACGACGCGGTGCGCGGGCTCCGGCCCGGGGTCACCGAGATCCACGTGCAGCCCACGATCGACACGCCCGAGGTGCGGGCGCTGTCGCCGCAGGCCGAGGGCTGGATCGACGATCTGGCGCTGGTCACCACTGATCACACGCTGCGCGAGTTGCTGCGGGACAGCGGCGCGGTGCTGATCGGGTACCGGGCGCTCAGGGACGCGATGCGAGCCGGCTGATCACCGCGGCGGCCTCACCGTTGCGGAGCACCTCGAACAACACCCCGGTGTGGCCGGCCGCCTTGAGCTTGCCCTGCATGAACGCGACCGACGGGTCGAGCGCCGCGTCGGCGGCGGGCACCGTGATCACGACGTCGGCGTCGTCGGGGCCGTCGACGGCCTCGTCCTTCTTCCCGAAGACCACCCGGTACTGCACCCGGTGCGGATCCGAGCTCACTCGTCACCGCCGCTGATAACGCGCTCGCGGATGCCGGCGAACAGGTCGTCCTCGACCTGCCCCTCGGGCGGGGTGCCCACCAGCGACCGCGCCAGGATCCAGTCCTCGTACGGGTACACCTCGCGCAACTGGTCGTCGTCGAGGCCGAACCACCACCCTTCGGTGGGGTCGACCTGGGTGGCGTGCGCCTTCAGCGCCCCGGTGCGGGCCCACAGGTACTCGCCGATGTCGAGCTTGGTGGTGATGCGGTGGTCCTGCCCGGGCCGGTCGAGCCACGCCTGGTCGAAGGGCGACTCGCCGCGCAGGCGCAGCATGCCCTCGTGCACGGCCATCAGACGGGCCTTGCTCCAGGTGGAGTAGTACATCTTCGACGGCTGCCACGGTTCGCCCAGCTCGGGGTACCACGAGGCATCGCCCGCACGCTCGAACGCCGGCACCGAGATGTCGTGGACCATGAGGTGGTCGGGGTGCGGGTACCCGCGCTGGTCGTCGCCGTAGGTGATGATCACCTGTGGCCGCTCGGCACGGATGACGGCGACCAGACGGCCGACGGCCTCGTCGAGGTCGGCGCGTGCGAAGCACTCGGGGTGCCGGTTCGCCTCGCTGTCGGGCATGCCCGAGTCGCGGTAGCCGAGCATGACCACCCGGTCGAAGCCGATGATCTCGGCCGAACGCTGCAGCTCGAGCGGGCGGAGCTCGGCCAGCTTGGCCTTCTCCTGCTCGGGGGTGAGCCCGTGGAACGGCTGGCCCGGCTCGCGCAGGTGTGGGTTCTGGAGGTCGCCCTCCTCCCCTCCGGTGCAGCACACGAGCACGGTGCGCACGCCCTGACGGCCGTACATCGCGAGCGTCGGCGCGCCCTTCGACGCCTCGTCGTCGGGGTGGGCGTGCACGGTGAGGATGCACAGGGTCACGTGACCACGCTACCGAGCGGTGCCTCGCGTAACATCACCCCCCATGCGAGCGCGGGCGGCATCCCTCCTGGTCGTCGCGTCCGTGGGCGCCGGCATGGTCCTGGCGTCGTGCCGCGACGACGGACGCACGCTGCGAGAACCACGGCCCGACCAGATCGGCAGCGTCTCGACGCTGGCGCCCACCACCACCCTCGCGATCACCGACACCCTGCCCACCGAGTTCCCCGCGTTCCCGGACGTCACCGAGGTCCCGGAGGCCACGGTGCCGCCGACGCTCGGCACGGTCACCATCGGCTCGCCGCCGAGCGGCGCGACGGTGCAGCTGCTCGCGCCCTTCGTGGACGGCGGTGGGTTCGACGTCCGGCACACGTGCGACGGCGAGGACCTGTCACCGCCGCTCAGCTGGAGCCCAGCGCCCACGGGCACCCAGGAGATCGCCGTCACGCTCGTCGACGACGCCGCACCCGACGCGCCGCTGTGGGTGATGTCGGGCATCGACGCGTTCGCGACCTCCCTCGCCGAGGGCGTGGTGCCCGAGTTCGCCGTCGTCGCCACCAACGACCGGGGCGTCACCGGGTACTCGGGTCCGTGCCCGTCGGCCGGTGGATCCGGTTCGTACACCCTGACCGTGCACTTCCTCGACCAGGTGACCGAACTCGCGGAGCCGGTGCCCGCGAGCGACCTTCAAGCCTTCGTCAAGGGCGCCACGTTCGCCAGCGCGAGCATCACCGGCACGTATAGTCAGGTCTGAGTGTGACCAGCACGACGGACCCGTCACCTCAGCGCCCACAGTCAGGAACTGCCATCGATCAGCCGCTGCCCTCGTTGCCGGTTGCGATCTTCCAAGCCGACCGGGACGGCCGACTCACCGCGGCCAACTCGGCGTTCCGCGTCCTGGCACTGGGCGGTGACGTCCCCTCCCCGCGCACCACGCCGTGGTCGAACGCCCACCCCGCCGACCGTCACGCGGCCGAACTGGCCTGGCGCGAGGCCGTCGAGGCCGAGGGCGACTTCGTGGTCGAGTTCCGCGTGTGGCACCGCGACGGTCGCCTGCTGTGGGTGCGGGTGAACGCGAGCCCGGTGCGTGACGACCTCGGCCGGCTCGAGGGGTACGCCGGTGTCGCCGTCGACGACACCGAGACCGTCGGCAAGCACCTCCTGCTGGAGCGCCTGCTCGGGGTGGTCGAACCGTCGGCCGACGCCGTCGTGATCCTCGACCGCAACGGCGCGCCCGTGTACACGAACCAGACCGCGCGCGTCCTGTTCGGTGTGGACGACGCGGTCGACCTGATCCGCGACCCGTCGGTGCGGTCGCTGCTCCAGACGATCCGCGACCAGATGCCCCGCGAGCTGCTCGTGTCGTCCGAGACGTCGCAGTGGTCCGGCGAGGTCGGCTTCCGCGGACCCGACGGGCTCGAGCGGATCCTCGACGTCGACCTGGTCATCCACCGCGACCACCAGGGCGTCATCGAGTACTGGGGCGGCGTCATCCGCGACGTCACCGCCCGCAACCACCTCCAGTCCGAGCTCATCCGCCAGGCCACCCACGACGGCCTCACGGGCCTGCCCAACCGGATCCTGCTGCTGCGCACCACCGCCGACGCGCTCGACCGCATCCGCGGCACCCGTGGCCACGTCGCGCTGTTGTTCCTCGACCTCGACAAGCTGAAGGACGTCAACGACAACGCCGGCCACGACGTCGGCGACGCGCTGCTCGCCCAGGTCGCGAACCGCGTCGCCCACGCCACGCGGCCCGCCGACGTCATCGCCCGCATCGGCGGTGACGAGTTCGTCGTCCTCTGCAACGGCAGCATCGACGAGCACTCCGCGCTCGAGCTCGCCGAGCGCATCCGCCTCGCGCTCAGCGGCAAGATCATGATCCGCGGCGTCGAGGTGGAGCTCACCGTCAGCGTGGGCGTGGCCCTGGCCGACAGCGCCCAGCTCGAGGGCGTGCCGTCGAGCGACGCTGCGCTCACGCTGCTCCGCCACGCCGACGCCGCGATGTACACGGCCAAGCGCCGGGGCCGCTCGCGGGTCGAGCTGTACACCGAGGCGATGCGGGCCGCGAACGTGGAGCAGCGCGAGCTCGCCGCCGAACTCGAGCGCGCGCTCGCCAACGAGGAGCTGCGCCTCGCCTACCAGCCGATCATCGCCACGCACAGCGGTCGGGTGATCGGTGCCGAGGCGCTGCTGCGCTGGGACCACCCGACCCGCGGCCGCCTGCTGCCCGCGCAGTTCCTGCACCTCGCCAACGAGTCGGGGGCGATCGTGCCGATCGGCGACTGGGTGATCTCCCGCGCCTGTCAGGACACCCGGGCCTGGCTCGCCGCCGGGCTGGTCGAGAAGACCTTCAGCGTCCACGTCAACATCTCGCCGCGGCAGTTGCAGGAGGGCACCTTCGTCGAGCGGGTGCTGGCGGTCGTGCGGTCGATGGACCTCGCCCCGTCGCAGCTCACGATGGACGTCGACGAGCAGACCCTGCACGAGGGCCAGGGCGCGAGCACGCGTGCGCTGCAGGCGTTGCGACGCTTCGGGGTGCGCTTGGCCCTCGACGACTTCGGGGTCGGGGTGAGCTCGCTCACCGCACTGCGCGAGTGCGCCGCCGACGTGCTGAAGCTCGACGGCACCGTGGCCCGCGGACTCGGCGCCAACGGTGACGACGACCCGATCGTGCGGGCGATCATCCAGCTCGCGCACGCCCTCGACATGCAGGTCGTGGCCGAGTGGGTCACGTCGGCCGACCAGCTGAGCCGGTTGCGGATGCTGGGCTGCGACATGGTGCAGGGCTATCTGCTCGGCGAGCCGATCGCCGCCGAGGCGTTCGCCGCGCGCAGCCGCCGCACCGTCGGCTGACCGCACCCACACCGGCCGCTCAGCCGGTCACGCGTCGGCCTCGCTCACGCACGCCAACGGGGCAGCACCACGCTGAACCGGGCACCCCCGAGCGGGGATTCGGTGCAGCGCACCCGGCCGCCCATCACCTCGGCGAAGGTGCGCACGAGGAACAACCCCATGCCCGAGCCGGGTCGCCCCTGGCTCTGCTGACCACGCACGTACGCGTCGAACACCTGCGAGTGGACCTCGGGAGGCAGGCCGTCGCCGTCGTCGTCGACGTGGATGGCGACCTCGTCGTCGCCGAGCGTCTCGACGCCGAGCGAGATGTGCGAGCCGCGCGGCGTGTGCTTCAGGGCGTTGGCCAGCAGGTTGTCGACCACACGCTCGAGCAGCACCGGGTCCGCCTGGGCCGCGAGATCCGCGGGTCGGCCGTCCACCGAGACGCAGTGGTCCGATGCCTCGACCTCGTCGACCACGCGCTCGACGAGCGCGACGAGGTGCACGCACTGGAGGTGCAGGTCGGCCGAGCCGTGCAGCAGGCGATCCATCGAGGTGAGGTCGGTGAGCAGTCGAGAGGTGCGCCGGGCGTCGTTGGCGATGCGCTGCGCGAGGTCGCGTCGCTGCTCCGGGGTGAGGGCGTCGTTGCTGCCGTCGAGCAGCGACGACATCAGGCTGATCGCGGCGATCGGGGATCGCAGGTCGTGCGACACCGCCGAGATGATCGCCGTCTTCTCGTCGAGTCGCCGCCGCATCGCCTGCTCACCGAGACGCCGCGCCACCGCCACGCGGAGCAGCCCCGCCGCACGGTCCATCAGCAGGTGCAGCCACTCCGACGGCTCGGACTGCGGCGGGTGGTGCACGACGATCTCGGCGAGGTCCTCCACCTCGATGCGCACCGGGACCGAATCGGGGGACGCCTCGCCGTCGTGGACGTCGCCGAGGCCGTGAACGACGACCCGGGTGGGGCATCCACCGGTCTGCCACCGGAGCAGCGCTGCGATCCGGGTGGCGATCGACTCGATCGACTCGCCCGACACCATCGCGTCGTAGACGGCGTCCATCATCCCCTGCGCCTGCGCGTCGCCGAGCACGAACACGAACCCTCGGACGCGCGGGTCGTGGCAGAGGTTGTTCGCACCGACGTCGAGCGATCGCCACCCGCCCTCGGCCGTGCGGAACCGGACGCGGTTCACCGCGGCCCGCGCCGGATCCTCGCCGTACGGACGCGGCTCGTCGCGCTCGGCCTCGAGGATCCGCAGGACGCCGCCGAGGTCGTCGTGGTGGACGAGCTCGATCGCGTTGCGGCCCACGAGGTCGCTCGCCGACCAGCCGGTGAGGTCGCGCACCGACGGGCTGATCCACTCGATCACCATCTCCGGCGTCGTGAGGGCCGTGACGTACGCGAGCCCCTTCTCGAGACCGGCCAGCAACCGGGCGACGACGTCATCCACGTGCGTCGACCCTAGGCGTCGAGATCGCGTCGTGCGCGGCACCTCGGCGCAGCGGAGGTCACCTCGCACCGTCGAGGAACACCACGCAGGACTCGTCGGGATCCGGTGTGCACCGGCGTGCTCAGTGGCTGAGCGAGAGGCCGTCGAGGGCGTCGGCGAACTTCTCGAGCGCGGCGGCGCGCCGGGTGGGGACGTGGTCGATCGATGGCTCGCTCGGCCGGTAGCGCTTCAGCACCTGGCGGGCGACGGTGACCTTGTGCACCTCGTCGGGGCCGTCATAGATCCGGGCGGCACGAGCGGCGCGGTACATCGACTCCAGCGGCAGGTCGGTGGTGTAGCCGAGCGAGCCGTGGATCTGGATCGCCCGGTCGATCACGTTGTACAGCACCTTCGCGCCCCAGAACTTGATGACGCCGATCTCGATGCGGGCGTCGCTGTAGTGCTTGCCCGCCGCGTGCAGCTGGTCCATCTTCCACGCCGCCTGCAGCGTGAGCAGCCGGGCCGCCTGCATCTCCGCGTAGCTCTCGGCGATCCAGTCCTGCACCATCTGCTTCTCGGCGAGGATCGACCCGTGCGTGTAGCGCGTGAGCGCACGTTCGCACAGCAGGTCGAACGCCCGCTGGCTCTGGCCCAGCCACCGCATCGCGTGGTGGATGCGGCCGGGGCCGAGGCGCTTCTGCGCCAGCGCGAAGCCCTGGCCGATGCCCGCCTCACCGCCGACGACGTTCTCGAACGGCACCCGCACGTTCTCGTAGAGGATCTCGGCGTGGCCACCCGGCTCGCCGGTCTTGTGGTCGGGCTCGCCCATCGTGGGCACGTCGCGCAGGATGTTCACACCCGGCGTGTTCGTGGGGACGACGATCATCGAGTAGTTGCGGTACGGCGTCTCGTGGTCGCCGGTCTTCACCATCACGATGAGGATGTCGGCGATCGACGCGTTGGACGAGAACCACTTGTGCCCGTTGATCACCCACTCCTCGCCGTCACGGACGGCGGACGTGGTGAGCAGCGTCGGGTCGGCACCGGCGCCGGGCTCGGTCATCGAGAAGCAGCTGCGGATCTTCCCGTCGAGCAGCGGCTGCATCCAGCGGTCGCGCTGCTCGGGCGTGCCACCGACGGCGAGCAGCTCGGCGTTGCCGCTGTCGGGTGCGTTGTTGCCGAAGATGCTCGGGGCGTAGCCGCACTGGCCGAGGATCTCGTGCATCAGGCCGAGCTTCACCTGGCCGAATCCGAGGCCACCCATGTCGGGCGGCAGGTGCGCGGCCCACAGACCCTGCTGCTTCACCTGCTCCTTGAGCGGAGCGGTGATCCGCAGGAACCGCTGCCGTCCCTCGGGTGTGCGCCACACGTCGGCGAGCGTCTCCAGCGGGATGATCTCCTCGCGGACGAACCCCCGCATCCACTCGAGCTTCGCCTCGAACTCGGGTTCGGTCTGGAAATCCCATGCCATGTCGTCTGCTCCCCTCGGACGAGCGATGCGCGGCCGCATCCCCCGATGCCCCCACTGCCGGCCACGGGCACAGTAGTGGCTCCGTGCACTCCGGCGTCGGTGGACCACGACGTGACGACCACGATCCTGAGCGTGGCCGTCCTCGGCTTCATGGCCACCCGCCTGGTGGGCGGGGTGCGGGTGTCGAGGTCGGCGGGCGGCCGGCTGCTCGTGCGCCAGGTGGTGTCCCGGCTGCGGTGGCGCCACGTGTGGCCGGTCCCGATCGTGCTGGCCGTCGTGCTCGTCGCGGCGGGTCTGCTGGTCCAGGTGCCGCTTCTCCACTGGGGCTGGTGGAGCGCGATCGGGGGCGACGGGAACGTCCGGACGACCGGGTCGCGACGCGACGTCACACTCGAGTCCGCGACTGCGCACACTGCGTACAACGGTGTCATCATCTGCGTCGTCCTCGTCGCGCTCGTGCTGACGGGCCTGCTCTGACGCCGCACCCCCATGCCGGAACCCTCCCCCGCCACCACGCCCGCCGACATCGACATCGTCCGCGACCGGGCGCTCACCGTGACGTTCGAGGACGGTGCCGTCGCCGTGTTCGAGGTGCGCGCGCTGCGGGCCGCCTGCCCGTGCGCGAGCTGCCGCGGGTGGCGCGAGCGGGGTGAGGACGCGTGGCCGCGTCCGGGTATGCCCGACACCGTCCAGATCTCCCACGCCGAGCTGACCGGTGCCTGGGGGCTCTCGATCGACTGGAGCGACGGCCACAGCACCGGCATCTACGCCTGGAGCGTGCTGCGCGACTGGTGGGACCGCGGACTCGCCGGCGGACTGGTGACCGATCCCACACCCTCGACCGAACCCGCCGGCGGGGTCGGCGAGTCCGCCACGGGTGACCGTCGGTAGCCTTCGGCCATGGCTCTGCCGCCGCCTCCCCCTCCGGCGCAGCCGGCGCCCAGCGCTCCCCCGCTGCCGCGCTGCTACCGCCACCCCGATCGCGAAGCCGGGCGCAGCTGTACGCGCTGCGGCAAGTCGGCGTGCAGCGAGTGCCTCGTCCAGGCCGCCGTCGGATCCCACTGCCTCGACTGCGCCAAGGCGTCTCGCCCCCCGGTCGCCACCCGGGCGAAGTACTGGAACGCCCGCCAGCACACGCTGGTCACGTACGTCCTCATCGCGATCAACCTCGCCGTGTTCGCGTACACCACGATCGACGACCCGTCGTCGCTCGGCGGTCGCGGTCCCACCGAGGCCCAGGTGCGGCTCGGCATCGTCGAGTTCTTCATGGCCAACGACGGCGAGTGGTACCGGCTCGTCACGTCCGGCTTCCTGCACTTCGGCGTGATCCACCTCGCGTTCAACATGCTGCTGCTGTACCAGCTGGGCCAACTGCTCGAGCGGGCGCTCGGCCGGTCGAGGTTCGCGCTGCTCTACGGCGCGAGCCTGCTCGGCGGCTCGTTCGGCGTCGTGCTGCTCACCAGCAACCCGGTCACCGTCACCGGTGGTGCCTCCGGCGCCGTGTTCGGCCTCATGGCCGCGGCCGCGGTCGGGCTGCAGCGCCAGGGCGTCAACATCTTCAGCACCGGGCTCGGCACCACCCTGCTGCTCAACCTGTTCATCACCTTCGCCGTACCGGGCATCTCGATCGGCGGCCACCTCGGTGGCGCCGTCGCCGGTGCCGTCTGCGGGTTCGTGATGCTCGCCCCGCGCTGGAAGCCCGTGCCGTCGTGGGCCCGGTGGGCCGCACCGGTCGCCGTCGCCGTCGTCTCGGTGGTGGGCAGCATCATCACCGTCGGCTAGCACCGGCCACCGGTCCGAGTACCAGCCGCCCACCCGAGTACCAGCCGCCCACCCGAGGGTGACGCGCTCCCCCGGGGGTTCCCGTGGCACTCGCAGGCGCGGCAGCGGACGGCGGGCGGGGTGGCGGGTGGGCCGGGGCGTCGTGTCACACCCCTCGTGCACCATGCCGACATGACCACGAAGCGCCAGCACCCCGAGCAGGGCACGCAGCCCGAGCAGCTCACCCTGCTCGCCCCCGCCGAGGTCCCCCTGCAGTTCCGGCTCGACCGCCGCACGCGTGAGCGGGGCCTCGCCCACATCGCCGAGATCCGCCGCCAGCTCGCCGCCCGCGCCGCACACACCCCGGCCTGGCAGGAGCGCGTCGACCGCGCCGCCTGACACGATTGCGGTTCGCATGCAGTGCAGGCAGAATGCAGCCATGCCCGCCATCACCGTGCGCGACGTCCCCGAGAGCACCCGACGCGAACTGGCGGTCCGGGCGGCTCGGGCTGGTCAATCCCTGCAGGAGTACCTCAAGGCGCTCCTCGTCGAGGTCGCACGGCACCCTGATCAGGCAGAGGTCGTCGAGCGGATCCAGCGCGACAAGCTCCGCCACGGGACCCACGTCGAGGTCGACACGATCCTGGCGTGGCGCGACGACGCCCGACGATGACGTCCGCCCGCGAGGTCCTCGTGATCGACGCGTCGGCCGTCGTCGCAGCGCTGGTCGACACGTCGTCCCGCGGGTCCTGGGCGGAGCACCTCCTGCTCCATCCGCTCGCTGCACCGCATCTCCTCGACGTCGAGGTCACCAGCTCGCTCCGGCGCGCCGTGGCCACCGGCGCGCTCCCTCCCGCCGCTGCGGCGGACGCACTCGATCGATTCGACGAACTGTCGATCGACCGGTTCCCGTTCCGCCCGTTCAGCACCCGGATCTGGTCGCTCCGGTCCGCCGTCAGCAGCTACGACGCCTGGTACGTGGCGGTCGCCGAGGCACTCGGTGCGCCGCTGGCCACGCTCGATCGGCGGCTGGCCGGCTCGCCCGGACCGAGGTGCGAGTTCCTGGTTCCGTGACCGCCGTGCACCGGGGTCAGCCGGCGTTCGGCGCCAGTGCCCGCACGGCGTCCCAGTGCTTCAGCTCCGGGTCGAACGGCATGATCGCCAGGCTGCTGGTGGTCACCCCGTTGTCGAAGTAGCGCTGGATCGTGGCCCGGCACTGCTCGGGCGAGCCGTGCACGATCAGCTCGTCCACGAGCGAATCGGGGATCGCCGCCAGCGCCGCCTTGCGGTCGCCCGCCTGCCAGGCATCCCACATCGGCTGCAGCACGTCGGCGCGGCCGAGCCAGCGGTGGAACTCCGCGTACACGGGCACGTTCAGGTACGCGGCGATCGCGAACTTGCCGGCCGCGCGCACCGCCTCGGCGTTCTCGCTCGGGCAGCAGAAGATGCGCGCCACGATCTCCTTCGGCACGCCACCGGCGGCGTCACGCACCACCCCGGCCACCTTGGTGACGTCGTCGGGCGACAGCCAGTTGATGATCGCGCCGTCGCCCTCGCGGGCCGCGAGCTTCAGCATGCCCTCGCGCAGCGCGGCCACCAGGATCGGCGGCTGCTGCTCGGGCCGGATGCCGAGCCGGAAGCCCTGCACCTCGAACGTGTCGTACACCTTCGCGACCTTCTCCCCGCCGAGCGCGTCGCGCAGGAACCGCACCACGTCGCGCACCTTCTTGTACGGCTCGACGAACGGCACCCCGTTCCACCGCTCGACGATCACGTTGCTGCTGGAGCCGATGCCGATCGCGAACCGGCCGGGTGCCGCATCGGCGAGCGACGCGACCGACTGGGCGAAGCACGCCGGCGACCGGGTGAAGGCCGGCACGATCGCCGTGCCGAGCCGGAGCCGGGGCTCCCACGCGGCGGCGAGCGCGAGCGGCGTGAAGGCGTCGGCACCGTCGGCCTCCGCGGACCAGATGTCGGTGTATCCCATGTCGGCGAGCTCGGCGAGCTTGTCGCGGTGGCTGTGCAGCGGGCCGGGCAGCGGCACGGTCATGCCGGGACGGACGGGCAGCGGGGCGGCGGTGTCGGTCGACGACGTCATGGCTCAACCTTTCCAGAAACGCACGATGCAGCTCTGACTGGCCGTCGCGAGCAGCGTGCCGTCCTCGGCGAACATGTGCACCAGACCGTGACCGAACCCGCGCTCCACCGCGTGCACCCGGATGTCGAGCAGCACCCACTCGGTCGGCACGAGGTGCACGAGCCGCAGCGTGTTGTCGAGGCTGTTGCCGCCGCCGCGCACCCCGAGCGCCTGACCGACACCCATCGGCACGAAGTCGCCGAGCACGGCGAGCGCCGCGGCGTCGACGCCCTCGATGACGTCGGGGATGCGCGCCCACATGAGCGTCTGGCCGTCGCCGGGGGTGCCGTCGAGGTGGTCGAAGTCGCGGCCCTTCGCGAGCCGCTGCTCCAGCCGGTCGTTGATCGTGCCGTCGACCGGCCCCCGGAAGGCACGAGCGGTGCACTCGGAGGGCGGCGGCACGTCGGGCATCTGCTCGAACTGCCCCGTCACCTCGAACGGTCGGTGACCGAGGGCGGCGTTCACGGTGAGGATCTCGCGGTTCCCGACGTGGCAGACGGCGCGGGCCTGGGTCATCTGATGCCCCTCCACGGCGAGCGTGACGTCGATGTCGAGGATCTCGCCGGGCTTGGCGTACGACAGGTACTGCGCCGTGGCCCAGATGGTCTGGCGTCCACTGGTGCCCTCGAGCGCGGTGATCGCCGCACCGAGGCCGGACCCACCGAAGAGGAACCCGCCGGTGGTGCTGATGCCCGGCGTCACCTCCATGCTCCAGCGGAAGGGGTTGTGGCTCTGCTGCACGCCGAGGAAGGTCCGAGTGTCCATGACCCGTGCGAGCCTACGAGCACCCGCGTCGCTCCCGACGCGGTCGCAGCCCGAGACGGTCACCCCCGACGAACCGCCCGACGAACCGCCCGACGAACCGCCCGGTGCAGATGCCACGCACTACCGTCGCCCGCATGGCAGACACACCGTGGACCGGCGATGCGTGCAGTCTCGTGGACGAGTTCCGTGCGGGACGCCGCAACCCGCTCGAAGAACTGCAGGCCAGCTACGCAGCGATCGAGGCGAGCGAACTGAACGCCTTCTCGTACCTCGCGCGCGACCAGGCCGAAGCGGCCGCGGCGAGTGCCGACGTGTCCCTGCCGTTCGGCGGGGTGCCGATCGGCGTGAAGGAGCTCGACCAGGTGGAGGGCTGGCCCGACACCGAGGCGTGCGTGGTGTTCGCCGATCGCATCGCCACTCGCACCTCGTTCATGGTCGACCGGTTGCGGCGACGCGGCGGAGCGGTGCTCACCGGGCTCACGACCGCCAGCGAGTTCGGCGGCGTCAACGTCACCCGCACCGTGTTGAACGGCACGACCCACAACCCGTGGCAGCTCGGCCGCACCCCCGGTGGTTCCTCGGGCGGCAGCGCCGCAGCGGTGGCGGGTGGGCTCGTCACGATCGCGACCGGCGGCGACGGCGGCGGCTCGATCCGCATCCCGGCCGGCTTCACCGGACTCGTCGGGTTGAAGTCCACGTTCGGCCGGATCCCCCGCGGTCCGCGTGCGGAGAACGGCAACTACACCGTCAGCATCGGACCGATGGCGCGCAGCGTGCGCGACACCGCGCGCTGGTTCGACGTGTGCAACGGGCACGACCCGCGCGACCAGTTCAGCCTCCAGCGCGTGGAGGGCTGGGAGCGCGACCTCGGCACCCACGTCGAGTCCCTGCGCGGCGCCCGCGTGGTGTTCGCACCGGACTGGGGCGGCGCCGTGGTGTCGCCGGCGATGTGGGCACAGCTCGAGGAGTACGGCGAGCACCTGGTGCGCGAGCTCGGGTTCGCGCGCGTCGATCTCGACACGTCGCTGCCGTCGATGGGTGCGGCGTGGAGCATCAGCGGGATGATCAGCATCGCCACCGAGCTCGCCGACGCGTGGCCCGAGTGCGCCGACGTGCTCACACCGGAGATGCGCGGCGGGCTCGAGCTCGCGCCGCAGCGGTACGGCATCGAGGCGCGGGCCAAGATCGAGCGGCGCCGGATGGAGCTCAACGAGCGCATGGCCGAGATCTTCGACCCGGCCGCCGGCGTGGACTTCGTGATCACGGCGAGCAACCCCGATGTGGCGTTCGATGCGGACGGACCGCTGCCGAAGGAGTTCGGCGGGATCGTGGCCGGTGCCGGCAACAACGGCAAGCTCACCTTCCCGGCGAACCTGCACGGCAACGCGGCCATCTCGATCCCGGCCGGCACGCTCGACGGGTTGCCGATCGGCCTGCAGGTGGTGGGCCGCCACTTCTCCGAGCAGGCGCTGCTCGACATCGCGCTCACCATGGAGCGCACCCGCCCCTGGCCGCTCGTCGCGCCCTCGGCCCCCGTGTGACGGGGCTCGCAGGATCGGTGCCGCCGGCCGCCACGGCGGCCGCTCGACCGCCGCTCGAACCGGGACTCCGGCTGCTCGCCGTCGGGCTCGTGCTCGGCGTCACCCTCGTCGCGTTCGAGACGACTGCGGTCATCACCGCGCTGCCCACGATCACCGACGAACTCGGCGGCGACTCGCTCTACGGCGTGGCGCTCGCGGCGTACACGCTCGCGAACATGCTGTCGATCGTGGCCGCCGGTCGGCTCGCCGACCGCAAGGGGCCGCTGCCGGTGTTCCTCGGCTCGGTGACGGTCTTCGTGATCGGGCTGCTCGTCGCGTCGGTCGCACCGAGCATGCCGATCGTGGTGCTCGGCCGCACCCTGCAGGGAGCGGGCGGTGGCGGCTTCGGCCCGATCGCGTACCAGCTCGTGAAGCGGGCGTTCCCGGCCGAACGCCAGCCGACCATGTACGTCTGGCTGTCCGCGGGCTGGGTGCTGCCGAGCCTCGTCGGCCCCGCCTTCGGTGGCCTCGTGACGGACCACCTCGGCTGGCGCTGGGTGTTCGCGGGAATCGTGCCGCTGGCCATCGCCGTCGGCGCGATCACCAGCCGCCCCATGCGCCGCTTCGGCCCGTCGTCACCGACCGACGACCCCGCCGAGCTGGCTGCCGATCGCCGGCGCATCGCCATCGCCGCCGGCGCCGCCGGCGGGGTCGCGCTGCTGGTGGTGTCGCTGCGATCCGCGATCTGGGTGGTGCTGATCGGTGGGTCGGTGATCGGCACCGTGATCGCCGTGCGGATGCTGTCGCGCCTGCTGCCGCGAGGGCTGCTCGCCGCCCGACGGGGCCAGCCGGCCGTGCTGGTCTGCCGTCTGCTCGCGACGTCGACCTTCATGGGGGTCGACGGGTTCGTGCCGCTCGCCGCCGACCGCATCCACCGGGCGAGCCCGATGGTGCAGGGCTTCACGATCATCGGCGCGGCGCTCACCTGGACCGGCGGCCAGGCACTCGTCGCCCGGCGGCCCGACGTCCGTCCGCACCGCGCCGTCATGCTCGGCTTCGGCATCCTCGCCCTCGGCGCCGTGCTGTCCGCACCGGTGCTGTGGGAGGGCTGGCCGCTGTGGGCCACGTTCCTCGGCTGGGCGGTCGGCGGCGTCGGCATGGGCGTGCTGTTCAACCCCACCACCGTCGCCGCGATGAGCTATGCGGCCGACGGCAGCGAGGGCGACACCGGCGGCCAGCTGCAACTCGTCGACTCGCTCGGCTTCTCGCTGATGGGCGGCATCGGCGGCGCGATCATCGCGGTCGCCGACCGCACGACGTTCGACCTCGCGCCCGCGATCGGCCTGTGCTTCCTCCTCGCGGTCGCGACGGCGCTCGTCGGTGTCGTCGCGGCACGGGGTGTGCTCGCCGCCCCCGACTGACACGGCCCGCGCCCCCCACACGCGCACGTGTGGCATGTGTCGCCCGACAGATGACAGCATGCGACCCATGGGGCCACTCGAAGGTGTGAAGGTCGTCGACATGTCCGTGATGATCTCGGGACCGTTGGCGGGGATGATGCTCGCCGACCAGGGTGCCGACGTGATCAAGGTCGAGTCGCCGGGACTCGGGGACATCATGCGGTTCCTCGGCACGAACAAGGGCGGGATGACCGGGATCTTCGCCAACAACAACCGCGGCAAGCGCAGCCTCGTGGTCGACCTCAAGAAGCCCGAGGGCATCGAGCTGGTGAAGAAACTCGTCGCCGACGCGGACGTGGTGATCCAGAACTTCCGGCCCGGCGCGATGGAGCGGCTCGGTCTCGGCTACGACGACGTGCGCGCCGTCAACGAGGACGTCGTCTACGTGAGCATCAGCGGCTACGGACCCGACGGTCCCTACAGCCACCGCCGCGTCTACGACAACGTGATCCAGGCCGCCTCGGGCCTCGCCTCGGTGCAGACCGACCCGGCGACCGGCGTGCCGTCGCTCTACCGCACCCTGCTGTGCGACAAGGTCACCTCGTACACCGCGGCACAGGCGATCACCGCAGCGCTCTACGCACGGGCCACCGGCAAGGCCAAGGGGCAGCACATCGTGCTCGCCATGCTCGATGCCGCGGTCGCGTTCATGTGGCCCGACTCGGCGATGGACGCGGCACTGCTCGACGACGACGCGGTGCGCACCCCGACGATCGGGTCGAACTACTCGGTCACCCCGCTCGCCGACGGCTTCGTGAGCGCCGGCGCGGTCACCGACGCCGAGTTCCGCGGCATGTGCGCCGCCTTCGGCCGACCCGAGATCGCCGACGACCCACGGTTCTCCAACGCGCTGGTGCGCACCCAGCACATGGCCGAGCTCGTCGCGATCATGCGTGAGATGGCGGCGGCCACCACGGTCGAGCAGTTCCTGGCGGGCGCCGAGGAGCACGACGTGCCGGCGTCGAAGATCAACTCGCTGCACGAGATCCACGACGACCCACAGGTGGTGCACAACCGGGTGTTCGTCGAGCGCGACCACCCGATGGCCGGCCGGATCCGCGAACCGCGACCGGCGCCGCGCTTCTCGCACACGCCCGCCGCGGTGAGCGCACCAGCGCCCCGCTTCGGCGAGCACAGCGACGAGATCGCCACCGAGCTCGGCTTCGATCCGGCGGAGCTGCGTGCCGCCGGCGTCATCCACTGACCGGGCCCGGACGGCACCCCGGCCGCCGGTGCGATGCCGTGTGATGCCGTGTGATGCCGTGTGATGCGGCACAGAGCGGCACGGTGCGGCAGCCGTCACGGCACGCGTTTCGCGCCGTGACGGAGCTCGCTCGTAGCATCGGCACCCCATGGCCACGACACCGACCGCCGCGTTCTCCATCACCCTCGACTGCCGACTCGACAACGTGCCCGGCACGCTCGGCAAGCTCTGCACCGCGATCGGTGAGGCGGGCGGCAACATCGGCGCCCTCGACGGCTTCGACGTGCGCGGCCCCGAGCTGCGCCGATGCCTGGTGGTGCACTGCCGCGACGAGGCGCACCAACTGAAGGTCGTCGGCGCCGTCCAGGCGCTGAAGGGCGTCACGCTGGTCGACTGGTGGGACCGCACGTTCCGGATGCACGAGAGCGGCAAGATCCACGTGCTCACGTCGGCGCCCGTCAACGACCGCGACGACCTCTCCATGGCGTACACCCCTGGCGTCGCCCGCGTGTGCATGGCGATCCACGAGGACCCGAAGCTCTCGCATCGCTACACCATCCGCAAGAACACCGTCGCGATCGTGAGCAACGGCACCGCGGTGCTCGGCCTCGGTGACATCGGCCCCGAGGCCGCGATGCCGGTGATGGAGGGCAAGGCGCTGCTGTTCAAGGAGTTCGGCGGCGTCGACGGCTTCCCCGTGTGCATCAACGCCCGCACCGCCGACGAGGTCGTCGACTTCGTCGAGCGGATCGCACCGACCTTCGGGGGCATCAACCTCGAGGACATCGCCGCGCCGGAGTGCTTCGAGATCGAGGAGCGCCTCAAGGCCGGCCTCGACATCCCGGTGTTCCACGACGACCAGCACGGCACGGCCGTGGTCACGCTCGCGGCGCTGTGGAACTCGCTGAAGATCACCGGCAAGAAGATGGAGGACCTGTCGGTGGTGATCGCGGGCATCGGCGCGGCCGGCGTGGCGATCGGCAAGATCCTCATCAATGCCGGCGTGGGCGAGATCGTCGGCTGTGATCGCACCGGCGCCATCTACGCGGGCCGCAGCGACCTCAACGTCGCGAAGGAGTGGTTCGCGGCGAACACCAATCCGTCGCGGAAGATGGGCACGATCAGCGACGTGATGCACGGCGCCGACGTGTTCGTCGGTGTGAGCGGCCCCGACCTCATCACCGCCGCCGACCTGCGCAACATGGCGAAGGACCCGATCGTGTTCGCCATGGCGAACCCGAACCCGGAGATCCGCCCCGAGGCCGCCGACGGCCTCGCGGCGGTGATGGCCACCGGTCGGAGCGACTACCCCAACCAGATCAACAACGTGCTCGCCTTCCCCGGCATCTTCCGGGGCGCGCTCGACGTGAACGCCACCGACATCACCGAGAACATGAAGCTCGCCGCGGCGATCGCGATCGCCGAGTCGGTGACCGACGCGCAGCTGTCGCCGTCGTTCGTGGTGCCGAGCGTGTTCGACCGCAGCGTCGTCGAGCGGGTGGCCCCCGCCGTCAGCCGCGCGGCGATCGCCGACGGCGTCACCCGCCTGGCCTGACACCGCTGTTCGTGAGCGCGACCTGCACCTGCTTCGGGTCCCGCTCACGCAATCAGGTTCGGTCACGAGCGAATCGGGTGACCGAAGGAACCGAACTCGTACGGTAGGTGTGCATGGGGGTGCACTGGATTCCGTTCACCCTCGGGGCGATGGTCGTCGCCGCCGTGATGGCGGTCGATCCGGGCGGCGCGAGCCCGTTCGGTCCGGCCCGCTGGTGGCTCGTCTCGACGCTGGCGCTCGTGGGCGGCGGCCTCGCATGCTGGGGAGCGACGAGGAGACTCGACCGACGATCCACGCTGCTGTGGGGCGCACTGTTGGTGCTGCTGGGCGTGTCCGCGCTGGCGAACGACGACACCCGCGTCGCCCTCCTCGGACATCCGGTGCGCCATCTCGGGCTGATCACCTGGGGCCTGTTCGCACTGTCGTTCGCGGCCGGCCAGCAACTCGTGCGCCACGACCACCGACGAACCGTGCTGCGCGCCGCGGTGGTCGCTGCCCTCGGGTCGGGACTCTGGTGCCTGTGGGAGCTGGTCGCCGGCGCTCCGATCGCGATCGTGACCACGAGCGAGCGACTGACCGGACCGTTCGGTTCGGCGGCCATCCTGGGTGCGGCCTGCTGCCTGCTGATCCCGGTCTGCGCCGGCATCGCACTCGACGTCACCGACACGCAACGGTGGCGGATCGCCGGTGCGGTGGGGGCGGTCACGAACATGGTCGCCCTCGTCGGGTCGGGCACGCGTGCGGCATGGGTGGCACTTGCGGTGGCGCTCGTCGTGCTGGCCCTGCGTCGACCCCCGTCGCGGCAGCTGATGCTCGGTGCGGTCGTCGTGGTCGTCGTCGCATTCGCGATCGTGTCGCCGCGACTCACCGACGTGATCGACCGCACGAACGGCGCGTCCTCCCGACTCGACGAGTGGGAGGTGGCGACACGCGTGATCGGCGAGCATCCACTGATCGGCGTGGGACCCGAGGGGTATCGCATCGCTGCGATCGGTGCTGTCGACGCCGACTACGAGCGGACGTACGGACGCGACCAGGTGCTGCCCGACCGAGCGCACAGCGGCCCGCTCGACGTCGCGGCCACCGGCGGGGTGCTCGCCGGGTTGGTGTATGTGGTGCTCGTGGGCGGCATCGCGCTGCTCGCCGTGCGGACGATCGGCAGGGGCGGGAGGTCCGGTGCGTTCGAGGCGCACAGCGCTGCCACGATCGGGATGTGCGTCGGCATCGTCGCCTACGCGTTGCAGCAACTGCTGCTGTTCCCCCTGGCCGAGCTCGATCCCGTGTGGTGGCTCCTCGCCGGCATGCTCGTGGCCACCACGACCCCGACCACCGCAACGGACCGGCCCGACGCCGACCCGACGCGCTCCAGGTCTGCGGCGCTCGTTGCGCTGACGCTGGCACCGCTGACGCTCGTGGCAGGCGTGCTCGACGTCGCTGCCGATCGACAGGCCGACCGGGCGCTGTCGACCGCCGACATCGACGAGGCCGTACAGGCCGCCGACCGGGCGGTCGATCTGCGCCCCGACGATCTGCGTCGCCGATCGGTCGCGATCGCCGTGCACCTCGAGCGCGGCACGCTCGCCGATGTCGATGCAGCGCTCAGCCACGCCGAGGCGGCACTCGACTGGTCGCCACACGACCCGATCGCTCTCGACGAACGTGCGAGCGCGCTGCTCACACGCGCCACCGTCACCGGCGACGACACCGACGTCGGCAGTGCACTCGACGAGTGGCAGCGACTCGCCGGGCTCGACCCGGTACGAGCGAGGTGGCAGACGCAGCTCGCCCGCGCCGCCGCTCTCGCCGACGACATCGAACTCGCGCTCGCGGCAGCGAGCACGGCCGCCGAGCTGCGCCCGGACGACCCGGAGATCGCCGCTCTGCTGGCCGCGATCGAGGCCCGAGTCCGATGAACCCGCACCCGAACTCGGATCCGATGGAACCGGATCGGGGCGACCGGGGTGTATCCGGCATGGACTTCGCGATCGACGCTGCGACCGGTGCTCACGCGGCACCGCTGGAACCGCAGGAGGGGATCGGCACCCAGCTCCGCTTCGCCAGCTTCGAGGTCTTCTACGCCTCCGATCGGGCCCCGGTGGGCCGAGCGCTCGCCCTGACGATCCGCGACGACGACCTCGCACGTGAGGCGGTCGACGAGGCGATGGCTCGGGCGTACCAACGGTGGCCACACGTGAGCCAGCTCGAGAACCCCGGCGGCTGGGTGTACCGGGTGGGCCTCAACTGGAGCCGGTCGGTGGTCCGCCGCCGACGGCGGACGCCACCGATCTGGATCGCTCGGCCCGCCGACGTCGCGCCCACCGCGACCTCCGACCCGTCGATCGACCGAGCGCTCGACCGGCTCAGCGTGGACCAGCGCGCCGTCGTGGTGTGCCGTCTGCTGCTCGGCCTCAGCGAACTCCAGACCGCCGACACCCTCGGCATCCGACCCGGCACCGTGAAGAGCCGCCTCGCCCGCGCCCTCGAACGCCTCCAACCCCTGCTCGCGCCCCTGCACGCATCTCCCGAGGAGGACCGCTGATGAACACCCCGCATCGCCCCCACCACTCCCTTGAACACCACCTCGCCGATCGCCTGGCCGATCGGGCCGGTCACGTCGAGCTCGGCACCCCGATGCTCGACGTCGTCGTCGGCCGCGGCCGACAGCGTCAGCGCCGTCGGCGCGCCGCGGTCGGCATCGCCGCGGTCGTCGGCATCGCCGGTGGTTCGGTCGCTGCCGTGGCCGTGCTGTCGCGCCCCGCCGACCCCGATCGCATCACCGCCGCGCCCACGGATGAGACCACGCCAGGCACCGCAGGTGCGAGCACCGTGCCGGGACCGACGACGCCGACCGCGACCGAGTCGGTGCCCACGGAGTTCGCCCCGTCACCGTTCACCTGGAACAGGGTCGACCCCGACAGCACGGAGGCCGTCAGCTTCTACAACGGCGCGCCCGACGACATGGTCGCCGGCAGCGGACCGTTCGTCGTGTGGTCGACCGCCCCGGCGGTGAGCGACGACTACTCGGGCGTGCTCTGGCGATCCGACGACGGCCTCACGTGGGAACAGGTCGCCGCGCCGCCGGCGCTCGTCGGACGCACGGTCGCCCAGTACAACGGCCGGTTCCTCACCTACGGCACCGCTCCGGCGACGGCCGCGGGACGCCGGAGCGACCTGGCGATCGGCACCTCCGACGATGCAGGCCGTACCTGGGCCACCACGGTGCTCCCGCTCGACACGAGCGAACTCCTCGCCGAGCAGGGTGTCACCTCGGTCGGGGTGAACGCAACGTCGATCGCGGCCACGACGACCGGCGTGCTGGTGACCGCTCAGGTGAACGCCAACGTCGATCTGACCTCCAAGCTGCCGGCCGAGGTGCGCGATCTCGGGTGGGACCTCACCGAGTCCGGGGTGCGGGTGCCGACCGGCGAGGGCTGCGACAGTGTCACCCCGACCACGATCTCGTTCGGTGGTCCGACCACCACCGTCGCCGTGGCGCCCGATCTGCTCACGTGCGCCTCGCGTATCTACACCTGGGCCGAGCTCGGCATCTCCGAGGCGGCTGCCGCATCGATGATGCACCCCGAGGCCCGGATGCTGTTCTCGACGGACGGTGTCACGTTCACCGAGATCGAACCGATCGGCATCGATGCGGGCGTCACCGACGTCCGGCTGACCCTGCTCGGCGACGCGTTCGTCGCCTCCGCCAACCGGTTGTCCGCTGATGGTTCGAACACGACCAACTTGTACTCGTCCACCGACGGTCGCCAGTGGACATCGCTCGGCAGCCCACCGGTGACCTGGGTGGAGGGCTTCGGTTCCTCCGGCGATCGGCTCGTCGTCACCGGCTACGACATCGAGGCCGACACCCAGGTGATCGCCGTGCGCGATCCGTCGGGCACGTGGACCACGACCTCGATCAACAGCTTCGTGCTCCCGACCGATGGTGTGCAGGCCTCGATGGGTGGCGGCTCGTTCGCCGTCGGGCCGAACGGCATCTCGATGGTCGGCGCGCTGTTCGTCGATCCGGTGGCGGAGGTCGGCGGCGTGATGTTGTCCATCGACGGCCTCACCATCGAGATCGACGACACCAGCTACACCCATCGGGTGATCGACGACGCCACCGGCGAGGTGCTCGCCACCGTGACCTGGGAGACGTCGTCGAACCCCGAACTCGTGACGGTCTCGTACACCGACATGGGCCCACGCATGGAGGTTCGTCGCGAACCAGGTGGCGACGTGGTCGCCGACTACACCTACGAGGACCTCTCGAACGCCGTCGCCGACGCCACCGTGAACGTGGTGCCCACCGGTCCAGAACTCTTCCTGCTGCACAGCGCGGACGGCATCACGTGGTCGCGCGAGTCGCTCGACGAGATCGCCGGTGCGACCGTCACGGGCACCGGCGGCATCCGCATCACCGACACCCAGGTGATCGTCGCTGCCCTCCTCGCCGGCGAGCGCAACCCCAACGGCACCCCGAAGCAGACCCTCCTCATCGCCACCCCCACCGCCTGACCCCTCTGCGTCGGTGCGCTGCCGCGTCCATGTGACGCGGCAGCGACCGAACGCGCTCGGCGGGGTGGGGGTCAGTGGGGGGTGGGCAGCACTTGTTGCATCTGCAACACGGGGTCGAAGAGGTCGCCGAGGTCGGCCACCCGCTCGAGCACGTCGGCGGTCTCGAACACCAGGCGCAGGTCGCCGTCGGCGCACCGCTCCACCTCGTCCCACGACACCGGCGTGCTCACCCAGGGCCGCACGCGGGCCCGCATCGAGTAGACCCCGATCGTCGTCTTGTGCCGGCTGTTCTGGCTCCAGTCGACGAAGACCTTGCCGGGTCGCTCCACCTTCGCCATCACCGTGGTCACCCGGTCGGGCATCCGACGTTCGAGCACCTGCCCCACGGCGAGCGCGAAGTCGCTCGCCGCCTCGTGCGTGCAGGGCGTGTTCAGCGGGACGTACAGCTGCAGCCCCTTCGAGCCCGACGTCTTGCAGAACCCCTGCAGCCCCACGGCGGCGAGCACGTCGCGCACCTCGAGCGCGATCCGGCAGCACTCCACCACCGTCGCCGGCGCGCCGGGATCGAGGTCGAACACCACCGCTCGGGGCGACTCCAGATCCGCGGCGAGCGCCATCGGCACGTGCAGCTCCAGCGCCGCGAGATTCGCCGACCACACGAGCGACGCCGGCTCGTCGAGACGGCAGTACCCGATGTCACCGCCGCGGTCGCCGGGTCCGATCGCGGTGCGGACCCAGTCGGGGCGGTGCTTCGGGCAGCGCTTCTCGAAGAAGCCCGGCTGGTCGGCACCGTCGGGGAACCGCAGGAACGTGATGCAGCGCCCGGCCAGGTGCGGGAGGATCGTCGGCGCGATCCGGGCGTGGTAGTCGATCACCTCGGCCTTCGTGAACGCCGGGCCGAGATCGCTCGCCGGGTACAGCACCTTGTCGAGGTTGGTGAGCTTCAGCTCTCGGCCGCCGACGGTGACGACGGTCGGCCTGCTCGCAGCCACGACGGCAGCCCGTGCGCGGCCGGTCAGGCGCTCTTGCGGACGCGCTTGGGCTTCGCGACCGCCGCGGTGTCGTCGTCGGACTCCGTCGCGCGCTGCGCCGACGCCGTCGCCCTGGTGACGGCATCGTCGTGCGGACCGCCGGCGGGATGACGCGTGCGCGCCTCCTTCGCCGCTTTCACGCTCGCCTCCAGCGCGGCCATGAGGTCGACCACCTTCGGCGCGGCAGCCGCGACCTCGGGCACCTCGAACTCCTCGCCCGCGGCCTTGCGCTCGATCAGGTCGAGCACCTGCTCGCGGTACTCGTCGCGGTACTTCTCCGGCTCGAACGCGGACGAGAGGCTCTCGACGAGCGCCTCGGCCATCTTCACCTCGCGGCTGCTCACGTCGATCTCGTCGAGACCGTCGAGCTCGTCGATCGACTCGACCGGCACGACCTCGTCGGCGAACACCATCGTGCTCATCAGCAGCTTGCCGTCCTGGGCGCGGAGCGCGGCGACGTACTGCTTGTTCCGCATCACGAACCGACCGATCGCGACCTTGCCCGCCTCCTCCATCGCCCGTGCGAGCAGCACGTACGGCTTGGGTGTCTTGTCGGGGGCGACGATGTAGGGCGTGTCGAAGTACACCGGGTCGATCTCGTCGAGGTCGACGAACTCCTCGAGGTCGATGCTCTTCGTGGCCGCCGGGATGAACGGCTCGAGCTCGTCGGGGTCGACCACCACGTAGCGCCCCTTCGAGAGCTCGTAGCCCTTCACGATGTGCTCCTCGGGGACGTCCTCGCCGGTCTCGGCGGACACCTTCTTCAGCCGGATCCGGCTCATCGAGCGGTCGTCGAGCTGGTTGAACGAGACGCTCTTCTTGCTCACCCCGTGGAACAGCTTGATCGGGATCGCGACGAGTCCGAAGCTGATCGTCCCACTCCAGACAGGTCGCGGCATGTGCGTAGTCTGCCCGAAATCACCCCGGCGAAACAGTGCCCGCACGACGCCGTGTGGCTGCCGGCGCCGCTCAGGTCAGCCGGCGAGGACGGCCCGGGCCACGAGATCGGTGCCGAAGGCGGTGAGGATCGCGAGGTACAGCAGGCCGGTCGCGGCCATGACGGCCGAGTAGTACCGCTCCTTCAGCGCCGCCCGCGTGACGTACACCAGCACGATCGTGGTGACCGCGCACGCGATCCAGAACCAGCCCAGCGTGCCGTTCCAGCCGTCGTCGACGTCGCCGGTGAACACCGACACCATGCCGGTCGGCAACAGCAGCGACCCCACCTCCACCGGCCATGCCCAGCCGAGCGCGCGCACGAGGTCGTTGAGGTGACGGCGCGGCAGGCCGGGCTGCACGAGATACCAGTGACCGAGGAGCATCGCGTCGGTGACCGCACCGAGGAACGCGGCGCCGGCGAAGATCCGCAGCAGTGACACCACCATGTTGCCGGCACCACCGGTGCTCGCGTCGATGCCGGCGGCCACCAGGCCCACCGCGCCGATCGCCGGAGCGATCAGGTCGAGCACCGGTGGGAACTCGCGGCCGGTGCGCTCCAACGTGGCGGTGGTCGTCGCTCGGTCGATGCCGGTCATCGCGGCCACGCGCGCACTGCGCCGGTCGTGCTCGGCGGCAGCGCCGGACACCCCCGCCGCGCGGCGCACGATCGACACGCCCAGCACGCCCGCGGCGGCCACCGCCACCCCCACACCGGCGACGTCGCGGACCGGCACGAAGCCGAAGGCGACGCCCGCGGCAACACCCCCCAGCGCCAGGAGCAGGTAGGTGCCGCGCAGCAGCCAGCCGTAGCCGAGACCGACCTCACGACGCCGCGTGGTGAACCAGAGGAAGAACAGACCTCCCACGGACCACTGCAGGAGGAACGTCGCCGCATCGAGACGGATCACGCATCCACCCCTGTCGAGACCCCTGTCGAGACCCCTGTCGAGACCCCCGTCCAGATCACGGTCGAGATCCCTGTCGAGATGGGAGGAAGCACTGAAGGAAGGCTAACGACGTGCCGATGGAGATGCATGTCCGCGGTCCCGGCACAGCGCCGTGCCGGACCGCGACTTCACGATCTCCTCATGTCCGCCCGCGCACGATGTCGGAGTGCCTCACGATGACCACACGACTCCTGGCCGTCCGACTCCTCGGCGCCCTCGCGGTGCTGGCCGCAGCGACGTCGCTGTTCGTCACGGCACTCGAGGTGGGTGGCTGATGCGTCACACACGCGGTTCGAAGCTGGTCGCCACCGGCGTGAGCGTGACGGCGACGCTCGGCGGTGTCGGTCTGATCGCCCACGCCGAGGACGCCGCCACCGACGCGGCGAACGCGACCGGCGCCGCCCAGGCCCCCGCCGCCGTGCCGGTCACCGCGGTCGGGAGCGACCCGGCGAGCGGAGCGACGAGCGACGGAGCGACCGTCGTCACCGCCACCACCGTGCTCGACACCCCCACCGCGGCGTTGCTGCCCACCAAGTCGACCGAGCCCGCGCTCGG
>CAEZSR010000017.1_pt1 | contig 32559 bp, 33 predicted proteins | sample 7264011 | NCBI WGS metagenome assembly CAEZSR01 (sample SAMEA6813783, study PRJEB35770) | freshwater metagenome | biome: Freshwater; feature: Freshwater reservoir; material: water | place: Czech Republic | collected 2016-08-15 | depth 0.5m m | reverse complement strand
TGAACCACCCGTCGATGCGGTTCCACCGTCGAACGGGCCCACCGCTCCAACACCACCCGCTGCTCATCAGACACGTCCAACGCAGCAGCAGTCATCACCGGCATGACGAAAGACTAGCCCACCTTGCTAAATCAGCGACGAACCACTAGAACGTACCGGGCGCTCATAGACGAGCGAGGCGCAACCCACGTGCTAAGCATATTCAAGGAACTCTTCGCCGACTGCGAGCCGGCCAGCTGGCATGGCCTCATTCCGGATCTCAGTTGGGAAGCGATCTGGTCATTCAACATCGATGACTCAATCGAGACCGCCTACCAGAACAACAAGAGTAGACGGCAGGTACCGCGAACCCTCATCTGGACTGACCAGACTACCCCGTACGGCGGCGATGCTGAGGAGTTTCCGCTTGTCCATCTTCATGGGTATGTTGGATCACTCGGCCGGAATCCTTCACCAAATCTGATATTCGATCAGTCAGAGTACATGGCGGCCCTTCGGACGTCCACGGAGCACAACTGGCATACGATTCTGCGAGCCGACTACGCCCGCAGACCGTTCATCGTTCTCGGCGCTCGGCTTCACGATGAGACGGATCTGATCGAAGTGTTGCACAAGGGAAATCGATCACATGATTTCGGATTCCCTTCACTAATTGTGCTTCCAGGCGTGGACGAATTCACACGACGCGAGTACGAACGCTTCGGATTAGTCGTTGTGAATAGCCCAGCGGGCGAGTTCTTCGACTATTTGCACCGTGCTGTCCATGCAACCGAAACGCAGACCACGTCGAGCTACACATCAATCTACCTAGGGCGCGTACTCGCGCCGCTCATTCCGAACACACCCGCGGGCTCCCCTCGGGGCCACGACTTCTACAATGGTCACGAGCCGATTTGGGCAGACATAGTTGCCGATCTGGATGGGATACCCACGTGGGTAAATCGGTTGAGCGAGGACATCGGTGCACCGAACAATCGGACCACGCAGGCGACTCTGTATCTCATTCACGGCCCTGCTTTCACCGGAAAGACGACCTCATTACTGCGACTGGCACACGAACTTACGACTTCGGGATGGCGACCCTACGTGCTTGAAGGCTACGAGCGAATCAACCCGGAAGAGTTCCTTCGATTCTTTGCCGATCGACCGGATGCAGTGCTCCTCATCGACAATGCGGCGTCTGAGGTGGGGGAAGTGGCACAGCTGCTAAAGCTGGCACGCAACTCCAAGGTTCCACTTCTAATCATAGGCGCCGAGCGCGACGCTCATGTCGACCACATTCGGCGGGCGCTGCCGTCGTGGTCGGTCATCGGCCTGGAGTCGACCGTATTCGTCACCCCGACACCGCAGCTGTGGCGAGAGATCGTGGAAGTACGGGGTCGACATGCTCGGCTGGGACGACTTGAGGGTCTCGATCGGCGTTCCCAGGAGTTGCACTTCGTCACAAACGGACGTGATCTCTTCAGCTCTCTTGCGACCCTCGAGGATGCACACGGCTTCATCGACCGTGGCGCCGCTGCGTATCAGTCTGCGGAGCCGAAGGTAAAGGGGATCTTCACCGCAGTTGCCCTTGTGGCGAAGTACGGACTCTCAGTACCGATCAACATTGTCAGCGAGGTCACGGGCCAAGATGTCAACGAGATCTTCGCTGAGCTGGATCCGGGCGGCCCGCTTAGCGACTGGATCGTGACAGACAAGAACGAAGTTGGTGCCATTCGACTACGGCACCACTTCCTTGCGGACCTGATCACGTCCGATCGTTGCTCAGCCTTCCACATGACGCCTCTAAGCGAGCTCGGGCTCAGAATCGCTAAGTCTTGCGCACCATTCATAAACCCTCGCGCCATGCGCCGAAGGACACACGAATTCAGAATCGTCCGAGAAATGATGAGGGTGGAAGCAGTTCGGGATCTACTCGGACGAGATGACGTCGACGATTGGTACGCTGAACTTGAGGAATACTACAACAAGAATGCCCGGTATTGGGAGCAGCGCGCCTTGGCCTTGACCTCCGATCTGGGACGCGCGTTCTCTTATGCGAAGAAGGCGGTCGCCTGCCACGAGGACGCGTTCACACTAAACACGCTTGGTACGGTGCTGATGCGACGGGCCGGGGAACTCTCCGAACAGATCCAGCCGACTACAAGATTCCACTACTGGGTGGAGGGCTTGGATGCGCTAGCCAAGTCTGCCCGCATCTCGGAAGGCGAGTTCGAGCACCCCTACATGACCTTCTTCACCTATACGCATCGTCTGATGCCTATTCTGCCAAGCCTCGATTCAGCGTCCCGCGCACGCGTTCAGGCGGCGTATGCAGAGTGGCGCCAGGAAGCGATTAGATTGGGGCACTTTGAGTTCCGACACGTACGCCAAGCCGCGGATGTCTTTCCCGACGCCTGGAGAATGAGTAGTGATGCGCCGTAGAGGGCAAACACACGATAATCATCCGTAGGGGCCCAAGAATCTGTCGCCGTTGTAATGGATGAGGTGGGTGGGGTTCTCCGCTACCCAGACGTCGGTTTCCCACGCGATCTCTCGGGAGTATCGCGTGAAAGTCGGCATGTCTGGGAAGGCTGTCACATAGACAAGGCCTAGCTGGCCGTCGAAAAGCGCCGCAAGATCGGCTTTCCGGAGCGGGTTGATGGGTCCGTGCGACGTAACTGCTTCCACAAGGACCAGCCACCCACGATCCGCTAGCAGCACGACTACGTCGGGAACCTTGCCATGATCCGCGATTCGCACCCCGTACTCCTCGAGGACATCGAGGTGGTCGACTGGGTCGCCTTGGCCAGCATCGCCGAGGTACAACACCATGCCTCCCGGCGTGTACCGAGAACAGAACTCCTCGACGATGAGTGCGATGAGGACGTTCTGTCCTCCCGGCGTAAGGCCAATCTCAGCGCCGTCTGGCAAGGTCACGGCAATGAGCGCCATGCTTCGTTCCTCGGCCCAACGTTCTCGAAGCGCCGGCGCCTGCTTCATCCAGGCCGCCAATGCTCGATCCCAGTCCGATGTGCCGAAGGTTCGGAGAACCACAAGGAGTTGGGGTGGTACCTGGTAACAGAAACGAGGGCTGTTCGTCGGCCGCCTTGGCTCGTCCGGGTTCGCGATCGCGATTCCAGCCGCCACGAATTGATGCATCGTGAAGCGCCGAATCGTCTCGCGGGTGTTCGCGGCGTACGGCTGATCGAGGTAGTGCCTCGCCATGAACGTCATTAGGGGCGTGATGCCGATCATGGGATTCTCCGCTTCCGCCCATGAGCCCTCGGGCCGGAGATCGATCAACCCAAGAAGAGTCAGGGCTGCTCGCTCATTCGTCTGCTCCGGGGGCAAGCCGAGTGCACGTAGCACCTGCTGCGCTTGGGCAACATACCTATGCATTGGTCGCTCGGCTCCGGACTCCCGCGACGTGCTCGCTGACAAGTGCATCGACCTTATCTTGCGTGAGATGTGCGAGTCCTGCCGCGTCGCCCAGAGCAACGAGTTCTCCGGCGCTTGGGTAGCGCATGTTCCGCAGGTCGGTGGCATTCACCTGGGTATGCCCAGAGAACTGCCGAAAGGCGAGATCGACCGAAGTGGAGTTGAGCCAAACAACGAGGCCAGCAGCAAGACTCAGCGGTAGTCCTCGGTTCCCTAAGTGGAACACGTTCAGGTGATTCTCGAACGCCCAGACTTCGCCTGGGAGATCACCGTCTCTGACTAAGGATGCCACAACCCGCCTGCGTTCCTCCTTGGCACTGAATCGCTTCACCAGTACGTAGCAACCGGCGGGAAGCATCAGCGATTCAGTCTCCGAACATCGAACGAGGGCGTTCGGCTTCTTCGTCTCCTTCGGCCATTCAACTGATGATTCACGCAAATGCGTTGGATAGACGAGTGGCGCCGTATCAGCGTCAGGGGCTTGACGAAGATGCTCCCTGACCCGGAAGTCGACCACCCGCCCTGTTGAGACCTTCAAGTTGAGAGACGCGACGGTGTCAGGAAGTGCCGCCAGGGCCGAAGCGATGTCAGCGTGTTGCGCATGCGGAGACAGATGGATGAACTGCTCCGGATCATCGGGGCGTACCACCTCTGCATAAGGCACGTCCCGAGCGGTCATCGCTGTAGCGGCGGGCGACACGCTCGACGTGATTCGAACCGGGCCTCGGTGCGAGGTTCGTTCCACCCGAACGATCACATTCTCCTGCAGGACCGCGGCGTCCGCGAACGCCGTGTCGCGGCTGTCGTACACGTGTATGTGGCGGAGACTCACCCATTGGAGTAGGTCCTGGCGGAAGCGCTTGAAGTACGGCCCGTTTGCGAAGGATCTCGGCGTGATGGCGACCATCTGGCCTCCAGGCGCAAGTAGGCGTGCGCCGAGAGCGAGGAAAGCTGCGTAAAGGTTCGGGGCGTCGACACCTGAAGCCCGCAGCAGGCGCCGGTCGTGGGAGTCGGCTGCAAGCTTCCGGTACGGGGGATTCTGGATAACGAAGTCGAAGCCCGGCGGCTCTGTGAGGCGAATCCCCGCCAGGCGGTCGGTGCCCCACTCGATGAAGCTCTCGCCGAGCAGATCTGTCGTGAGCGATGCGTGCAGCTCACACTCGCCGAGCGTCGTCCTCAAGTCACCATGGAGGGAGTCGTCTACCTCACACGCGGTTGCGTGCAGCTGCGAGTCACACTCGTCAGCCCAACGAGCAACGAAGGCCGCCGTTAGCGAACCCACCCCGGCGCCAGGATCTAGGAGGGTCGCGGGGCGGTCACGGAGATCGAACATCGATGCAAGGAACATCGCCACCGGCTCGGGGGTGAAGAACTGACCCATGTCGGCCCGACGGGTCGGGTCGAGGCTCTGGGACGCGAGCTGCCTGCGTGTCTCGACCACCTCAGTCAACGAATCAATCTCGAGCGTCATCGCACTCAGGATCGCACACGGGTGCGACATTGTCCGTGGTTTCGGGGGCAGAACGAGTACTGACCTGCGATCTGGGTAACCACCCAGGGACGCATCGACATGGCTCAGCTCACGGGCCGGCCGTAGGGACAACGGGCATGTTGGCTGGTCAACGTGTGAACATCGCGGTGAACAACTGTGTGAACATCGCCTCGTCGAACCCACCCTCAACACAGGCCGTTTCGAAAGGGTGTGAACTTCACACCCTCGCCTCATCCCTCGAGATACAGCTCCTCGACGTAGCCGCCCTTCAGGTGTTCCGCCATGAGGTCGGCTCGGTGGCGGTCGTACAGGCCGAGGGCGACCAGGATCTCCATCGCGAAGTCGATCGGGTGGTTCGGCAAGGCCGAGATCAGGTTCCCGTCGCGTACCACCCCGACCGTCCGGTCGTCCTCCACGATCGCGCCAGCCCACAGGTGCCCGACGGCTTCGACGAGCTCGGGCGGCGCCCACGGTGATCGGTAGTTGTGCGTGATCCGACGACCCGCGGCAACGCCGGCGGCCGCCACGAGCGCCACACCGGCGCAGATCGCCCCCACCAGCACACCCGCCTCGTTTGCTCGCCGCAGCCAGCCCAGCACGCCCGGATCCTCGATCACCGAGTCCGGGTTGCCGCCCGGCACGATCACCACGCTGAGACCCGCCGGATCGACCTCGCCGATCGACCGATCGGGCAGCAACCGCAACCCCGACTGATCCCGCAGCCCCTCGACGACTCGGGCGACGAACTCGACTCGTACGTCCCAATGGGCGAGCCGCGTTGCGATCTCGGCCACCTCGGTGATCGTGCAGCCGTCGTAGAGCAACACCGCTGCGGTCATCGACTCCCCCTGCATCCGTCCATCCTGACAGCCCCTCACGACGCCATCCTCGAGGCCTTCGAGCTACCTTCGGCCGCTCGACCGCATGTTCACACCCGACGAGCTGCTCCAAGGGTCTGTTTCCCTCACAGAAGATCACCGTGGCGGTGCACGAACCGTGGCGTTCCGTCGCGGGCACCAGAGCAGGGAGTTCGCACCTGCAGCCGGCGAAGGTCCGAGAACTTGGGACCGGTTCACTGAGGCCCGACAGAAGCTCTGACAGACGAGTGCACGGCACCCGAACGCGAGGACTTTTCACCGGAGGCGCCTGCGGCTGTCCAGTTGTACTGGTACCGGCCCATCGACGAGCCCGCCGCAAGGGCACGTCATCATCCACGGAGGAGGATCCATGACCCAGAGCCCGACGTCACGACGTGGCCCGACGGCTCGCACCTACAGCGTGCGCGAAGTCGCCGAGATCCTCGGCGTCTCGAAGAGCACCGCCTACGAGTGCGTGCGCACCGGTCAGCTGCCGGCGGTCAAACTGCGCAGCCGGATCCTCGTGCCGGTCGAAGCCGTCGACGCCTTCCTCGCACAGGCTGGACCGCTCGAGTTCTAGAACGCCAGCGCTTCGATCGCCCTGCGCTTGCCGACGTCGGTGCGGCCGTCGTAGTGCAAGCGCAACGTGTTCTCGCTGTTGCCGAGGATGTCGGCCACCGTGCGATATGACTCGCCGGCGTCGAGCATCGTCGTCGCGACGAAGTGACGCAGCTGCAGCAGCGTCACGGGTGAATCACCCCGGCATGCCAGCCAGCGGTCGGCGAAGGTGTCGGGACGGATCGGCACCGACGGGTCAGGGCTCCCGGGGAACACGTAGTCCGACGGGCCGACCTCGCCCCGCTCCTCGGCACGTGCATGTTGGCGTCGCAGCGCATCCACGGCCTGCGCCGTGAGCGGCACATCACGCCAGTCGCTCCGCTTCGTCTCCTTCCGCACGACCTTCACTCCCGGCCCACCGTCCGAGATCGCGAACGCGAGGTGCACCTCGCGGCGTTCCAGATCCACGGCCCACCACTGCAGACCCAACAGCTCGGCCTTGCGCATCCCCGTGCTCGCCAGCACGGTCACGGCGTCCGCAAGCTCGGGATCCACTGCCCGAGCCCGATCGAGCAACGCCCGCACCTCCGTCAATCCGGGCGACACCGGCTTGGACCGACCGCCCCGAGGGCGGGTGGCATCCTTCGACGGGTTCGAGTCGATCAACCCGCGCTTGCGTGCGAAGTCGAGCGAGCGTGTGAGCACCGTGGCGCACCGCCGCACCCAGTCGACGCCGAGTTCCTCTGCCCGCATCGCTGTATACATCTGCTCGATCTCCTGCCACGTCAGGCGGCTGAGCGCGATCGTGCCGAATGGCCGATCACCGGGCAGCAGCATCCGGCACATCGTGTTCGCCGCCGACCGCGACGTCACGAGCGTCCGAGGGGCCAACACGATCGTCCCGGCTGCAGCAGCCTCGAGATACAGATCGAACGCCGCCCGCACCGACTTCGCGGACGTGCCGCCGCGAGGCAGTCGCTTCTCGACGTCGGCGACACGCAAGCGAGCGAGCGCTGCCTCGGCATCACGTCGCGTTCCCTGCACCGTTCGGCTCACACGCCGGCGGCGGCCAGTCACGGGATCACGGGCGTACTCGATGTCGACCCGCCACACCCCCGGCCGCACGAGCGTGAGGCCACCGCTCCCCTTCTCGCGCCGAGGACCCTGCCGTCCCGCCGGCTGCTTCGGCGCCGCCGCGCCTGGCCGCTTGCCCTGTCGAGCCATGGGCCACCTCCGTTCCACCACGTCGGAGGGTCCGAAAGTCGGACCGATAGTAGAGCGGGATAGTAGACCGGCTGGCCGGAAAAGCAGATCAGCGGCCCTCGAAGGGCCGCTGACCTGGACTTTCCTCAGAGCGGATGACGAGACTCGAACTCGCGACCCTCACCTTGGCAAGGTGATGCTCTACCAACTGAGCCACATCCGCAATGCGACAAGAGATGATAGCGGCTCACCCCCGACAGCGGACAACTCCGAATCGACAGGGCCGCGGCATCCGACGACGCGTTCGCGTCGGCCCAGCTCAGCCTCGCTGATCAGCCGGACGGAGATCGACGCGCAGCACCAGGAACCCGTCCTCGATCGTGCCCACCGCGTCGCCGATGATCGCGAAGTCCATGAAGTCGGTGTTGGCCTGGGCGATGAACGCCTGGCGCTCCTCCCCCGCCACCGGCGGCAGCGGGCGCTTGCGTACCGCAGCGGCGCGCTCGCGGTACCGGGACAGCATCGCTTCGACGTCGAACCCCTGTGCAGACATGGGGCACACGGTACCCGCCACCTCCACGCGGACCCATGATCACCGCTGGCCCGGCGTCCTCCGGGACGAGGTTCAGTCGCGGCCGACCGGATGACCCAGATCGACCGGACGCGGCTGTGCGATCGTCGCATCCGTCGAGCCGTCCGACGCGTGATCGTCCGCGCCCGCCACGTCGTCCGCCGACGTCTCCGCCGCTGCGTCGGCGTCGTTCGCCGCATCGGCCTCGGGAGCCGCTGGATCGGCGACGTTCGGGTCGACCATCGCCACCGTCTCGTCATCGGCCGCGGTCGTGGACGGCGCACCGGACTCGACCGATCCGGACTCGACCGATCCAGGCTCGACGGATCCGGGCTCGACACCGGTCGGCGACGCCCCGGCGGTCGACGCCCCGGCGGTCGACGACGCCAGCTCGAGCGCCTCGAGGTCGGCCACCGCCACCTCCGGCACCGCGGGTCGATCCGACTCCAGCGACACGTCGCGGAGGTCGTCGAAGCTCGGTACGCCACGCACCAGCTCGGACAGGTCGATCGGCTCAGGAGCGACCACCAGATCGCGGCCATCGGCGCCCTCCGGCCGCGTCTCGTCGACCATGCGACGTCGCTCGCTGTCGCCGGCCGTTCGCCACCGCCGATCGCTCATCACCTCGAGCGGGCCGAGCGCCGGAGGCTCGGGACGGGTGCTGCGCCACCACCACACCGTCATGCACGCCAACCCCACGCCCAGCAGCACGAGCCCACCTGCAGCGAGGAACACCCGGACGGCGGCCTCCTCCTCGGTGAGCTCCGCCGCGACCGGCGATCCGAGCAGCGACGCCGACACTGCGACGCCCGGCAGGGTCATCGGTCGGGTCGGGGGTCGCCGGCGAGCATCGCTCCAGTCTCGCGCACCGTGCCGTGCGCGCCGCGGTCACTCCCTCTCGCACCCGTCCTGCACCCGCCCGCACGACCGCCGCACCCGCACCGACCCGTGTCGACACCCCCGACGCGGGTGGTGCCCGGCACCCCGGACCGGCCATGATGCACGTGTGGACTACGTCTGGTTCGCCCTCGCCGTCGGCCTCATGGTCTTCCTCGCCTGGGTCGGCTTCAAGATCGAGCCGCACTGGGTGGCCAAGGACCTCTCGCGCTTCATCGGGTATGGGCAGTTGATGAACGACAAGGGCGATGCGCTCGGCCGGTTCCGCGAGACCCGCCTGCTCATCGAACCCGACGGCGAGATCCTCGTCGACCAACGCCGGTTCATGCGTCGCCGGCACTCCTCGTCGTACCGGCTGGTCGGCGAGTCCGACACACCGCCCCGCCGGCGCGCCGTCTTCCTGCTCCGCGGCCACGACACGTACGGCATGCCGGTGCTGCTCGCAGTGAGGGTGCCGGCCTCCAGCAAGGTCGTGCCGAAGCTGCGCGAGATGATCGAGCGCCGCTCCGGGCGCAGCTGACCCGGGCGCAGCCGATCCGGGCGCAGCCGGCCGCGCCACACCCGGCCGACTCAGCCCTTCGCGACCTCGTCGAGGAAGCGGGCGATCGGAGCACCCACCTGGTCGAGTTCGATCAGGAACGCGTCGTGGCCGTGCGGCGAGTCGATCTCCACGTAGTCGCAGGGGGTGCCGAGGTCGACCAGCAGATCGCGGATCTGGCGTTGCTGGTACGACGGGTACAGCATGTCGCTCCAGATGCCCATCGTGAGCGTGGGCACACGGATGCGCCCCATCGCCGCCTTCAGCCCGCCTCGCCCGCGCCCCACGTCGTGGAGGTCCATCGCCTTGCCGATCGCCAGGTAGCTGTTGGTGTCGAACCGGCGGATCAGTTTCTCGCCGTGATGGTCGAGGTAGCGCTCCACCTCGAAGCGCTGCCACAGGTCGAGACGGCCGTTGAGGTTGCCACCGTCGGCCAGATCGCGGCCGAAGCGGTCGGTGAACACGTTGTCGCTACGGAACGTCACCTGCGCCACCATCCGGGCGACGGCCAACCCCTCGGTCGGCCCCTCCCCCGGCGGCGCGTCGTAGTAGTCACCACCGCGCCAGTTCGGGTCGAGCCGGATCGCCCGCCGGCCGATCGCACCCCACGCGATCTGCTGCGCAGTGGCCTGCGCGCAGGTGGCGATCGGCACGATCGAGCGCACCCGCTGCGGGAACGTGATCGCCCACTCCAGCACCTGCATCCCGCCCATCGACCCACCGATCACGGCGTGCCAGGTGTCGATGCCGAGGTGCGACGCGAGACGCGCCTCGGCCCGCACCATGTCGCGGATCGTGACCACCGGGAACCGACTGCCGTACGGCAGGCCGTCCACCGGGTGCGGCGACGCAGGTCCGGTGGTGCCCTGGCACCCGCCGAGCACGTTGCTGCACACCACGAACCAGCGGTCGGTGTCGATCGCCTTGCCGGGACCGATGACGTCGTCCCACCACCCCGGCGACGGATGGCCGTGCCCGGCGGGTCCGGCCGCGTGGCTGTCGCCGGTCCAGGCGTGACACACGAGGATCGCGTTGCTCGCCGTGGCGTCGAGGCGGCCCCACGTCTCGTAGGCGATGGTGACGTCCTGCAGGGTCGTGCCGGTGTCGAGCGCGAACGGCCGATCGTGCGGGAACGTGACGAACCGGCGTTGACCGGGCTCGTCGCCCGGACGCCAGGCGCCGGTCACCGGCAGCGCTGCGCTCATCCGCCCGTCCTTCCTCGTGTTCGGCACCCCGGGGGTGCGGCCTGGTCCTGTTTCCGACCGGATCACGAGTGGGAAGCGCTGTTGCCCCGCCGTGGCGGGACCACATCCCCGCCGAGGCGGGCAGGCACCGTGGGGCTTCCTCCCCGGTTGCCGGACCCCGACCGATCAGGCGGACCTGACGGACGGGCTCACTCGTGATGCTGTTCGGGCGCCGATGCTAGCGGCGACGGTCCGATGCGGCGCCGCATTTGCCACCAGCAGCGGGCCGCGCCATCACCGAGACGTCCGTCCCACGACAGCCGTCCCACGACAGCCGTCCGCGACACCCGTCCGCGACACCTCACCCGCGGCACCCCGCCGCGGCGTGGGCCAGACTGGCGCGATGCGCACCGACGTGTCCGTCCGTCCCGTCGCGCCGGCCTGCGGCGCCGAGATCCGCGGCGTCGACCTCCGCCGCGCCACGGCCGGCGCACCCGACGCGGGTGACGACGACCTCCGCGTGGTCCGCGACGCGCTGCGCCGTCACGCCGTGGTGTTCGTGCGCGACCAGCCCCTCGACCTCGACGAGCAGGTCGCGCTCACGGCGCGCCTCGGTCGGGTGCTGCGCGTGCCGTACATCCAGCACCTGCCGTCGCACCCCGACGTGATCGCCGTCCTGAAGGAGGCCGACGAGCGGCGCATCTCCACGTTCGGCGGCTCGTGGCACTCCGACTTCTCCTTCCTCGACGAACCCCCGTCGTTCACGTTGCTGCACGCGAAGGAGCTGCCCGAGGTGGGCGGCGACACCCTCTGGGCGAGCCAGGAGGCCGCGTACGACGCCCTCTCCCCCGGCATGCAGCGCCTGCTCGTACCGCTGCGTGCCGTGCAGACCGGTTGGCCGCACGGCACGAACGGCCCCGGCCCGAACGCGGCCGTCAGCCGCTCCGTCGTGATGACCCGCAACGACCCGTCCGCCGACCGCGAGGTGCTGCACCCGGTGGTGCGCGTGCACCCCGACACCGGGCGCCGCAGCCTGTTCGTCAACCCGGTGTACACCCAGCGCTTCGAGGACACGACCGTCGAGGAGTCGCGGCCGTTGCTCCAGTACGTGTTCGACCACGCCGTGCGGGCCGAGTTCACCTGCCGGCTGCGCTGGGAGCCCGACACGCTCGCCATCTGGGACAACCGCTGCCTGCTGCACCTCGCGATCAACGACTACGACGGCAGCCGTCGGCTGCTGCACCGCACGACCGTGGCCGGCGAGCGGCCCGTCGGCGCCGATCAGCGGTAGCGCTGCTCGAGCTCGTAGTGCTCGGGGAGCCCGACGAGCTCGCCGAAGGCGGCGAAGTCGACGAGCCGGTCGAGCTCGCCCCGGAGCGATCCGTGCGTCTGCAACGACCTCAGGCTGTCCTGCACCGCCTTCACCGCGCTGAACAGCAGGCTGAGCGGCGACACGATGAGCCGGAACCCCAGCTCGGCGAGCTCGGCCGGCGTGAGCAGCGGCGTCCTCCCCGTCTCCACCATGTTCGCGACGAGCGTGATGTCGGGCAACGCGGCGGCGATGCGCTCCATCTCCGCGATGGATTCGGGCGCCTCCACGAACAGCGCGTCCACCCCCGTGTCGCGGGCCATCTTCGCCCGCTCGATCGCCTCGTCGAGACCGATCGCCGCACGGGCGTCGGTGCGTGCCGTCACGTGGATCGACTCGCGGTGGTCGCACGCAGCGCGCAGCTTCATCAGCCAGTCGTCGCGGTCGATCACCTGCTTGCCCGCCATGTGCCCGCAGCGCTTCGGCCACACCTGGTCCTCCAGGAACATGCCCGCCGCGCCGGCCTGCTCCCACAGGTCGACCGTGCGGATCGTGTTGAGCGGGTTGCCGTAGCCGGTGTCGGCATCCACCACCACGTCGAGTCCCGGCACGGCTCGGCACACGCGCCGCGCCACCTCGGCCATCTCGGTCTGGGTGAGCAGCCCGAAGTCGGGCACGCCGAGGAGCGTGCCGCTGACCGCGTAGCCCGACAGGAACACCGTCGAGCAGCCGGCCTGCGCGCAGAGCTTGGCCGTGATCGCGTCCCACACGCCGGGCATGAGGACGCTCTCGCCGGCCGCGAGCCGTGCGCGCAGGTCGGCGGCGCTCACTGCCCGATGCCCTGCGTGGCCCCGACCGTGTCGATCGCGTGCGCCTTGAGCCGCTTGTAGTCCACCTTGCCGTTCGGGGCACGACCGATCGTGTCGACCACCACGAGCGAGCGCGGCGCCTTGTACGCGGCGAGGTGCTGCTTCACGTGATCGCTCAGGTCGGCGAGCGACGGGACGTCCGCACCCTCCTCCGGCTCCACCACCGCGCAGATGGTCTCGCCGAAGCGCGGGTCGGGCAGCCCGACGGCCACGGCGTCGCGCACCTGCGGGTGCGTCTTCAGCGCCTCCTCGACCTCCTCGGGGAACACCTTCTCGCCACCGGTGTTGATGCACACCGAGCCGCGACCGAGCAGCTTCAGGCTCCCGTCGGCGTTCACCTCGGCGAAGTCGCCCGGCACGCTCCAGCGACGGCCCTCGTAGGTGCGGAACGTCGCCGCGGTCTTCACCTCGTCCTTGTAGTACCCGAGCGGGATGAACCCGCCGACGGCCACCATGCCCTGCTCGCCCGACCCCGGCTCCACACGGCGGCCGTCGTCGGCGAACACCGCGCAGTTCGCACCCAGCGCGAAGCGGGCGGTCTGCTCGGCCTGACCGGCCACGCTCACCGAGCCGCCCATGCCGACGGCCTCCGACGAACCGAAGCTGTCGAACAGCGCCACCTGCGGGATGTGCCGGAGCAGACCGGCCTTGTTCTCCTTGCTCCACATCACCCCCGACGACACCATCATCACGAGGCTCGACGTGTCGAAGCGGCCCGGGTCCTCCTCGAGCTGGTCGAGCATCGGGCCGGCGAAGGCCTGGCCCACGATGATCAGGTTGTTGACGCGTCGCCGCTCGATGGTCTCGAACAGCTCCACCACGTCGAACTTGCGGTTCACCAGCGTGACCACGCAGCCGCCGCTCGCCAGCGAGTTGAGCGCCGAGAACTGGCCGGTGCCGTGCATCAGCGGTGCCGCGGTGAGCGTGACCAGACCGGCGGGCGCCGCGGTGACGCGTGCGACGATCTCGGGGATGCCGCTCGCGGCCGGGATGCCGAGCACGGCGTTGCCGCCGCCGCCGAGCACGTTGAACAGGTCGTCCTGGCGCCACATCACGCCCTTGGGCATGCCGGTGGTGCCACCGGTGTACAGCAGCAGCAGGTCGTCACCGCTGCGTCCCCACGACGGCGACGGCACCTTGCCGCTCGTCACCACGTCCTCGTAGCGCGCCGCCCAGTCGGGCCCGGCACCGGTGTCGTCGGCCACCACCACCCAGCGCTTCACCTTCGTGAGCGAGGCGCGGATGCCGTCGAGCAGCTCGGTGAAGCACGCGTGGAACACGACGGCCTCGGCGTCGGCGTTGTCGAACAGGTAGGTGATCTCGTCGGGGCCGTACCGGTAGTTGGTGTTCACCGGTGCCATCGCCACCTTGAACGCCGCCGTCATCGTCTCCAGGTACTCGGGTCCGTTGTAGAGGTAGCACGCCACCTTCGCGCCCTGCCCGATGCCGGCGTCGACGAAGTCGGCCGCGAGCGCGTTCGCCCGGCGGTCGAACTCGGCCCAGCTGATCACGCGGTCGCCCTGGATCTGGCAGGGCCGGTCGGGCACCGCGGCGGCGACCGCCTCGTAGATGTCGGCGAGATTCCAGTTGGTGGCCGGAGCGGCGGTGTCGGACATGGTCCCCCCAGGACGGTGTCGGAGTCGGATTCCCCCTGCCGCACGTGGTGCGACACCAGCGAACGTAGCCAACCCCGGCGCACCCGCCTCAGTTCGGGCGGCGCAGGCGGATCGGTCCCTTGGCCGTCGACGGGTCCACCACCCGCCCGCCCTGGGTGATCTCCACCCGGCCGGCGGCGACGAGACGGCGTGCCGCGCGGCGGGCCGGCTCCATCAGCGGCCGCCAGTCCTCGCCGCCCACCGCCCGGGCCGCCTCCGACGGGCAGATCGTGGCCCCACGTGCCCGGGCGTCGAGCAGCGTGTCGATCGCGTGCTCGAGCCGGCGGTCGGTGTCGGTGAGCCGGTGGCGACGGCACCCGTCGCTGCAGTACCGCACGTCGGCCCAGCTCGCGGCCCACGCCGCCCGCCACTCGATCGTGCGGCCGCAGGTCGCGCACGTCTTCGGCGCCCGCTCATCGGGGGCAGGCGTGCGCTGACGACCCATGCGCCGGACGGTACCCGTCGTGCCTCGGAGGGCGCCGTTCGTGCGCCGTGACCTCCGTCGATCCAGCGCGGATCGGAAACCTGTCTGACGCACAAGTCAGTCTGACTCACTCATCGCACAGTTTGACTGACACACCAGTCAGTTCTCTGCTATGCTCTCCTCGCATGAGAGTGCTCATCGTTGGTTCCGGTGGCGTCGGAGCGGCCTTCGCCTCCATCGCCGCCCGTCGTCCCGTGTTCGAAGAGATCGTGGTGGCCGACATCGACGCCGCCCGGGCGGGCCGCGCCGCAGCGATGGCGCGCTCCCCCCGTGTGCGCTCGGCGGCCGTCGACGCGTCCAACCGCGCCGACCTCGTGCAGCTCGCCCGGTCGTGCCGCGCCGACATCGTCGTCAACGCCTGCGACCCGCGCCTCAACCCGCCGATCTTCGACGCGGCGTTCGAGGCCGGCTGCCATTACCTCGACATGGCGATGCACATGTCGAGCCCGCACCCCACCGACCCGTACAACACGCCCGGCGTGATGCTCGGCGACGCCCAGTTCGAGGTGTCGCACGAGTGGGTCGAGCGCGGCCAGCTCGCCCTCGTCGGCATGGGCGTCGAGCCCGGCTTCTCCGACGTCGCCGCCCGCTACGCGGCCGACCACCTGTTCAGCCGCATCGACGAGGTCGGCGTCCGCGACGGCAGCGACCTCGTGATCGACGGCTTCGCCTTCGCCCCCACCTTCTCCATCTGGACCACGATCGAGGAGTGCCTCAACCCGCCGATCGTGTACGAACGCGATCGCGGCTGGTTCACCACCGAGCCCTTCAGCGAGCCCGAGACCTTCGTGTTCCCCGAGGGCATCGGCCCGCTCGGCTGCGTCAACGTCGAGCACGAAGAGGTCATCCTCATGCCGCGCTGGCTCGACGTCGGCCGCGTCACGTTCAAGTACGGCCTCGGCGACGAGTTCCTCGACGTGCTGCGCACGCTGCGCAAGCTCGGCCTCGACAGCACCAAGCCGGTGTCGGTCCGCGGTGTCGAGGTGTCGCCCCGCGACCTCGTGTCGGCCGTGCTGCCCAACCCCGCCGAGCTCGGCGACCGGATGCGTGGCCGCACCTGCGCCGGCTCGCTGGTGCGCGGCCTCGCCAAGGACGGCAGCCCGCGCGAGTCGTACATCTACCAGATCGTCGACAACGAGTGGACGATGCGCGAGTTCGGTCACCAGGCCGTCGTCTGGCAGACCGCCGTCCACCCGGTGGTCGCCGTCGAGCTCCTCGCCCACGGCCTCTGGACCGGTGCCGGCGTGCTCGGCCCCGAGGCGTTCGACGCCGTGCCGTTCCTCGACCTGCTCGCCGAGCACCGCGTGCCGCACGTCGTCGAGGATCGCCGCCACCTCGCCGTCGCCTGATCCGACGCACGTGCCCTCGCTGCGCAAGCGCGACGTCGAGGCACTGCTCGCCTCCTACGACCACGACCCGGTCGCGGCCCTCACCGCCGCGCTCCGGGTCGTGCTCGCACTCCCACACGCCGGGTTCGACGAGCTGCTCGCCGCCGCGCCGATCGACGACGTCCGCCGGGCGATGCTCGCCCGCCACGACCTCGCCGCCCTCGACGACCTCGCGCGCGAGCTGAACGAGACCCGCACCCTCGCACCCGCTCGCTCGTAGGCTGAACCGCCGTGGACCGGCGGACCTTCCTCCGACGAGCAGGCATCGGTGGTGCCGGCATCGCCGCCGTCGCCGCGCCGGTCGGCACGTACGCCCTCGGCCAGCACCTCGGGTCGCGACAGCTGTCCGGCAACTACTCGGCCTCGGTGAAGGCCGGCATGATCCGCGGCGGCGTGAACGTGTGGTGGAGCGTGTCCACCACCGACAAGGTGCTCGCCCTCACCTTCGACGACGGACCCACCGAGCAGTTCACCGACGAGGTGCTCGACGTGCTCGCGCGCTACGAGGTCCCCGCGACCTTCTTCCTGATCGGCGAGCTGGTCGAGCGCCGCCCGGATCACGTGCGTCGCACCGTGGAGGCCGGCCACGAGGTGGCGAACCACACCTTCGACCACTTCAGCGCCGCCATCCAGTCGCCCGACGAGGTGCGCCGCACCATCGAGCGCGGTGCCGACGCGATCGCCGAGGTGGTCGGCGAGCGACCCCGCTGGTTCCGGCCGGTGCGCGGCGAGGTGACCGGCCAGGTGCTGCAGGCCGCCGCCGAGGTCGGCCACGACGTCGCGCTGTGGTCGGTGAGCCGCGACCCCGGCAACGGCACCGCGATCGACGACGTCGACGGCGTGCTGCGCAACTACGTCGACGGGCTCCACGAGGGCGCGCTCGTGATCTTCCACGATGGCATCGGCCGGTCGGCGTTCGAACTCACCGGCCCCGACGAGGAACTCGTGCTCGCCCGGCGCACCGAGATCGACGCCCTCCCCGGCGTGATCGAGCGCTACCTGGCCGAGGGCTACCGGTTCGTCACCACCACCGAGCTGATCGACGAGCACGGCCCCGGCCCGGTCGGGCGCACGGCGTCCGCCGCCGACGAGGGCTGACCCGGCCCCGCCGGGCCCGCCGGGAGCGTCAGCCGTCGCGGCCGAGCGCGCACGCCGGGGTACCACCCGGTAGCCGATGGCGGTTGCGCGCCACCCAGCGGTACACCGCCCCCGCGATCGGCGAGATCCCCGGGGCGCGCAGCGCACGCCCGACGAGCGGCCATCCCCGACCCGCGGCGAGCAGCACCTCGGCCACGGCCAGGTGGCCGCTCGCCACGCGACCGTCGGCACCCACCCACTGCACCGCCTCCGCGCACTGCTCGGCGGTGACACCGAGGCCGTCGAGCTCGGTGAACTGGTAGGGCACCACCGCCGGCAGCCGCCGAACGAGACGACGCAGCACGCCCACGCTCGACGTGCAGAACCCGCAGTCGCCGTCGAACAGCAGCACCGGTGGCACCACCCGCCGATCGGACGCGGACGGATCCTCCGACGGACCGGCGGACGGACCGGCGGACGGCGGCTCGTCACTCGGCACGGCCGGTGTGGAGGTCATCGTCGCCCCGCGTCCACCCGGTGCCTCACCCGACGGCGCCGATCACGGGCTGCGCCGGCCGCACCCGCTGGTCGAACCCGGCCTCGGTGGGCAGGAAGCCGTTGCGATCGGGCCACAGCAGCTGCACCACCTGGTAGTCCGTGGAGCGGTACCAGGCGGTGGCGACCTCGGTGAGCCAGCCGAACTCATCGCCGTCCACCGGCGCGAACACGCAGCGCAGGTCGTTGTCGAACAGGCCGACCAGCTCCACACCGATCGGGATCTCCGTGCCACCCCGCAGCAGGTCGGCCACCAGGCCGACGAGGCCGTTGGTCGCCGCCGGCGTGAGCCCGAACACCAGCACCTCCGGGAACCCGAACGCGGCCGGGAACCCGATCGTGTACGCGTAGCCCGGCACGGGCGGATCGACGTCGACACGGGCGGGCACCGGTTCGAGCGCCCACCCGTTGGTCTCGATCATCCACTCGATCTTCTCCGCGTGCGGGATGTGGAAGTCGGGCAACTCGTGCGCCATGGCTCCGACGCTACCCGTGGCCCGCCGCGCGGGGACACCGGTCGCCCCGGTGATCCGGGTCGCCGGGTCAGATGAGCGAGGCGGCGTCGAGGTCGAGGGCGTGGCGCGTGTGCCGGGTGCCCATCGCCTCGAAGAGCGCCTCGCTGCGATCGGTGGTCGCCACGATCTGCGACGCGACCACCGTCATGATCACGCCGGCGTACGCACCGCGGGCGTAGAGCCGCCAGAGCTCGTCGTCGTCGATCGTGACGTCGTAGGCGCGCAGCGCCTCGGCGTACTCGCGCACCAGGTCGCGTTCCACGGCCCGGCGCTGCTCGGGCAGCAGGCCGGCACCGAGGAAGTAGCTGACGTCGTTGATGCCCGGGCCGTGCCCCGGCGACTGCCAGTCGACGGCGGCCACCGGGTAGCCGCCCGCCGGCGAGGCGAACATCAGGTTGTCGAGGCGGTAGTCGCCGTGGGTGACCGTGAGCGGCCCCGACCCGGCCGTCTCGGCCCACTCGACCACCCGCGAGGCGAACTCGGTCACGAGCCGCTGCTGGTCGTCGTCGAGGTACGTCGAGTAGGTGGCGAGGAAGCCGGGCAGGAACAGCTGGTACATGCCGGCGAGGCGTTCGCTGTCCTCCCGGCTGGTACGGCGTCCGAGCCACTCGATGTCGGCCAGCGTGGGGTCGCCCCAGCGCGGTCCGTGGAGCTTCGCCAGCTCGAGCACCGCGGTGCGGGCCTGCTCGACCGTGCACCCGGTGAGCTGGTTGCCCTGCTCACCCGGCGCGAGGTCCTCCAGCACGAGCACGAAGTCGCCGCTCGCCTCGTCCCAGTCGGCGTGCCAGCAGTGGGCCACGCGGATGTCGAGGGTGCCGGCGAGGTCGCGGTAGAACTTCACCTCGCGCTCGTAGTTCCGCAACGCCACCCCCGTCGCCCGGCTCGTCGGGTCCGGTGACGGCAGCTTGGCCACCACCGTGGCCGGTGCGCCTGCCGTCGCCGCGGCATCGGGGTCGGCGTAGCCGACCCTCAGGCGCAGGTTCATCCCCACCAGTCCGTCGCCGATGCGGCGCACCCCGAGGTCGCGCACCTCGTGGCCGAGCACCTCGCCCAGCCAGGCGGGGGTCAAGAACGCGGGCAGCAGGTCGTGGTCGCTCATCGGCGCCCGACCCTACTCAGCGGCCGCCGCCGGACCCTCGTCCGTCGCCGGGCCGCGTTCTCCGGCGTGGGAGATGTGCTCGAGCGTGCGCCAGATCAGCACGAGCAGCAACCCCGACCCGGCGAAGGCGAACCAGAACGGCGCCGTGACGCCCCAGATGCTCGCGAGCAGGCCGCCGAGCGCGGCTCCGATCACGAGCCCGCCGAACACGCCGAGCAGGTAGGCGGCGTTCACGCGCCCCTGCAGTTCGTCGGGCACGGCACGCTGGCGGATCGTGACGGCCGTGGTGCCCCACGCCGCCTCGTGCACCCCGAACAGGAACAGCACCGGCATCGCCACCAACGGCGACCTGGTGGTGGCGAGCGCGAGGTGCGTGCCGGTCTCGATCACCAGGCCGGCGCGCATCACGTTCGCCAGGCTCACGCGTTCGGTGATCCAGCGATACGCCCCGGCACCCAGCAGTGCGCCCAGCGCGCTCATCGTGGTGAGGATCCCGAAGCCGATCTCGCCCATCCCGAGCCGCTCGGTCGCCACGAGCACCAGCACCGACCACGCGGCACCGAAGGTGACGTTGAAGCACACCACCGTGAGCGTGAGGGTGCGCACCGCACCGTGCCGCCAGAGCCAGCGCAGCCCGTCCGCGATCTCCCGCCGGGCCTGCCGCTCCCCCGGCTCGCGAACCGGCACGGCCAAGCTCACCTTCGCCAGCACCAGTGCGCCGGCGGCGAAGCACACCACCTGCGCGGCGAGCGGCCACGCGATGCCGGCGGCGAACAGGAACGCGCCGACGGGCGGGCCGGCCAACTGGTTCACCACCACGTGGCCCGCCTGCAACCGGGAGTTCGCGAGGCCGAGGTCGGACGACTCCACGATCATCGGCATCAACGTCCCGGCCGTCGTGTCGGCGAACACCTCGGCCAGACCGATGAGGAACACCGACACCAGCACCACCGCGACGCTCAGCACGTCGAGCGCGACGCACCCGACGAGCAACGCCAGCACGGCGGCGCGCGCCAGGTTCGCGACCACCACGATCCGCCGGCGGTCGTGGCGATCGGCCACCACCCCGGCGTAGAGACCGAACAGCAACCACGGCAGGCGCTGCAGCAGCGCCGCCATCGCCACCAGCAACGGTTCGTCGGTCTGCGACGCCACCAGCAACGGACCCGCCGCGAGGGCGATCCCGTCGCCCAGGTTGGTCGTCCACGACGACAGCAGCACCCGCCGGTACACGCCACCGAGGCGCGGCGGGCTGATGGCGTCGACGACCCGGCTCACGGTCGTCCGAGGCTACTGTGCACCCGCGACGCCGGCCCCTGGGTTTCGGCGAGGGTGCGGGTCACGGTCGGTCGGCGAGCGCCTCGACCACGTGGTTGCCGCCGTCCACCACCAGCAGCGACCCGGTGACGTACGACGCGTCGCGGGACGCGAGGAACTCGATCGTGGCCGCCACCTCGTCCGCCGTGCCGCTGCGCCCCACCGGCGACGCCTCACCGGCGCGCCGCTCCCAGTCGGTGGCGGACGGCGTGTCGATCCAGCCGGGCGCGATCGCGTTCACGGTGATGCCGGCCCCGGCCACCTCGAGCGCCAGCGTGCGGGTGAGCCCGAGCATCCCGGCCTTGGCGGCGGCGTAGGCACCCGCCGTCTCGAACGCGGAGACCGCCCCGGTGGTGGAGGCGACGTTCACGATCCGGCCGTACCCCCGGGCGCGCATCACCGGCACCGCGGCGCGGCACACCAGGAACGTGGACGTGAGGTTGCGGGCCAGGGTGTCCTCCCACGCCGACAGCGACAGCGACTCCACCAGCGCCGCCTCGTCGGTGCCGGCACCCTGCGACGCCATCCCCGCGTTGTTCACCACCACGTCGAGCCGCCCCGCCGCCGAGGCGTGCGCCACCAGCTCGGCCACCGCGTCGGCGTCGCGTAGATCGCACACCCATCCCTCGGCCGAACCGCCCGCCGCGACCAGCTCGGAGGCCCGCTCGTGGATCCGGTCGGTCGTTGCCACCAGCATCACGTGGTGCCCGCGGGCGGCCAGCCGGCGGGCCGCGGCGAACCCGATGCCGCCCGGTGAGCCGGCGCCCGTGACGAGCGCCCGGGACGACTGCTGCGGTTCGGGCACGGGGCGACAGTAGCGTCGCCCCCATGGGCTCCACGCTCGCCGACTCCGACGCCGTGACGGTCCCCGATCCGCTCGCGACGTACCGGACCGACCTCGACCGCGACGGCTACGCCATCGTGCGCGACGCCTTCGACGCCGACACCGCCGCCGCCCTCCACGCCGACGTCGAACGACTCGAGCGCGAGCTCGGCATCGGCCCGGGCACCAACGGCTTCGAGGGCCGCTCCACCCACCGCGTGTACAACCTCCTCGCCCACGGCGAGCTGTACCGGCAGATCCCCGTCCACCCGGTGGTGCTCCCGCTGATGCACCACCTGCTCGGCGACGGACCGCTCGTCAGCAGCCTGTCGAGCATCACCATCGGGCCCGGCGAGGTCGCCCAACCGATCCACGCCGACGACCAGGTGCTGCCGATGCCCAAGCCGCACCGGGCCATCACCGCCAACAGCATGTGGGCGATCACCGATTTCACCGAGGCCAACGGCGCCACCCGCATCATCCCCGGCACCCACCTTGCGGACGACTCGCCGGTGTACGGCCAGCACTACGACAGCATCTGCGCCGAGATGCCCGCCGGCAGCATCCTCGTGTGGCACGGCTCGCTGTGGCACGGCGGAGGTGCCAACGGCACCGAGCGGCGCCGCATGGGCATCGCGATGAACTACTGCGCCGGCTGGATCCGCCAGCAGGAGAACCAGCAGTTGGGGTTGCCACTCGAGCTCGTGCGCACCTTCGACCCGACGCTGCAGGAGCTGTGCGGCTTCGGCGTGTACCGCGGGCTCGTCGGGCACATCGACCGCCGCACCCCCGCCGACGTGCTGCTCGGCGACGACCGCGGCCACCGCATGCTCTGGGATCGCAGCTGATGTACCGGTTCCTGCTCCGCCCCAAGTGGCTCGGCTTCCACCTGCTGGTGATCGGGATGATCGTGCTCATGATCAACCTCGGTCTCTGGCAGAAGCACCGTCTCGACGAGCGCCGCGAGTTCAACGCGGAGGTCCGGGCCCGCGCCACCGAACCGATCGTGCCGATCGAGGACGTCGTGATCGACGGCGTCGACCCCGACGACGTGCAGTGGCGCACGGTCACCGCAACGGGCACCTACCTCGCCGACGAGCAGGTGATCGTGGTGAACCGCTCGCAGGACGGCTTCAGCGGCGTCAACGCCGTCACGCCGCTGCAGCTCGCCGACGGCCGCCTGGTGCTCGTGAACCGCGGCTTCGTGCCGTCCACGTTCGACGTGCCCGCCCCCACGACCGGCGAGGTGGTGGTGACGGGTCGCCTTCGCGAGACCCAGGAGCGCTCGATCGGCGGGCTCACCGAGGGCGCCGGCGAGCTCCGCGAGGTGTTCCGCATCGACATCCCGCGTCTGGCCGAGCAGCTGCCCGCCGAGGTGCTGCCGGTCTACGTCGACGTGCTCGGGGCGTCGCCGGCCCAGGGCGACCTGCCGATCCCGCTCCCCGACCCCGACCTCTCCGAGGGACCGCACCTGTCGTACATGGTGCAGTGGTGGATCTTCGCCGGGTTCGTGGCGCTCGGCTGGGTGCTCGCCGTGCGCCGCAGCATCCGCCAGCACCGGCGCGACCGTGCCGCTGCCCAGGCCGCCACGACCGACCCGACCGTCCCCACCGGTGCGACCGGCGAGTCACGCGAGACTGCGGACGGCGACGCCGCCGTGGGCGCCACGTCGCTCAGCGCGGCCGGCGCGGCAGCGGGGGACGGCCGGTCGCCAGCCGGCGACGCAGACCCCACGGTGCACGGCTGAACACCGCCGACATCGCGCGTGCCACCTCGCCGGGTGCGGCGTCCACCCGCAGGTACGGCGACCAGACGTCGTGGGGCAGCGAGAAGAACGTGCCGAAGAACGCGGCCACGTCGTCGGCGCCGAACCCGAGCAACACCTCGAGCCCGTAGTCGTGCAGGGCGCGGGTGCGCCGCTGCGGGCGCGGCCACACCGCATCCCACGCCGCCCGGGCAGCTCGCGCCGGATCGGCCGTGCTCGACCGCGCCGAGGCGATCGCCGCCGCCACCCGGGGAGCAGCCCGGAGCGACGCGGTGACCGAGTAGCCGGTGGCCGGGTGCACGTAGCCCGCCGCGGCACCGAAGCCGACGGTGGGCTGCAGCCGGCCGGGCACACCGGGACGCATGGGGATCGACACCACCTCGACGTGCTCGGCGCGGTCGGTGAGGTCGGCACCCAACCGGGCGGCGAGACGGGCGCGGAGCTCGTCCACCGCCATCGGCCGCCGTCGTGCGAGCGACGTCTCCTCCACCAACCAGCGACCACCACCGAGGGGCAGCACGTAGAGGAACGTCGGTTCCTCCGCTCCCGCGGCGCCTCCGCGGGCGGGTCGCCAGTCCATCAGCACGGCTGCGTCACCACCGACGTCGGGCCGCTCGGACAGCACGAGGCCGTACGCCGTCTGGAACGAGGTGCGCTCCGGGTGCACGTCGCGATCGAGCGCCACCCCACCGGCGCCGGCCGCGTCCACCACCACCGCGGCCGTCAGCGGAGTGCCGCCGGCGGTGCGGACGACGGCTCCCCAGGTGTGGTGCTGCACCGCGACGACCGTGTCGACCACGCGCGGCGCCCGGTCGAGCGACGCCCGCAGACACTGGTTGTGGAACACCGCGTAGGTGCGGCCGAGGCGCCGGCGCTCACCGGCGACCACGTCGATCGCGGTCTCGGCGACGAACGCACCCCGGTGGTCGGGCACCTCGTCCACCCACGCACCGAAGGTGGAGGTCCACGCGTGATCGGGACCGACCACCACTGCGTCGAGACCCCGGTCGCGGCACGCCGCACCGAGCGCTCGGCCCGCGGGTCCGTCACCGAGGACGACGACGTCGTGCGCGGGAAGGGTCATGGGGCGAGGTCGGGACGGAGGCGTCAGTGCGGCGCGGCCTCGAGCCGCGCCATGCGACGGAACTGCTCCACCACGTCAGGGGTGCGGTGCTCGGGGTCGAGGCTGCGGTAGACGGTCTCGACGTTCACGGCGATCCGACCGAACTCGCCCCACTCGCCGAACGTCGGCGCCGCGCCGATCGCCTGGGCGATCTCCCGCGCCGCGTCCCAGGCGTCGAGACCGGCCTGGTGCCGCGCCGTCGCCTCGGTGTCGACGAACTCGAGGTAGTCGCGCACCTGTGCCACGCCACCCTTGTCGGTGACCGGGCCGTGGCCGGGCACCACGGTCTCGATGTCCATGCCGAGCATCATGTCGCAGGCGGCCACCCAGTTCGACAGCGGTCCGGCCCACACGATGGGGGTGCCGCCGATGAACAGGATGTCGCCGGTGTACACGACCTTGGCGTCGGGCACGACGACGATCGTGTCGCCCGAGGTGTGCGCGGGCCCCACCTCGATCAGCTCGACCACGCGGCCGCCCACCTCCACCTCGAGGCGACGCTCGAAGGTGCGTGTCGGCAGCCGCAGCTCGATGCCGTCGAACTCGAACGCGCCGAAGAACGAGCGGAACAGGTCGCCCACCTCGCCGGGCGCCCCGTTGAGCGCGGCGAGCATCGCCGGCGGCACCTCGGTCATCTCGTGCGCGGTCGCCACGCTCGAGATGATCTCGGCCCGGTCGACGAGCTGATTGCCGTAGCAGTGGTCGCCGTTCGCGTGAGTGTTCACGAGCGTGCCGATCGGCGCGGTGCGCGTGACCGGCGCCATCGCGTCGAGCATCCGGCGCGTGAGCGGCAGGTCGAACAGGGTGTCGACGAGCAACGACGCGCCGTCACCGACCACCAGCCCCGCATTGCTCCAGCCCCAGCCGCCGTCGGGCTGCAGATACGCGTGGCAGCCGTCGCCCAGCTCGTGCAGACCCAGTTCGTAGCCCTCGATCGCGGTCATGACCGCAGTATCGCAGGCGGCACCGCCGCCACCGCACCAGGGCCGAAGGTCCCCGCGACCGGTCCCCTCCTCCCCTGCCCGAGCGGCTCTGCCGGGCGCACGATCGACCCGGGATCCACGCCACGAACCGGGAGGCACCATGGACGTCACCGTCAACGAGACCATCCTCGATCCGTACACGGGGATGTCGATCCTCGGTGAGGAGGACTGCTGGGGGCTGCTGCGCAGCTCCGAGGTCGGCCGCCTCGCCGTGTCGATCGCCAACCGCCCCGACATCTTCCCGATCAACTACGTCGTCGACGGCGACACCCTCGTGTTCCGCACGGCCGCCGGCACCAAGCTCGCCGCCGCCGTGCTCGGCGTTGCGGTGGCGTTCGAGATCGACGGCTACCAGCCCGACCTCGGCGAGGCGTGGAGCGTCGTCGTGAAGGGCACCGCCGAGCAGATCGAGGGCTGGCGCGACCAGGATCGCGTCGAACGGCTGCCGTTGTTCCCGTGGAACGCCGCACCGAAGTTCGACTTCGTGCGGATCGTGCCCGAGAACGTGACGGGCCGCCGCTTCCACGTGACCGACCACTCGGCCTGGCCGCTCGCGGGCACGCCGCTCGACGACGGCGACATGGTCGGCTGACCCGGCTGACCCGGCTCGACCGGCTCGACCGGCTCTGCAGGTCGCTCAGTCGAACGCGGTCCACTCCGGCGCGTCGACGTTGGCGATGTGCTCCGTGAACGGGCTCGGCGTGATCGTGGTGCCGAGGTCGGCGGCGAACTGCTCGACGCCGACCGTGGTGCCGCCCTCGCAGATCCAGCCGCCGTCGTCGCAGTCCCAGCCGGGCTGCGCGGTGGCCGTGAGCGCTCCGGTCCAGAACAGCGTCACGGGCGCCTCCTGCAGCGGCGCGCACCCGGCGGCACCGTTGTCGGGCACCGGGTCGTCGATCACGACGCCGACGATCGTGGCACCGAGGTCGTCGCCGCTGCAGTAGAGCTTCGCCGCGAACGCGGCACCGTTCGAGAAGCCACCGAGGACGATCCGCTCGCAGCCGAACTGCGCGATCGCATCGGTGACGATGCCGCGCGCGACGGCGTACTCCTCGTCGGGGAAGTAGATCCACTTGTACCCGTTGCCGTCGCGCTGGTTGCCGTTCGGCGCGACCCGGGCGACGTCGCCGTCGAGTTGGGTCGGTGCCCCCGACTCGCTCTTGCCGTGCAGCCGCACCACACAGTCCTCGGCGGTGACCGCCGGGCTGCTCGGTTGGGTGACGGGCCCGCTGGGCTCGTCGCCGCCGCCGCAGGATGCCGCCATGAGCGCCGTCACGACCATCGTCGGGACGGCGACCGCCCTCATCGTTCTCCGCATGGGCACGATGGTAACCGAATTCCGGAAAACGAGGCCCAATCGAGACCCGTCCGGATGGGCGGATCAGCGCTCGTCGTCGTCCGGTAGCACCTGGTCGTGGTCGTCGTCGGAGCCCAGCGCTCGGCGTTGCTCGACGGCGTCGAACTCCGACGCCTCCGTCAGCACCCGGGAGTCGATGTCACCGGTGTCGTCGAGCCCACCGCGGACCTCCGCCTCCTCGACGTCGTCGACGCGGCCGCCGTCGACACGGCCGCCGTCGACACGGCCGCCCTCGACACGGCCGTCATCGACCCAGTCGCGTTCGTCGTCGTTGGTGAAGGGGACATCGCTCATGACCCCACAGTGCCCACCGGGTGCGTCCCGTCACCACCGCCATTGGTCCCGTCGCCCCCGCCCCGCGCGCCGCGCGCGCAGGAGGCGTACAGTCGCCCCATGACGCTCTCCACCCGACGGCTCGGCCGCACCGGACACCACTCCTCGGTCGCGGTCCTCGGTGGTGCGATGTTCTGGAACGCCTCCGAGGCCACCACGACCGCAGCGTTCGAGGCCGCGCTCACGGCCGGCGTGAACCACGTCGACATCGCCCCGAGCTACGGGCACGCCGAGATCGTCGCGGGGCCGCTGGTCGCGGCACACCGAGCACAGCTCTTCGTCGGCGAGAAGACCGGCCGGCGCGACCCCGACGGCGTGCGCGCGCAACTGGAGACGTCGCTGTCGCGGCTCGGGTGCGACTCGTTCGACCTCTACCAGGTGCACGGGGTGACGGGCCTCGACGACCTCGACACCCGCGCGGGTGCGTTCGAGACGATCCTGCGGGCCCGCGACGAGGGTCTCACGCGTTTCGTCGGCATCACCGGGCACGACCTCGGCACCGCCGCGGCGCAGCTCGAGGCGGTCCGCCGCTACGACCTCGACACCGTGATGCTGCCCGTGTACCCGCGGGTGCTCGCCGATCCGGACTACGCCGCCGACCTCGCGGCGCTGCTCCGGGAGTGCGCTCGCCGCGACGTCGGCGTGATGGCGATCAAGGTGGGCGCGTGGCGCCCGTGGGGCGACCGCGAGAAGACCGCGCTGCCCTGGTACGAGCCGTTCACCGACCCCGAGCACCTCCACCGGGCGGTTCGGTTCACGCTGTCCACGCCCGGCGTGCACGCCTGCTGCACGCCGGGCGACCCCGACCTGCTGCCACTCGTGCTCGCCGCGGCGGAGGCGTACGAGCCGATGCCGGCCGACGAGCGGGCGGCGCTCGTCGAGGAGTCCGCGGCGTGGGACCTGATCTTCCCGCTCGAGGCGAACGCACGCTGACCCACCTGGGTCGTCGCGCCGGGTCGTCGCGCCGGGTCGTCGCGCCGGGTCGTCGCGCCGGGTCGTCGCGCCGGGTCGTCGCGCCGGGTCACCTCACCGGCCCCAGACCCACACCCACGCTCGCATCACGTCTCCTGAATCGTCGTTCACACGTTCGGCGTCGTACCATGCCGTCATGAAGCAGCTGAGCGGGATCGACGTGAGCTTCCTGAACATGGAGACCGCGTCCGTGTTCGGGCACGTGTCGTCGATGAACATCTACGACCCGACCGGCGTGCCCGGCGGCGCGGGGCTCGAGGCCACGAAGCGGATCATCCTCGAACGGATCGACCAGCTCGCCCCGTTCCGGCGACGCCTGGTGGAGGTACCGCTCGGCCTCGACCTCCCCTACTGGATCGAGGACCCGGACTTCGACATCGACTTCCACGTGCGACATCACGCCGTCCCGCCGCCGGGCACGCCCGAGCAGCTCGCCGAGGTCGTCAGCCGCATCGTCGCCCGCCCGCTCGACCGCAATCGCCCGCTCTGGGAGCTGTACGTCATCGAGGGCGTCGACAACGGCCGGCTGATCGCCCAGCTCACCAAGATCCATCACGCCACGATCGACGGCGCAGCGGGCGCGCAGATGCTCGCGGCGATCCTCGACACCGACCCCGACTTCCGGCCGGTCGGCACGCCCGCGCCGTGGTCCCCCGACCGGGTGCCCACCGACGAGGAACTGCTGCGCATGACCGCGCTCGAGTACCTCAAGCGCCCGGAGAAGCTCGTCCGCCTGAGCGTGCGCAGCACCCGGGAGCTCGCCGCCGCCACGCGCTCGGGTGGCCTGCGCGCGATCGCCGACCTGATCGCCCAGCCGATGCCCGGCCCGATCGGCAGCCTGATGCGTCAGCGGCTCCGCTCGCAGTACGGCCACGACGACGACAAGGCCCCCTCGCTGCCGCCCACCCAGGCACCCCGCACGCCGTGGAACCAGGCCATCACCCCGCACCGCCGCTTCGCGTACACCACCGTGTCGTTGGAGGACGCGAAGCGGGTGCGCCGGGCGTTCGGCTGCACCTTCAACGACGTCGTCATGGCGCTCTGCAGCGGCACCCTGCGCCGCTACCTCGACAAGCACGACTGCCTGCCCGACGAGAGCCTCATCGCGATGGTGCCCGTCAGCGTGCGCAGCGGCGCCGAGGACGACGCCTACCAGAACCGGGTGTCGGCGCTGCTCGCCGACCTCGCCACCAGCGAGCCCGACCCGACCAAGCGGCTGCGCCGGGTGCAGCAGAGCATGACTGCGGCGAAGGAGAACTTCGCTGCGATCCCGGCCGAGACCCTCCAGGACTTCACCCAGTTCGCTCCACCGGCCGTCGCGGCCCGGGCGATGCGGATGTACAGCCGGCTCCGGATCGCCGACCGGATGAACCCGCCGTTCAACCTGATCATCTCCAACGTGCCCGGACCCAGCTACCCGCTGTACTCGGCCGGTGCCCGCCTCGAGCACTTCTACCCGGTGAGTGCGCTGGCCGACGGCCAGGGGCTCAACATGACCGTGCAGAGCTACAACGGCAACCTCGACTTCGGCTTCATCGCCTGTCGCGAGCTGATCCCCGACCTGTGGCTGATGACCGACCTGCTGCAGGAGAGCCTCCAGGAGCTGCTCGACCTCTGCTGACACCTCTCGGTGACGCGACGCGACGCGACGCGACGCGCTGCGGCGGCGACACCTGCGGCGCGCCTCACTGCAGCTTCGCCAGCCGTTCGGCGATCGCGACCACCGGCCAGTGCGTGTTGGCGCGGGGCACCTGCGGCATCACCGAGGCGTCGCACACCACGAGCCCGTCGTGGCCGAGCAACCGGCAGCGGGTGTCGACCACCCGGCCCATCGCGCACGTGCCGGCGGCGTGCACGTAGTCGCCCAGCGCCGCGAGCACACCGGCATCGCTGCGGTCGTACGGCAGCACCTCCGCCACGGCGCCGAACGCCGGGTGCGCGAGCACCTGCTCGGCGAGGTCGATCGCGCGCTGCATCCGCACCCGGTCGTCCGGATCGGCGAGCATGTCGAACTCGACGACCGGGTCGACCAGCGGGTCGTCGCTCGCCAGCCGCACCCGTCCGCGCGAACGCGAACGCATGAGCGCCACCATCACCATGCCGAGGTCGGGCAGGGAGATGTCGACGTACTCCATCGGGAGCAGCTGCACGTCGTCGGGTTCGCCGTCGACACCGGTCGACCGCGACGAGACCGTGGCCACCGTGGCGATCGGCAGCGACGCGACGTCCGCACCGACCCGCCGGCGCAGCGCGATCGGGAACGACGGATGGTCGTGCAGCCCCTCCCCCACGCCCGGCACGTCGACCCCGGAGCGCAGCAGCACCGCCGGCGAGTGGATCGCACCCGCGGCGAGGATCACCAGGTCGGCGTCCATTCGCGTCCCGTCGGCCAGCACGACCCCTCGGGCCCGTCGGCCGTCGAGCACCACCCGGTCGACGAGCGCGTCACCGATCACGGTGAGGTTCGGCCGCGACCGGGCCGGGTCGAGGTACGCGTCGGCGACGGACACCCGGCGACCGTCCGCCGATCGAGTGAGCAGCACACCCGCAGCGGCCGACGGCACCGCCGCGGCCAGCGCCCGGTTCACGTCGCCCCACTCGTCGTTGCGCGCCCGGTGCAGGTCGAGCAGCGAGGAGTCGAAGCACGGGCCGAGGTCGTGCCACCCCCAGCCGTCGCAACCGAAGCGCGACACCCACTCGTCGTAGTCCTCGGGCCGGCCGGTGAGCGCCACCATCGCGTTCACCGACGACGAGCCGCCCACACCCAGCCCGCGCACGTACGACCGCGGGGCCTGCCCTGCCGCTCGCGACGCCACGAGCGACGGCCAGGTCCAGCCCGGCAGCTCCTTGGCCGCCACGAACGACGGTCCGGTCACCTCGGCCGGCGCGTCGGCGGCGGACCGGTCGGGGCCGGCCTCGAGGAGCACCACCTCCGCGTCGGCACGCTCGGACAGCCGTGCGGCCAGCACGCACCCGGCCGAGCCGGCGCCGACCACCACCACACGCCGGGTCGCCGACGGGCTGCTCACCCGGTGCCCGCCTCCCCGGCCCGCGCCTCCTGCCAGCGACGGGACACGTCGGCGAACATCTGCGGCGTCGGCAGCATCAGCAGCGACGCACCGCCGTCGACGCAGAGGGTCTGGCCGGTGATGTAGCCGCCGTCGGGACCGCACAGGAACAGCGCCGCCTTCGCGATGTCGTCCACGGTGCCGGGCCGGCCGAGCGGCGTGATCTCGTCGAGCGCCCGGATCACCGGCTCGACGCGGAAGATCCGCGCGGTCATCGGCGTCTCGATGAGCGACGCGGCGATCGCGTTGAACCGCACCTGCTGTGCGCCGTACTCGACCGCGGCGATCTTGGTCGCGTACTCCACACCGGCCTTGGCCGACGCATAGGCGGCGAGCCCACGCGACGGGTTGTGCGCGGTGAGCGACGACAGCGACAAGAACGCGCCGCCCTGCCCGTGCGCCGCCATCGCGTTGCCGAAGTGACGCATGCAGAACAGGGCGCCCGAGAGCTGCACGGCGTGCATCGAGTGCAGCTTGTCCGGGGTGAGCTCGGCGATCGGCGTGCTCTGCTCGAAACCTGCGCAGTTCACGGCGACGTGGATGTCGCCGTACGCGTCGGTGGCCGCCGCGACCAGCGCCTGCACCTGGTCGTCGTCGGTGATGTCGCACGTGGCACCCACCCCGCCGATCGAGTCGGCCACCTCGTCCACCAGGTCGCGCCGGCGTGCGCCGATCACGACGTTCGCACCCTCGGCCGCGAACAACCGGCTGATCGCCTCGCCGAAACCGCTGTGCCCCCCGATCACCACCGCGGTGCGCCCGGCCAGCTTGCCGCTGCGCACCCCCTCGTCCGTCGTCGCGTTCGTCCCCATGGACCGGACTCTACGAGAGCACCATGACTTGAGTCGCGGTGGGCGACTGGGCAGGCTGGCGTCATGACGTCCGGCCACCCCTCCCGACGCGCCCCGCGGTGCGGCTCCCGCCGGACGGGCGCGCTCGTCGCGGTCGTCCCGGCCGTCGCGCTCGTGGCCGTGCTCACCGCCTGCAGCGACCCGGGGAGCAGCGCTCCCACCACCACGCTCGCGCCGCTCGTCACGCCGGCTCCCGCCGCCTCCACCACGACCGCAGCACCGACCACCACGACGCCGCCCACGACCGCTGCCCCCACCACCACCCTGCCGCCGACCACCACGCTGCCGCCGACCAC
>CAEZSR010000016.1_pt1 | contig 34032 bp, 30 predicted proteins | sample 7264011 | NCBI WGS metagenome assembly CAEZSR01 (sample SAMEA6813783, study PRJEB35770) | freshwater metagenome | biome: Freshwater; feature: Freshwater reservoir; material: water | place: Czech Republic | collected 2016-08-15 | depth 0.5m m | reverse complement strand
TCCTGATCGCGTCGCACCAGCTCGAGGAACGGTTCGAGCGACTGCGGATGGTCGTCCATGTCGGCCCACGGATCGCCGCTCGCCGCGATCCGCCCGGGCACCGTCTCGATCGTCAGCAGATCCGGGCGCACCGTGTCGAGCTCGTCCCACGCGAACCCGGTCGACACCGGAGCGTGATCACGGGCCCGCACCGACCACGGTGCGAACACCGTCTTGTGCGGGGCGTTCTGGTTGAAGTCGACGAAGATGCGTTCGCCGCGGCCCTCCTTCCACCACGAGTCGGTGATCAGGTCGGGGCGGCGGCGGGCCAGCTCGCGGGCGACGGCGACCGCGGCGCTGCGCACGGCCACGCTGTCCCAGTGAGGGGTCACCCTCACGTACACGTGGAGACCGCGGTTGCCGGTGGTCTTGACGTACCCGCGTGTGCCGAGGTCGTCGAGCAGCCGGTGCGTCTCGTGCGCGGCCTCGCGAGCCATCGCGAACGTGGTCCCCGGGCCGGGGTCGAGATCGATGCGCAGCTCGTCGCAGTGCGTCGGGTCGGCGGCGCGCATCGGCCAGGAGTGGAACCCGAGACAGCCGAGGTTCACCGCCCACACCAGGTGGGCGAGGTCGTCGATCACGAGCGCGTTCGACGTGGTGCCGTTCGGAGTGCTGACGATCGTGGTGCTCAACCACTCGGGAGCCGTGTCGGGCATCCGCTTCTGGAAGAACGAATTGCCCGTGGAGCCGTTGGGGAAGCGCTGCAGCAGCACGGGCCGGTTGCGCATCACCCGCATCACCGGTGCCTCCATGACCAGGTAGTAGCGGACGAGGTCGAGCTTGGTGGCGCCACGTCCGTCGAAGGCCGCCGGGAACATCACCTTGTCGGGGTTGGTGATCGTGACGGTGCGGCCGGCGACCTGGAGCTCCACCGGTTCCCCGGCGGCGGAACGGGACGACGCTGCCACGGGGGCACGGTACCCCGGGGTGCGATGCAGACACACGAGGCGCGGTGGTGCCACGGCCCGAGCGACCGCACCGCCCGGAAGTACCGTCGGCGGGCGTGAGCACCCAGGTCGATCTCGCCGCACCGATGCAGGGCACCATCGTCACCGTCGACGTGAGCCCCGGGCAGGTCGTTCGGGCCGGTCAGCAGGTGATGCTGATCGAGTCGATGAAGATGCACCACGCGATCGAGAGCCACGAGAGCGGCACCGTGGCCGAGATCCTCGTGGACGTCGGCCAGACGGTGATGGCGGGCGAGGCGGTGGCGCGGGTGACGCCCGGTGGGACCGGGTCGGTCGAGGTGTCGACGGAGCAGACCGTCGACCTCGATCGGGTGCGTCCCGATCTCGCCGAGGTGCTTTCGCGCCACGCGATCGGCCTCGACGAGGCGCGGCCCGACGCCGTGCAGCGCCGCCGCTCGGTCCGTCGGCGGACGGCTCGCGAGAACGTGGCCGACCTCGTCGACGACGGCTCGTTCGTGGAGTACGGCCCGGTCGTGATCGCCGCCCAGCGGCGACGGCGCGCCCTCGACGACCTGATCGCCCGCACTCCCGCCGACGGGATGATCGGTGGCATCGGCACGGTGAACGCCGAGCGGTTCGGCACCGCGGCGGCGCAGGTGGTGGCCGTGTCGTACGACTACACCGTGCTGGCCGGCACGCAGGGCACGCAGAACCACCGGAAGAAGGACCGGTTGTTCGAGGTCGCCGAGCAGATGCAGCTGCCCGTGGTGTTCTTCACCGAGGGCGGTGGCGGCCGTCCCGGCGACACCGACCAGACCGGGGTGAGCGGACTCGACTGCCTCGCGTTCATGTACTTCGCCGAGCTGAGCGGTCTCGTGCCGCTCGTCGGCATCAACGCCGGTTACTGCTTCGCCGGGAACGCGGCGATCCTCGGCTGCTGCGACGTCGTCATCGCCACCGAGGACTCCAACATCGGCATGGGCGGTCCGGCGATGATCGAGGGCGGCGGCCTCGGGGTGTTCGAGCCCACGGAGATCGGCCCGATCGAGGTGCAGCGTTCGAACGGGGTGGTCGACGTCGTCGTCGCCGACGAGGCCGAAGCCGTGCGGGTGGCCAAGCAGTACCTGTCGTACTTCCAGGGGTCGCTGCCCACGTGGGAGGCACCCGACCAGCGCCGCCTCCGCCACGTGATCCCCGAGGACCGCAAGCGCAGCTACGACGTGCGCGAGGTGATCGATGCGATGTTCGACGTCGACTCGGTGCTCGAGCTGCGCCGCGACTTCGGCCTCGGCATGGTCACCGCGCTCGCCCGCATCGAGGGTCGGCCGGTCGGTGTGCTCGCGAACAACCCGCACCACCTGGCGGGAGCGATCGACAGCCCGGGGGCCGACAAGGCGGCGAGGTTCCTCCAGCTGTGCGACGCCTTCGGCTTGCCCGTCGTCACCCTCGTCGACACGCCCGGGATGATGGTGGGGCCGGAGGTCGAGCAGACCGCGCTGGTGCGGCACTGCACCCGCCTGTTCGTCACGGGCGCGAACGTCACCGTGCCGATGGTGACCATCGTGCTCCGAAAGAGCTACGGCCTCGGCGCCCAGGCGATGATGGGCGGCAGCACGAAGGCGCCGCTCGCGTGCCTGGCCTGGCCGACGGGCGAGTTCGGCGGCATGGGGCTCGAGGGCGCGGTGCGGCTCGGTTACCGCAAGGAGCTGGAGGCGATCAGCGACCCGGACGAGCGCGAGCGCACGTTCCAGCAGATGGTCGACCGGATGTACGAGCACGGCAAGGCGCTCAACGCGGCGTCGCACTTCGAGATCGACGACGTCATCGACCCGGCGGACTCCCGCCGCTGGCTGTCCACCCTGCTCGCGACCGCGCCACCGCCTCGAGCGCACCGCGGCAAGAAGCGGCCGAACATCGACACCTGGTGAGGCGCACCAAGCGGCGAGCGACGCGTCGTCGCGAGCGATGACGGCACCGCGGGTGGCCGTGGTGAAGAATCGGCGCATGCGCATCGACGAGATCGAGCTGAGGATCGTCCGGCTGCCCTACCGGAGCGTGTTCAAGACGAGTTTCGGGGCCGAGGCCGGCAAGACGGCGGTGCTGGTCACCGTCCGCAGCGAGGGCGTGGAGGGCTACGGCGAGGGCGTGATGGACCAGCTCCCGCACTACCGCGAGGAGACCATCGCCGGCGCGACCGGCCTGATGCGCGACGCGCTGGTGCCCGACCTGTTCGCGTCGGGATGCGACCATCCGCGCGACCTGTACGACCGGTGGGCGCACCTGCGGGGTAACAACATGGCGAAGACCGCGATCGAGCTCGCCGTGTGGGACTGCTACGCACGCCAGCAGGGCGTCCCGCTGCGCACCCTGTACGGCGGCGAGCGCACCGAGATCCCGGTGGGCGCGAGTCTCGGCATGAACCCGGTCGCGGAGACCGTCGCCTCCGTGGAGAAGCACGTCGCCGAGGGCTACCGACGGGTGAAGTTGAAGATCGAGCCCGGGTGGGACGTCGAGATGATGTCGGCCGTGCGTGAGCGCTGCCCCGACATCGAGCTCACGGTCGACGCGAACTCCGCCTACACCCTCGACGACGTGGAGCTGCTCCGCAGCTTCGACCGGTTCCACCTGCACTACATCGAGCAGCCGCTCCACTGGGACGACCTCGTCGACCACGCGAAGCTCGCGAAGCAGATCGACACCCCGCTGTGCCTCGACGAGTCGCTCACGTCCCCCGCCCGCGTCCAGGCCATGCTCGAGCTCGGCGCGGGCTCGGTCGTGAACGTGAAGGTCGGACGCTTCGGCGGGATCACCGCGGTGCACCGCATCCACGAGATCTGCGTGGCGCAGGGCGTGCCGATGTGGTGCGGCGGGATGCTCGAGACCGGCATCGGTCGCGCCCACAACATCCACCTCGCGACGATGCCGGGATTCGTGTACCCCGGTGACACGGCCTCGGCGAGCCGCACCTACGCCCGCGACATCACCGAGCAGCAGCTGGAGGCCTCGAACGGCGTCATGCCGGTGCCGGAGGGCCCCGGCCTCGGCGTCACCCTCGACCGGCCCTTCCTCGACGAGGTGACGCTCAGCACCGAGGTGCTGCGGCCGTGAACGCTGCGGGTGAGCCGGCCCGGCTCGAGTTCCGCGAGCTGCGCACGGCCGACGAGCTCGCGCATCTGCCACCGTTCGAGTCGCGGATCTGGGGGAGCGGGGGCGACCTCGTGTCGGTGAACATGCTCGTCGCGACGGTGGGCGAGGGCGGGGTCGCGCTCGGCGCCTTCGACGGCGACGAGATCGTCGGTGCCGTGTACGGGTTCCCGACGCGCGAGCCGCACGTGCTCCACAGCCACTACATGGCGGTGGATCCGCGATGGCGGCGCAACGGTCTGGGCGTGGAGCTGAAGCAGCGGCAGCGGCGGTGGTGCCTCGACCGGGGGATCACGCACATGCGCTGGACCTACGACCCGCTGCAGCTCGCCAACGCGCACCTCAACCTGCACGTGCTGGGCTGCGTCGGGATCGCGTACCACGTGGACTACTACGGCCACCTCGGCGGCATCAACGGATCGTTGCCGAGCGATCGGGTGACGGTGAGCTGGGACCTGCGCGACGGTGCCACCAAGCCGGCCGCGGAGCTGGCGGTCGACGTGCCGCCGGCGAGCGCCGACGACATCGCCGCGTCGAACGACACCGCGCTCCATGCGCGCCTGCACGTGCGGTCCGAGCTGCACGAGCGGATGGCCACCGGCTGGCAGCTCGTCGACGTCGACCGCGACGGCCGTCGCTACCTCCTCGGCCGCAGCTGACGACAGGCCTGCCGCTGGTCGCCCGGTCTGCCCCGTCCGCAGGGTTCAGAGGGTGTCGGGCATCTCGCCGTCGCCGTCGCCACGCAGCATCGACGTCGACCCGAGCAGGACACCGCCGGCGCCGCGGCTGTCGAGCACGAACGACGCCCATCGCTGTTCGGGTGCGGGTCGGAACGCGGCCAGCGTGACGACGGCGCCCCCCGACCCGTCCGGGAGGCGCAGCACGGCCGTGGCGTGCGAGTCCACGATCACGCCGTCGAACACCAGGTCCACGCTGGCCGCACCCTGCACCGCAGGGACGAGCAGCAGTCGACCGTCGTTGGACTGGACCGTGCGCGGATCGCCCGTCGGGAAGCAGGCGCCGTCGAACTCGACCACGGCGGAGCCCGTGTCGAGACAGACGAGCGGACCGGGCGAGCCGACGGTGGGGCCGCCGCGCACGAGTTCCTCGTCGGACGAGTCGAGCGCGACCACCTCCAGCGGCAGCAGCAGACCGGCGCGCAGGCCGTCACCCGGGAGGTCGACGACCGGATCCAGCGTGTCGCGACCCTCGATCGCGAACGGCACGGCGAACCCGGCGTGGTCGGCCACCAGGTCGCCGAGGAACGCCTCGCCCTCGCCGACGACCACGTCGCCGCGGACCACCTGCACGCCGGCGGCGGCACGCGGAGCGAGCCCGACAGCGAACATCACCGGTCGGTGGGATCCGGAGGGTGGCGTGGGGTTCGTCCAGGCGAGGGGCAGCTCGGCGTAGTCGGTGGAGTAGCAGACCTCCCACTGCTCGGGCACGTCGTCCCAGCCGAGACGGAGGCAGAGCGAGGCGTCGCGCCGCGTGGTGACGAGCGTCCAGGAGCGGCCGTCGAGCGTCCCGTGACGCACGTCGGGGTCGCCGGCGCGGGACGGGGGAGCGCTCGTGGCCGACACGCCGACCGGTACCGGGCCGGCCGCGGGGACCAGGTCGGTGGCGGGTCGAGCCGTGCGGACGTCCGAAGCGTTCTCGGGCGAGATCGCGGCACCGGTGTCGGCGCGCAGCGGGACGGCCGGTCCGGCGGACGGCGGATCGCGTGGGGTGGCGCACGATGCGGCGAGGAGCGCCGCGAGACCGAGCGCGGTGGCCACCGCCGACCACCGGATCCGTGGTGACCGCATCCCGAGCACATGGCCTCCGATCCGAGTCCTCGTCTGCAGGATGTGCTCGACGGCTGGCCGCGGCCAGGGCCGTTCGTCCTGCGCGGCCGTGGGCCCGGCGGCGCGGGATCAGTCGAGGACGGCGTCGGCGAGCTTGGGGAACACCTTGCGCACCTTGGCGAGCAGCCAGTCGCCGTACGGGCCGGCGACCGTCGTGAGGTCGGCGCGGTCCCACCGCTCGGACCGTTCCAGCGGGGCCACCCAGTCGTCGTCGATCGGCACCGGCCGCACCACGACGTCCCAGCCGGGGTCGAGGAAGAACGGCAGCGAGATCCGGTCGTGGCCGGCCACGTTGCGCACGCGGTGGGCGGTGCTGCGGTACCTGCCGAGCGTGAGCCGGTCGAGCATGTCGCCGAGGTTGCACACCACGAGCTGCGGGTCGGGGTCGACCTCGACCCACTCGCCGCCCACCTTCACCTCGAGCCCCGGGGTGCCGTCGTGCGCGAGGAGCGTGAGCAACCCGTAGTCGGTGTGCTCGCCGACGCCCCAGCGGTCGGGGGCGGCATCGGGGTGCGGCGGGTAGCGGAAGACCCGGAACAGCACCGTCGGGTCGGCCGTGAGCTCGCGGCGGAACCACGCGGCATCCAGGCCGAGACCGGTGGCCATGGCCGCGAGGGTGCGCTGCCCGAGATCCTCCATCGCCGTCATCCAGGCCGTCACCGCCGTGCGGAGCTCGGGCACCTCGGCGGGCCAGACGTTCGGCCCGTGGAGCGGCACGTCGGACGGCGGCAGCTCACGGCCGACGTAGAAGCCCTCCTTCAGGTCGGGCACACCGGAGGTGAGCTCGTCGCCCAGCGGGAACCAGCCGCGCCACGCGGTGCCGCCGGTGGCGAGGGAGACGCGTCGCTTCACCTCGACCGGCAGGTCGAAGAACCGCCGCGACGCGTCGAGCACCGCCGTGCGCAGGTCGTCGGGGACGCCGTGCCCCCGCAGCGCGAAGAACCCGGTGGTGCGGCACGCACGGTCGATCGCCGCCGGCGCGTCGGCGCGTCCGAGATCGACGACGGGAACCTCCACGTCCCGCAGCGTACCCGTGGTCGGCCGGGCCGACCCCGGGCCGATCCGGGCCGACCCCGGGCGGACCCCGGGCCGATCCGGGCCGCTGCGGGCCGAGCACTACCGTGGAGGGCCGTGCACCCGGTCCTCCACGTCGGCTGCCCCATGTGGGCGCACCGTCCGTGGGCGGGCCGGTTCCTCCCCACAGGCACGCCCACGTCGCGCGAACTCCACGCCTACAGCCGGTTCGTGAACGCGGTGGAGGGCAACACCACGTTCTACGCGTCGCCCGCGCCGTCCACCGTCGCGAAGTGGGCCGAGCTCGCCCACCCCGACTTCCGGTTCGTCTTCAAGGTGCCCAAGCACGTCACGCACGAGCTCCGGCTGCGCGACGCGGACGCCGAGATCGCGGCGTTCGTCGACCTGCTCGCGCCGCTGGGGCCGCTGATCGGCGGGATGACGCTGCAGCTGCCGGCGTCGTTCGCGCCCGTCGACCTGGGCGTGCTCGAGTCGCAGATCCGGCGGCTGCCCACGGGCATCACCTGGTCGGTCGAGGTGCGCCATCCCGCATTCTTCGAGGGTCGCACCCGGCTCGAGCTCGACCGGATGCTCGCCCGCAACGAGGTGGAGCGGGTGCTGCTCGACAGCCGAGCGTTGTTCCGGCAGGCACCGCGCACCGACGCCGGTCGCGACGCGTGGAGCCGCAAGCCACGGGTGCCGGCGCTCACCGAGGCCCTCACCGATCGACCGATCGTGCGCTTCATCGGCTCGGACGACCCGGCCCTCACCGCGGACGGGCTGCAGGAGTGGCAGCCGATCGTGGCCGACTGGTTGCACGAGGGCCGCACTCCGAGCCTGTTCGTGCACACCCCCGACAACGCCGACAGCCCCGGGCTCGCCCGCGCGTTCCACGCCGAGGTCGGCCTGCTCGTGCCCGGCCTCGCCCCGCTGCCCCACCCGCTTCCGCTGGTGGAGGCCGAACAGGGCTCCCTCTTCTGACGGTCCTGGGTGCCAGGACCGGCCGCCGACCGGCCGCGGTGAGATGCGGATGGCACCCAGGAGCGGGGGCCGGGGGCGGTCGGTGCCCGGCGGGAACTGACTCCGGGGAGAGGGGTGTGCGATCATCGGCGGCCGTGACGACCCCCACCACGATCGACCGGGCACGGCTCGCCGAGCTCATCGCCGACGAGCAGCGCCGCTTCGTCGACCTCCACCCCCGCTCCGCGGCCAAGGGCGCCGCCGCCGCCACCCACCTCCTCGGCGGCGTGCCGATGCCCTGGATGACCCGCCTCCCCGGGTCGTTCCCGCTGTTCTTCACCGAGGCCCACGGTGCTCGCTTCGTCGACGCCGACGGCATCGAGTACGTCGACTTCTGCCTGGGCGACACGGGCGCGATGGCCGGCCATGCGCTGCCGCAGGTGGCCGATGCGCTCGCCGAGCAGGCGCGCCGCGGCATCACCACGATGCTGCCCAACGACGACGCCCCCTGGGTCGCGGCCGAGCTGGCCCGCCGCTTCGGGCTGCCGGTGTGGCAGATCGCGATGACGGCGACCGACGCCAACCGGTTCGTGCTCCGCTTCTGCCGGCACCTCACCGGTCGCCCGAAGGTGCTCGTGATGGACTGGTGCTACCACGGCACCGTCGACGAGGCCTTCGCCGTGCTCGACGCGGACGGCAGGGTGATCGCCCGCCCGGGATCGCTCGGCCCGCCCGTCGATCCCTCCGTCACCACGAAGGTGGTCGAGTTCAACGACCTCGACGCACTCGACGCAGCACTCGCCGGCGGTGACGTCGCCTGTGTGCTGATGGAACCCGCCCTCACCAACATCGGCATCGTGCTGCCCGACCCCGGCTACCTCGAGGGTGTGCGCGAGATCACGCGCCGCCACGGCACGTTGCTGATCATCGACGAGACCCACACGATCTGCGTCGGTCCCGGCGGTGCCACGCAGGCGTGGGGCCTCGACCCGGACTTCTTCGTGATCGGCAAGACGATCGGCGGCGGGATGCCCGTGGCCGCGTACGGCATGTCGGCCGAGATGGCCGAGCGGCTCGCCCGTCCGGTCACCGAGGACACGATCGACACCTCCGGCGTCGGCGGCACGCTCACCGGCAACGCGCTCGCGCTCGCCGCGGTGCGCGCCACGCTGTCGTCGGCACTGCGCGAACCCGACTTCGAGCACATGATCCCGCTCGCGACGGCGTGGACCGAGGGGGTGCAGGCGTCGTACCGGGCCGCCGGGCTGCCGTGGCACGTGCAGCAGCTCGGGGCGCGGGCCGAGTACTGGTTCTGCCCGCCGCCGCGCAACGGTGCGATGGCGGCCGCCGGCATCGACGGCGACCTCGACCGGTTCATGCACCTGTGGGCGCTCAACCGCGGGATCCTCCTCACGCCGTTCCACAACATGGCGCTGTTCTCGCCCCACCACCAGCGGGCCGACGTCGACCGCCACACCGAGGTGTTCGCAGCAGCGGTGGAGGCGCTCACCGCACCGTGACCCGATCGTCGGCGTCGTCGTGAGCGGGGTCGAGCTCGCCGTCGTGGCGGGGTCGGTGTTCGTCGCGGCGATGGTGCAGGTGCTGTCGGGGTTCGGGTTCGCCCTGCTGTGCGTGCCGCTCATGACGCTCGCGGTCGACGCGAAGGAGGCCGTGGTGATCAGCACCCTCCTCGGGGCCGGGGTGTCGACCTGGCAGGCGTGGCACGGACGTGCCCACACGGAGCGGGCCGTCGCCCGACGGATGATCATCGGCGCCTACCTGGGCATGCCGGTCGGGTTGCTCGTGTTCCTGACGGTCGACGACCGGGTGTTGCGCTTCCTGCTCGGCCTGGCCGTGCTCGTGGCCGTGGTGCTGCTGGCGGTGCGGCTCGACCTGCGCCACGTCGGCGACGGTCTCGACACCGGCGCGGGCTTCCTGAGCGGCGTGCTCAACACGTCGCTGTCCACGAACGGACCGCCGCTGGTGTTCACGCTGCAGGCGCGTCACCTCCAGCCGGACGCGTTCCGGGCGACGATCACCACGGTGTTCGCGTACAGCAACGTGCTCGGCGTGTCGCTCTTCGTCGCGTCCGGCAAGGTCGACCGCGACGGACTCGTCGCGGCGGCGGTCGCGCTGCCCGCGCTGTTCCTCGGGCAGGTGAGCGGCTACCCGCTGCGTCGCCACGTGGCGGGTGAGCGTTTCCGTGTGCTCGTGCTGCTCCTGCTGACCGCGGCGGCCCTGAGCGCGATCGTCAGCGCACTCGCCTGAACGTCGCGTCGCGATCCTCGCCAGGTGCGTCGCTCTCGGTCCACGGACGGAGGTCCCGACTCCGACGATCACCCCGGGGACGGCGGTCGGCGCCGACGTGTGGCAACCTCGGACGATGGGGAACTCACCGACGAACGTGGTCGTGGTGCTGCTCGACTCGCTCAACCGCCATCATCTCGGTGCGTACGGCGGCACCGAGTTCGCGACGCCGCAGCTCGACCGCTTCGCCTCGCGTGCCACCACGTTCCTGCGGCACGTGACCGGCTCGCTCCCGTGCATGCCGGCGCGCCACGACATCCTGTGCGGCGCCCTCGACTTCCTGTGGCGACCCTGGGGGTCGATCGAGCTGTGGGAGCAGCCGATCACCGCCGACCTCCGCCACGCCGGGGTGACGACGATGCTGGTGACGGATCACCCGCACCTGTTCGAGACCGGCGGCGAGAACTACCACACCGACTTCGGCGGGTGGGACTATGTGCGTGGCCACGAGGGTGACCCGTGGAAGACGTGGCTCGACCCGAGCTGGATCGGCGTGCCCGCGCCGCCGGCACGCGACGGTGGTTGGTGGCTGCGGCGGCGGTTCGGCGAGGCGGCTCCGAAGCTCGACCGCGCCTACGACCGCGCGCGCACCCACTTCCGAGACGAGCTCGACTTCCCCGGTCCGCGCACGATGAGTGCCGCGGCGCAGTGGATCGCGGAGGCCGGCGCTCACGCCGGCGATCGTCCGTGGATGCTGTTCGTCGACGAGTTCGATCCGCACGAGCCGTTCGACACCCCGCCCGCGTGGACCGGCCGGTACGAGGACGAGCCCTGGGACGGCGACCGGATCATCTGGCCGCCGTACGTGGTGGGAGGGGTGAGCGGCGGCCACCTGAGCGAGGCGGAGGCCCGCCACATCCGGGCCAACTACGGCGGCAAGCTCTCGATGATCGACCACTGGTTCGGCGCGCTGCTGGATCAGCTCGACGCGACAGGAGCGTGGGACGACACGGCGGTGATCGTCTGCACCGATCACGGGCACTACCTCGGTGAGGAGCGCGACGACGGGCGCGGCAACCGGGTCGACCTGTGGGGCAAGCCGCAGGTGCCGCAGTTCCGGCCGCTCGGTCACATCCCGCTGATGATCCACTGGCCGGGCGTCGAGGGTGGCGGTGTGTGCGACGCCCTGACGACCAACGTCGACCTGCACGCCACGATCGCCGACGCGTTCGGGGTCACCCCGTCGCACCGCACGCACGGCCGGTCGCTGGTGCCGTTGCTGACCGGCGAGGCGTCGTCGGTGCGGGAGTGGGCGATCGGCGGGGTGTTCGGCAACTGGGTGCAGGTCACCGACGGGCACCGCGTGTACGCACGTGCGCCCGAGGGGGAGAACTTCCCGCTCAGCATGTGGAGCAACCGGTGGAGCACGATGCCCGTGCACGTGAGCGGCGTGGTCGAGCTGCCTCGGCCCGACCACCGGGCGTTCCTCGACCGGATGCCGGGCAGCACGGTGCCGGTGATCCGCCAGCCGTTCCAGCCGGGCGACGCCCTGCCGTTCTGGGTGCACCGCGCCAACGTCGGCCAGCACCACCTCTACGACGTGGACGTGGACCCCGACGAGCGCGAGAACCGGGTGGGCGAGCGCGTGGAGCGCGAGCTGCAGGACCTGCTGCGCACCGCGCTCGCCGAGGTGGAGGCACCCGACGAGCAGCTCCTCCGACTCGGCCTCTGACCCCGACGCGACGAGCGATCGGGTCGCCACCGCCCATCGCTCATCGCGACGGGTGGGGTCGCTGGGTCACTGGCCGCCGAACCACTGCATCCAGGCCTCCTGCGTCGTCGGCTTGAAGACGTAGTTGGTCTGGACGACGGCGTCGAGCGTGGCGCTCGACGGCTGCGAGTAGCGGTGTCCCGGATAGACGATCGTGTCCGAGGGCAGCGACGCCAGGGTGCGCAGGCTGTGGTACATGTCCTCCGGGTTGCTGCCCGGCAGGTCGGTGCGACCGCAGCCCTCCAGGAACAGCGTGTCGCCGCTCACCAGACGGCCCTCCACGTGGAAGCACTGCGAGCCCGGGGTGTGACCGGGGGTGTGCACGAGCGTGATCTCCACGCCCCCGACGGTCACCACGTCACCCGCGTCGTGCTGCACCAGGTGCGTCTCGTCGAGCCCGGTGGTGCGCATCACCCACGGCGCCTCGTGGCGCTGCACGTGGATGGGGCAGTCGGTCCGGTTCAGCAGCGCGGCGACGCCCTCGATCGTGAAGCCCATCATCGAACCCCCGACGTGGTCGGGGTGGTAGTGCGTGGCGAGCACGCCGGTGCAGCGCATCCCGTCGGCCTCCACCACGTCGAGCAGGTCGTTCACCGCGTAGGCCGGGTCGACGAGCACGCACTCGCCCGTGGCGCGGTCGCCGATCGCGTAGACGAAGTTCACCATCTGCGACGCGATCGGGTCGCCCACGGCGAAGTCGCGGCCGGACAGGAGCTGGCGGAAGTAGAACTGCTGCGGGTCCACGCGCTCACCCTAGGCCCGCCGCCCGGCGCCGGGGCGGGTTCAGTTGCCGCCGTGGGCCAGTGTGACGCTCTGCTGCAGGATCGGGACGAACGGCTCCACGGCCGTACGCTACGGGCCCATGCCGACCGGCCCGCTCCGATGTCTCACCCCCGGCCAGCTCGTCCCGTTCGGTGGCGACCGCGTGGCCGTGGTCGGCGACGACCTGGCCGCCGCCTTCGTGGAGGGCGACCGGCTCGTGGTCGTGCAGGAGACCGGTGATCTGCTCCACATCCCGCGAGCCGAGCACGAGCGGGTGCACGTCGCGGTCGGTGCCGCGCTGGAGGCGTTCCACGCGCTCGCCGGGGTGACCGACGACCAGCTGTCGCAGTTCTTCTGCGGTTTCGCCGACCGGCTCGCCGACGACCAGGTGTTCGCGCCGATCGCCGCAGCGAACGACGGCGACGTCGCGTCGGCGACGGCGCGGGGCCGGTCGACCACCCGGCTGGTGCTGTCGCCGAAGATGCGAGCCGACATGATCGCCGGGCTCCGTGTGTGGCAGCACACCGACGGTCGCCGTGACGTGCAGGTCGGCCGCGTCGACCACGCGGGCTGGTCGGTCGAGACCCGCCGGGCGCCGCTGGGCGTGGTCGGGTTCGTGTTCGAGGGCCGCCCCAACGTGTTCGCCGACGCGACCGGTGTGCTGCGCACGGGCAACACCGTCGTGTTCCGCATCGGCAGCGACGCGCTCGGCACGGCGCGGGCGATCATGACCCACGCGGTCGAGCCCGCGTTGCGCGCCGCCGGTGTGCCCGTGGGAGCGGTGCAGCTCGTCGACGCCGCCGCGCACGCCGCTGGCTGGGCCCTGTTCGCCGACGCCCGCCTCGGCCTCGCGGTGGCGCGTGGCTCCGGGCACGCCGTCGCCCAGCTCGGTGCGGTCGCTCGCCAGCACGGGGTCCCGGCCAGCCTGCACGGCACCGGGGGAGCGTGGGCGGTGGTGCACCCCGACGCCGACGCCGGCGACCTCGCACGGATCGTCCGGCACTCGCTCGACCGCAAGGTCTGCAACACGCTCAACGTCTGCTGTGTCGTGCGGGCCGGCGCCGATCGCCTGGTCCCCGTCGTCCTCGAGGCCGGCCGTTCCGCCGCGGCGGAACGGGGCGCGACCCTGGTCGTGCACGCGACCCCGTCGTCGGCGCCGTTCGCCGGGCCGGATGCGATCCCGCAGGCCGTCGACGATCTCGGCACCGAATGGGAGTGGGAGCGCGATCCCGAGCTGAGCCTGGTGGTCGTGGACGACGTCGACGAGGCCGTCGCGCTCTTCAACCGCCACAGCCCTCGGTTCGTCGCCACGCTGATCGGCGGCGACGCAGCCGCGCAGCAGCGGTTCTACGACACGGTCGACGCCCCCTTCGTCGGCAACGGGTTCACCCGCTGGGTGGACGGCCAGTTCGCGTTCGACCAGCCCGAGCTCGGGCTGTCGAACTGGCAGTCGGGCCGGCTGTTCGCACGCGGCGGCGTGCTCTCGGGTGATTCGGTGCACACCGTGCGCACCCGCGCCCACGTGACCGATCACGATCTGCACCGCTGAGCAGCGGTCACGGAGCGGAGGTCGCCCCGGCCGGCCCGCCTGCGGAGGTGCGGCCCGCCGACCCGGGGTGTGCGGTGCAGGCGCGGTGGCTACGGTGGCGGCACATGCGGCACATGCGGCACGATCGACGCTCTCGCACCGTGGTGGCGATCGCGGTCGCGGTCGGGTTGCTGGCGGCCTCGTGCTCGTCCGACCTCGACAGCGGGGTGCGGGCCGGGGAGTCGTCGGCGATCACCTCGTCGAGCGCTCCGCCGGTCACCGCGACCCCACCGGACGACGCACCGGCCACGTCGGTGCCGCCGTCCACCGAACCCGACGAGCCCGACGTGTCCACGACGACCCCACCGGACGACGGCGGGTCGGGGACGCCGGGCGGTGCCGGCTCGCCGGACGGCATCGGCGACCCGCTGTACCCGGACCTCGGCAACCCGGGTGTCGACGTGGAGGACTACCTGGTCGAGCTCGCCTTCGACCCGGACGGCGGCACGCTGACCGGATCGGTGACGATGCGGATCGCCTTCACCGAGGACCGTGACGAGTTCACCCTCGACAGCGTCGGCATCGAGACCACCTCGGTCAGCGTCGACGGTGCGCCGGCCGACTTCGAGATCGATGATCCCGAGCTGCGGATCAACCCACCCTCGCCGGTCGATCGTGGCGACACCGCCGAGGTCCGGGTCGACTACGCGGTCACCCCGGGCCAGACGGACTTCAGCGCGGGCATCCCCGCCGGCTGGTTCAACACCCCGCTCGGCTCATGGGTGCTCAACCAGCCCGACGGCGCCCGGTTGTGGCTGCCCTCGAACGACCACCCGAGCGACAAGGCCACGTGGACGTTCCGCATCACCGTGCCGTCCGGCTCGTCGGCGGTGGCGAACGGCCGGCTGGTCGGCACCACCTCGACCCCCGCCGGTGACACGTGGGAGTGGCGCGAGGACGAGCCGATGCCGACCTACCTGGTGCTCCTCGCGACCGGCGACTACGAGGTGGTCGAGTCCACCACACCCGACGGGCTGCCGCTGGTGAACGTCGCACTCGCCGACGACCTGGATCGGGTGCGCCCGTTCTTCGACGGCATCGCGGCACAGATCGACTTCTTCGACGACCTGTTCGGCCCGTACCCGCTCGACCGGTACGGCCTCGCGATCATCGACAGCATCCCCGGGCTGGCGATGGAGACCCAGGGCCGTTCGTTCTTCTCGCGTGCCGACATGCGCTCGTTCGACGGGTATCTCGAGCAGCTGCTGCTCGCGCACGAGATCGCGCACCAGTGGTTCGGCAACGCGGTGTCACCGGCGTCGTGGGACGACATCTGGCTGAACGAGAGCTTCGCGACCTACGCCCAGTGGCTGTGGCTCGAGCACCTCGGCTTCACCACGGTCGCCGACGAGGCCGAGTTCGCCCGCGAGACACGCGCCCAGCTCGGCGGCCCTCCGACGGGCGACCCCACCGTCGACGAGCTGTTCGGGTACAACTCCTACGACGGCGGAGCGGTGGTGCTCCACGCGTTGCGACTCACGGTCGGCGACGAGGCGTTCTTCGAGGTCCTCCGCCGATGGGTCGTCGAGAACGAGGGCACGTCGCGCACGACCGACGACTTCGTCGCGCTCGCCGAGGAGGTGTCGGGCAGCACCCTCGACGCGTTCCTCGCGACGTGGCTGTTCGCCTCCGACCTGCCGGAGACGTTCCCCGTTCCGGCCTGATCCGCCCGTGCTGCGCCGACGGGTGGGCGGCGACCCGGCGGCGTCAGTGCCCCAGCACGCGGTCGAGGATCGCGCTGCGGAACCGTTCGGGCCGCTGGTGCTTCGCCTCGTAGGCGTCGGCGCCCATCGGGAGGCGCACCATCGCGTTGATGCCGATCCACCGCAGCGGCTCGGGCTCCCACGACCGCGAGTGGTGCCCCACCCAGGGGAGATCGGTGAGGTCGGTGGCGTCACCGCTGATGAGATCGCACAGCGTGCGGCCCGCCAGGTTGGTGGTGCCGACGCCGTCGCCCACGTACCCGCCGGCCCACGCGAGCCCGGTGGCCCGGTCGTGGCCGACCGAGCAGTACCAGTCCCGAGGCGCCCCGACAGGGCCGCCCCACCTATGCGTGATGCGGGCATCGGCGATCGCGGGGAACAGCTCCACCAGGGTGCGGTGGATCTCCTGGTGGGTGCGATCGTTCCTGTCGTACTCCGGGCGGATCCTGGAGGCGAAGTGGTACGGCGCGCCGCGCCCTCCGAAGGCGAACCGGTCGTCTGCGGTGCGCTGTCCGTAGATCACGAGCCGTCGCCCGTCGGAGAACGTCTCGCGGCGTCGGAGACCGACCTGGTCCCAGAACGAGGTGGGCAGCGGTTCGGTGGCGATCATCAGCGAGTAGATCGGGATCATCCGTCGTCGCTGACCGGGCAGGGTGGCGGTGAAGGCCTCGGTGGCCCGCACCACGTGGTCGGCGCGGACCACACCTCGGGTCGTGACCACACGATGCGGCTCGATCGCCGTCACGCGAGTGTCCTCGTAGATCGACACGCCGGACGCCTCCACCACGCGGGCCAGACCACGTGCGAGCCGCGCCGGGTGGATCGCCGCGCAGTGGGGCGTGTACACCCCGCCCACGACGTCGGTCATGCCGATCACGGCGCTCGCCTCGTCGGCGTCGAGCCAGCGCACGTCCTCTTCGCCGAACCCGTACGCCCGCGCCTCGGCCACCTCGGACTGCATCCGACCGACGTGCGCGGGATTGCGCGCCGCACGCAAGGTGCCACCCTTGGCGAAGTGGCAGTCGATGCCCTCCGCCTCGGCCACCCTGCCGACCTCGTCGACCGTGGCGTACATCTCGCGCTGGAGACGGCTGGCGCCGTCGCGACCGTGCGTGGCGGCCATCGCCTCGAACCCCATCGGCAGCAGCGCCGAGCACCACCCGCCGTTGCGGCCGCTGGCGCCGAACCCGGCCACCTGCGACTCGATCACCGCGATCCGCATGTCCGGGTTGCGGCGACGCAGGTAGTACGCGGTCCAGAGCCCGGTGTAGCCCGCGCCGATGATCGCGACGTCGACATCGGTGTCGCCGGGCAGGCCGGCGCGGGCGACGAGCTGGTCGTCGTCGGGGAGGGTGTCGTGCCAGAGGGAGAGTGATCGCAGTTGCATCGCAGGCCGACAGTACCGCCGGTACGATCCGCCCATGGACCAGCCGGCGTCGACGTCGACCGAGTCGGGTGGTGGCGTCTCGGTGCGCGAGGTCCCCGCGCCGCCGGTCGGCCTGCTGGCCCCGCCACCCACCGATCCGCCTCCGCGCCGTCCCGGTCCGGCTGCCGGAGTGCCGCCGGCCGGGGCGTTCCCGCCGGGTTGGTACCTCGACCCGTACGTCGCCGGTGTCGTGCGGTACTGGGACGGGCGACAGTGGACCCCGTGGGCGGTCGCTCGGCCGAAGCCGCCCCGCCCACCGCACCCGACCCTGCCGCTCGCGGCCGGCGTGGGCGCGCTGGTCACCATCCTGGTGTCGCTCGTCGCGAGCCGCTACCTGGTCGACTGGCTCGCCACCTACCAGTGGCCGATCGCGGTGTACGTCACGATCGCCGGCCTCATCGGGTACGGCCCCGTGATGGCCTACTGCTGGTGGGCGAGCCGTCGCTGGGGTCGCCGCTCGCTGCGTTCCGACTCCGGCTTCTTCGGGCGGTGGGCCGACGCCGGGTGGGGTCCGGTCACCTGGCTCTGCTGCCTGGCCAGCCAGATGGTGCTCGGCATCCTGGTCATCACCACCGGCATCCCCTTCAGCAACAACACCGACGGGATCGACACCGTCGGGGGTGAACGCGGCTACGTGATCGCTCTGCTCGTGCTCGCCGTGGTGGCCGCGCCGCTCGTCGAGGAGATCGTGTTCCGCGGCATCGTGCTGAAGTCGTTCCTGTCGGTCATGCGCGCACCACTCGCCATCGCCCTGCAGGCGGTGCTGTTCGGCCTGGCGCACTTCGATCCGGTGCGCGGCTCGGGCAACATCGGTCTCGTCATCGTCCTGAGTGGCGCGGGCGCCGTGCTGGGTGGTGCGGCCTACCTGTTCCGGCGGATCATCCCGTCGGTGATCGCCCACGCGATCGTCAATGCGATCGCGATGACGATCGCGCTGCTCGGCCTGGCCGAGTGACCCGCTGCCGATCGGCGGGTGCGGCCGCCGGTGCCGACGGCTCAGCCGGTGCTGAGCAGCAGGTTGTCGATCAGCCGGACCTCGCCGAACCAGACCGCCGCGAGCGCCAGGCTCGGACGGTCGACGGTGTGCACGGGTTCGAAGGTGTCGGGGTCGACGATCTCGACGTGCTCCAGTCGGGCGAGCGGCTCGGCGTCGATCACCTCGGCCGCCCGCCGCACGAGCACGGTGGCGTCCGTCGTCCCCTGCCGAAGCGACTCCTCGATCGAGCGGAGCGCTCGCGACACCACCACCGCGGCCGCACGCTGCTCAGGGCCGAGGCGCCGGTTGCGGCTGCTGAGTGCGAGGCCGTCGGGCTCGCGGACGGTGGGCATGCCGACGATCTCGATGCCGAGGTCGAGGTCGAGCGCCATCCGTCGCACGACGGCGAGCTGTTGGGCGTCCTTCTGCCCGAAGACCGCGACGTGCGGGCGCACCGCTGCGAAGAGCTTGGCCACCACGGTGGTCACGCCGCGGAAGTGGCCCGGGCGGTGCTCACCCTCGAGTCGCTCCGCGAGCGGTCCGGGCTCGACGTGGGTCTGGAACCCGGGTGGGTACATCGCCGCCGCCGTCGGCGCGTAGACGGCGTCGACGCCGGCATCGGCGCACGCGCGCAGGTCGTCGTCGATCGGTCGCGGGTACCGGTCGAAGTCGGCCCGCACGTCGAACTGCAACGGGTTGACGAAGACCGACACGACCACCACGTCGCTGTGCCGACGGGCCTCGTCGACGAGGGCGAGGTGACCCTCGTGGAGTGCCCCCATCGTCGGGACGAAGCCGACCCGCCTGCCCGCGAGGCGGTGCCGCTCCGACCAGTCGCGCATCGCCGCAGGGGTGTCGATCAGTTCGGGCCGGGACACGGCCGACGAAGCTAGTGCCGCAGCGCCCCGGGGCACAGATCGCGGTACGACGGCGGGCCGCCGGGCACCGACTCGGCCTCGAGGAGCGCGCGGGTGCACGCGATCGCGAAGCACCGCGCGCCGGCCTCCGCCACGGCGTTCAGCTCGGTCGCCCGCGCCCGTGCGGCCGACGCGTCGACCGGTCCGGGTGCGCCCACGCCGGTGGAGAGCGCGAACACCGTGTCGCCGTCGAACAGCGTGTGTGCCGGCCGGATCGCGCGGGCGATGCCGTCGTGGGCGACCGACGCGACCCGCTGGCACTCCGCCTTGGTGAGCGGCATCGACGTGGCGACGACGCCGATCGTGGTGTTCAGCGGTGACGCCGCGGACTCGAGGCGACCGGCGAGGGCGGCACGTTCGTCCGCCGGTGGCCGGCGCACCCGGTGCGCGGTCGGCGTCCACGGCATGCCCGACGCGGGATCGACGAGGGATCCGACGGAGTTCACCACCGCGATCGCCCCCACCACCACGCCGTTCGCGAGCACGGTGCTCGCCGTGCCGACACCGCCCTGGAGCGTCCCGGCCACGGCGCCCGTGCCAGCACCGACGGCGCCCTCGGCCACCGCTCGCCTGGCCGCCCGCACGGCCCGTGCACCGAAGTCCGCCGTCGGTCGGTTCGCGACCGCGCCACCGCGGCCCAGGTCGTAGATCACCGCCGCCGGCACGATCGGCACCACTCCGGTCGTTGCTCCGCTGCCGACGGGGAAGCCGACGCCGCGTCGCTCCAGCTCGTCCATCACTCCGGTCGTCGTCGCCAGTCCGTACGCGCTCCCGCCGGTGAGGCACACGGCGTGCACGTGCTGCACCAGGTTGTCGGGACGGAGCAGATCGGTCTCGTGCGTGCCGGGGCCGCCTCCCCGCACGTCCACACCGCCGACCGCACCAGCGGAGGTGAGCACGACGGTGGTCCCCGTGCGCCAGCCGCGCCGGCGTGCGGTCACCTGCCCGACGAGGACGCCGGGCACGTCGGTGATGGAGCCGTCGGACGGTGCCGACGACGAGGACGACGACGAGGACGACGACGAGGACGACGACGAGGACGACGAGGACGACGGGGACGGGGGAGCGGACCGGGCCACGGGGGCACGGTACGACATGGCGCGCACGTCCATCGGCCACTACGTTGCGGCGGATCCCGGATCGGGACGAGGCGCCGCGCGGCGGCACGACACAGTGGGAGGGCCCGTGCGGGTCGGCATCACCATCGGCGGACAGCATCCTTTCGACGGCACGGCCATGCAGCTGCAGCTGGCCGAGGCGATCGGTGCCGAATCGGTGTGGTTCCCGGACCACATCCTCGGCGTGTTCCACCCGGGCCTGTGGCCCGACATGGCCTACTCGAAGATGGCGGCCGACCCGGACGCGTTCTACGACCCGTTCGTGGTGTCGGGCGTGATCGGCCGGATGACCGACAAGGCCGTCGGCATCAGCGTCACCGACACGGCCCGCCGCAAGGCGGCCGACCTGGCTCGCACGGCGCTCACCCTGCAGCACATGTGCCCCGGTGGCTTCGTGCTCGGTGTCGGCTCGGGCGAGGCCGAGAGCCTCGTCACCTTCGGGTACGACTTCTCCACGCCCGTCGCCGAGTGCGAGAAGGTGCTCCACGAGCTGCGCTCGCTGCTCGACACCGGCCGTATGCCCGAGGACATGGGCCTGAGCGGCCGCATGGGCATTCCGCTCGAGAGCGACAAGGGCAAGCCCCAGGTCTGGGTGGCCGGTCACGGACCGCGCATGCTGCGCCTCACCGGCCAGTACGGCGACGGCTGGATCCCGGCGTGGCCGATGACCCCGGAGGAGTACGGGCAGAAGGGCCGCACCATCGACGAGTGGGCCGCGAAGAGCGGTCGGAGCTGTGCCACGAAGTCGCTGCTGCCGTTCGTGATGCTCGGCCAGAGCAAGGAGTACATCGCCGACCTGATGGAGAAGGACCCGCTCGGCAAGCTGTTCGCCCTGTTCTGCCCGGCCGACCGCTGGGCCAAGCACGGCTACCAGCACCCGTTCGGTGAGGACTGCAAGGGCTTCATCGACCTGATCGTGCACGACCTCGACCCGGAGGAGCTGCGGGCGCTCGCCCCGGAGATGCCCTTCGAGCTCGTCGAAGAGGTCGTGTTCCTCGGCAACGCCGACGACGTCGCCGAGCGGATGTCCGGCTATGCGGCCAACGGGATGAACCACGTCGTGCTCGCCAACCTCACCGGTGTGGTGGGCGGCATGGAGGAGATCGAGGCGAACCTCCCGCAGTTCATCCAGCTGAAGGGCATGCTCGACGGGATGTGAGGTGTCCCTGATCCGGTGGTCGGGTTCGGGTGCCGTGATCGAGTGAGGAGCGGTCGTCCTCGGCCAGACTGCGCACGTGCGCATCGTCGAGGACGACCTCACCCACCCGGCCGTGATCGACCTGCTGCGGCTGCACCTGCAGCGGATGCAGGAGCAGTCACCGCCCGAGAGCGTGTTCGCGCTCGACCTCGACGGCCTTCGGTCGCCCTGGGTGACGCTGTGGACCGCGTGGGACGACGACGTCGTCCCGGCGGCCGGCGTGCCGGCCGCGGCGTCGCTGATGGGGTGTGGAGCGCTGAAGGAGCTCGACGCCCGGCACGCCGAGGTGAAGTCGATGCGCACGGCCGATGCCCACCTCCGCCGCGGCGTGGCGCGGGCGATCCTCGATCATCTCGTGGTGGTGGCCCGCACACGTGGGTACGAGCGGCTGAGCCTGGAGACCGGCACGGGCCCGGCCTTCGAGGCGTCCCACGCGCTCTACGAACGGGCCGGCTTCGTTCCCTGCCCACCGTTCGCCGGCTATGCCGACACCACCTTCAGCCGGTACTTCACGCTCGTGCTCTGACCGCGGAGCGACGGCGCGTCAACGTGCTCGCCGGCGGGCGAATGCGAAGATCGACTCGTCGCCCGTGCGCCACCGGACGGTGAGCCGGCAGGCCGCGATGCGCCAACCCTCGTCGGTGCGCACGTACCGGTTCGTGTAGTGGCCGCCGAGCAGGCACCAGGCGGGCTCGGCCGGACGTCCGAAGGACGCCATCGACTCGGCGTCGAACCAGTGCTGCGCCTGCAGCTCGTTGATCCCCTCGATCGTGGGCACGTCCGCCCCGTCCACGCGGCGGAGCCGATGGTTGGACATGAGGTGCTGGGTGGCGTCGAAGTTGCCGTTCACGGTGCGGACCGCGAGCACCCAGTCGTCGGCGGGCATGGACGCCGGAGCGCGTCCGCTCCACGACGAGAAGTCGTACTCGCACACGTCGGTGAAGATGCTGCGGTAGAGCTGCCAGTCGCGGTGGTCGATCCCGGCCGCATAGGCGAGCGAGAGCTCGATCACGTCCTGGCGGTCGGAGGGGTCGATCGTCGCGGTCCCGGTCACGCTGCGAACGGTAGCGGGAGCGGAGTCGGGTGGCCGTGGAGGGCGGCCACGAACCTTCGTCGACCGGGTCCGGGGCGTCGTGAGCGTCGAGGCGTCAGCGGACGTCGACGACGGCCAGCTCGCCCGAGTCGTCGCGAGAGCCGTCGGTGGTCGCCGCGCACGACTCGGCCCGCACGGCGTCGTGATCCGGTGCGGCACGTCGGACGATCCGGGCCGGGATGCCGACGGCGAGCGCACCCGAGGGGACGTCCTCGACGACCACCGCGTTCGCGCCGATGACGGCGTCGTCGCCGACGTGCACCTCGCCGAGGATGACCGCACCGACACCGACATCGACGTTGCTGCCGAGGACGGGGCAGGTCGCGTCGCCGGACCGGCGGCGGCCGATCGTGACGTTGTGGCGGAGCCGGCAGCCGTCACCGATGCGGCTGAGACTCTGGACGAGGATGCCGTTCTGGTGGTCGATCACCACGCGACGGCCGATCTCGGCGGCGTACTCGAGCTGGATCCCGTGCCGGCGGACGACGCGCCGTTGCATCCAGCGATACAGCAGGTCGAGCGGCGAGCGCAGCACCCGGGGGTGCACGCCCTTGCACCAGTTGCCGAAGCGGTGCACCGCGATCGCGCGAAATCCCGGCGTGGGAACGCGACCGTGTGCGCCGAAGTCCTCCCGGATCAGCTCCCAGAAGCTGAGACCGCCGGGATTCTGGTTCGCGAGGCCGCGCCACCGGAACGCGTCGGGCCGCTGGACTCGCACCATGGCGGGCAGGGTATCGGTGGCACCGATGCCGTGTCCGCTCATGTACGGAAATCCCCCGCGATGGTCGGATCGAGACCCCCGACGGTGAGACGGGTGACGCCCGCGCACCGATGTCGACGACGCAGCGTCGGATCGGGTCCGTCGCGCCCGTGCCGCTAGCCTGCGGCGCCGTGACTCGGCGACACGACCTCGCAGGTGTCGCGATCCGGCGGGCCTGGGACACGATCGGGCGCTGGGGCGCGATCGGGCCCAACAGTTCGACCGGCCGGGGGTTCGGCTCGTTCGGTCAGGGCAGCATCATCTGCTTCCCCACGAACACCGTGTTCAACGAGGGCTACATCCACATCGGTCGCGACACGATGATCGGCCCGCAGGCCACCCTCTCCGCCGGCATGGTGCCCGGGCAGCGGTGCCTGAGCGAGCGCGTGGTCACGATCGGCGACCGGTGCCTCATCGGCAAGGGGAGCGGCATCGTCGGCCACTTCTCGATCGAGATCGGCGACGACGTCTGGACCGGCCACCACGTCTACGTCACCGACCAGAACCACGGCTACGAGGACGTCGAGCGTCCGATCTCGCAGCAGTCGATGCCCGAGCGGCCCGTCCGGATCGGCAACGGGTCGTGGCTCGGCCACGGGACGGTCGTGCTGCCGGGAGCGCAGATCGGCGACCACGTGACGATCGGGGCGAACTCGGTGGTGACCGGCGTGATCCCGTCGTTCAGCGTGGCGGTCGGGAACCCGGCCCGGGTGATCCGGCGCTACGTCGAGGGCGAGGGCTGGGTGCGCGTCTGACGCGCCCGACGGGCTCGGTCAGCGATTGCCGCCCAGCTCGCCAGGAGGTGCGCACCGCTTCATGCGGTTCGCGGTGGTGAAGTCGACGAGGAGGTTCGTGACCGGCCCGCCGTCGATCTTCGTCTCGAGGTAGGGGCCGAGCTCGAGGTTCCGGAGGCGCTCGGTGTACGCCCGGCGGTCGGAGATCAGCACCTCGAACCAGCGCCGGTACTCGAGGACGAGTTCCTGGTCGCGGGCACTCGCCGGTAGCACCTCGAAGACCTCGTCGAGTTCGGCCTGGAGGAGATCGGTCGCCTGGTCCACGATGTCGGCGCGCTGCAGCATCTGCTCGTTCGTCGGGTCCGGGATGTAGCCCTCGTCCACGTCCGTGAGCTCGAGCCGGCGCTGTTCGTACACCTCGCAGATGCCCTGCGCTCGCTCGCTCCACGCCTCGTCCTCCACCACGTAGAGGCCCTGCCTCTCGGCGAAGCCGAACGCGTACACCCACATCGCCACGATGAGCAGGACCACCACCGCGAGCACCGAGCGGACGGCGATGGTGGCGGTGGAGCGCTTGGGGCGGGGTGCTCCCGGCGTGCGGGGATCCTGGCCGGGCGGCGGCGTACCGCCGGCGTCGGTGGGGGCGGGAGTGTCGGTTCGCATCGCGTCTTCCTGGGGGATGGGAGCGGTGTGCCGGTGATCAGTGTGGCGCGTGTCGGTGCCGTCGCGGCGTCGGATCGGTCACGTCGTGGACGCAGCGGCCGGGGCCGGGCGGTAGCACACGAGGAGCTGGACGACGGCGCCCCCGATGCCGAGCCCGGCGGCGATCGCCGCGCCCCACCAGCCGGAGCCGAGGAACGTGTCGTCCAGGGAGAGGACGTGGTCGAGCGAGTAGCCGGCCGGTCCGACGGCGGCGACGGCCCAGGCCACCACGGCGATCGACGCGCAGTACTCCCACCCCTGGTTCGGCAGGAACACGAAGAAGCCGACCTTCCAGTGCGCCACCACGATGGCGACGATCATCACGCCGATGATCGCCGCGGCCGCGAACGGGGTGAACAGGCCGAGGGCGAACGCCACGCCGGCACCCATCTCGGTGGCGGCGGCGAGACGCGCCTGCACACCCGGCCACCTGAACCCGATCGAGCGGAACCACCCCTCGGTGCCGCTGATGCCCTTCGCGACCTTGTTGTAGCCGTGGTAGGCGAGGAACAGGCCGAAGACGACACGCAGGACGAGCAGCGCGGCGTCGACCCGTGAGGCGTCGAGGGTGGTGGCGAACACGGCCACAGGGTACGGCACGGAATCGACCCCGTGCCCGACCGAGGGCCGGTGGTAGACATGATCCACATGTCCGTGACCGCCGATCCCGCCGCGCCCGCACACGGCCCGCTGCGGACCTGGCGGGTCGCGTTCGGCCTGATCCGGCAGTTGCTGCGGGGGTTCAACGGGCTGTTCGCGATCGCGGTCGCAGGTGCGTCGGTCTTCGCTGCCTGCACCGTGCTGTCGGCCGAGATCGTCGGTCAGATCACCGATCGGCTCATCCGGCCGCGGTTCGACGACGGTGACGTCGGCGCAGGCACCGTGGCCCTGGTGCTGGGCGCGCTGATCCTGGTCGGCATCGTGCGCGGCGCCGGCGTGGTGGTGCGGCGCACCTGGGCGGGACGCACCGGGTGGCGGATCGCCGAGCGGCTCACGGCCGACGTCGTCGACCACGTGGTGGCGCAGCCCGCACCGTGGCACCGCCGTCAGAGCACGGGCGATCTCATCACCCGGGCGGGCGTGGACACCGAGGCGGCCACGGCGGTGCTGCAGCCGCTGCCGTTCGCGAGCGGTGTGGTGACGATGCTCCTGCTGTCGTCGGTCTGGTTGGTCGTCACCGATCCCGTCCTCGGGATCGCCGCAGTGCTGGTGTTCCCGGCGCTGCTCGTCATCAACGTCGCGTACCAGCGGCGCGTCGACCGCTATTTCGCTGCGGCGCAGCGCGAACTCGGCAAGCTCAGCTCGGCGGTGCACGAGAGCTTCGACGGGGTGCACGTCGTGAAGGCGTTCGGCGCCGAGCTCCGCGAGACCGAGCGACTGGCCGTGATCGCCTCACGGCTGCGCGAGGCACGCATCCAGACCGTCCGGCTGCGGAGCATCTTCGAGGCGGTGCTCGACGGGATGCCGAACATCGTGAACGTCGGCCTGCTCATCGGCGGCGCCTACCGCGTGCGGGCCGGTGCACTGACGGTCGGTGATCTGGCGAGCTTCATCTACCTGTTCACCCTGATGGTGTTCCCGTTGCGCATCATCGGCTACGCGTTCAGCGAGCTGCCCCGCTCGCAGGCCGGCTGGTCGCGCATCCGTCAACTGCTCGACGAACCCGTCGAGTCCGATCCGGCCGACCGCCTGCACCGGTGGCCCACCAACGCCGTCGACGTCCGCGGCGTGGTGGTGAGCCACGACGGTGAGCGTGACGTGCTCCGCGGTGTCGACGCTCGCGTGGAGTCCGGGCGCACGGTGGCGGTCGTCGGCGCGACCGGCTCGGGGAAGACGACGCTGGTGCACGCCATCGCCGGCCTGATCGAATCGTCGGCGGGGTCGATCACGGTGCCGGACGGCACCTCGGCGGTCGTGTTCCAGGAGCCCTTCCTGTTCGCCGGGTCGGTGCGCGACAACGTGGCGCTCGGCGCCGCCGTCGACGACACAGCCGTCCGCGCGGCGCTCGCGACCGCCGAGGCGTCCTTCGTCGACGAGCTGCCGGACGGCCTCGACACGGTGGTGGGCGAGCGGGGCGTCGGGCTGTCCGGCGGTCAACGTCAGCGCATCGCGCTCGCACGTGCGCTGGTGCGGACTCCCCGGCTGCTGCTCCTCGACGACACCACCTCGGCGCTCGACCCGACCACGGAGGCGAAGGTGCTCGCGAACCTCCGCGCCACCCTTCGCGACACCACGGTGATCGCGGTCGCGTCGCGCCCGTCCACGATCGCGCTCGCCGACGAGGTGCTGTTCCTCGCCGATGGTGTCGTCGCGGCGCACGGCACCCACGACGAGCTGATGGCCTCGAGTCCCGACTACGCCGAGCTGATGCAGGCGTTCGAGCACGACCGGGCGGAGCTCGACTCGTCGGGGTCCACCGACGGGGCACCGCTGGTCGAAGGGGGTCGGTCGTGACCGGGGTCGATGCCGCCGGCGAGCCGCTCAGCCGCTGGACCGCGGTCGAGACGATCGGACGCGGCGTCCAGGAGGCCCCGGCGCTCAAGACCGGGTTCGGTCTCACCCTGGCCCTGGCGATGGTGGGTGCCGCCGGGCGGCTCTCGCTGCCGATCCTCGTGCAGCAGTCCGTGGACCGGGGGTTCCGTGACGGACAGGTCGACGTCGGTCTGATCACCACGTTCGCGCTCATCGCGCTCGGCGCCGTCGCGATCGGCACCGTGTGCCAGCGCACCGCCGTCAAGCGTCTCGGAACCCGCAGCGAGGAGGCGCTCTACGCGTTGCGGGTGCGTCTGTTCGAGCACATCCACCGGCTGAGCATCGCCGACCACAACGAGGAGAAGAAGGGTGCGCTCGTCGCTCGCGTGACCGGTGACGTCGAGACGCTCGCGCAGTTCTTCTCCTGGGGTGCGCTGGCGTGGCTGCTCGAGGGCACGTTGATGCTGATGGTGGCGAGCGTGATGCTCGCCTACGACTGGATCCTGGCGCTCGTGGCGTTCGTCGTGGCCGCCCCACTCGGCTTCGTGCTGCACCGGGTGCAACGGCACCTGGTGCGGGCCTACGACCGCGCCCGCGTCGACAACGCCCAGGTGCTCACGAGCGTGAGCGAGGTGATCTCCGGCGCCGAGACGCTGCGGGTGTACGGCGCCGGCGACCGCTACGCCGCGATCACCAAGCAGCACAGCCACCAGCGGTCGAACTCGTTCATCAAGGCCGGCACCATCGGTGCATTCCTGTTCCCGTCCGGCGAGGTCTTCAGCGTCCTCACGGTCTCGTCGGTGGTCACCGTCGGCCTGCTGCGCGGGCCGGACAGCGGGCTGACGGCCGGGGCGATGATCGGTTTCGTGTTCCTGACGTACCGGTTCCTCGAGCCGATCGCGCAGTTCACCGAGGTGATCGACCAGACCCAGACCGCGGTGGCCGGCCTCCGGCGGGTGCTCGGCATCCTCGAGATCCCGGTCGGTCCTCCCGAACCAGCGCGTCCGGTGCACATCCCGGCGGGGAAGCTCGACATCGACATCGACCACGTCACCTTCGCCTACCGGTCGCGCAGCGACGACGACGAACCCCCGGTGCTGATCGACGTCACCGCCCACCTCCCCGCCGGTCAGCAGGTGGCGATGGTGGGGGAGACCGGTTCGGGCAAGACCACGCTCGGACGGCTGGTCGCCCGGCTGGCCGATCCGACGGCCGGTGTCGTGCGCATCGGCGGGGTGCCGCTCACCCAGGTGGCGAACGCCGAGCTGCGCACCCGCCTCGTGGTGGTGCCACAGGAGCCGTTCCTCTTCGACGGGACGATCGCGTCGAACCTGGGGTTCGCGCGGCCGGCGCTGTCGCTCGCCGACATCGAGCGGGCCGTGCTCGAGCTCGGTCTCGGCGACTGGCTCGAGTCGCTGCCGGACGGGCTCGACACCGAGGTCGGTCAACGCGGGTCGGCGTTGTCGGCGGGGGAGCGTCAGCTCGTCGCGCTGGTGCGGGCCTCGCTCGTGGATCCCGACGTGCTCGTGCTCGACGAGGCCACGTCCTCGGTCGACGCCCTCACCGAGGTGCGTCTCACGCGGGCGCTCGACAAGCTGGCCGCCGGTCGCACCACGATCTCGATCGCGCACCGCCTGTCCACCGCCGCTCGCGCGGATCGCGTGCTCGTGCTCGAGCACGGGCGCCTCGTGCAGGACGGACCGCACGCCGAGCTGGTCGCGGCACCGGGGCCGTACGCGCGCATGTACGAGGCCTGGGTGGCGGCCACCAGCACGACCGACTGACGTCGGGCGGCAGGACGGCGACGTCGCGAGGGCTTGCGGAGACGGCTTCGGCCGGCGTGGCTCAGGCGGTGGGGTCGACGAGCACCTTGATCGCGCTCGACGGGTCGTCGGCGAGCTGTTCGATCACGGCGGGCAGGTCGGCGAGCGACACGGTGCGGTCGTGGAGCGGCTCGGTGCGCACCCTGCCGTCCGCGATCAGGTCGATGACCTCGGCGACCTCGTGGTGGAGGTGGCCGATCGCGGCGGTGACGGTGATCTCCTTCACCAGCCAGGTGGCCGGACTGATCGTGGCGGCGCCGCTCGCGAGCCCGACCAGATCGACGCGTCCGCCACGGCGGGCGAAGTCGACGGCCTGCTGGATCGTGGCGGGCACCCCGGCGCACTCGTAGACGAGATCGGCGCCCTGACGTCCGAAGCGCTCCTTGGCCTCGGCCGGTTCGAGCGCTTCTGCCGCGCCGAGCTGGAGGGCGAGCGCGCGGCGGTTCGCTGCGGGCTCGACGGCCACCACGTGGGACGCGCCACGAGCGATCGCGCACTGGAGCGTGAGCAGACCGATCGGTCCGCACCCCTGCACCACCACCGTCTCGCCGTCGCGGGGGAGCATGCGGTCGACCGCGTGGAGGGCCACGACGGCGGGCTCCACGACGGCGGCCTGGTCGTCGGTGATCGGCGCGTGCACCTTCACGAGGCGAGCGGCGTCGACCGCGATCGAGCGGGCGAACCCACCGTGCTTCGGCGCGAGCCGGTCGCGACCGACCATGCCCAAGAACGCGACCGGGCAGTACGCGGGCCGCCCCGCCAGGCACTCCGGACACGCTCCGCACGACGGTGGAGCGGCGAGCACCACGCGGTCGCCCTCGGTGACGTTGCCGACCCCGGCGCCCACGGCGGTGACGGTGCCCACCCATTCATGCCCGCAGATCGCCGGGTTGTACGGGTCGGTACCCAGGAAGCCGTGGAGGTCGGTGCCGCAGATGCCGCACCTCGAGATGGCGACCACCCCGACCGACGGGCCGGGTTCGGGGTCGGGGAACTCGACGAGCTCGAACCGCCGGTGGCCGGTCACCAGACCCGCGAGCATCAGGCGCTCCCGCCGCCGGCGTCGGCCGCAGCAGCGGCCTCGGCGGCCTCGGTGGCCCGGGCCGGCTCGCACGACCAGGCGATGCCCCGTCGCAGGAGCGTGTGGAACTCGTCGAGCTCCCAGGAGCCGCGCTCGATGCGCGGCCAGTACATCCCGTTGAACGGCGGGGCCACCATGTCGTAGTGGCTCCGGCAGTGTCCGAGCGTGAAGTAGAGGACGCAGCCCTGTCCGAGCGGCCGTCGGTACATCACGAGCCGCGGCTCGTCCTCGTGCCACTCCCGCTCGGCGAAGCCCGCACCGGTGTCACCCGACCAGCGGGTCTCCAGCAGCGGCTCCAGCTCGCCGTGGTACTCGCTCAGGTACAGCTCGTCGTTCGCGTCGAACGGCTCGATGTCGGCCACCATCGGGTCGGTCTCGGCCCCGGGCGACACGGTCACCCGGTAGGGCTCGATCGCCGGGTGCGAGAGGAACTGGCTGCCGAGCGTGTCGACGAACGTCGGGAACGCCCGCGGCGTGGTGAACGAGCCCTGACCGAGGGCCGGCGGCGGGTCGATCGCCGAGTTCGTGCCGTGCAGCGCGAACCAGCGACCGCCCCGCTCCACCCACGAGCGGAGCCGCTCCTGTGCCTGCTCGGTCGGTCGCACGTTGCACGTGTACGACACGAGCAGGTCGCACGCGTCGATGCGGTCGACGTCCTCGTAGTCGCCGGAGACGGTGGTGCGGATCTCGTGATGCTCGGCGAGCAGTTGGAGCAGCTGCAGCCGGGCGTAGTCGAAGTCGTGCCACCAGCCGCCGACGACGAGGTGGGCGTCGATGCGCCGGGTCACTTCGGTCGCGTCCCGACGCTCAGAACTTGATGCGCTTGGTGTAGCCGCCGTCGATCACCAGGTTGGCGCCGGTGATCAGCGACGCGGCCGGCGACGCCAGGAACGCGATCGCGTTGGCGATCTCGCGCGGCTCGCCGAGGCGCTTGATCGGCATCTTGCCGACGATCGTGTCGTAGAAGCCGGCCATGTTCTGCTTGATGGTGTCCCAGTTGCCACCCTCGAAGAACACCGGGCCGGGCGACACGATGTTCACGCGGATGCCCTTCGACGCGACGGCCTGCGCCAGGTTGTTCGCGTAGGCGACCATGGCGGCCTTCATCGGGCCGAAGTTGCCCGGGCCGGCGAACTCCTCCTGGGCGGCGATCGACGACAGGCACACGATCGAGCCGCCACCGCCGGCCTCCATGATCGGCACCAGCACCTCCTGGGCGCGGGTCAGACCGAACACGTCGAGGTTCAGGTTGTTGACCCAGGCACCCTCGCCGCGGCCGCTCGCACCCGACACGTTGTGCACGAACACGTCGCAGCCCCCGAGCTGCTCGGCGGCCTTCGCGAGCCAGCCCTTGTAGGCGTCGGCGTCGGCCACGTCGACCCCCTCGCCGTAGACGTTGCGACCGGTCGCCTGCAGCGCAGCGACCGCCTCGGACACGTCACCGCGTGCGCAGATCGCGACGTCGCAGCCCTCCTCGGCGAGCAGCTGAGCGGTGGCGAAGCCGAGACCGCGCTTGCCGCCGGTGACGATCGCCTTCTTGCCTGCGAGACCCAGATCCATCGTGATTCCCCTCGTGTCCTTCGTGACCTCTCGGTCGGAGATCGAACTGGCGCGGAGCCTAGGGTGCCGCCGTCGGTCGATGGCGAGTCGCAGCGTCGGCCGGGGGAACGGGGACCGCTGCGGCCGCACCGGGTTCGGTCGGAGGAAGGGGCATCCATGGCAGACACGGCGATCGACGCAGTCGCACTCGTGACGGGTGCCGGGTCGGGGATCGGGCGCGCCGCCGCCGAGCTCTTCCTCGAACGTGGTGGTGCCGTGGTGGCGGTCGACCTCACCGACGAGTCGCTGGCGTGGACGGCGGACCACCCGAACGCCGTCGCGTTCCCGGGCGACGTGACCGACGACGCGAACAACGCCGCCGCGGTCGCGGCGGCCGTCGAGGCGTTCGGACGGCTCGACGCGGCGGTGCTCAACGCCGGAATGGCCGGTGGGCTCCCGTTCGAGGACCCCGATGCGCTGGCCCGGTTCGACCAGATCATCGCCGTCAACCTCCGAGCGGTGGCGAGCGGCATCCGGCACGCGGCGCCGGCGATGCGGGCGACGAGCGAGCGCGGCTCGATCGTGATCACCGCCTCCACGTCCGGCCTCGGCGGCGATCCGCGGAACTGGGCGTACAACGCCTCGAAGGCCGGCGTGATCAACCTGATGCGCGGCGCGGCGATGGACTACGGCAGCCAGGGCGTCCGCGTGAACTGTGTCGCGCCCGGGCCGGTGGAGACCGGCATGACCACCCGGCTCGTGGCGGTGCCGCAGCTGCAGCACGCGATGGCGCGACGGATCCCGCTGCAGCGATGGGGGCGGCCGCGCGAACTGGCGGAGGCGATCTGGTTCCTCGCGTCGCCCGCGGCGAGCTTCGTCCACGGCGCGGTGCTGCCGGTCGACGGCGGACTCAGCGCGAACGCCGGCCACTTCGACCTGCCCGAGCGAGCCGTCTGAGGGAACCGTCCGAGCGGGAGCACGAACTCCGCCACCGCCACGATCACCAGCATCTCCACGATCACCAGCATCTCCACGATCACCACTCGACACACCAGGGGGGAACCCATGAGCGACGAGAAGCTCATCAACAACTACGAAGACGTCACGGTCTACGGCCTCGACCCCGAGCGCGAGGAGCAGCTGATCGCCGAGCAGAACGAGTGCACGTTCGGCTGGGTCACGAAGGACGGCTCGCCGATGGCGGCGATCATGAGCTACTTCCGGACCGAGGACGGCACGTTCTGGATGACGGCGAGCGGCCAGCGCAAGCGCATCCCCGCCATCCGCCGCGACGCGCGTGTGGTCGTCACGGTCACCTCGACCGGTACCTCGATGCGGCCCGGCAAGACCGTGACCTACAAGGGCATCGCCACCGTGCACGACGACGAGGAGACCAAGCAGTGGTTCTACCCTCGTCTCGCGGAGCGCCTGTACGCCCAGCGCAGCCCCGAGCGCGTGGTGGAGTTCGCGAAGATGCTCGACTCGCCGCGCCGCGTCGTGGTCTCGATCGTCCCCGTGCTCCGCGTCGGCTACGACGGCGACAAGATGGGCGAGGCGACGCGCAAGGCCCGCGAGGCCGGCGTCATCTTCCAGCACGACTGAGGTCGCGACCCCGCACGCCCCGAACTCGGATCGGAGTGTCGGGTCAGGGGTTCGGGTCGAGTCCGAACGGATACGGGCCGTTCACCGCGAAGATCTCGCACTCCGGCTCGGCCGGTGTGCGCCCCTGGGTGAGCACGGTGCGCTCCCACGCGACGGTGTCCCCGGGGGACACGTCGTCGACGATCACGTCCGCGCGTGCGACGAACTCGCGCCCGTCGAACACCTCGAGTTCGATCGTGTAGTCGCGCTCCGCGTCGTCGAGGTTGGTGATGGTGCCCGCCGCACGCACCGCGAGACCGTCCGCCACACACGACGTGATCTCCACGTCGTTGGGTCCCGGCTCGGCGAAGCGGGTGACCTCGCGGACGAGGTTGCCGGTCAGGATCACGCCGACGACGCACAGCGCCAGCGCGAGCGGTCCGAGCACGACACCGGACGTCGCCATGCCCTTCCCGGTGGCACGGCCGTCACGGATGCGGCTGCGGGCCACGAGGCCGAGCACGAAGGCCGCGATCGCCGCCGCGCCGCCGAACACGAAGAAGAACGGCATCCAGGAGGTCGCGAGTCCGGCGATGCCGAAGATCATGGCGAGCACCGCCATCGTGCGG
>CAEZSR010000015.1_pt1 | contig 35005 bp, 32 predicted proteins | sample 7264011 | NCBI WGS metagenome assembly CAEZSR01 (sample SAMEA6813783, study PRJEB35770) | freshwater metagenome | biome: Freshwater; feature: Freshwater reservoir; material: water | place: Czech Republic | collected 2016-08-15 | depth 0.5m m | reverse complement strand
CGGGCGGCGCCTTCGGCAGCTTCTCGATCTTCGCGCTCGGCATCATGCCGTACATCACCGCCAGCATCATCATGCAGGTGCTCGGCGTGGTGATCCCGAAGCTCGAGCAGCTCCAGCAACAGGGCGCGGTCGGTCAGCGGAAGATCACCCAGTACACCCGGTACCTCGCGATGGCGATCGCGGTGCTGCAGGCGACCGGTCTCACGTTCATCTTCGGCCAGGGCCGCGGCAGCGCCTTCTTCGGTGCCGCCCAGACCATCCCGAACGTCACCCTGCTGCCCGACGGCATGTGGCCACGTGGGTACCTCGTGATCGTCACGCTGGTCGCGGGCACGGCGCTGATCATGTGGCTGGGCGAGCTCATCAGCCAGCGCGGCATCGGGAACGGCATGTCGATGATCATCTTCGCGTCGGTCGTCGCCGAGCTGCCCTTCGGCTACTACTCGATCCTGCAGGAGCGGAAGTGGTTCGTCTTCGCGATCCTGCTGATGCTCAGCGTCGGCATCGTGATCGCCGTCGTGCGCGTCGAGCTGGCACAGCGCCGCATCCCGGTGCAGTTCGCCAAGCGCGTGGTCGGGCGGCGCATGTACGGCGGCCAGAACACCTACATCCCGCTGAAGGTGAACCAGAGCGGCATCGTTCCGATCATCTTCGCGAGCTCGGTGCTGCTGCTGCCGGTGCTGATGTCGAACATGCTCGGCAGCGGTGAGGGCTGGCGCGGTGACATCGTCGACTTCGTCGACGAGTACCTGGTGAACAGCCAGAACATCCTCTACATCTCGCTGTTCTCGCTGCTGATCATCGCGTTCGCGTACTTCTACAACTCGATCGCCTTCGACCCGATCCGCCAGGCCGATCAGCTCCGGCGTCAGGGTGGCTTCATCCCGGGCATCCGGCCCGGCCCCCAGACCGAGCGCTACCTGGCGAAGGCCGTCAACCGGATCACCCTCCCGGGCGCCGTGTTCGTCGCGATCATCGCGATCCTGCCGTATCTCCTGCTCTGGGCGGGTGACGTCACGACGTTCCCGTTCGCCGGCACGACCGTGCTCATCGCCGTGGGCGTCGCTCTCGAACTCATGCGCCAGATCGACAGCCAGCTGATGCTGCGCAACTACGAGGGCTTCCTCAAGTGAACTCCGCCCTCCACTTCTGCGGGGGCAGCTCAGTCGGATGATCCCGGGCGCGCGGCTCATCATCCTCGGGCGTCAGGGCTCGGGCAAGGGCACGCAGTGCGTGCGTCTGTCGCGTCACTTCGTGGTGCCGCACATCTCCACCGGCGACATGCTGCGCTCGGCTGTCCGCGAGGGGACCGAGCTCGGCAGGACGGCCAAGGAGATCATGGACGCCGGCGGTCTGGTGGGCGACGGCATCATGGTCGGCATCGTCGCCGAACGACTCCACCGCGATGACGCCCGCACCCGCGGCTACATCCTCGACGGCTTCCCGCGCACGGTGCCTCAGGCACTCGAGCTGGATCGCATCACCGCCGAGCGGCCGATCGACGTGGTGCTCGACCTCGACGTGCCGCGCGAGATCGTGCTGGAGCGGATCACCGCCCGTCGGGTGTGCCGCGACTGCGGCACGAACTACATCGCCACCGGCCGCGAGCACGTGACCTGGATCTGCGACGTGTGCGGCGGTGACGTCATGCAGCGCGACGACGACACCCCCGAGGCGATCAACCGCCGGCTCGACCTCTACGAGGAGCAGACCGCTCCGCTCATCGAGCACTACGAGCGGCTCGGCAAGCTGGTGGTCGTCGACGGCGTCGGGACGCCGGACGGTGTGTTCGCACTGCTGACGGCCGCCGTCGACGCCGCCCGGAAGAGCTGAGCCGGTGCGCCAGCTGCCGGTCCGTCGCGACCACGAGCTCCACGCGATGCGCGCTGCCGGCCGCGTGGTCGCCGAGATGCACCAGGTGATCCGCGAGCTCGCCCGTCCCGGGACCACGACCCTCGAGCTGGACGCCGCCGCCCGCGAGGTGCTCGCCCGTCGAGGCGCGACGAGCAACTTCCTCGGGTACCACGGCTATCCGGCGGTGATCTGCGCCTCGGTGAACGACGAGCTGATCCACGGGATCCCGAACGATCGGCCTCTCGCCGACGGCGATCTGCTCTCGATCGACTGCGGTGCGATCGTCGATGGCTGGCACGGCGATGCGGCGTTCACGATGCCGGTCGGCACCGCGAACGCCGACGACACCCGCCTCGTCCACGCCGCCGAGCAGGCGTTGATGGCCGGCATGTCGGCGATGCATCCCGGCGCGCACGTCGGCGACATCGGTGCGGCCATCCACGCCGTGGTGGCCGCCGCCGGGTACGGCTCGCCGCACGACTACTGCGGCCACGGCATCGGGCGGGCGATGCACGAGGAGCCGGACGTCCCGAACCGGGGGCGCCGGGGCAAGGGCCCGCGGCTCGTGGCGGGCAGCGTGCTGGCGCTCGAGCCGATGCTGATCGCCGGTGGTCACGACGACGTCGAGGAGCTCGACGACGGCTGGACGGTCGTGAGCGCCGACGGGTCGCGGTGCGCCCACGTGGAGCACACGGTGCTGGTGACCAACCGCGGGCCGGAGATCCTCACCCGGCTCTAGATGTGCCTGGCCGTCAGGTCGGACGGGAGCGGCTCGATCCGGGCCGGCACGCCCGTGGCGAGCATCCCCGCCGGCACGTCGCACAGCACCACGGCGTTGTCCTGGATCACCGCGCCATCACCGATGTGGACCCCGCCGAGGATCACCGCGCCGACACCCACGTCGACGTGGCGGCCGAGCGTGGGGCAGGCGGTCTCGCCGAGGCGGCGGATGCCCATCGTGACGTTGTGGCGGATCCGGCAGTCGTCGCCGATGCGGCAGAACCCGCTGATGACGATGCCGTGCTGGGTGTCCAACACCACTCTCCGGCCGATGGGCGCGGAGTAGGGGAGTTCCATGCGGTGCCGGCCGATCATCCGGTGGTGCAGGAAGCGGTAGAGCAGGCTGAACGGGATCCGGAGCGCCCGCGGGCGGATGCCCATCCGCAGGTTGCCGAACCGGTGCACGGCGAGGGCGCGGAACCCGGGGGTGAACGACCGGCCGTGGGTCTCGAAGTCCTCGCGCACGAGCTCCCAGAACGACAGACCGCCCGGGTTGAGGTTCTCCACCCCGCCGTCGGGGAAGGGATCCGGCCCTCGTCGGAACATGCGGGTCAGGCTATCCGTCGGTGCCGTCCGGGTCCCGGCAGCCCCCGGCCGGCGATCACCGCTGTGCGACGCCGTCGATCACCACGGCGTCGCCACCGAACACGGTGTGGCGCACCCTGCCGCGCAACGTCCGCCCCGCGTAGGGCGTGTTGCGGCTCTTGCTCGCGAGGCGGGCGGGCACCACGGTCCACGTGGCGGTCGGGTCGAACACCGCGAGGTTCGCCGGTTCCCCGACCTCGACGGGACGGCCGTGGCGGGCGTCGAGGCCCGCGATCGCGGCGGGCTTCCAGCTCAGCGCGGCGACGACGTCGGCGATCGGCAGGTCGAGCTCGGTGATCGCCAACGCGAGCGCGGTCTCGAGGCCGAGCATCCCGGGAGGAGCCTGGTCGAGCGGCGCCTCCTTCGACTCGGGCGGGTGCGGCGCGTGGTCGGTGGCGATCGCGTCGATCGTGCCGTCGCGCAACCCCGCCTTGATCGCGGCGATGTCGTCGGGCGTGCGCAGCGGGGGGTTCACCTTGTACGTGGCGTCGAAGGTGCGCAACAGCTCGTCGGTCAGGGTGAAGTGATGTGGTGCTGCCTCTGCGGTGACGGCCAGACCCTCGGCCTTCGCGGCGCGGACGAGCTGCACGCTGCGGGCCGTCGACAGGTGCAGGAAGTGCACCGGTGCCCCGGTGAGCCGGCTCAGCTCGATGTCGCGGTGCACCATCAACTCCTCGGCGATCGCCGGCCACCCCGGCAGACCGAGGTGGCTGCAGCACGACCCCTCGTGCATCACCGCGCCCTTGGTGAGGCTCGCGACCTCGCAGTGCTGTGCGAGGACGATGCCGAGCGGGCGGGCGTACTCGAGCGCGCGCCGCATGAGCGCCGGGTCCTGCACGCCGTTGCCGTCGTCGGTGAAGAGGTGCACGCCTGCAGCGGCGAGCTCGCCGAGCGGCGCCAGGTGCTCGCCGGCGCGACCGAGCGTGATGCAGCCCGCGGGCGCCACCTCGCAGAGCCCGGCGCGCCGTGCCTGGGCGCGTACGAACTCGATCGTGGTGAGCGAGTCGTGGGGCGGCTCGGTGTTGGGCATCGCGACGATCGCGGTGAAGCCGCCGAGCGCTGCGGCACGACTGCCGGTCTCGATCGTCTCCGCCTCCTCGCGGCCCGGCTCGCGCAGGTGGACGTGCAGGTCGACGAACCCGGGGGACACGATGCAGCCGTCCGCGTCGAGGACGGTGAGCGGGGCCGTGTCGTCGTCGGCGGACGCCGACAGGTCGGGCGCGACGGCGGTGACGACGCCGCCGTCGACGAGCACGTCGGCGCGTCGCTCGCCACGCTGGTCGAGGACGGTGCCGTTGCGGATGAGGATGCGGGTCACGGTCGGGTTCCTGTCTCTGTGTCGGCCGGGAGGTCGCTGCCGCTGCCGAGCAACTCGAACAGCACCGCCATGCGGACGGCGACGCCGTTGGTCACCTGCTGCAACACCACCGAGCCGGGGAGCTCGGCCGGGTCGACGGCCATCTCGACACCCCGGTTCATCGGGCCGGGGTGCATCACGAGCGCATGGGGCGCGAGCCGGGCGGCCCGTTCGGGGGTGAGGCCGTAGCGGGCGGTGTACTCGCGCAGCGACGGCACGAGGGCGTCGCGCATGCGCTCGCGCTGCATCCGGAGCAGGTACACGACGTCGAGATCCGGGAGCAGCGCGTCGAGGTCGTGGCTGACGTCGACCGGCCAGCCGCTCGTGTCGGGCGGGAGCAGCGTGGGCGGCGCGACCAGGGTGACGTGGGCGCCGAGCGCGGTGAACGCCTGGACGTCGCTGCGCGCCACGCGACTGTGCTTCACGTCGCCGACGATCGCGATCCGCAACCCGTCGAAGCCGGTGGGGCGCTGCAGCGCCGTGCGGATCGTGTAGCAGTCGAGCAGCGCCTGGGTGGGGTGCTGGTGCCAGCCGTCGCCGGCGTTGACGATGGAGGCGTTCGTCCACCGCGTGATCAGCGTGGGCGCGCCGCTCGAGCTGTGGCGCACCACGAACGCGTCGACGCCCATCGCCGTGATCGTCTCGATCGTGTCGCGCAGGCTCTCGCCCTTGTTCACGCTGCTCGACGAGACCGCGAAGTTCATCACGTCGGCACTGAGGCGACGGGCGGCGGTGTCGAAGCTCGTGCGGGTGCGGGTGGAGTCCTCGAAGAAGAGGTTGACCACGGTCTTGCCGCGCAGCGCCGGCACCTTGGGCATGGGGCGCCGGTTGATCTCGACCATGTGGTCGGTGAGGTCGAGGAGGTGGACGATGGCGGCGGCGTCGAGATCGCCGATGTCGAGCAGGTGCTTCACGCGAGCCGCACCCCCTCGGCGGTCACCCGCACGTCCTCGCTCCGAGAGGTGGGAAGGTTCTTGCCGACGTAGTCCGGCCGGATCGGCAGTTCGCGGTGTCCGCGGTCGACGATGACCGCCAACTGCACGGTGCGCGGCCGGCCGTGGTCGTTGAGTGCGTCGAGCGCGGCCCGCACGGTGCGGCCGGTGAACAGCACGTCGTCGACCAACACCACGTGGGCGCCGTCGAGCGAGCGGGGGAGATCGGTCACGCTGCCGGGCACGATGGGTCGGATGCCGACGTCGTCGCGGTAGAAGCTCACGTCGAGCGTGCCGACGGGCACCTCACCGACGCCGTCGATCGCCGCCATCGAGCCGGCCAGCTGGCGGGCGATCCACACACCGCCGCGCTGCAACCCCACGAGCACGACGCCGTCGACGCCGTGGTTGCGCTCGACGATCTCGTGCCCGATGCGGGTGATCGCCCGCCGCACGTCGTCGGCCGACATCACCGTCCGACCCGGTGGGGTCGACGGCGTGCCGGGCGTGCCGGAACTGGTCATCGGACGATCCTCCACGTATCGGCCTCACGGGACCGACTTCACGTGCGTGCGACTGTATCCGGTGCCCACCCACCCGGTCACGGGCCGCGAGCGGTCCGTCCGGCCGACGTGGCGGACGGGGTCAGTCGCGGACGACGACGGTGGAGCGCATGGGCATCGCGTCGGTCGCCCAGATCATGTCCATCGCCTGGTTCGTCACGCGGACGCAGCCGTGGGACGCGGGGTAGTTCGGCACGCTCGGGGCGCCGTGCACCGCGACGCCGCCGACGAAGAACCGCGGTCGGTACAGCACGCCGAGCGACCCGTCGTAGCGCGGTTCGTCGTGCACGCGGTACACGCGGTGGGTGCCGGTCGGGGTGACTGCCTTGTCCGGGATGAGGTTGCCGCGGCTGTCGCGCCACGTGTAGTCGTAGTCGCCGCCGGTCGACACGTTGAGCACCCACTCGGCGCGGCCGTTGCGGACGATGAAGCCCAGCTGGTCGCTCTTGTCGACGAGGAACAGGTCGCCCGACACGCCCGTGGTCGGTCGGCACTGCACGGTGTTGAGCCGAGCCGCGGTGACCTCGTCGAGGTTGCCGGAGGCCGGCAGACCCGACCACTTCTGGAACGCCATGACGGCCTGGCGCGTGGTGACGCCGAAGGAACCGTCGGCGCCCGCGAGCCAGAAGCCGAGGTCGAGCAGTCGCTGCTGGCCGCGGGCCACGTTGGCCGGGCCCGAACCGGTGACCACCGCCGCGACCGGCGCGCCGGGGTGGCCGAGGCAGCCGGCGGCGAGGGTGGGGAGCTGGTTGGCCGGCGGACCGAACGGTGCCGCCACCGGCGTGCCCAGGTAGTACCCGGCGACGTCGGCGATGAGGTGCGTGCCCTTCTGGGTGAACACGTCGAAGCCGCGCGCCGACACGGCCACGGTGGTGTGGTTCGGCAGGGTCTGCGCGGCCCGGACGAGGTTCAGCGACGAGGTGGTGCGGCGCTTGTCGGCGGGGTCGTTCGAGCCGGCCGGGGTGACCGACACGTACCCGTCGGCGAGGGACTCGGTGGCGGTGACGTTCATCGCGAGCGCCGCGACGTCGGTGCGGCCGATCGCCGGATCGGTGGTCACGCCGACCTCGACGTTCCAGCCGGGCAACGGCATCTGCGCGCGGCCGAGCGGGTTGGTCGCCGCGGTCCGCGTGTCGAGGAACCGGGTCGGTGCGGCGAGCGGCACGAACAGGCCGGCGGTCGACACGGGCGCAGTGGGTCCGGTGACGAGGCCGACGACGTCGATGACGAGGTGGCCGCCGCTCTGCGAGAAGACGGAGAAGTCGCCGTCGGCGTCGAGCGGCACGATCGCCTGGTTGGCCGAGACGTGGCCGAGGAAGAGCGAGTTGAGGTTGGCGGCCAGCGGGGGCGTGGTGCCCGCGGGGAAGACCGTCCAGTAGCCGGCGTCCGACCCGATCACGGTGACGTTCAGCACCGCGGCCGACGCGCCGGCGGCGCCGAGCGCGGCGGGGACCCGGACCTCGGTCACCGATCCGGGTGCCACGACGAGGAAGTTGCGGGAGTCGAAGATCCGCTCGGGGCGGGCGAGCGGCTGGAGCCGGCCCGCGGCGGTGGCGCCGCTCGTCTGGTACGAGCCGAGCATGTCCACCACGACATGACCGCCGCTCTGGCTGTACACGGTGACGGTGCCGTCCGGTCCGACGGGCACGGTGACGAGGTTCGGCATCGCCAGGGCGTCGCCGAGCAACGCCCACCGCTCGTCGACGTTGAGGTTCGAGGCCGTGGGCATCGGCAGACCGGTCGGGAAGACCGTCCAGAAACCGACCCGCGCCGGGCCGACGACGGTGACGTTGAGCACGACGGCGTTGGTGGTCGCCGGATCGGGCAGCCCGGGGGCGCCGGTGACGCGCACCGGCACGCTCCCGGCGGCGGCGACGGCCGTGCCGGTGACGCGGGTGTCGAGCAGGCGGCTCGGCGCGGGGAGCGCGACGTAGGCCGATGGGTCCCCCGGTGCCGCAGCGGCCGTGCCGGTGCCCAGCGGACCCGGCAGCGAGCCCGACCCGGGCACGGGGAGCGCGACGAGGGCGGTCAGCGACGCGACGGCGACGATCAGGCGGACCCCGACCCGCTCCGGCGGGCGCTCCGGGGACGCGGGGGGTCGACGAGGGGTCCAACGGTTCCACCGCACGGTGCGCAGAGTAGCGGTGCGTGTGCGCAACGTGCACGCGCGGTCAGCGGCGGGTGATCAGCGGCGGGTGATCAGCGGCGGGTGATCAGCGGCGGGGCGGGCGGATGCCCCGGAACTCCCAGTCGCCGCCGAGGGCGGTCGAGACGACCTCCTCGCTCTCGGTGGGCTGGTGGCCGACGTCCTCGCGGATCGGCGTCGGGCCGGCGACGACGGTGTTGGTGAGCGCGCCGAGGCCCTCGACCTCGACGGTGACGACGTCGCCCGGTTGCACCGGCCGGCTGTACGCCGGGGTGCCGGAGAAGATCATGTCGCCCGGCAGGAGCGTGATCGTGCGGGCGAGATCGGCGACGAGGTAGTGCATGTCCCACGTCATCTCGTCGGTGCTGCCGTCCTGGCGCACCTCGCCGTTGACGAGGGTGCGGATGCGCTTGCCGCGGAAGTCCCAGTCGGTCACCAGGGCCGGTCCCACCGGGCACAGCGTGTCGCTGCCCTTCACGCGCAGCATCGAGCCGGCGTCGGTGTCGCGGAAGTCGTGGAGCCCGAAGTCGTTGCCGATCGTGTAGCCGGCGATGTAGGCGCCCGCCTCGGCCTGGCTCACGTTGCGGCACGGCCGGCCGATCACGATCACCACCTCACCCTCGTAGTTGAGCCACTTGCAGCGCTCCGGGCGCACGACGTGGCCGCGGTGGGCGTTGAGCGCGCTGGTGGGCTTCTGGAAGTACGTCGGCGTCGGTGTCAGCTGGATCTGGAACTCCTTCACCCGACTGACGTGGTTGAGGTGCACGCACAGGATCTTCGACGGCTCCGACGGCGGCAGGTAGACGGCGTCGGCCTCGCGGATGCGCCGGCCGTCGCCGGCGACGAGCTCGTCGCCGTCGGGCGTCACCGTCGTGACGGCGCCCTCGAGCAGGATGCGGCTGGTACGTGCCATGGGATCCCCCATCGATCCGGTCCGGAACGGGACCCGGACCACTCGGTGATTTTCGTTTGGATCCTAATGATTATGATCGCGTCGCATGACCGCCGGATTCATGTTCCCGCGCACCGCCACCGGCGCCTCGTCCGTGGTGCCGTCGCCGCCCTGGCACTACAGCGGCCAGATGCTCACGATCGAGTACCGCACCGACCCCGCCGCCGTCGCCGAGCTGCTGCCCGCGCCGCTCGAGCCGGCCGACGACGACCCGGGTGCGGTGGCGGTGATCTGGGCCGACTGGCAGAGCTGTCGCGACGACCTCCAGGAGCTGCTCGACCCGGTGCGCAGCCAGTACATGGAGACCTTCGTCGTCGTGCGCTGCAAGTACCGCGGCCAGCACTACAGCCGGTGCGTCTACATCTGGGTCGACAAGGACTTCGCGATGGTGCGCGGCCACCACCAGGGCTACCCGAAGAAGCTCGGCGAGCTGTACCTGACCCGCCCGGTGAACGTCGGCAAGGCCGGCCCACGCCTGCAGCCCGGGGGTCGCTTCGGTGCCACCTGCGCGGCGTACGGTCGCCGCCTGATCGACGCCACGTTCACGATCACGGGGACGGCCGAGTCGGCCGGGTTCGTCAACGCCCTGCCGATGCTGCACAGCCGGCTGATGCCCGCGATCGAGGGCGACGGCACCGACAGCCTGCACGAGCTCGTCACCATGCGCGGCTACGACGCCGAGGTCGGAACGTGCTACTCCGGCGACGCCACGCTCACGTTCCACCCGTCACCGGTCGAGGAGCTCGAGCGGATCGCGCCGATCGAGATGATCGGTGGCTTCTGGCGCGAGGTCGGCACGTCGTGGCGTGCCGGCACGACCCTCGAACGTCACAACCTGCCGGAGGTGCAGCCGTGAGCCGTCCCAGCCGATCGACCTTCCAGTTCGACCACGGGCGGTCCGACGCCGACATCACCGACCCCGACGCCTACGTGCACGGGGTGCCCTACGCCACCTTCGAGCGCCTCCGGCGCGACGACCCGGTGAGCTGGTGGGACGAACACGACGGCGGCAAGGGGTTCTGGGCGATCACCCGCTACGACGACCTCCTCGCCGTGAGCCGCCAGGTGGAGCTGTTCTCCTCCGCACAGGGCATCACGCTCGAGGAGATGGACCCCGCCGACTTCCACGCCCGCCGCAACATGCTGGAGTACGACCCGCCCGAGCACACGCGCTACCGGCGGCTCGTGTCCAAGCCGTTCGCGCGTCGCGAGGTGTACGCGTACGAGCAGGCGATCCGTCTGCTGGCCCGCTCCGTCGTCGAGGAGGCGCTCGCCGGACCGAGCACGTTCGACTTCGTGGAACAGGTGGCCAAGCAGCTGCCGATGCGGATGCTGGGCCGCCTGCTCGGTGTGCCGGACGACGACGGGCCGTGGCTCGTCGAACGTGGCGATGCGCTGCTCGGCAACTTCGACCCGGAGATGACCGACACGCCGCTCGGTCTCACCGACACCGACGAGTTCAAGCACATCCCGTTCCGTTCGCCGGCCGCGCTCGACCTCTACCGCTACGCGGAGGAGCAGGCGGCCCAGCGTCGCGTGCGCCCGACCGACGACGTGATCACGCGGCTGCTGGCGCCGACGATCGACGGCGAGCAGCTGAGCGAGCTGGAGTTCAAGAACTTCTTCGTGCTCCTCGTCAGCGCGGGAAACGACACCACGCGCTACACGATGGCCGCCGGCATGAAGGCGCTCATCGAGCACCCCGAGCAGATGGCCGAGCTGCGCGACTCGATCGGGAAGGACCCGTCGGTGATGGACCGTGCGGTCGAGGAGATCCTGCGGTGGGCCACGGTCACGATGCACTTCCGCCGCACCGCCACGCGCGACGTCGAGATGCACGGCAAGCAGATCAGGGCGGGCGACAAGGTGGTCATCTGGTTCGTGTCCGCCGACTACGACGGGGAGCAGTTCCCCGATCCGACCACCTTCGACATCCACCGCACCCCGAACGAGCACGTCGCGTTCGGCCGGATGAGCCCGCACCTGTGCCTGGGCGCGCAGCTCGCGCGGATGGAGTTGAAGGTGCTCTTCGAGGAGTTGCTGCCGCGGCTGTCGGACGCCCAGCTGGCCGGTCCGATCGACCGGCTCCGATCGAACTTCATCGCCGGGATGAAGCGGGTGCCCGTCACCGTTTCGCTCGCGTGAAGCTCACGTGTGTGCGCACTGCACGGGTGACCGCCACCGGGCGGTCATGTATGTTTGATCAATCATCATTCAGGGGGAGGGTTTTCCGATGAGGAGAAGGACACCGGTCGTCGCTGCGTTCGCGGCGCTGTCGCTCGTGATCGCCGCATGCGGTGGTGACGAGGAGGAGACCGACGGGACGGAGGCGAGCCAGGCCACCGATGCCGGGTCGTCGGACGCGACCGCCGGTGGCGGTGCGAGCGGAGACTGCACGCTCGACGAGCCGTTGAAGATCGGCTACGCGGCCGACTTCGACCTCGGTGGCATCGGTGACGTGCCCGGCTCGAAGGGGGCCGAGTACACCGTCGAGCAGATCAACGCCGCCGGTGGTGTCGGTGGCAAGCCGATCGAGTTCGAGATCAAGCAGATCAGCCAGACCCCGCCGGATCCCGCCGCCGCGCAGCGCGCGGTGCAGGAGCTGCTCGACGGCGGCGCCGACATCGTGCTCGGCCCGCCGTTCTCCGACTACGGCCTGCCGCTGCTCGAGGTGACCAACGGGTCGGTCCCGGTGCTGTTCGTGACCAGCACCGAGATCACGCTCTCGGATCCCGGCCGCGGGGCGTTCCTCGTGTCCTTCGACGACCGCGTGCAGGCCTCGGCCGCCGCCGAGTTCGCGACGAAGCAGGGCTTCACGAACGCGGTGACGCTGTCGTCGTCCGACATCCCGTACCTCAACATCACCACCGCCGCGTTCACCGAGGTGTTCACGGGTGCGGGCGGCACGGTGGCCGCCGACCTGTCGTTCAACCTGGGCGACACCGACTTCTCGGCACAGGTGAACGAGATCGCCGCCCTCGACCCGCAGCCCGACGCCATCTACTCGGCGTTCTTCCTGCCCGAGGCCGGCATCTTCCTGAAGCAGCTGCGCGAGGCCGGCGTGACCTCGGCCGTGATCAGCGCCGACGGCTTCGACGCCAGCGAGGTGTGGACGGTCGGTGCCGACGCCGAGGGTGTGTTCTTCACCAGCCACACCTTCCCCGGCCCGAACAACGGCGTCGAGCAGTTCCTCGCCGACTACGAGGCCGCCAAGGGCGAGCCCGTGGGCACCGTCGCCTTCGGGGCGCTCGGCGCCGACGCGGTGAACATCGCGGCAGCGGCGGCGTCGGCGGCGTGCTCCACCGACGGTGCGGCGCTCATCGAGGCGATCCAGAACGTCTCGGTCGAGACCGTCACCGGCACGACGAGCTACGTCGGCGTCGGCGGCACACCCAAGCGCGACGTGTCGATCCTCACCGTCACCGACGGTGCACCGGCGCTCGTCGAGGCCTTCTACCCGTCGGTCGTGGCCGGCGGCTGACGCCGAGCCGGCATCGAGTTCCGAACGTCCACCGATGATCCTCGAGGTCGACCGGCTCACCACGCGCTACGGCGCGCTCACCGCGCTGCACGCGGTGTCGCTCCACGTCGCCGTCGGTGAGCTGGTCGCCCTCGTGGGCCCGAACGGTGCGGGCAAGACGACGCTGCTGTCGTCGGTCGTGGGGCTCCTGCGTCCGGCGAACGGCAGCGTCCGGTTCGAGGGCACCGACGTCACCGGTGCCGATCCGGCGGCCAACGTCGCGCGCGGGCTCGCGCTCGTGCCCGAACGGCGCCGCATCTTCAAGGACCTCTCCGTCGCGGAGAACCTCCGCCTCGCCGGTGCCACCGTGCCGAAGTCGCAGCGCAAGGCGCGGATGGAGGAGATGGGCGAGCTGTTCCCGGTGCTGCGCACGAAGTGGGACGTGTCCGCCGGCTACCTGTCGGGCGGCCAGGCGCAGCAGCTCGCCGTCGCACGCGCGCTGATGTGCGAGCCGAAGCTGCTCCTGCTCGACGAGCCGTGCCTCGGTCTCGCGCCCACGATGGTCGACGTCATCTTCGAACTCCTCGACCAGCTCCGCGCGCAGGGCCGCACGATCCTGGTGGTCGAGCAGCAGGCGCAGCGGGTGCTCTCCGTCGCCGACCGCGGCTACGTGCTGCGCACCGGCGAGATCGTCGCCGAGGGCTCGGGTCCCGAGCTCGCAGGTCGGTCCGACCTGTTCGACACCTACGTCGGCGGCTCCTGACGGACCGCACGCGCGGGACACCGAGGACACCATGGGGACCGGGGGCACGAGGGGCACACGATGACGCAGTTCGTCCAGAACCTCATCGACGGGTTGGGCAACGGCAGCACCTACGCGCTGCTGGCCGTCGGGGTGTCGATGCTCTTCGGCGTGATGCACCTGGTGAACTTCGCCCACGGCGAGCTGCTCACCATGGGGGCGTACGTCATCTACGCGATGCGCAGCAACGACATCTCCTGGTGGGTGGCGATTCCCGTCGCGATCCTGTCGGCGGTGGTGCTGTCGATGCTCATCGAGCTCGTGGCGTTCCGCCGTGTCCGCGCGGCGAGCGCGTTCACGCTGCTGCTCACGTCGTTCGCGATCGAGATCCTGTCGCACGCCGCGTGGCGCATCGGGGTGTCGTCCACGCCTCGCCGCTACGAGGCGCCCGACATCGCGTTCAAGGTCGTCGAGCTCGGCCCGTTCAACATCGAGATCTGGGACGTCGTGAGCATCCTCGTGGCGGTCGCCTGCTTCGTCGGGACGGCGATCATGCTGCGCACCACGATGTTCGGCCTCGCGATCCGCGCCGCATCGGAGGACTTCGACGCAGCGCGGCTGATGGGCGTGCGCGCCAACCGGGTGATCTCCGGCGCGTTCGCCTACGCCGGCCTGCTCGCCGGCATCGCCGGTGCGATCTGGCTCGTCCGTCGCGGCCAGGCCGATCCGCGCATGGGTGCCGAGCCGCTCCTGAAGGCCGTCATCGCCGCGATCATCGGCGGCCTCGGGAGCCTGCCCGGCGCCGTCGTCGGCGGGCTGTCGCTCGGCGTGGCCGAGGTGTACTTCCGATCGTGGCTCCCGAGCGACCTGCAGGGGCTCACCGACAGCTTCGTGTTCGTGGTGATCGCCGTGCTGTTCGTCGTCCGACCGCAGGGCCTGTTCAACGTCCGGACAGCGGAGCGTGTGTGATGGCCGCCGACCGGACCGCTCCCCTCGCCCGCACCGTCACGGTCGCCCGGCCGACCGTCGGCGCTCCCGTGCGGTCGCAGCTGCGCTCGGTCGCACTGCCGTCGCTCGTGGGCAACCTCGGCTTCCTGGTCGTCATCCTCGCGATCGGCGCCCTCTATGCGTCGGGTGGCAGCTCGGCGCGCGACCTGCTGATCGGCGACCTGTTCGTGAACCTCGTGCTGGTGCTCGGGTTCCAGGTGTTCATCGGCAACACCGGCGTGCTCTCGTTCGGACACCTGGGCATCGCCAGCGTCGCCGCGTACACCATGGCGCTGCTCGCCGTGCCGTCCGACCGCAAGACCGTGCTCATCCCGAACGCCCCGTGGGGCATCCCCGAGATCGAGCTCAGCCCGCTCGCGGCGTCGCTGATCGGCATCGGCGCCGGCATCGCGGTCGCGTTCCTGCTCGGCCTGGTGGCGGCGCGGACCTCCGGCCTCGCGGCGACGATGATCACGCTCGCGTTCCTGGCGATCGTGCGGCAGGTGGCCGAGAACCGCAAGGACCTCACCGGTGGGGCACAGAACCTGAGCAGCGTGCCTCGCATCGACGGATGGACCTGGCCGGTCGTGGGAGCGGCGATCGCCGTCGGCGTGGCGGTGATGTTCCGGTCGAGCAAGGTGGGCCGCTACGCCGTGGCCACGCGCGAGGACGAGCTCGCCGCCGGCGCGATGGGGGTCGAGGTGTTCCGCCCGCGATTGATCGCGTTCGTGGTGAGCGGTGCGCTGGTCGCGCTCGGCGGCATCCTGCGGGTGCAGTCGCTCGGGTCGATCGGACCCTCGCAGTTCAGCTTCGAGTTCACGATCCTGATCCTGGCGATGCTGGTGGTCGGCGGCATGCGGACGGTGACCGGCGCGATCGCCGGCACGGTGCTCATCACCGTCGGCAAGGAGGTCACCCGCTTCCTCGGCGACGGCCCGAACTTCCTCGGCTTCGACTGGCCGGTGGTCGACGGCCTGCCCGACCTGTTCCTCGCCGGCGCGCTGCTCGCCGTGCTGCTCACCCGACCCAACGGGTTGCTGGGCGAGTTCGACCTGGGGCGGTGGCTGACGCGGCACTTCGTCCGCCGCCCGGCCCGTGCGGCGACGCCAGGCTCCGAGTCCGCCCCCGAGGCCGGCGACGCAGCGACCGCCGACGTTCCCACCGACCCGGTCGTCTCCGCCGTGGCTCCGGCCGGACCCGCACCGGCCGATGAGGCGCTCACCACCGCCGGGCTCGGCGTCGTGTTCGGCGGCTTCACCGCGGTCGACGACGTCTCGATCCGGGTGGAACCTGGCCGCATCCACGGCCTCATCGGACCCAACGGCGCCGGCAAGACCACCTTCGTCAACCTGCTCACGGGTCTCGTCGAGCCCACCACCGGCACGGTGCGCATCGGCGACCGCGAGCTCACAGGTGCGCCCTACCGTCGCGCTCGCGCCGGGGTGAGCCGCACCTTCCAGAACCTGCGCGTGTTCCCCGCCCTCACCGTGCGCGAGAACATCGCGATCGCCGACCTCGTCGCCCACGACCATCGGTCGCACCGGCCCGGCGTGAGCGTCGACGAGCTGCTCGCGCTCTCGGACCTCGAGCACATGGCCGACCGATCGGCCGCCACGCTCGACTACGGCAACCAGCGCCGCCTGGAGATCGCCCGCGCGGCCGCCCTGCGCCCCGACTTCCTGCTCCTCGACGAGCCCACCTCGGGCATGAGCTCGGCGGAGTCGCTGGCGATGGTCGACCACGTCCGGCGGATCGCCACCGCGATCGGCTCGGGGGTGCTGGTGATCGACCACGACCTCGGGTTCATCACCAACATCTGCGAGTACGTGACGGTGCTCGACCAGGGCGCCGTCCTCGCCGAGGGGACCGCGGCGGAGATCCAGCGAGACCAGCGCGTGATCGACGCGTATCTTGGCTCGCAACATGGCTGAGTACGCGTCGAGCAGATCCCGTCCGAACGGTCGCGCCGCGGGCCGGCCCGTGAAGCGCGAGCGCTTCGCCGAAGAGGTCGCCACCGAGCTGCGCGACATGATCCTGGCCGGCACCCTCGCCCTCGGCGAACGCATCGACCAGGACGCGGTGGCCGAGGCGCACGGCATGAGCCGGCTCCCCGTGCGCGAGGCGCTGATCGCGCTCGAGCAGGAAGGTCTCGTGGTCAACACGCCCCGGCGCGGGGCGTACGTGGCGCAGCTCACGCCGGAGGACGTCCACGACCAGTACGAGGTGTACGGGCTGGTGGCCGGCATCGCCGCGGCACGTGCGGCGGAGCGGCTGAGCGCCGCCGAGATCGCCGACCTGCGCCGCGCCCACGAGCAGTTCGTGAAGGCTCGGGGCGGTGCGGCGCAGCAGCGCTCGAACGAGGAGTTCCACCGGATCATCAACCGCGTGGCGGGCAGCAGGTTGCGCAGCACGCTCGGGTTGCTGGCACGCAGCCTCCCGTCGCACCACTACATGTTCGACAGCGAGTGGGCCAAGCTCGCGCAGCACCACCACGAGCAGGTGCTCGTCGCGATCGAGCGTCGCGATCCGGCCAAGGCACGGGCGGCGATGACCGAACACCTCGTGGCGAGCGGGCACCAGGCCGTGGTGGCGCTCACCGGCAAGGGGTTCTGGTCGGGACCTCGCGCCCGCTGAACGGGCGCCGGCCTCAGCGGAGCACGAACGGGTCGCCGACGGGTGCCGTGTCGGTCTCGAACCAGATGCCCTTCGCCTGGGTGAACTCGCGCAGCCCGTCGATGCCGTTCTCGCGCCCGTAGCCGCTCAGCTTGCGGCCGCCGAACGGGACGGCGAAGTTGAGCGCCCGGTACGTGTTCACCCAGACGGTGCCGGCGTCGAGCAGGTGGGCCACGCGATGGGCGCGGCGCACGTCGTTGGTCCACACCCCGGCCGCGAGGCCGAAGGGCGAGTCGTTCGCGATGGAGATCGCCTCGTCGTCGTCGTCGAACGGGATGACCGCGAGCACCGGTCCGAACAGCTCGTGCCGGGCGACGTCCATCTGGTTGTGGACCCCTTCGAGCACCGTGGGCGGGAAGAACCACCCGCGGTCGGGCCGGTCGCCGAGCGGCCCGCCGCAGCGCACCACCGCGCCCTGCGCCACCGCCTGCTCGACGCGGCTCGTGACGCCGTCGAGGATCTTCGGCTGCGACAGCGGGCCCATCTCGGTCGACGCGTCGAGCGGGTCGCCGAGGCGGATCGTGGCGGCGCGAGCTGCGATCGCGTCGACGAGCTCTCCGGCCACGCTGCGGTGCACGAGGAGCCGCGAACCGGCCACACAGGTCTGCCCAGTGGCGGCGAAGATCCCGGCGATGACGCCGTTCACCACGTGGGGCACGCTGACGTCGCCGAAGACGATGTTCGCCGACTTGCCGCCGAGTTCGAGCACGAGCGGCTTCAACCCCTCGGCCGCGCGTCGTGCCACCAGCCGACCCGAATCGGGGCCGCCGGTGAACACCACCTTCGCAACGCCCGGGTGGCCGACCAGGTGGTCACCCGCCTCGGCGCCGAGGCCGTTGACGATGTTGAGGCACCCCGGGGGCAGGCCGGCCTGCTCGGCGAGCTCGCCGAGGCGGGAGAGGGCGCCGGCGTTCACCTCCGGTGGCTTCACCACGACGGTGTTGCCGGCCACCAGCGCCGGGACGAGTCCCATCGACCCGAGCAGCATCGGCGAGTTGAACGCCGGGATCACGGCCACCACGCCGTAGGGCTCGCGGACGGTGCTGATCTGCAGCGTGCCCGAGTCGTGGGGGATCGTGGTGCCCTCGAGGTGGTACGCGAGCGACGCGTAGTACCGGTACCAGTTGCGCAGCCCGGTGATCTGGCCGGTGGTCTCGCGGATCACCTTGCCGGCGTCGCGGGCCTCGAGCGCGGCGAGCTCGGGGGCGTGGTCGGCGATGAGGTCGCCGAGCTTCCAGATGATCGCGGCCCGCGCCGACGGACCGGTGCGCCGCCAGGTCTCGAAGGCCGTGGCCGCCGCTGCGACCGCCTCGTCGACGTCGGTCGCGGAGCCTCGGGCGACGAGCACCCACGGCTCGCCGGTGGCCGGGTCGAACGACTCGAGCGTCGCGCCGTGCTCGGCCGGTCGGGCCCGTCCGGCGATCCAGTGCTGGTGCTGTTCCATCGGACGATCTCCTCGTGGTCGGGCTCTTCGTGGTCGGGCTCTTCGTGGTCGGGCTCCTCGTGGTCGGGCGGCCGTGCCCCCTGACCGGTCCCGACCGGCCGATGGTAGTCCGCGCGATAACGTATCTTTGATCAAAGATCGACCGCCGGGGACCGGCCAGACCAGGGAGGTGCCGACGATGGCGGCCAGGATCGACTTCGGCATCGACGACGAGCACGAGGGCATCCGCTCCGAGGTCCGCCGGCTCTGCGACAAGTACGGCAACGAGTACTGGCGCGGGCTCGAGCCGGACCGCTACCCGTCGGAGTTCGTCGACGAGCTGACGCGCCAGGGGTGGCTCGGCGCGCTGATCCCCGAGGAGTACGGCGGCGGCGGGCTCTCGCTGCGGGGGGCCTGCGTGATCCTGGAGGAGATCGCCGCGTCGGGCGGCAACCCGTCGGCCTGCCACGCACAGATGTACGTGATGGGCACCCTGCTCCGTCACGGCACCGCGGAGCAGAAGGCGCGCTACCTGCCGGCGATCGCGTCGGGTGATCTGCGGCTGCAGGCCTTCGGCGTCACGGAACCGACGGCGGGCTCGGAGACCGCCCGGATCCGCACCCGCGCCGAGCGGGTGCCGGAGGGGTGGCGCATCAACGGTCAGAAGATCTGGACCTCCCGAGCGCTCTACAGCGACCTGATGATCCTGCTCGCCCGCACGACGCCCTACGACGACGTGGCCAAGAAGACCGACGGCATGTCGGTGTTCCTGCTCGACCTCCGCGAGGTGCGCGGCGTCACCATCCGCCCGATCCCGACGATGATGAACCACAACAGCACGGAGGTCTTCTTCGACGACGTGGTGGTGCCGGCGAACGCCCTCGTCGGGCAGGAGGGCATGGGGTTCCGGCACATCCTCGACGGCATGAACGCGGAGCGCATCCTCATCGCGTCGGAGTGCCTCGGGGACGGTCGCTTCTTCCTCGAACGGGCGGTGGACTACGCCTCGATCCGCGAGGTGTTCGGCCGACCGATCGGAGCGAACCAGGGGGTGCAGTTCCCGCTGGCGAGGGCGTACGCCGCGCTGAGCGCCGCCGACCTCGTCCGCAAGCGTGCCGCCGACCTGTTCGACGCCGGCCGGCCGTGCGGCACCGAGGCGAACATGGCCAAGCTGCTCGCCTCGGAGGCGTCGTGGGCGGCGGCCAACGCGTGCCTCGACACCCACGGCGGCTTCGGCTTCGCCGCGGAGTACGACATCGAGCGCAAGTTCCGGGAGACCCGGCTGTACCAGGTGGCGCCGATCAACAACAACCTCGTGCTCGCCCACCTCGGACAGCACGTGCTCGGCTTGCCGAAGAGCTACTGAGACCGGCGGCGATCACGTGACGAACCGATCGTTCCTGTACGTGCCCGGCGACCGCCCCGACCGGGTGGCCAAGGCGATGGCATCGTCGGCCGACGCCGTGATCGTCGATCTCGAGGACGCGGTGAAGCCCGATCGCAAGGACGACGCCCGGGCGGTGGTGCGAGCGTGCGCCGCCCGGACGACCGGCGAGGTGTGGGTGCGCGTGGGGAGCGGTGACGACCTCCCGCGTGACCTCGCGGCGGTGGCCGTGCCGGCGGTGGCGGAGCTGGTGCACGGTGTGGTGGTGGCGAAGTGCGAGACCACCGCGGTGCTCGACCAGGTGGTGGCGGCACTCGGCGAGCACGTCGCGGTGGCGGCGCTCGTCGAGTCGGCGCGTGCGGTGCGTCGCCTCGACGACCTCGTCGCCCATCCCGCCGTGGTGCAGTGCCACCTGGGCGAGGTCGACCTGCTCGCCGAGCTCGGTGCCCACGGCGACGGTGGGGAGGAACTCCTGCGGCACGTCCGCGCCGAGCTCGTGGTCGCCTCCGTGGCGGCCGGACGTCTCGCGCCGATCGGCGGCGTGCACCTCGCGATCGACGACCTCGACGCGCTCGAGCGGACGAGCCGCCGGCTCGCTGAGACGGGGTTCGCCGGGCGGGCGGTGATCCACCCGTCGCACTGCGACCCGGTGCACGCCGCGTTCGGACCCGGCCCGGCCGAGGTGGCGTGGGCGCGTGACGTGCTGGACCGCTGGGACGCCGCGACCGACGGGGCGATCCGTGCAGCGGACGGGACGATGATCGACGAGGCCGTCGTCGTTCGGGCCCGACGGGTGCTCGACTCGCGCCGCTGACCATCGCTGACCATCGCTGACCATCGCTGACGTCGCTGACCATCGCTGACGTCGACAGCGGCGTCGACCGGGTCGTCGTCGACCTCGGCGTCGATCGATCCGGGATCGGCGCGCGCCGTCGGCCACACTGCGGACGTGCACGACCACGCGACCGACCCCGGGCGCAACAGCGCCCGCGGCGGGGCGTGGGCGGTGGCGAGTGCCTTCTCGTTCTCGCTGTCCTCGGTGGTGGGCAAGAACCTCCTCGGTGCGCTCGGCGTCACCTCGCTGCTCTTCTGGCGGTTCGCGTTGGCGTCGCTGGTGATCTGGTCGGCGCTCGCGCTGTGGCATCGCCGCGGCGGGCCGGACCCGACCGACGTCCCCAGGGCCCGGCTGTTCGGTCTCGGCACGCTGATGGGCGTCGTCGTGGTGGTCGGGTTCCTCGCACTCGACCGCCTCGACGCGTCGGTCTACATCGTGATCGTCTACCTGTATCCCGCGTTCGTCGTGGTCGGCTCGGCGCTGCTCGGCCGTCCGCTCGACGCGATCACCGTCGTCGCGCTCGTCGTCATCACCGCCGGCGTCGTGCTCACCGTGCCAGAGGTGATCACGGGGTCGTCCGGTGACACGGTGATCAGCACCGCCGGGCTCCTGCTCGCCCTCGGTCAGGCCGTGCTGTTCGCGGTGTACCTGCTGCTGAACGAACGGGTGGTACCCGCCGGCATCGACGGCGTCGTGAGCGCCGCCTGGATCAACCTCGGCGCGGGCGCGTTCTTCGTGCCGTTCGTGGTCGTCCAGGGCCTCACCGTGCCGCGCGGTGGCTCGTTGTTGCTCGAGGTCGTGCTCTTCGCGCTCATCCCCACGGTGGCGGCGACGACGTGTTTCTTCCGTGCGCTCCGCCACCTGGCGCCCGGGGTGATGGCGATGGTGATGACGCTGGAGGTCGCACTGGCGATCGTGTGGTCCGCGCTGTTCCTCGGCGAGGACGTCACCGGGCTGGAGGCGTTGGGTGCCGGCGTGGTGATCGTCGGCGTGGGGCTGGCCCAGCGCGCCGCCGCCTCGCAGGCGCGGGTGCTGGACGCCGAGGCCGTGACCGGCCACTGACGATCCGGCGGGTGGGGCGCGTGTCGGTCAGAAGAACGGCAGGTACTCGTCGAGCTCCCAGTCGGTGATCTCCTCGACCGACCAGGCGTTGCCCGTCTCCTCCCAGCGCCGCACCTCGTCACGGCGGATGGCGAGGTAGGCGCGCACGAGGTCGTGGCCCATCGCCTCGCACAGCACGGTGTCGGCCTCGAACGCGTCGAGCGCGTCGGGCAGGGTGTGCGGCGTGTGGCGGTCGGTGTTCGGCTCGGCGTCGCCGTCGCCGCGCTGGGGCTCACCGCAGTCGAGGCCGTCCACCACGCCGAGCAGCGCGGCGTTGAGCATCGCCGCGGCCGCGAGGTACACGTTCGCCGAACCGCACGGCATGCGGTTCTCGATGCGGGTGGCCTCACCGCGCTCTCCCGGCACGCGCATGGTGCTGATCCGGTTGTCGAGACCCCAGTTCGCCCAGTAACCGGCGATGATGCCGGGCATCAGTCGCTTGTAGCTGTTGATCGTCGGTGCGGACAGCGCGGCGAGCGCCTCGTAGTGGGCGAGCAGACCGCCGATGCACTGACGCATGAGCGACGACATCCCGTGCTCGCCCGACGGGTCGTCGAACACGTTGCGACCGCCGCCGGTGGGGATCAGCGAGAAGTTGACGTGGAGGCCGCTGCCGACGGTGTCGGCCATCGGGCGGCCCATGAACGTCGCCCAGTGACCGTGGCGGTGGGCGATCTCGCGGATCAGGTCCTTCGCGATGAAGGCCCGGTCGGCGGCGTCGAGCGCCGGTCCGTAGCGGAGGTTCATCTCCATCTGGCCGGGGGAGAACTCGGCCATGATCCCCTCGATCTCGAGTTCACTCGTCTCCGCCGCGTCGAAGAGGGCGAAGGTGAGCTCGGGGTCGATGCCACCGAGCCCGACGCCGTACACGCGGTGCGACGGCAGCACGAGCGGCGCGTGGCCACCGGGCGCCGACGCATCCGGTCGCATCACGTAGAACTCGAGCTCGTAACCGAGCATCGGCTCGTAGCCGAGGGCGCGCCACGCCTCCACGGCGCGCACGAGCGCGCCGCGCGGCGACAACGCGAGCGGGCCACCACCGAACTCCAGGTCGGCGATCATGACGTCGGTGTCGGGTTCCCAGCCCGGGTGGCGCGTGCCGGCGAGCGGCACCGTCGAGAGGTCGGGGAAGCCGACGTCGGCCGCGTACCCCTCCACGGGCAGGATGTCGCGGTTGATCCCCATGGTCAGCGTCGTGACCGCGTGGTGGCCGTGGTCGTGGATGCGTCGCTCGGGGACGTACCGACCGTGCGAGAGCCCGTTGAGGTCGCTCCACATGACCCGGATGCGTCGATTCGCCATGGGCGGGGAACGTAGCAGAATCGACGGCGCGATCGTTTGGGCCCGAACGACCTCGGGGGCCTCGCTGCTCGACCGGCAGGGCGTTCTGTGGCTCGTCAGTGGTTCGTCAGTGGTTCGTCAGCGGTTCGTGTGGGCATCGTGCCGATCGGGTGCGGTTCCACCACGCTGCGAGGCGAAGTCCGCCACGTCGTGTGGTGAAGGTGTTGGTCCGAGAACGACCCCTGGGTACCCTGGGACGGCAGTGGGGAGCGAGATCCTGCACTTCATGCGGCGGGCGGCGCACGATGCACGGACGACGTCGACATCGACGTCCCCGGCATCCCTCGACGCCCACCTGCTCGCAGCGCTCGAGTGGATCGAACGCGCCCACGATCGGACCGGCCGCCAGGGCGTCAGCTACGGCTACAGCCTGCGCGGCGGGTGGAAGCCGCCCTATCGCGAGACGTCGGGCTACATCGTGAGCACCCTGTTCCGCGCCGCCGACGCACTGCACCAGCCGCGCTACCACGAGCGTGCGGTCGAGATCGCCCGATGGTTGGTGTCGGTCCAGAACACCGACGGATCGATCTCCAACCCGAAGTACGGCGAACGCGGCATCGTCTTCGACACGGGCCAGGTGCTGTTCGGCCTGGTGCGTGCCCACCAGCGCACCGGCGACGACGTGTTCCTGCAGGCCGGGGTCCGCGCGGCCCGCTGGCTCGTCGACGTCGCGGACGAGCAGGGGCGCTGGACCCGCAGCGAACACCTCGACACCCCGCACGTCTACAACGCCCGCACGGCATGGGCGCTCGTGCTGCTCGACCAGATCGCACCCGACCCCCGCAACGAGGAGGTCGCGAGAGCCAATCTCGATTGGGCCCGGGACGATCAGACACCGGCCGGGTTCTTCCGCCATGCTGCCTTCGTGGCCGGCGACGTCCCCTACACCCACAACCTCTCGTACACCACGTGCGGGTTGCAGGAGTCGGGTTGGCTGCTGGGCGACGACCGGTACGTCGAGGCCGGTCGTCGGTGCGCCGTCGCGGCGCGGAACCTGCTGGCCGACGACGGGTTCCTGCCCGGGCAGATCGACGCCGACGGCCGCTCGACGGTGCGGTACGCCTGCCTCACCGGCAACGCGCAGTTCGCCGTCGTCTGGGCGAAGTGGTTCGACCTCACCGGCGATCCCGCCTGGCGCGACGCCTCCGAGCGGTCGCTGCGCTACGTGATGCGCCATCAGGATCTCGACGACCGCGAGCCGGGCATCCGCGGTGCGATCGCCGGTTCGTTCCCGATCTGGGGTCGCTACGCGCCGATGAGCTTCCCGAACTGGGCCACCAAGTTCTTCATCGACGCGGCGCTGCTGCAACGTGCCTGGAGCCGGGTCGATGCCTGACGCCGATCCGGGCGACCGCACCGGCCAGGACCGCGCAGGCCACGACCGCGCAGGCGGCCCGGGTCGGCGCGAGGTGCGGATGCTCAACGGTCGCTTCGACGCGCTCACCGAGGACGAGGTCGTCGACGCGATCGCCGATCGCTGCCGGCGCGGCGAGCGCGGCTGGGTGACCACCGTGAACGTGGCGATCCTGATGACGATGCGGCGCGACCCTGCGCTGCAGTCGTTCGTCGACCGTTCCACCCTCAACGTCGTCGACGGTCAGCCGATCGTGTGGCTCGGCCGGGTGCTGCGCCGGCCGGTCCCCGAACGTGTCGCCGGGATCGACCTCGTCGGACGGTTGTGCCGCCGTGCCGAGGCCGACGGGCTGCGCGTGTTCCTGCTCGGAGGCACCCGCGAGGTGATCGACGTGGTCGGCGAGCAGATGCGGGCTGCGCACCCGCAGCTCGAGCTGGCGTGGGACGACGGCTACTTCACCGCCGACCAGGCCGCCGAGCGGGCCGCCGCCGTCGCCGCCGCCCGGCCGGACATCCTGCTCGTCGGCATGGGGGTGCCACGTCAGGAGCAGTTCATCGATCAGCAGTGGGACGCCCTCGGTTGCACCGTGGCGATCGGCGTGGGTGGCAGCTTCGACGTGATCTCGGGCCTGCGTCGCCGAGCGCCGGTGTGGATGCAGGAGCGCGGCCTCGAGTGGGTGTACCGCCTCCGCCAGGAGCCCCAGCGACTGTTCATGCGCTACCTCACGACCGGCGCCCGCTTCCTCGCGCTCTCCATCCGCGCGGGGTTCGTCCCGCAGTACCGGGAGCGCTGAGTGGGCGCGCCGCTGCGGTTGGCCGTGGTCCTCGGCACCCGACCCGAAGCCGTCAAGCTGGCACCCGTGGTGCTCGAGGCGGCTCGGCGCCCCGACGTGGTCGTCGACGTCATCAGCACCGGCCAGCACGACGACATGCTGCGTTCGATGATCGAGTGGTTCGGCATCACGCTGGATCTCGACCTCAAGGTGATGACCCCCGACCAGACCATCAGCGACGTGGCCGCGGCGGCGCTCGACGGGCTGTCACGGCGCTTCCGCGAGCACCGGCCCGACTGGGTCCTGGTGCAGGGCGACACCACCACCGCCTTCGTCGGCGCGCTCGCCGGCTTCTACGACCGGATCCGCGTGGCCCACGTGGAGGCCGGCCTCCGCACCGACGACCGGTTCAACCCGTATCCGGAGGAGATGAACCGCCGCCTCGTCGGTCGGCTCGCCGACCTCCACCTCGCGCCCACCACGCGCGCCGCGGAGAACCTGCGGCGCGAGGGCATCACGGACGAGCACATCGAGATCACGGGCAACACGGGCATCGACGCGCTGCTGCTCACGCTCGAGCGGCTGGGCGTGCGGCCCGATGCCGCCGATGGCCGACGCATCCTCGTGACCGCGCACCGGCGCGAGAACCACGGTGAGGCCATGCGAGGCATCTGCGAGGCCGTGCTCCGGCTGCTCGACCGCTACCCCGATCTGGTGGTGGAGTTCCCGATGCACCGCAGCCCGCGGGTGCGCGCCGAGGTGGTGCCGATGCTCGGTGGCCACCCGCGTGTCGAGCTCGGCGAGCCGCTGCCGCACCACGACTTCGTGCGTGCCATGGCCCGCTCGACGTTGATCCTCTCCGACTCGGGTGGGGTGCAGGAAGAGGCGCCGTCGCTCGGCAAGCCGGTGCTCGTGCTGCGCGACACCACCGAGCGCCCCGAGGCCGTCGAGGCCGGGGTGGCCGAGCTGGTGGGTGCTCGTCCCGACGACATCGTGGCCCGCGCCGCACGTCTGCTCGACGACGAGGCGGCATACGCGCAGATGGCCCAGGCGGTGAACCCCTTCGGCGACGGCACCGCGGCCCGCCGCACGATCGACGCGATCCTCCGGCGCTCCTGATCGGCGATCCCACCCGGCCGCGTCGGTCGGGCCGGCAGCGTCACCCGGTCGGGCGGACGTCGAGCCGCACCGGGCCCCGGAACTCGAATCCCCGGATCTCGACCGCCTCGGGTGATCCGGCGAGGTCGAGATCCGGCAGCCGGTCGAACAGCCGCTGCACCGCAACCCGCACGGTGCTGCGGCCGAGCCACGCGCCGAGGCAGACGTGCGCGCCGGTGGAGAACGCGAGGTGCGTGCCCTCACGACGGTGGAGGTCGTACCGGTCGGGGTCGGTCCAGCGGCGCTCGTCGCGGTTGGCCGAGCTGATGACGGCGGCCACCAGTGCACCCGCCGGGATCGTGGTGCCGGCCACCTCGACCTCGGTGGTGGTCTGACGCGTCGAGGTGGCGACGGGCGAGATCCAGCGGAAGAGCTCCTCGCACGCGTTGCGCCACAGCGACTCGTCGGCCCGGCACGCGGCGACTGCCGCGGGGTGCGACAGCAGCGCCCACACCGCGAGCGCGATGCCGTCGCGCGGCTCGTTGATGCCGCCGGACATGCAGAGCCGGACGTTGTTGACGATCTCGTCGGCGCTCAGCCCGGTGTGCGCGAGGTTGGGCGCCACCCGCTCGCGGATCGACGCGCCGGACTGCTCGTTCGCGGCCGCGGCGATCGTGGCCAGCTCGGGGTCGTTCGCGAAGTTGGCGAGGCCGGTGCACACCCCGCGTGTCCACTCCCCGATCTCCTGCCAGGAGGCGTTGTCCCAGCCGAGCGCGTCCTGCAGCGCTCGCACCGCGATCGGCTCGGCGTACGCGGTCATCAGGTCGACGCCCGCCGGGTCGAACGCGTCGATGAGTTCGTCGCAGATGACGGGGAGACGTTCGGCGACCCAGCGGCCGGTGGCCGTCGGCGTGAAGCTCGGCTGCAGCGCGTCCTTCAGGCGTCGGTGCTCGGCGCCGTCGCTGCCGAGCATGTTCGTGCCGAGCACCGTGTTGAGCCAGCTCGGCTCGGTGGCGGAGGTGAACAGATCGGGACGGTCGTGCACGAGCACGACGTCGTCCCAGCGGGTGACGAGCCACATGTCGAGGTCGGGCACGTGGGCGACCGGCTCGTCGGCCCGCAGCCGTGCGAGCGCCGGGTAGGGGTCGAGCTCCAGCTCGGCCAGGGTGATCGACTCGCCGATCGTCATGGCCCGGATGGTACGACGACGGCGACGGACACCTGCGCCTGGGGCGACACGTGGCGCTTCGTGGCGCTTCGTGGCGCTTCGTGGCGCCGCGGCGCCGCGGCGCTGTGGCGCGACGGGACGAGCGGTACGGTGGCCGAGATGCGAGCGCTCGTGGTGCAGCACGAACCCGACGGACCGGCGGGCACGATCGGTACGCATCTCGCGGCCCGCGGTCACGAGGTGGTCGTGCACCAGGTGATGCAGCGCGGCTCGACCGAGAGCCACCTGCCCTTCCCCGACCCGACCGCGTTCGACGTGATCGTGCCGCTGGGGTCCGTGCACGGGGTGTACGAGCACGACGTGATCGGCACCTGGATCGATCGCGAGCTCGCGATGCTGCGCACCGCGCACGAGGCGGGCGTGCCGGTGTTCGGCATCTGCTTCGGCGCGCAGGCCATGTGCGCGGCGCTCGGCGGCACCGTCGAGCGCGCTCCCGGGTACGAGGTCGGCTGGTACTCCTACGACACCGATCTGCCGGAGGCGATCGCCTCCGGCCCGTGGTTCACCTGGCACGGCGACCGGTGCCTGCTGCCGGCGGGTCCCGAGGAACTCGCCCGCAACGAGCTGTGCACGCAGGCCTTTCGCGCGGGCCGCACGGTGGGCGTGCAGTTCCACCCGGAGGTCACCGAGGAGCTCGTCGGCGCGTGGGTGGCGAAGTGCCCGCCCGGCTACTTCGCCTCCCACCACACGACGGCCGAGGCGGTGCTCGACGGGTTCGCTGCGCACGGTGCGGCGATGCACGCCCGTGCGATCACGCTGTTCGACTGGTTCCTCGACGAGGTCGCACCCAGCTGACGCGCTGCCGGCGGACCGACGGCTGGGACTCGGATCACGGGCGATCGGTACGGTTGCGACGTGGCCGTCACCGACCGCTCCTCCTCGCGACCGGACTCGATCCCCGGGCTCGACATCGTCTCGCACGACGTCTACGAGCGGGGTGTGCCCCACGCCGCCTACGACCGCTTCCGGTCCGAGGCGCCGGTCGCCTGGGTGACCGAGGGGCCGCACAACGGGCACCACGGTGTGGGCTTCTGGTCGCTCACCCGGCACGCCGACGTGGTCGCGGTCCACAAGGACTGGCGCACCTTCTCGAGCGAGGTCGGCGGCACCGAGATCGAGGACATGGAGCCCGATGCGATCGTCGCCCGCCGCACGATGCTGGAGACCGATCCACCCCGGCACACCCGCCTGCGGCAGCTGGTGAACCCGGCGTTCGCCAAGCCGACGATGGAGTGCTACGCCGCCGGCGCCCACCGGTTGGTCGACGAGCTGCTCGACGCCACCGTCGGTGCCGGTGAGGTCGACGCCGTCCAGCAGGTCGCACGCGAGCTGCCGATCCGGATGCTCGTCGACATCATGGGCGTCCCCCTCGACGACGCGCCGCAGTTGTTCCACTGGACCGACCAGATCGTCTACAACGCCGACCCCGACCACGTCCCCGACGAGCTCGCGGACGTCAGCGACCGGATCGACACCGATCCGTACCGTCTGCTGCCGTTCCGCAGCCCGGTGTCGCTCAAGGTGTTCGAGTACGTCGAACGACTCGCCGCGCAGCGCCGCCACGATCCGGCGGCCGATCTCGTCACCGTGCTGGCCGACGCGACGGTCGACGGGGTGCCGCTCACCGAGCGCGAGCGCGGCACGTTCCTGCTGCTGTTGCTCATCGCCGGGAACGAGACCACCCGCCACGGACTCACCCACGGACTCGTCGCCCTCGCCCAGCACCCCGAGCAGTTCGATCGCCTCCGGGCCGAACCCGATCTCGCGACGTCGCCGCTGCTCGACACCGCGGTGGAGGAGGTGCTGCGCTGGACGTGCCCGCAGGTGCACTTCCGTCGCACCGCCACCGTCGACACCGAGATCGGCGGCGTGCCGATCGCCGCCGGCGACAAGGTCGTCACCTGGTACATCGCCGCCAACTTCGACCCCGTCCCGTTCCCCGACCCGCACGTGTTCGACCTCGGCCGCACACCGAACCGCCATGTCACCTTCGGCGGCGGCGGCCCGCACCTGTGCCTCGGCCAGTGGATGGCGAGGCTGGAGGTCCGGGTGTTCCTGCAGGCGCTCGCCCGGCGGGTGGAACGGATCGAGCTCGCCGGCGACGTCGAGCGGCTCCGCAGCAACTTCATCAACGGCGTGAAGCGCTGCCCCGTCGTACTCCACCCGGCCCGATGAGGGCCGAGCTCGGGATCGTGGTGACCGAGCGTCCGGACGATGGCACCGAGGCCGTGACACGATGAGCACATGAGTCGTCAGACGGTGCTCGCGCACTTCTCCATCCGGAACGCGACGTTCGCCGAACGGGCGATCGCGACGGCAACGTCCGGCTTCGACGGCTTCGGCATGTACGTGGGCGACTGGTCGAACCAGCGCACCGCCGGCCGCACGGACGACGAGCTGCTCGGCATCCTCGCCGAGCACGGCACCCGCGTGATCGAGGTGGAGGCGCTGCCGATCTTCGGCGACGCACACGTCGACACCTTCGTGCACCTCGTCGCCACCTACCGGCCCGACCGGATCCAGGTGGTGCCGCCGTTCCGCGGCGAGGTCGACCGCCGCGCCGCGGGCGAGTGGCTCGCACGCGTGGCCGACCGGGTCGCCCCGTTCGGGTGCTCGTTGGCGTTGGAGTTCCTGCCGTTCACCGACATCGGCGACGCCGCCGCCGGCGCCGAGGTGGTCGACCTCGCGGCGCGTCCGAACGTCGGGCTCTGCGTGGACTCGTGGCACGTCTTCCGCGGAGCCGGGCTGATGTCGCTCGTCGGGCTCGACCCGGCGATCGTGGTCAGCGTGCAGCTGAACGACGGTCCGCTGGAACCGGTGCTCGACGACTACGTGCAGGACTGCCTCCACTTCCGCGAGCCGCCCGGCGAGGGCGAGTTCGACCTCCGCGCCTTCATGGACCTCCTGCCGTCCCACGTGCCCGTGAGCGTCGAGGTTCCCGACGACGACCTCGACCTGCTGCCGCCGTCCGAGGCGGCGCGCGTGCTGTACGAGGAGACGAGTCGCTACCTCTGACCACGTCGCGACGAGCGACGAGCGACGAGTGCGCCACAGGCACGCATCGCTCGTCGTGTTCGGTCCGGTCAGGCGACGGCGGCGATGTAGCGATCGGGGCGCACCAGGACCGCACGGTGGCCGTGGGTCGCGCGGGGCTCCACCACGACGGGCCGGCCGTCGGGCGGCACGACGCCGTCGTCGGCGGCAACCCACACCCAGCCGTCGGGGAGGCTCTCGTCGAGTCGGTCGGGCTGCGGGAGCTGGTGGCCGATCGGGAACGCTCCACCGAGGTCGAGCCCGGGAAGGCGCGACCAGCGAGTCGGGTCGGGCGTGTCGGCCAACGGCAGCGCGTCCCGGTCGACCGCGAGCCGGCCGAGCAGGCGTCCCGCCTCGATCGACATCGCGGTCACCGCCGCGACGTGCGGGCGGCGCTCGGACTCGTAGGTGTCGAGCAGCGAGTCGGGTGCGCCGTCGTGGATCACCTCCGCCAGCTTCCACGCCAGGTTCGCCGCGTCGCGCACGCCGCTGCACATGCCCTGCCCCATGAACGGCGGCATCTGGTGTGCGGCGTCACCGGCCAGGAACACGTTGCCGTCACGCCAGCGAGCCGCCTCCAGCGCGTGGAAGCGATACGTGGCCGCCCGCACCAGGTCGCCGAGTTCGCGCGTGACGCCCCACGGCGCGAGCAGGCGCCACACGTCGGGCACCAGCTCGTCCTCGGCGAGACGGAACTCCCAGCGCCGGTGGCGGCCGTGCGACGGGACGAAGGTGGCGAGGCGCCGGCGGTCGCACACCTGCTGGATGATCCCGGGCAGCGGCGGCACGCCGGGGTCGCGCAGCATCACGTCGACCACGAGCCACCGCTCGTCGTAGCCCTGGTCGAGCAGGCCGATGCCGAGTCGCTCACGCGTCGGGCTCGACGCCCCGTCGCACGCCACCACGTAGCGCGCCAGGCGGCGCAACTCGTCGAGCGGCGGGGCGTCGTCACCGATGCGCACCTCCACGTGCGCGTACTGCTCGAGGCCGTCGCGGAGCATCGCGTCGATCTCCGGCTGCACGAACACGTAGTCCTCGTGCCAGCCGAGCAGCGGCTCGCGCTCGAACCCCTCGAAGGTGAACAGCCGTCGCCCGTCGGCGTCGACGTACTCCATGCCTGCCGACACGGTGAGCAACCGGTGCAGGTCGTCCTCGAAGCCGAGGTGCTGGAACACCCGCGCGATCTCCGCGTCGAGGTGGCAGGCGCGCGGCTGCGGGTACGGCGCGGTGGAGCGCTCGAACACGATCGTCCGCAGACCCCATGCGCCGCACAGGTTGGCGAGGGTGGCGCCGGTCGGTCCGAGCCCGACGATCGCCACGTCGTACGACGGGGAGCCGGCGGTGGTCACGTCACACCGGCGGCCGGTCGGTCCACTCGGTGGTGCCCCACGTGACCGCGAGCAGGGTGGTGTCGCAGCCGGGCATCGCACCGTGCCAGTGCGGCTCGTCGGCCGGGCACACCACGAGCGTGCCGGTCGTGAGCGGCACCTCGCCGTCGGCCTCGGTGCCCACGCGGGCGTGACCGCTCACCACGAACAGCTGCTGGCCACCGGGATGCGAGTGCCAGAAGGTGACGGCACCGTCGGTGAAGTGCACCAGCGCCGTGTCGGGACCGTCGACGCCGGCGTGGATCTCGGGTGGGGTGGCGTTGAGCATCTCCAGCGTCACGCGGCCGGTGAACCGGCCGCCGTACACCACGCTCTTGTCCCCTTCGGCGACGACCTTCACGGCGACCTCCTCCTCGTCTGCGCCGACCACCCGGTCAGCGCACCACCACCCGGTTGCGCATCGTGCCGACGCCCGACACGGTGGTCTCGATCACGTCGCCGTCCACCAGGAAGCGTTGCGGGGTGCGGGCCTCGCCCACGCCTCCGGGCGTGCCGGTCCACACCAGGTCGCCGGGTCCGAACGTCATGAACCGCGTGAGCCACGCCACCAGCGCCGGGATCGGGAAGATCAGGTCGCTCGTGTTCGCCTCCTGCATCACCTCGCCGCTCACCACGCCCGTCAGCCCGAGCGCGTCGCGGTCGGGGAACTCGTCGGGGGTGACGAGGAACGGCCCGGTGGGGCCGAACGTGTCGTAGCTCTTCGCGATCGTGAACTGCTTGATCGGCAGGCGGAACTGCTCGCCGCGGTCGGAGATGTCCTGGCCGCAGGTGACACCGGCGAGGTAGCTCCAGGCGTCGTCCTCGGTCGCGCCCTTGCAGGTGCGGCCGAAGGCGATGACGACCTCGGCCTCGAAGTCGATCTCGTGGCGGCCGGCGGGAGCGATCACGTCGTCGAACGGACCCGCCACGCAGTTGTTCGTCTTGCCGAAGAAGTGCGGTTCGGTGGGGAACTCGCGGCCGGACTCGATCGCGTGCGTGCGGTAGTTCAGGCCGACGCCGAGACCCTTGGGAGGGCGCGGCACGGGTGCGCCGAGCAGCGCGGGGTCGAGCGCGGGGGCGTCGTTCGCCGACACGCTCGCGGCGATCTCGCCGAGCAGGGCGTGGTTGGCGAGGTCGACGTACACCGCCGGGTCGCTGCCGAGCCGGCCGTCGCTCGAACGTTCGATGTCGACGGCGCGATCGGTGCCGTCGTCGCCGCGGACGACGAGCACGGCACGACCCTGGAGGTTGGCGAAGCGCATGACCGGATGCTTAGCCCGCGAAGGGTCCGTCGAACCAGACGTGGACCTGGCCCGTGCCGGCGGACGACTCGTAGTTCGAGAACAGCTCGCCCGTCGCCGTGCACCGGGCGCCACCGAGGGCGCCGACCATCATCAGGTAGTGCGCGAAGAACGCCTCGGGGGCGTGCTGGCGGTACTCGGGCCAGAAGTCGATGATCGCTGCGTGGTCGCCCTGCTGCATCCAGGCGAGCACCCGCTCGTCGGCCGCTCGCGCCTCGGGCGTGCGGATGTGCTCGAGCCCTGCGGCCTCGTGCTGGGCGAACTCCTTCAGCGGCCAGAACCGGTGCGACAGCCCGCCCGACGCGAGCAGCACCACCTTGCGGTCGAGCTCGCGGATCGCCTGGCCGAGCAGTTCGCCGGCGAGCAGGAAGTCGTCCGGCTCGCCCGTCTGCACCACCCCCATGCTGAGCCACGCCTCGTCGCCCTTCTGCAGGAAGGGCAGCAGGTTCGTGGTCGCGTAGTGCACCGGCAGGTAGGGGTCGTCGCACGCGAGCGCCCGGGTGTCGGTGCGGGCGTTGCTGATCGACTCGTAGCGCTTGGCGAGCTCCGGGTCGCCCGGCATGTCGTAGTGGTGACCGCTCATGCCGCGGGGCAGCTCGGAGCTGGTGAAGATCCCCGTGCGGCGCTCGTGCGCGGTGAGGATGTGCTCGACGGTGGTGAACCAGTGCGTGTCGAACACGATCACGCTGTCGATGTCGAGCGCGTCGAACTTCTCGCGCCGCATCCGGTGCAGGCCGTCGACGAGCGTGGTGCCCACCGCGCCGTAGATGACCGTGCGGGCCTCGTCGCTCATCACGATCGGCGGGACGTGCGACACGATGGCCGCACCGACGATCTCACCCATGTGGTCCTCCGGTCAGACGTGGTCGCGCTGGGCGACGAGGGATGCGGGTCGACGTACCGGATCCAGATCGTTTGGATCCAAACGAAACCCTAGCCGACCGCCGGCCGCCGTCGCTCCGTACCGTCACGGGTGCCGTCCGCCGTCCCCGAACCGGATTCGGTGCCGGACTCGGTGCCGGACTCGGTGCCGGACTCGGTGCCGGATTCCGCGTCGAGGGTGCGCAGCACGGTGCGCAGCAGCCGGGCGAGGTGGCGCCGATCGGTCGCCGACAGGTCGGCGGTGACGATCGCCTCGTGCTGGTTGAACAGCGGCATGATCTCGTCGACCGCGCGGAGGCCGTCGTCGGTGGGGGCCACCAGGACGCGACGTCCGTCGGTGGGGTGCGGCGAACGCTGCGCGAACCCGCGGCGCTCCAGCGTCGACAGCACCCCGGTCAGCGTGCCGCCGGTGATGCCGGCCTCGTGGGCCAGCCGGTGCGATTCCTGCTCGCCCCACACGCGCAGCACGAACAGCACCACGAACGCGCTCCAGCTGAGCTGGTGGGCGCTCAGCACCTCGCGCTCCATGTGGTTGCGCACCGCCGTGGCCGCCCGGAACACGTTGCTCACCACCAGCAGCGCGGAGAAGTCGAACGGGGCGCCCTCGAAGGCGTCGGCGACGTCGCGCTCGGCCTGGCGGAGCTCCGCGTCGTCGTCGCTGGAGAAGACACCGGGCACGGTGCGCGACACTATCGTTCGGTACCGAACGATCTTCGCTCCCACCGGCCGTCGCCCCTCGGACGGCGCGGGCCGGGACCGTCAGGAGGCTGTCATGAACCTGCACACCGTCGCCGGCGTCGAGGTGTCGGGCGATCACTGGATCGGCGGCCGCCGCGTCGCGAGCGAGGCGACGTT